>Ga0075026_100000014_pt1 | contig 50023 bp, 40 predicted proteins | sample Str012_2_FD_71392 | JGI IMG/M metagenome (GOLD analysis project Ga0075026, IMG submission 71392) | Freshwater sediment microbial communities in response to fracking from Pennsylvania, USA - Straight Creek_MetaG_SC_2012 | ecosystem: Environmental > Aquatic > Freshwater > Creek > Sediment... | reverse complement strand
AATATATACAGGGAATAAAATATGACTGAAGAGCGGGTTGCCTGCCCTGATATGCGTGGCCACCGCGGCCCCCAAAAGCGCAGTCAGCAGAATGGCGCCTAATATCCACACCCGGGGGATGGCGTATAAAATGGTTCCAATAAGTACAACAGCGCCAATCAGCGGCAGGTATTGTTCGTCATAACCGAGCTTTGCAGTTGTTTCAACTACCATAGCAGGTTTTGCAAATTTTAGTACTCCGTCTAAAAGCATAAATAAAATAACAATCCAGCGCATGACGCGGCCGGTCCACAATGCCTTTTTTGATATTTGACTGTTTTCCATGGAGGTTCTTTTTATGGGTATATATTAAAATGAAAATCCGCCTTTATACAGTGATTGTAAATCAGGCGGACTTTTATAAATCTTTATTTTGGGAGAGAAATGCCTTGCAGTAGCGGCCTCTTATCTTCCGTTCGATTTTAGCACGGTTATTTCTTTTTTAATCTGGTCGTCGTAGGTTTTTTTTACGATGTAATGCCATTGCTTGTCGGATACATCCACAAAAAAGATTTCGCCCAGCTTGTGATTTTTAACAGCGTCCTGGAATTCTTTGGGCATCATTTCTTCACCAAAAAACCAGCCGGTATCGCCGTGTGTGTTGTTGCCATCCATGCTGTACTGGTCCGAAAGCTGTTCAAATGTTCCGCCTCCATTTGCTTTTTGAACGATAATTTTTTTAAGGCTGTCGATCTGCGCGGTGCTGAGCGAGCCGCCGTCCAGGAAAATATAATTGGCCCTGTAATTGACAATTTCTGTGGCTTCAATTACTTTGTAGGTGACATAGCCTACAGAAAACACATCGCCTTTGTTCTGGCGCAGGAGTCTCTTTTCTATCAGCGCCGAATCTTTTCCGTAAGAAAGGTGGAGAATGACCGGCTTAAGCGGGGCATTGGCTTTTACGTATTGTTCTGCTTCTGCCACCGTATTTATTTTTTGAAATTGTTCTGTTACCGTTTGTTGTGCAAAAATGGGAGCAGTAAAGAGTAGCAACAGCAAGCCCGCAAAACTTTTTTTCATATTTTAATTTTTATCCCGGCAGTAAAAATGCCATTTTTTGTATAAAAAATTGCTGGATACAGCGCAATGAAGATAGTATTTTTTCGGGCATACGGGCTTTGCCGCTGGCGTGGATCCGCAAATAAATAGTTAATTTATTTAACAATTTTATGATCTTGAAGAGAGTTGCAGGGAAGCCGGAGGCTTCAATTTGAAACTACAGAAAAAGCCGGCACTTTGAGTTGACAAATTGAAACCCCAAAACGAAGCGGCGGTACAAAGTATTTGCCCTATGAATGAACGAATGCCGATAGCCATGCTTAGCGGAATTACAAATAGTGAAAAGCCGTTGGTACGAACATAGAAATGATGCGGGCCTTTGTTGAAAATAAGAAAGTTTATTTTACTGGAATCTTCAGTAAAAGATCAACTGGAGAAAATAAAACAGCTGCTCGGCGAACACGATGCTCAACGCAAGAGCATTGATGGTGCGATGGAAAACCTGCAGGATGAAAAGCCGCGCGGCGAAAATGGGATAACCACGAGAAGGTTGGATGTAAAATAACAGGCAATATTTGGTGCCGCATTTATACGAAGCGTATTTATCTTAAATACTAAAAGCAAGAATACCCGCTGTTCATTTCTTTGTAGTCATTACAAGAGATTGAACAGCGGGCGATTTTTTATTGGAATTGCTTAAAACATACCCGTTTCATCTGCACTGGGGCCATAACTTCCCGGAATGGGTATGTTTAACAGGCGGAGGTAAACTCCCAGTTGTGCACGATGGTGTATCAGTTGAGACATGCTCATGCGCAACACTTCCCCCTTGGTGGATTCAAAATAAACCTGTTCGCCATTGCGCATGGTCCATTTGTTGTTAAGAATAGAATCGTCAACCAGCGTTAATGCTAAGTTTCCGGCAGCCAACCTGGCTTCAAAATAGTCCATCAGATCCTGGTTGCTGGTAAATGGTTCGGGCTGGTAATTGGTTTTTGCAAAATCGAGCACATCGCGGTCCAGCGTAAGTTGTATCCAGCCGGAAATTTCAGCCACATGGGTGGCCAGGCGCAGCAGGCTCATGCTTTTGGGGTGCGGCTGCCAGTCGTATTTTGCGGCCGGCACAATTTTTAACATGGCTCTTGTAACCAGGGCTTCTTCCTTTAACTGATGTTGAAAATACTGAATAAGGCTGTTGTTCATAATCGCTTTTTTTTTGATGATGAACAAAGTAACCACCGGCCACTGACAACCCTATGGCAGGGCATTTTAAAATAGTGATGAAATGTTTTGATTCGGTCAGTGTCTTAGTAATCAACCGGCAATTGCTTCATGTAATCGTTCATGCTGACATGATTTTTCCTGGTAAAATCTTCCGGGATGCAGCGGATGCGCAGGATGCGGGATACTTTAAAATCGCGGTAATCGCGTTTCAGGTGGCACCAGCCAATAAGGTGCCAGCTAAAGGCATAAAAAACCAGGCCAATAGGTTCGGCCTTTCTTTTAGATATTTCTTTTTTGGCATTGCTGTATTCAATTTCTACCACTTGTTGCTGCCCGATGGCCTGCTGAATGGTAGACAGGTATTCGTGGTGCTGAATAAAACAAGGGGAAGCCTGGAACTTAATATTGGAGGCCAGCCGCTCGATACTGTCTTTTTGAGAAGAGCGCAATACCGCTTTCACTTTTGTGAGTGCCGCCGAATAATGCCGGTGAATGGATTTGTCGGCAAAACCCGAAACAATGGATTCCATCAGCAATAAGGCATTGGCTTCTTCGGTGCTAAAAGAAACCGGCGGCAGAAAGTAGCCGTTTACCACAAAATAACCGCGGTAGGGCTCAAAACTTACGGGGATGCCTTGTTCATTCAGCGCTTTGATATCGCGGTATACAGAGCGGATGCTGATATGAAATTTCTCCGCGATCTTTTCGCCTGTAACATATTTTTTTGACTGCAGCAATGTAAGAATGCCAAAAAGCCGGTCGATGCGGTTCATAGATCCAAATTTACCGGAATGGTTTTGAGTACACGCCGGGCGGTCCGGAAATTTTTCAATGAAATAATACGGTGTTAAAGGCGGTGTTGGCGAATTACTGTATTTTACACCCCGGGTGGCAGCAAGCAAACCTGGTAGCCTGTAAAACTGTTATTAAATCAATTCTTTACTAAATACCCGCATTATGATAAGGATGATTGTTTTTGATATGGCCGGCACAACTGTAAATGAAAACAATATTGTGTACAAGACGCTGCAAAAAGCCATCAATGAAAAGGGCTTTAATTTTACGCTTGAAGAAGTATTGCTGGAAGGCGCTGGTAAAGAAAAATTGCAGGCCATCAAAAGCATCCTGAATGTATTTGCCGAAAAAGAAGACGATGATTTGGCCGGGCTTATTTACAAGCGGTTTATTGTAATGCTGGCCGAAGCCTATAATACTGAAAAAATTTACCCGCAAGACAATGCGCTGGCCTTGTTTCATGCCCTTAAGCAAAAAGGAATACTGGTGGTACTAAACACCGGCTACAACAACGAAACCGCGGAATCGCTGGTACAAAAATTAGGGTGGAAGTTGGGAACCGATTTCGACAGCCTGGTTACTGCCAATGATGTGGACAAAAACCGCCCCAATCCCGATATGATATTACTTGCCATGAAGCGTTTCGGCATCAGCAATGCAGCAGAAGTGGTAAAAGTGGGCGATTCCATCATAGACATTGAAGAAGGAAAAAACGCCGGCTGCAGCCTTTCTATCGGCATTACCACCGGCGCTCATACTTTTGAACAACTGCAAACCGCGCATCCGGATCACATCATCAATAACTTAATTGAGTTGTTGCCATTGATTCAATAAAAGGATGGTTTTTCAAATTTTGTAAAATAAAACCGTTCGGGGATTATTTGTATTTTTTTAATTGTTTTACCTCCGCCGCTGTTGCCGGTTTGATGCTCACTGCGGCGCCGCCACCTGCTGCAAGCTGAATGTTCAGCACGGTATTGCTGCTGGCAATAAATGATCCGATGGTATAAGCTTCCGGGTTGTCTTTCCAGTCTGCGTTTGCAGCATCCTGGTAGATGCGGATGCTGTACATTATTCCTTTGTCGAGAAATGCCAGGGGCACCACTGCTTTTCGGCTAAGCTCATCCGTTATGGCCCCCACAAACCAGTTGGCTGTATTTTTCTCTTTCCGGGCAATGGTAATATAATCGCCGGGTTCTGCCGCAATAATTTTTGTATCGTCCCAGTCTGCGGGTACATCTTTTATAAACTGAAAAGCATCCGGGTGCAGCTGGTAGTTTTCGGGTAAGTCGGCCACCATTTGTACCGGGCTGTACAAGGTAACATACAAAGCAAGTTGCTTGCACAGCGTGGTATGCATCTGCCGTGCAGGCGCATACGAAGCATAGCCTTTCATTTTAAAAATGCCGGGCGTATAATCCATGGGGCCGCCCATCAGCCTGGTAAAGGGCAATATGGTTTCGTGTTCGGGCGGACTGCCATTGCTGAAGGCGTTGTATTCATTACCCCTGCCCGCTTCGCAGGCCATCCAGTTGGGGTAGGTGCGCTGCAAGCCTGTGGGGCGCACGGGCTCATGCGCATCCAGCATGATGTGGTGGTCGGCCGCTTTTTGCGCCACCCTTATATAATGGTCTACCATCCATTGCCCGTCGTGGTGCTCACCCCTGGGGATAATACGGCCCACATAACCCGTTTTTACAGAAGTGTAACCATATAAATTCATAAAGCGGTAAGCCGTATCCAGCTGCCGTTCGTAATCGGTTGCCGAACCCGAGGTTTCATTGTGCATGATCAGGTGAATGCCTTTGGAAGCGGCATAACTTGTCAGTTCATTCACATCAAAATCGGGATAGGGTTTTGTAAAATCAAATACTTTTTCTTTCCAGTTGCCAAACCAGTCTTCCCATCCGGTATTCCATCCTTCTACCAGCACGCCCTGGATATTACTGGCCGCTGCAAAATCAATATAACGTTTAACATTAGCCGTATTGGCGCCATGCCTGCCGTTGGCAATCAGTTGCCCGTCTTTTGAAAGCCTGAAAGCATCATCAGCATAGTTCCAGCCGCTTTTGCCGGTTTGCATTTCCCACCACACACCTGCAAATTTCATGGGCTTTATCCAGGATGGATCCTTTATTACCGAAGGCTCGTTCAGGTTCAGGATCATATTGGACGAGAGGATGGCCGGTGCATTGTCAGTAATTACGATAGTACGCCAGGGTGTTGCGGCAGGCGCATGGAGATAGGCTTTATTGCCCACCGCATCGGGTACCAGGCTTGCAGTAAGGGAATTGCTGTTGCGATCTGCATGCAATTGCATGGCGGCATAATTGACCAGCGCTGCTTCATGAATATTGATGTACAAGCCATCGGCCGTTTTCATCATCAGGGGTGTTTGTACGGCATAGGGATCGGGTGCAGTGCGCACGGCAATATCGGTGGCGGCGGCTACTATTTTCCGGTTGTCTATATCACTGATGGAAGAAGTGGTATACAGGTATTCATTGCTGTCATAGTCGCCCGGTATCCAGAATGTTTTATGATTGCCTGCCAGGTTAAAAGTGGTGCGCTCATCCGTTACAATAAAATATTTTAAGTTGGGTTGTTGCGGAAAAATATAACGGAATGCAACACCCTCCTCAAACACCCGGAATACAATGGTAAGCAGGCAACCTGCGCTGTGTGCCGACTTTAGCTCTACCGTCATTTCTTCATAATGGTTGCGGATGTTTTTTGTTTCGCCCCATACCGGTTGCCAGGTTTCATCAAACGATCTTTTTTGGGTGTTCTTTAATTCAAAAGAAGTGTAAAACAAACTATCTGTATTGAGGCTGAAACCAAGCCGCGATGGAAGGATAACCGGTTTGTCATTATAAGATGCTTCGTACCGTGGCGTGCCGGTTGCATCCAGCGTAAAAATTAATTTTACTTTGCCCAACTGAAGCGTTTGTGATTGCTGGGCGCTGGCGGCAGTACAGGTGTACAGGATGGCCAGTAAGGCGAAAGTTTTTACAGGTATCATATGGCGCAAAGGTTTACCGTTTATGAAAACAGGATGCCGGGGGTATACAGCTTAATTGAAAGGCTATGCTAAAGTAAATCTTCGGCCTCGGGGAAAATATAGATGTATTAATCAATACTTCATCTGAAATATCACAATGACTGCTTTTATTTTCTGCTGCTGCTGACGTAAAATGAGGAGCACAATTCAGTCAGCTTACTATTCTCGTGGTTTGAGTACCGGTGTTATAGCAGCAGTAAATATGAAAGGGATGCAGTTTCTTCCATCCGTTTGCTGCAATTTGTAAATGCGCACCCGGAATACAGGTAAGCATCAACTGCCAGCTGTTTTGAATTTAAAACGGCTGGCAGTTGATGCAATAAATTTTTTAGAAACCGCTTTTTGTAAAAGCAGTAATGCCTTCTACCAGCACATCCAGGTTTTTGGTAGTGGTATAAACATTGGGTGTAACCCTTACGCCTTTTATGTTTTCCCATTCTATGCCCACGGTGTGTACCTTGTATTTGTCAAGCAGAAATGTGGAAAGCTCCCCGGGTTTTTTACCTTCTACCAGCACTGAGCCAATGGCGCAGCTAAAACCGGGTTTCATGGACGTGTTGATTTTTATTTTCGGGTTGTCTTTAACTTTTGATACCCAGTAATTCTTCAGGTATAACAAGCGTTCTTCTTTTCTTTTAGCGCCAATCATTTCGTGAAACTCAATGGCCTTGCCAATGGCTTGTTCTATAAAGAAGGGGCGGGTGCCCAGGTTTTCGAACTTGCGGATATCATCGCTTTTTGGATCGCCGGCAGCAAACAGCGGGTATATATTTTTAATCTTGTCTTTTTTAATGTACAGCATTCCGCTGCCAATACAGGCGCCCAGCCATTTGTGCAGACTGGTTCCAAAATAGTCGGCCCCCAGTTCAGGAATGGTGAATTCGAAATGGGCAAAACTGTGTGCGCCATCTACCAGTACATCGATGCCTTTTGCATGCGCTGCATCAGCAATTTTTCTGACAGGCAGTATCTGCCCGTTCCAGTTAATAATATGTGTAACCTGTACTACTTTGGTTTTTGCGGTAAATGCTTTTGTGTACTGGCCGGCCATGTATTCATTGTCTTCGCTGGGCAGATCAAGGTTTATCCATACCAGTTTAACGCCGTCGCGCAATTCACGCTGTTTCCATGCATTGATTGTATTGGGATAATCCTGTTTGGAGAGTACCACTTCATCGCCCGCTTTCAGGTCCAGGCCAAAGATCACCGTCTCCAGCGATTCTGATGCGTTGCGCTGCATGGCAATTTCCTCGGCACTGCTGCCCGCCAGTTTTGCCAGGTTTTTTCGCAGTGGTTCACGGCCCTGGTCCAGTATCTGCCACATATAATAACTAGGTGCTTCGCTGCAATAATCATGGTAGCGCTTCATGGCATCCTGCACGGTTTTGGGCGATGGGGAGACACCACCGTTGTTAAGATTGATCAGCGAAGGCGATACGGTATACGACTGCTGAATATAATACCAGAAATCTTCATCACTTGCCAGCTGATCGGGCGGCGTATTGACAGCGCCGTTTAAGGCTTTGTGCAGGTTGCGGCTCCAGGCCGGTTGTGTAAGAGAAGCCAATAATGCCGTTGCAGAAAATGCGCTGGCTTTGCTGATAAATGAACGCCGGTTAAAAGCAGACATGTTGGTGGGGTTTTGATGATTCAGTAGATACAAGGAAGTTAAGAAATTATTGGCGGAATTATTAAAATTCATTAATAAAAAGCCGTAAACAGCACAGGCGGCTGGTTTTGCGGGCAATGGATGATGCCATAAATCATGATATATTAAAAGATAATTTTTTCTCAACTTTTATTTTGCCGTGTTGCAATTCCTGATAATATTTGCTTCGAAACGCTCGTTTATTAAACCCTCTGTCACCGGTTCCTTATGAAGAAAGCACTACTTATTTTTTGCGTGGGTATCTTTTGTTACTCCTTTAATTGCAGCGCCCAAAAAATGCCCAATTCCCTTTTGTGGAAAATCAGCGGCAATGGCCTGCAAAAAACATCTTACCTGTATGGCACCATTCATTTAACGGATCAGCGTCTTTTTAATTTTGGTGATTCTTTGTACAATGCCATCGAAAAAAGCGAGGGTTTTGCAATTGAAGTGAACCCCGATGATATGGTTCCCTACCTGGTAGACCTGGTAAAAAAGCAGCTCAAGGAAAACCTGCTTATCAAAGAAATGATGAGCGATAAGGCCTATAAAAAATACAGTACTGCGCTCTCAAAAAAATTAAAAAAGCCAGCGGATGAGATAACCACCCGCGATATATTCAGGGAAAAAAACAAATGGGTATCTGAGAGCTACCGGAAGGGAAAAATGCAAACATTTATGGATGCATACCTTTTCGACATAGCACGCCGCCAGGGCAAATGGATGGGGGGAGTTGAAGACATGGCTGACCAGGCAGGCCTTGCAGATGAACTCATTGATGAGTCTGATATCAGGCAAATAGCAGTGAGTGATGAAGAGGAAAGTAAGGGTGGGCTTGAAATAATGATGCAGGCTTATCTCAGCAATAACCTGAATGCGATAGATAGTATCAGCAGTTTTTCAGACAGCGCTTCGCTGGATAAACTGCTGGTAAAGCGAAATAAGAAAATGGCCTGGCGGATGGACAGTTTGGGCCATGTACGCAGCATGGTATTTGCCGTGGGTGCCGCACACTTGCCCGGGCAGCAGGGATTGATCAGGCTTTTGCGGCAAAGAGGTTTTTCAGTAGAACCAGTCTTTTTTTCAAAGCGGATAAAACAGGAAAGTTATAAGCTGCAAGAGATGGATATTCCCTGGGTAAGTGTAGCAGATCCCAACGGGTATTATAAAGTGCAGATGCCTGGTAAACCGGGCGATATTGAAATGTATGGATTGTTAACGATGAAAATGTATTTCAACATTTTTAATGGCACGGGTTACCTGGTTACCAGTGCCGCTACGCCTTACGGGCAAAAAGGCATCGATAGTGTAACAGCTGGTTTTGCAGAAAATCTTTTTCACGATAAGCAACTGAAAACCGCTAAGAATATTACCATCAATGGCATCAGCGGAAAAGAACTGGAGAAAAAAGATGAAGAGGGCTATAAGCGTGGCTTTATCCTTTACAAAAACAACATTATCTACATGGCAGTTGGTTTCTCTACCAAAACAGATGATGCAGGTCCGGTACAGGAAGTTAAAAAATTTCTTGATTCATTTAAACCCCTGGAAAACGAAACGGCAGCACGTGCACCTGTTTACACCTATACAGATTCTGTGCTGGCCTACCAGATTGATTTTCCTTCCAAACCACAACAAGGCAATGATATTGCAAACAAGACAGACAAAACAGTATATTCAAGTATGCTGATTTCGGTTGATCAAAAAACCGGATCTTATTATTTTGCCGGCATCAACCAGGCTGCTTCCGGATATTCAATTACCAACGACAGTACTACATTTGCCAATCTGCGCGAAAACCTGAAAGCGAAATTCAGTAAAGTGGCGCACGATACGCAGTACATTAAAAACGAGCACTGGGTGCTTGAGTACGACGGCATCATGCAAAAGGCGAACCTGAATGCGAAAATGTATGCGGTGTTCAGGGGCAACCGCTGGTATACTTTGATGGCCATGTATGACCCGGCAAGGCCAAATCCTTATGTTGACAGCTTTTTGCAATCGTTTAAGTTTATCGATTTTAAGACGCTTTCCTGGAAAATGCAATTTTCGCCTGATTCTTTGGTGAGCACCTGGTCGCCTTCGCCAATACAATTCAATGGTCCGGAAGATTCCACCGGGTATACATCATCTGCCTACCGGATGTTTGATACCACGCATTCGGATTCTTATGTTATCTATCCCGCTGCCTTTGGAAAGTATTACTGGCAAAATAGCGACAGCGCATTATGGAACAGCATTGTTAAAAGCAGCCTTTCATATAAAGACACTTTGTTGTACAAAAAAGAAATTCGGAATAACAACCAGAAAGGAATTGAGGTATTGAAAAAAGAAAGGGGCTCATTAAATGCAACCCGCTTTAGAAGTTTTTTGTTCGGCGATAGCCTGTATTCAATTTCTACAACACAGCAGCAGGCTGGCATTTTAAACAGCAACACAGACAGGTTTTTCGAAGATTTCAGGTTCTGCAGGGCGGTACCGCTTACGCATTTGTATACTTCCAAAGCAGTTCTGCTGTTAAATGATTTGCTGCTGGAGGACTCGGCTTCGCGGAAAAAAGCAAACGATGCAATGAACACAGCTCCGTTTACGGTAGTTGATTTGCCATTGCTGCACCAGGCCATTTTAAAAAAATACCCGCAAACGGAATACGAATACAGTAATACCAACGAAACAATAGCGAAAAAGATAACCGGGTTGAAGGACAGTACATCTTTAATCTTTGCCAGGAAAAACTACCCGCTTACTACCGATAAAAAAATTAAAAATATTTTGCTGGAGATTATAGCCGGGTATATGACAAATGAAAACTACCGGGTTATGGCAGATTTGATGCTTCAGTCGCCACCTGCCGATGAAACCTCCTGGAAATTTACAAACTTGCTGACGGATACCGGCAAACTTACCGCCGGAATATTGCCATCCTTGCTGCCACTTTTGAAAGATACCATCATGAGCCCGGTCATCATAGAAATTGCTGCCAGTTTAATTGACAGCAGTTTAATCCCTTTTTCAGTACTGGCCGATCAGCAAACAGCTATCCTTGCGTTTGCGGAGCATCGTTATAAAAGCATTAAAGCCAACCGGGATAGTTATAGTTCTGGCGACAAGGCCCTGGTACAGTTACTGGGCCGGTACAACAGTAAAGGCGCAAACGCTGTGCTGCAAAAACTCTTTGCGGCCAGCAAGGGCTACCTGCAAATACATTGCGCAGAAGCTTTAATTGAAAACGGACAGCCGTTAAGCAGCCAGACACTGCTGGGAATTGCCGCCGACAAATTTTACCGGTTGGATTTGTATGCGAGTTTGAAGACACGCAGTAAAATAAATTTATTCCCACGGCAATATCTTACCCAGCAGTATTTTGCACAAAGCATGGTGGAAAATGCTGCTACAGACGAAGAAGATGAGGACCCGGCTTCCGTTACTTTGCTTTCTCAAAAGACAATCCTGTTCAAAGGGAAAAACGCCCGCTTCTTTTTTTATAAGATTGCCTTAGGCGGAGAAGAAGAAACGGTATATAGATTAGCTTGTGCCGGCCCATTTAGTATGGATGCTGCTAAAATGTGTGCAGACGATGCCTATGGTGCTTTGTATTACGAGGACGTGTTCGACAGTCAGCACCTGCAAAAGCAAATGGTGGCACTCGTAAAAAGTATGGAAGACCGGGCGAAATAACCTGCCGCAAAAGACAGGACCAACAAATCTTTAAAGTATTGCCGCAAGCGCAGACAAGCAGTGTGTTGCTTAAATGAGCAGTTCTTTCTTACCCTGCATATCTTTCTGACTAAACGCATAACGGTAAATAAGAAAGATATTTTTGAAAGCCTTACCCACGATTGTTATTTCCAGATGAGAAATGCAAAACTGGTTTTACAGAAGTGGTGGCCCCGCATGAAAATAACAGAAACATCCAATGCAAGATGGCTGCTGTTTGTGAAGGCAAATAAAAAAAGCGTCCTCATAGATTTGAACAGCAAAAATGATATCTGCGGAATATTGCTGTTTGATGGAAAAAAAGATCCCGAACAGGCAGATATGATGAATATAAACTCGGCCCTGCATTTTTACTTTTCTCCCTGATGCCGGGGCCTGCATAAAATTGCATCTCGTTCAGTCATTCATACACAAATTGTGGCCCAGGTCCGGATTTTGGGCTTCACAGGTTTATTGTATTCTGAGACCTATCAATTACAACCATGACAAATGTCATGTAATTGTCAAAAATCAATAAATAGCTTGCACCCTGAAAATTACAATGAAACATTCACAGCATAAAAATTACGTTATGAAGCCTCTTAATTCACGATCCTTCTGGGTGATGACAAGCATTATTTTAATTATTGGTTATGTAGTTAGCTGTACTAAAAAAGATCAGGTGATTGGTGTTACCGAAACAGCGTCCACTACAGACCTGGTTTCTTACAAAACCAGCACTGCACCAACTATTGATGGTACAGTAGATGCGGTTTGGGCCAATGCCACAAAATTGGAATTTACACCACAAGTACCCGATCCGGGCAATGGTTTATTTGCCGGATATATCGGCACCACTTACCCCGCTACACTTCGTTCTATGTACGATGACCAGTACATTTATTTTCTGGCAGAATGGAATGATGCCAGCAATTACGTGGTACAGCCCTGGTATTTCAATCCAACCACCCTGCGCTGGGCACAAAGGGGCAATGCGCGGCAGTTTGATGCAAACGGCGTTATGCTGAAAGAAGGCATGGGCCAGGATCAGCTTGCCATGCTTTGGAATATCGACAACTCCACTCCCAAGTTTGTAACACAAACCTGTTATGCCAGTTGTCACCTGTTTACGCCTTACAGAAATTACCTGGGGCAAATGGTGGCCAACGCCAGTGCCAACCATTATACAAATGGCGCCAATGAAAAGATTGACATGTGGTGGTGTCATTTAAACAAAGATTTGGTGACCAGCCAGATGGATGATCAATACCAGGACTGGGCAGGCGGACCTTCTGTTACCGATACTGTGGGCGGATCCGGCAACGGGCGTCATGCAGATGATTTGATACCCCCGTCACCGTTTTCATCTTCTTATATTAATACAAATACCAACCCCAGCAACGGCGCATTCAATAACTCCCAGAGTTTAAAACTGGATGGTACCGGCGCTGCTGTTACTGTACCAAAATGGATAATACCAGAAGCAGTAAACCAAAATTATTACCTGGCAACTGATACACTGACCGGCGGCAAAGCATTGAAAGTAACCGGCATTAGCAGTGCAGGAGTACTCACCTATGTGGGCGGAACACTGGACCCCACCGGAAAAGCTGAATACCTGGACAATGCAGGAACAACGCCATCTGTTGGCTCAAAATGTTTCCCTTCTTTTATCGCTGCACCATTAACAGGAGGCAGGGGCGATATTAAAGCCACAGGTATTTATACACCCGGCAAAGGATGGGTGCTTGAATACAAACGTTTACTGAAAACACCGGATGTGCTGAAACAGGACATTGATTTTACAAGCCTGAGCGATCAGCCTTTTGGTGTGGCCATCTTTAACAGCTCTAACTACCAGCATGGTATTAAACCCAACCTGTTACTGAAATTTCAAAAATAATTCCGGCGGTCGTTAAAACAAACAATCATGTTACACAGAAAAATAGCAATAATAGCGGTTGGCATAACCATACTGATGTTTGCTGTAGCAGGATGCTATAAGACTACAACGATTGTCGTTAATCCGGGCAGCCAGATAACTACGGAATTAAGTTTCGCCAAAGACATCGTTCCCATCTTCGAAAAAAGTTGTTCAGCTTCATCCGGCTGTCATGCATCGGGCGGTAAGGCCCCCGATCTTACAGCAGCCAATGCATACAAGGCTTTAACAGATGGCAGTTATTTTAAAGCATCCGATCCGGACAACAGCGTAATCATGTTATGGTTAACCGGAAAAAAATCACCGGTAATGCCTTTGGGCGCAGGCCCCAATGCAGACATCAATGCCAATGTATATGCCTGGATAAAACAAGGCGCAAAAAACAATTAAATCTACTACAATGAGAAAGATATTTTTTTACAGTGCCGGAATGTACAGCAGGCTGCTTTTACTCCTGCTGTTAACCGCCTGCTGCAGCAGTGCAGTATTGGCCCAGGACTCTACCGCGGCTGCAGATGCGCCAGTGGCAAAAAAGAAACAATATACCAAGAACACCTTTGTTGCCAATTATATCATCGACAATCAAACGGTGATGGTGCCCGTAAAAGGAACCTTTGAATTTGACATCAATCACCGCTTTGGTACAACCGATCATGGCTGGTCCGATTTGTTTGGTATATTTGGCGGGGCCAATATGCGGCTTGGTTTCAGTTATGTGCCCATCAAAGACCTGCAGATAGGCTTTGGCGCCAATAATTTTAATATGCAGGTAGACTGGAGTTTAAAATACGCCATTCTGAAGCAAACCAGGGACAATTCCATGCCGGTATCTGTTACTTACTACGGCAATGCCGCTATGGATACCAGGGAAAGAAACAGTTCTATTAATATTGCTACTACTTCAGACCGGTTTAGTTTTTTCAACCAGTTGCTGGTGGCCAGAAAGATTACAGAAAAACTTTCTGTGCAGGCGGCTTTCAGCGTTACTCATTTCAACAACGTAGATGGTTATTATGATTCGGCAAAAAATGTATTGCCGTCTATGAAAAATACCCACCTGGCCATTGCGTTCAGCGGGCGGTATAAAATATCTGCCAAAACAGCGCTCATTGTAAACTATGATCAACCGCTGACTCAGCATCCAACGAACAATCCGCATCCCAATATCAGCTTTGGAATAGAAATGGGCACCAGTGGTCACGCCTTCCAGATTTTTGCCGGTAACTATGGTTATACGCTGCCGCAAAACAACAATTTTTTAAACCAGAACGATTACAAAAAAAGCCAGTTTGTGATAGGGTTTAATATATCCAGGCTCTGGAATTTTTAGAATAACTTCATTTAGCAATTAATTATTAACTAAACAAAAGACAGATGAAAACAACATTGATAATCGCTTTTTTGATAACAGCGTTTGCAGCAACCGCTTTTACTTTTAAAGGCAACGACGATAAGAAACCATGGCCGGTTCCGGATGCCGCAAAAAACAAGAAAAACCCCGTGGCTTCCAACGCAGCATCTATAGCAGCAGGAAAAGAATTGTGGAGCACTCATTGCAAATCCTGCCATGGTGCCAAAGGCCTGGGAGATGGCAATAAAGCAGCCCAGCTAAAAACTGAACCAGGCGATTTTTCAAAATCAGACACACAGGCCCAGACAGACGGCGCTTTGTTCTTTAAAATTTCTGAAGGCCGCGAGGATATGCCCAGTTTTAAAAAGAAAGTTCCGGATGATGAAGATCGCTGGAACCTGGTAAACTTTACAAGAACACTAAAAAAATAACCTGCCATCAATAACCCATTTCTTTCCACGGAGCGGCGCATGAAAATGCGCCGTTTTTGTTTTTACAGGCGGGCTGATTAAAATCATGTACGCCATTGAGTAAGGTGCTGCATTGCTACACAGCGCATGTTTAGCTTTGGTGACATTCAATTTAACATCAATGAAACAGGCACCACAATCCCCACCTTCCCGTAAAAATTTTTTATTGCTGGCAATTGCAGCTTTTTTTTCGGCAGTTTTTGCAAGGCTGCTGGTATCCCGCAAAAAGAAACCAGCCGAGACCGTTAAAATGCTGACACAGGAAGGATACCTGGTTGAAATTGATAAAAGTATTATTGCTGCACGGCATACAAAAATCAGCGACCGTGATTTGCAGCAGTGGGTGAAACAACCTTTCAAAAAACAAAATCAATCACTATGAGCTGTACTTGCGGTGAGAACAATTGTAATAAAAATTCCAGAAGGGATTTTTTGCTGGCTGGCCTGGCGGCTACTACAGCCCTCGCCGGCTGCGGAGACGGCAAAAACCCGTTTGCCCCCGAACAACCGGTGGCGCTTACCGGTGAAAAAGTGAAATTGCTTTCAGTAAACGGTGAGGTTATTGAGATTGACCGGGCATTTCTGAAACCGGTGCCGGATATGCCGCATTTGTCAAATGCAGAAGAAAGAAGGGGCATCCCCGGCAAAAAATTTGTAATGGTGATTGATTTGGCACGCTGCAAAAATCTGCGCAAATGCCAGGATGCCTGTAACCACATGCACCAGGTGCATCCCGGGCAGAACTGGATAAAAGTGCTGAGCATGGAAGATGCAGATCATACAGCGCCTTACTGGGAGCCAACTACCTGTATGCATTGCGATGAACCACCCTGCGTAAAAGTTTGCCCTGTAGATGCTACTTTTAAAAGACAAGACGGAATAGTACTGATAGACAGTGACCGCTGCATTGGCTGCCGCTTTTGCATGGCGGCCTGCCCTTATTCTACCCGTGTATTCAACTGGGATGAACCGGTGCTGACCGATGCCGTTGCCGCACAACCCTATTCATGCGAAACCAGCATGCCGCAAAAGAAAGGCACGGTTGGCAAATGCGATTTCTGCCCCGATATGACACGCAAAGGCGAACTGCCGCATTGCGTATCGGCCTGCCCCAATGGTGTATTTATGTTTGGCGATATGATCGAAGACTCAGTTACCAATGGCGCAGAAACATTCCGCTTCAGCGACCTGATAAAAGACAAAGCAGGTTACCGGCTAATGGAAGACCTGGGCACCAAACCCAGTGTTTACTACCTGCCACCGGTAAACCGCAACTTTCCTTATGAATCTGGTCTTGAAAACGAAAAGACAACCGATGCACACACCCATTCAAAATAATTTACCGTGAAAGATTTAACTGTTAGTTCTTCCGAACAAATTACCAGCGACCTGCTGCCACAACCCTTTGGGCGCCGCGGCATGATCTGGACAGGCACATTAATTCTCATTTGCATCATTGGCGCTTTTGCCTATTACCGCCAATTGCGGTACGGCCTGGTAGTTACGCACATGCGCGACTATGTTTCCTGGGGCATTTATATTTCCAATTTTGTATTCTTTGTTGCTATCAGCCTGGTTGGTTCACTTATAACTGCCATTTTCCGGCTGGCCAATGTAAAATGGAGTACGCCGCTTACAAGAATTGCTGAGATTATTGCAGTATCAGCCATCGTATTTGCATCGCTGATAATTATTGTAGACATGGGCCGGCCAGAACGATTTCTTAACCTGTTTCTGCATGGCCGTGTACAGTCGCCCATTGTATGGGATGTAATTGTGATCAGTACTTATTTTTGCATCAGCTTACTGTTGCTGTATTTTCCTTTGCTGCCGGATCTTAAAATCTTACTCCGCTTCAAAGAAAAAACAGGCAATGCGCTGAATAAATTGTACCGCTTCCAGGGTTCGTTCTGGACCGGGACAAAAGAACAGTTTCGCATCAGCGATAAATCCATCAATATACTTTGTATTGTAATTATACCGGTTGCTTTCTGTATTCACACGGTTACCTCCTGGTTGTTTGCCACCACCTACCGCCCCGGCTGGGACAGCACCAATTTTGGCGCCTACTTTATTTCTGGTGCTTTCCTGGTGGGTGCCGGTGCTGTAGTAGTAGCCATGTATGTTTTTCGCAGGGCCTATAAACTTGAAAAATACATTACCGAACTGCATTTTGAAAAGATGGGCAGAATTGTAGTGTTGCTGGCACTGGTGTATGTTTACTTTAATGTAAACGAATACCTGGTGCCCGCTTTTAAAATGAAAAAGCCCGAAGAAGCCCACCTGGTAGAATTGTTTGCCGGTGAGTATGCGCCCATGTTCTGGTTTGCGATACTGGTAGGCATGGTATTGCCCATTTTTATACTGCTGTTTAAAAAAGGCAGAAAACCCCTGCCGGTATTTATAGCAGGTATAATGGTAGTAGTAGGCGCCTGGTTTAAAAGGTACCTGATTGTAACCCCTACCTTGCTGCACCCTTTTTTGCCCATGCAGAATGTACCGGATAGTTACCGGCATTATTTTCCCAGTTGGGAAGAGTGGGCCATCGCTATCGGTTCGCTGGCAGGCGCCTTGTTGGTTATTACTTTTTTTGCAAGAATATACCCCATCATTCCTATTCACGAAACAATCACCGAACAACATGAAAAAGCTGAGATTGAATAAATACTTATTTCTGGCTTTTACTTTTTTATTGCTGCAGCAACTGCAGGTGGCCGCGCAGTCAGATTCAACACCGGCAAAGAAAATAATCAAGCTGCACTATTTTAATGTAAACAACAGCATGCAATACCTGTTGCTGGAAAGCACATTAAAAAGGGGAAAAGTATTTTCGCCACAACAACGCAAGGCTTATGCATTGTACCTGGACAGCAGTACAGCGGGCAACCTTATAGCACAGTTGCTGACGGATGAAAATGGAAAAGCCAAAGCTTTTGTGCCGATTGCCCTTAAGGCTGCATGGGATGCAACTCCGCAACACACGTTTATATTGAAAGAAGGTGATGACGAAGTGATCAGCGACTACAGCATCAGTAAAGCGAAGATTTCATTGGATACCGCCAATACGGATGGTGCACGCAGTATTGTAGTGTCTGTAATGAAAATGGACAAGGGGCAGTGGCAGCCCGCCAAAGATGTAGAAATGAAAATTGGCGTAGAGCGCCAGGGCAGCATATTGTCTGCCGGCGACGCGGCTACTTATACTACAGACTCCAGCGGTACCGTTAGTGCAGAATACAAAAAAGATAAATTGCCGGGCGACGGCAGCGGAAATATAATACTGGTAGCAAAAGCAGAAGACAATGATGTTTTTGGTAACCTGGTAATTGAAAAGAAAGTTGCGTGGGGTGTGGTCACAAAAGTAAATACCACATTTTTTGATCAGCGTACACTTTGGTCTACCCGTTTCAGAACGCCCTATTGGTTGCTGCTGATGGCCTATTCAATTGTTATTGGCGTCTGGGGTGCCATCATCTACCTGGTGGTACAACTGGTAAAAATAAAGAAGCTTTCAAAAGAGCCTAATGCTCTTCCTTAAAATAAATTTTGTAAAATTTCCGGCCATCTGGTTCTTGTCCCTGTTCAATCAGTTCACGGTTGCCATGGATATAGATATGAAAGTTTTTATCGAGCTTCAACACACTTTTAAATACCCGGGCCTGTTTCTTTACTGCATTGCCCGATATTGAAAAGGAATCTTCGATGGGCGAGTCCATCTCCTGTTCGTATTCCTGTTTATAGGATTTGAACAAAGCAGCACCTTTGGGATTGTCAATAACCGTATTGCTGAATTCATCCAGGTCAAACTGTTCGTTTTCCTTAAAATAACGGATGGAGCGGTTGAGCAGATCTATTTTATCGGCTTTTGAAATATCAAATTCTTCATCCATTTTCTGCGTCACAAATTGTTTGTAGGCGCTTAGCACATTGTGTGTCTGGTTATAATTGTCGTTCCGGACTTTCAATTGAAGAAATTCGTCCATCCAGTAAGCGGCTTCTGCCCTGTTGGTCTGATCTATCACCACCACTTTGTAGCCGGCTTCCTTTTCAGTATTAAAAACGATGCAGCCTTTATCGAGTTTCTTAATATTTACCGCTTGTTCTTCATAATTAAGCCGAAAGTTTTTTCCTTCCTGCGTTATTTTTAAAAAGGGTTCTTTTGATTCTGATTTGAAGATGCCGATGGCATCGTGCAACGCACCTTCTATTTGCAGTTGTTTAAAATAACAAACATAGAGTTCGCCCGGTTTTATTTTGGGGTTATCGGTTTTGTCGTACAATAGTTTGGCAATCTGCTGTGTATTTTCATGAAATGAACCGGTGTCTTCAAACAGCTTTGATGCAAAATGAAAAATCTCATTCAGTGCAATGTCGCCAGTAGGATGGGAGAGCCGGTACAGCTCATTTGTTTTGTCAAAAGGCTGCACAAAATATTTCATCAGCAATTCGCTCAGGGTTTCATCAGTCAATGGCAAAGATGCTTCGGATAATACAAGCGGTTCTTCCAGGTTTTTATTGCCGGTTTTATGAACCGATAACTGTGCGATAGATGCTTCAAAGAAAGAAACCATGTAAGTTTAATTGAGGTATAGAAAATAGGGTGGATTGCTTTTACTGAATAACAATACTGTCTGCCACGGCCTTTGCTTTTTTGCGCAGCTCATTGGTATCTGCGCCGGGCAGGTCGTACGCCAATGCTACGGCCATTCGGCGAAAAGGCCTTGTACTGGGTTTGCCAAAAATGCGCAAATCGGTATTGGATGGCGCCAGTGCTTTCTCCAGGCCGGTTATTGTAAAATGTTCTGCTGTTTTATTGGCCAGTACCACTGCACTTGCACCTGCCCGTTCCAGTTTTATTTCCGGAATGGGCAGGCCGAGGATTGCTCTTGCGTGCAGTTCAAACTCAGATAGATTTTGCGTGCCGGCCAGCGTCACCATTCCGGTATCGTGCGGGCGGGGACTGAGTTCTGAAAAGTACACGCCCTTGTCCGTTAGAAAAAATTCAACACCCCACAAACCAGCACCTGTTAATGCAGCGGTTACTTTTTTTGCCATTGCGCAAGCGTCGGTATAATCTTTATCACTGATAGCTACGGGTTGCCAGCTTTCCTGGTAATCGCCGCGTTCCTGCCGGTGGCCAATGGGCGGGCAAAACAAGGTGGCCCCATTTTTTTGTGTTACCGTAAGCAGGGTAATTTCTGTATGAAAAGAAATAAAAGCTTCAATGATAACTTCTTTGATATCGCCCCTGGAATTGTTGATGGCATATTCCCACACCTGTTGCTGGTCTGCCCCGTTTTTCAGTACCGATTGTCCTTTACCGCTCGATGACATCAATGGTTTTACCACACAGGGCAGGCCAATTTCATGCACGGCTTTTGTAAAGTCTTCAAATGTTGTTGCGTAGAAATATTTTGCAGTTCTCAGGCCTAGTTCTTTGCTGGCAAGATCACGTATCAGCTTGCGGTTCATGGTAAAGTTGGCGGCCCTGGCGCTTGGTATTACCTGTATTTGTTGTTGCTCGTATGCATAAAATCGTTCGGTACGGATGGCTTCAATTTCGGGTACAATCAGATCGGGTGCTTGCCTGGCCACTACAGCGTCCAGTTGTTCGGCGTTCAGCATATCGATGACTTCAAAGCCATCGGCTACTTGCATGGCCGGAGCGCCTGCGTAACTGTCAACCGCAATAACCGTTTGGCCAAAACGCTTTAGTGCAATTACCAGTTCTTTACCCAGTTCGCCGCTACCCAGCAGCAGTATCTTTTTGTGCATGCCGCAAGGTAAATGTTTTGCAAAAAACCGGGTCTAACTTTTTATGTAAACCCTATTCTTGGCCGGTCTTCACACTTTGGTGTTGTTGCTTTTTCATCCAACAGGGTTTCAACAGCATTGTAGATGGCATGCAGTTGGGTATCGTGTTCATCAATGCGCTGCGACAGCTCCTGGCGGAGCGCTGCCAATTGAGCGGAAATATCTTTATGAGTTGCTACCAGTTTCCGGAGTGCTATAAACGCCCTTACAATGGCGATGTTCATTTCAACAGCCTTTTCAGCGTTTACAATACTGGCTAACATGGGTACACTGTGCTCTGTAAAAGCAAAAGGCCGGTATCTTGGGGCATTCTGCTGCTGTTAGCTCAAACATAAAATCGGGTGAAAATCTTTTTGGATTTCTTCTTACTGCCTCCTTTAATCTTTTGGTTTCTACTTCGTACAAGTGGGCCAGGTTAAAGCCCAGCATTATTTTTTGCCCTTTATTTCATAAATTTTATTTTAATGTATTTAACAATTTAAAATAAAATAATGAAGTCGCAAATTGTAGGGCGTCAATTATTTTCCTCTTTATATTCCGTCTCCTGTATATCATCTTTCTCATCGCCCTTACCAATTTTTACAGTGGGTTTTTCCTGTGTGCCGGTAATGCGCATGGGGATGCCTACAATGCCGAGGGGGGGAAGGCCGAGCCGCATTTTGATATTCAGTTTGCCATCAAAACTTGTTTGTCCTTCTATGCGTGGTCTGAAGCCGGCCACTTTAAACTTGAACCGATCAATGGTGATGATATTGTTTTTGATGGTTGTTTTAATGTCTACTTTGGCAAGACTTGGATTGTTGATGGAATCTTTTCCTGTTTTCTGGCTTACGGTAGAAAACATTTTCATACCATATACTTTGATGTTTTTTATTGACAGTACGCCACCGCCTTCCAGCGAAGGATAAACCGGGTGCATATTGCCATCCAGCACGCCTTTTAAATTGTAGTTGAGCGATACAATGCCCTGGGCTTTGCCGGCAGATGTAGCCAGGTCATGAAACAGTTTAATTTCGTTGTAGGCTTTTTTTATGTCGAATTCTTTTGCCTGCAGGTGATAGTCAAAAATTGCTTTTACGGGGCTGGTGCTCGCGTAATTGGCATCCATCAATACTTCGCAGCCTATCAGTTTAAAGCCTGTTTGCTTCATAGAAAGCTTTCCCTGGCTGATGGTGATATTCCCCATTGTGCTGTCCAGGTTCAGTCCGTTGTAAGCAACTTTTTTTGCAGTAGCCGTCAGCGTTAGATCAAGATTGGATGGTATAATAATAACGCCTGCTTCCGGCGTTGTTGTAGTTGCCGCCACTGTTTTTACCATTGTGTTACTGCTGTCTGTTTCGGCTGCTGCAAATGCCATAAACTCATCGGCATTTATATAATTGGCGTGTACATTAAAATTACCTTTCAGTACCGCATTGTTACTAAGTGCGTAATCAATCACGTTTTGCAAGTAGCCATCCATCCTGAAATCTGATTGCCCGTATGCGGCTATAAAATGATTAAACCACATTTTATCCTGTTTAAAAGTAAACAGGCCTTCTTTCAGGATAAAGGGTTTTGGAAAAGACTCGGTGCTGGTTTGTAAATCTCTTATGTCCAGGGTGCCCTGGTTGTGCAGCAGGTTATAACGGCCATGCATAGCATCGCTTTGCCGGCCCTGTAAAGAAAGGTTGGCTTTTATAAAACCACTTACATCAATGCCTTTTCTTGAAAAGACTTTATAAATCCGGGCAATATCCAGTTCGCCGTTAGCGGTAATAGTATAGGCAATGTCTTCAAAATTCTGCAGGGAGGCTCTTACCTGAAAGGGTTTGCCTTCAAATCTGAAAGAGGCCGGTTCTATGTTGACCAGCAAATTTTTGAGTGTACCATTACTATCGTTTACTTTGGCAGTTACCTGTATATCGCTTAGCGGGTTGGGATAGTATTTTGTTTGGATGGAGCCGTTTTGCAAATGTATAATTGCGGTGCAGGCCGGAAAGGTTTTTTTTGTTTCGTCGTATTTGCCTTTGGCATTAATATCAAAGGTAAGCAGGCCGGCAAGCTCCAAACTGTCAAGGGGATAAATTTTCCGCACATCTGCCAGGTTAAAATCTGCCTGCAAGTTTGCGTTCAGCTCCTTGCTTTCAAGGCTTTTTATAGTAGCGTGGCCCTTTATAAAATTTTTAAGTGCGTTGGCAGACAGATCGGTAATGCTGATACTGGTATGCCGGTAATCATTATCGCTGCAGGAAGTATTGAGGTTGAAATTGATATTGGTAAGCGGCAATGGCAAAGAATCGTATTTAAAATAGCCATCTTTCAGGTTTGATTGCAGGGTAAAAGACGGAATGCTCATAACAATGCTTTCATGGCGCAGGCTGTTGGGGTTGGGGCCGCTGGCGTATACACCGTCTGCAGTCAGGTGCAGGTTGGCTTTTCCTTTCAGGGTAATATTGGGTAAGCCAAATGCCTTGTCCAGTTTTTCCAGGTCGAGCCGGGTATTGATATTGGCCTTAACAGCTGGTTGTTTGATGCCTTTGGTGCTGAACACCGCACTGAGGTAATCTTTGTCGATATTAAAAAACAGGGAATCAACTTTTACCAGCAGACTGTCGGCATTAAGGGCCGGTATTTTTGTATCCAGGTTTAAAAATAGATTTGAAACTGGCAGCGGCGCATCTTTATACTGAATAAAACCATCGCGTATTTTCATGTTAAACACCAGGTCGGGCATTGTATTGGTGGAAGCGACGTACTGGCCTTTTAGGGTGAGCAATAGATCTGAATTGCCCCTGATTTTGGTGTTTTGTTTCCAGTTGATGTATTGTGGCGGAAGCGCTGTAATAAAATCATCCAGCTCACTTTTTTCTGAAGTCAGTTTCATGTCCATATCGTAGCCATTCTTCAGGAAGTTGAGCTTGCCGCTAAACTGTACGGGAAGGCGGTTGATGAGGAGATCGTTTTTCTGGAAAATAAAGGCCAGGGAATTGGTGTTGATTTTTGTAATCAGGTCAGCATTTACTTTTTTGTGCAGCAGGTAGGGTTCTTGACCGAGATAAAAATCGAGTGAATCAATTTTTGCATGACTGTACAAATCAAAGATCGCCTTGCTTAAATCTCCGTTGCCGGTATAATTAAAGCCCTTTGCATTGATCAGGATATTGGTGGATTTATCGTTGTAAATGACATGGCTGTTTTCAACAATTATTTTTTCCAGCTGCAGGGCCGTACCGCTGGTATCGGTGCTTATTGCCGTGTCTTTTTTTGAGCTGCCCAGGTATACATTGTAGTTGGCTTCGCCCTTTTCATTTACTTCCACGTTCATAAACGCATCGGAGATAAATATTTTGTCGATACGCACGCTTTTGTCAAAAACGAGGCTTTTCAGGTTTACGCCCAGGGCAATTTCATCGGCCGAGACAAGCGTATCTTTTTTGTAGGGTTCGGAACCTTTTAGGGTAAAATTGTACAAGGTTACTGTTAGCGAAGGAAAATGATTAAAAAAAGACAGGCGCACTTTTGAAAAATTCAGTTCGCCATCCAGGCTGCTATTGGTCCAGTTTTTTATCTTTTCGGCAACGGTTCCCGGAAAAAGAACGGGTGCGAGAAAAAGTAAGAGTAATATGCTGGCAATGGAGAATCCTGCTACCTTAAACACCTTGAAAAAAAGCCTCTTCATGGCATAAAGATAGAAACAGATGGCAAGTTTTTCTAATCCTTAGTACTTATTTGGGGCTTGTAGGAGGAATTCTATAAATGCAGTTTCTGACCGTCAGTTTGCGATAAAGCAGGGTTTGTTTGTTTGGCAATAAACTCCTTGTTCAATAACAAACCGGTAGCTTTTTCTTCTGTAGCGATTGATTTATATTTGCCGGGTCCTTCTCTAAGACCTTCAAAAACAGGCAGTTCTTAAAAGCCCCCCTGCTGCCTTGTGAAATGCGGAAAATAACAATCGAAAAGCTTCATTTCTACTTTTTTGTATAAATTGATTTGTATCTTCGCAAAATGAATACAGATATCTATCAGCCGGGCAAAGATGATATAAATGATGGACTCAGTACGATTGAAAGAACGGTTCTCAGCGACTATAAATACGGCTTTGTAACCGATATAGAAGCAGACGAAGCCCCGATGGGTTTGAACGAGGATACCATAAGATTTATATCTGCCAAAAAGAACGAGCCGCAATGGATGCTGGACTGGCGCTTAAAGGCCTTCGCTTACTGGCTAAAAATTGCAAAAGAAGAACCTGTCTGGGCCAATATCAAGTTTCCGGCCATCAATTACCAGGACATTATTTACTATTCTGCACCCAAACAAAAGATTGCCATCGACAGCCTGGATCAAATCGATCCGGAGTTAAGAAAGACGTTTGAAAAGCTGGGTATATCGCTTGACGAACAAAAGCGGCTGAGTGGCGTAGCGGTAGATGCGGTAATTGACAGCGTATCCATCGGTACTTCTTTTAAAGCACAACTGGCCGAACTGGGCATTATTTTTTGCTCTATGAGCGAAGCCATCCAGGAACATCCGGCACTGATTCAGCAATACCTGAGTTCTGTTGTGCCCGTTACCGATAATTTTTATGCCGCCCTGAATGCTGCTGTATTCAGTGACGGCTCTTTTTGTTATATACCGGCCGGCGTTCGCTGCCCGATGGAATTGTCGACCTATTTCCGCATCAACGCAGAAAATACCGGGCAGTTTGAAAGAACCCTGATTGTGGCAGAAGCCGGTAGTTATGTAAGCTACCTGGAAGGTTGTACCGCACCAATGCGCGACGAAAACCAACTACACGCCGCAGTGGTAGAGCTGGTGGCCATGGAAAATGCTGAGATTAAATATTCCACCGTGCAAAACTGGTATCCCGGAGACAAACAAGGCAAGGGCGGTATTTACAATTTTGTAACCAAGCGTGGAATTTGTAAAGGAAACAATTCAAAAATATCCTGGACACAGGTAGAAACGGGGTCGGCCATTACCTGGAAATACCCCAGTGTGATTTTAAAAGGCGACAACTCAACCGGCGAATTCTATTCCATTGCCGTTACCAATAACCACCAGCAAGCCGATACCGGTACCAAGATGATGCACATCGGGAAAAATACAAAGAGCCGGATTGTATCAAAAGGAATTTCTGCCGGGGTAAGCAATAACAGCTACCGCGGTTTGGTGCAGGTAGGTAAGAACGCCGCCAATGCACGCAATTTTTCGCAGTGCGATTCTTTGTTGCTCGGTGATAAATGCGGCGCCCATACCTTCCCGTATATTGAAGTAAAGAACAATACAGCGGTTGTAGAACATGAAGCCACCACTTCAAAAATTGGGGAAGACCAGATTTTTTATTGCAACCAGCGCGGTATTGATACCGAAACAGCGGTAGCACTCATCATAAATGGTTTTGCAAAGGAAGTAATGAACCAGTTGCCGATGGAGTTTGCTGTAGAAGCACAAAAATTACTGGCGATTAGTTTGGAAGGAAGCGTAGGATAACCCCCAACCCCTGAAGGGGAGCAAAGAACAGCAGTTAAAAAGAAAAGAGCATAAAATAATAAATAAGTAAGCAAATGTTATCAATTCACAATTTACATGCGGGCATTGAAGAGAAGCAGATTTTAAAAGGAATTAATCTTGACATAAAACCCGGAGAAGTACATGCTATTATGGGACCCAACGGTTCTGGTAAAAGCACCCTGGCTTCTGTGCTGGCGGGAAAATCCAATTACACGGTTACAGAGGGTACTGTAGAATTCCTCGGCAAGGATCTGCTGGAACTATCGCCCGAAAAAAGAGCGGGAGAGGGTTTGTTTCTCGGTTTTCAGTACCCGGTAGAAATACCCGGATTGAGTACCACCAATTTTATTAAAACAGCAGTGAATGAAGTAAGAAAATACCGTGGCGAAGCGCCGCTGGATGCTGTTTCGTTTTTGAAAATGATGAAGGAAAAGATGGCGCTGATGAATATTGATCAGTCATTGCTGAGCCGCCCGCTGAACGAAGGATTCTCCGGTGGCGAGAAAAAACGCAATGAGATTTTCCAGATGGCCATGCTGCAGCCAAAGCTGGCGATACTGGATGAAACTGATTCTGGTCTTGATATTGACGCCATCCGCATTGTAGCCGGTGGTGTAAACAAATTACGCAGCAAAGACAACGCGGTATTGCTGGTAACGCATTACCAGCGTTTGCTCGACTACATCGTTCCGGATTTTGTACACGTATTGTACAACGGGCGTATTGTAAGATCCGGCACCAAAGAACTGGCGTTTGAGCTGGAAGAAAGAGGCTATGATTTTATTAAGAACGAAGTAAATGTAGCCGAAGAGGCCTGAGCTAAGTGGCAGAGGGCTAACTGAGAAAAAGAGCCTATCTGTTTTTTTCTTTACAACTTTTAATAGCAGACGGTGCGACAAAATAAACCGATGAACACAACATATTTTAAAGAACGTTTTGATCAGTTGCAGCTTAAAGACAAAAGCAATAGCCTGGATACGGTTCGGCAGGATGCGTTCAATGCATTCAGCAAATGGGGTATACCAACTTCCAAACACGAAGAATGGAAATATACCCGCATCGGCGGATTGTTCAACAAAGAATACCTGTTTGCAGAAACGGCCATTGCAGATACATTTAGTACAGCACAGGTAGATGCAGTGCGTTTGCCGGGTCATGAAAATGCCAATGAACTGGTGTTTGTAAACGGCATTTTTTCTTTCCGGCTTTCTGTCATCCGTTCCAAAGCCCTGGTGGTATTGCCTTTGGAAGAGGCTGCCGTGAATGAATACGCTGCCATTGTAGCGGACAATCTTGGCCAGAGCGGCAAATATTTAAAAGACGGTATCAATGCCCTTAACATGGCTTTTGTTCAGGGCGGTGTTTTTGTGCATGTAAAAAAAGGAAATGCGGTTGAGCATCCTGTTTATATCTATCATATTTCTGATGCAGGCAAAGAAAACGTGTTTGCCCAGCCCCGCAGCCTGGTACACCTTGCAGAAAATGCGCAGGTGCAGATTGTAGAAACTTTTGCCACCCTTGGTTCGGCAGAAAGTTTCACCAACCAGGTGATGGAAATTGTTGTTGAAAAAGACGCATTGCTGGAGTTTTACAAAATTCAGAATGATGCCGCTACTACCAGCCAGGTAAGCACCACGCATATAAGACAAACCGGCAAAAGCTATACGCATATTGTAACCATTTCGCTGAATGGCGGTATCGTTCGCAACAACCTCAATATTGCACTGGAAGCCGAATATTGCGAAGCGCATTTGTACGGGTTGTATTTTCAGGGCGGACAAACACATGTAGATAACCATACCGTGGTAGACAATGTAAAACCGCATTGCCTCAGCAATGAGTTGTACAAAGGTGTTATTGGCGATAAGTCCAGCGCCGTGTTTAACGGAAAAATATTTGTACAGCCCGACGCTCAAAAGACCAATGCCTACCAGTCAAACAAAAACATTTTGCTTTCGGCCGATGCCAGTGTAAATACAAAACCACAGCTGGAGATTTTTGCAGACGATGTAAAATGTTCGCACGGCTGTACCATCGGCCAACTGGATGAAGAAGGCCTTTTCTACCTGCAATCACGCGGTATCAGTGAAACCATTGCCAGGTCATTGCTGGTACATGCATTTGCCATCGACATCCTGGAGCATGTAAAGCCGGCATTGATCCGGGAATATGTAAACAAATTAATTTCCGAACGCTTAGAATTTGATATAGCATGATGCCTTCTGCCAGTATAGTAAAAGAACTGGACGTTTATGCCATCCGGCAGCAGTTCCCGGTGCTTAATAGAGAAGTAAAGGGCAAGCCCCTGGTGTATTTCGACAATGCGGCTACTTCACAGAAGCCGCAGGTGGTCATTGATGCACTGGTTGATTATTACAGCGGGTTCAATGCCAATATTCACCGTGGCATACACACACTGGCAGAAGAAGCCACAGCTGCGTTTGAGGCTACCCGTGATACTGCAAAACAGTTTATCAACGCGGCCGCCCGGGAGGAAATTATTTTCACGCGTGGTACTACAGAGAGTATCAACCTGGTTGCCTGTACCTGGGGAAGACAAAATATACGGGCGGGCGACGAGATTGTTATTTCTACCATGGAGCACCATTCCAATATTGTGCCCTGGCAAATCTTATGCGAAGAGAAAAAAGCGGTACTGAAAGTCATTCCCATTAATGATGAAGGTGAATTGTTAATGGACGAGTATGAAAAATTATTGAATTCAGCAACAAAGCTGGTTTCCATTGTACATGTGTCCAATGCGCTGGGAACGGTAAATCCGGTTAAACAAATGATAGACCTGGCACATAAAGCAGGGGCAGTTGTTTTAGTGGATGGAGCGCAGTCTTCGGTGCATCTTGATATTGATGTGCAGGATCTGGACGCTGATTTTTTTGCATTCTCTTCACATAAAGTATACGGACCCACCGGCGTGGGCGTATTGTACGGTAAGCGCCATTTGCTGGAAAGCATGCCGCCTTTCCAGGGTGGAGGGGAGATGATAAAAGAAGTGAGTTTTGGAAAGACCATTTATGCAGATCTTCCTTACAAGTTTGAGGCCGGTACTCCTAATATTGCGGATACAGTTGTTTTTAAAACAGCCATGGATTTTATTAATAAGATTGGAAAATCCGTCATCCGCGCACATGAAGATGAATTGCTGCAATATGCAACGGCACAACTGGAGCAAATACCCGGTTTGCAAATCATTGGCAGGGCAAAAGAAAAAGTGAGCCTGGTGTCATTTGTGATTGACAATATACATCCGCAGGACATTGGTATATTATTGGATAACCGCGGCATCGCCGTAAGAACGGGGCATCATTGCGCTCAACCATTGATGCAGCGTTTTGGCATCACCGGTACTACCCGTGCTTCTTTTGCCGTGTACAATACCAAAGACGAAATTGATGAACTGATAACAGGACTGCACAAAGTACTTAAAATGCTGGCATAATAAATGGAGAATCAACAAACAATAGCAGCAACTGAAGCAGCGATAATTGAAGATTTTAAGCTGCTGCAATCGTGGGATGAAGATGCCAAATATGAGTACATCATTGATATGGGTAAAAACTTACCTGTACTGGATGAGCAACACAAACTGGAGGAGAATAAAATAAAAGGGTGTCAGTCTACCGTTTGGCTGGTGGCCGATTACACGGATGGAAAAATATACTTCGGCGCGGATAGCAATTCTGTTATTGTAAAAGGATTGATTAGTATGCTGATCCGGGTTTTGTCGGGCCGCACACCCGATGAGATTATTGCCGCAAAGCTTGAATTTATCAATGAGATTGGCATGCGGAGCCACCTGGCGCAAACCCGTTCAAACGGGTTGCTTTCCATGGTAAAGCAAATGAAAAATTACGCGTTGGCGTATAAAATTAAAAACGCAGCAAAAGTTTAGCAAGATGGAAACAGAAGCGTTGAAAGAAAAGGTAATTGAATGCCTGCACAATATTTTTGATCCGGAAATTCCGGTAAATATTTATGAACTGGGTTTGATTTACGAAATTGATATTTTACCGGTGGGCAATGTGCAGGTAGTGATGACGCTTACTTCGCCGGCATGTCCTGCAGCGCAGTCAATACCAGTAGAAGTAGATCAGAAAGTAAGGTTGATTGAAGGGGTGAACGATGTATATGTTTCCGTAACCTGGACACCCAGCTGGAATAAAAGCATGATGTCTGAAGCAGCACAGCTTGAATTGGGCTATATGTAAAAGATAAACCATTATGAAAATTACCGCACAGGAAGAATACGGTCTCCGCATACTGATTCGCATTGCAGGATGTAAGGATTCCGCAGGCCTCAGTATTCCGCAGTTGAGCGAATCGGAAGGGTTGAGCAGCCACTACATTGCCAAGTTAACGCGGGTATTGCGCATGGGTGGCTTTATCAACAGCACACCCGGCCTTAAAGGGGGTTACCTCCTGGCAAGACCCGCCGGCGAAATTGGAATCCGGCAAGTGCTAAAAGTACTGGGTGGTGTTTTGTTCGACCAGGATTTTTGCGGTTCGCATGCAGGCTCCCTGAAATTATGCACCAATTCTGTAGACTGTTCCGCAAGATCACTCTGGCAAATGATACAGTTTACGGTAGATCAGTTGCTCGATAAAATTACCCTGCACGATTTAGCCTATCCGCAAAATGAATCAGTAAAGGCGCTCAACCAAATGCTGGAACTCAGGTAAGTTGGCTTGCATCCATCATACATAAAATCTTTCGTAAATCATCTTTCCATCTTTTACTTCGTATACACAAAGCCCGGACATGTCCATATGGCCACCCTGCCATACTGTAGCTGCGTTACTTACCATTTCAGGCTGTTAATGTAAAGGCGATAAAAAGGTTCAGCATTTCAATTGCTGAACCCGCACCGGTTTACTTTTTCAGGAAATCATCATTAAATGGAAATCACCCGCTATTTCGCCATGTCATTGTATTCTGTAGGCTCAGTATCTTTTAAAGACGGTTCTCTTAGCTGAACCGGGTTTTGTTTTTTGTTCCTTTTCCGCATCCACATATTTAATAACTCAACAGCAAATGAGAAAGCCATGGCAAAATAAATATAGGCCTTGTCGATATGGCTGTGGTGCAGTGGTTCAAGGCCTTCAAAGAACAAACTAAATCCTACCATCAGCAAAAACGCAAGTGCCAGCATTTTTAAAGCGGGGTGTTTGTGAATAAACGTAGAAATTTTATCGGAAAAGAAAAACATAATGATCATGGCAATGATTACTGCAATGATCATCACTTTTACAATTTTTGCCAATCCAACAGCGGTAATGATGCTATCGAAAGAAAAAACCATGTCAATAATAATGATCTGCCCCAGGATAGCGCCAAATGATGCGGGTTTGCTTTTTTCCGACCCGGTATTTTCATCGCCTTCCAGTTTTTCGTGAATTTCTTTTACGGTTTTGTACAGCAGGAAGATACCACCGGCAAACATGATAACATTGCGCAGGTTGAATGCATAGTGGTTGCCACTCCAATTAAATCCAAACAATTCATTGCTGCCATTCTTCACCAGCCAGCCAATGCCCAGCAGCAACAGGATGCGTACCGCAATACCGGCAAACATCCATACCCTGCGGGCCGTAAGTTTTTGCTTTTCATTCAGCGGGCCCATGAGTATGGAAACAAAAATAACATTGTCGATGCCCAGTACAATCTCCAGAACTGTCAGCGTCAGCAAGCTGATCAGCGCATCCACCGTAAATAATTCTTGCATATATGAGGGTTCTTTTGCCGGCAAAAATAGTTGAACTACGATAAATGCATGTGTTTTTACGGGATTAATCAATTAATAAAAAATACCTGTTTTTTGGCACAATTTTTAACATCTTAAAATGTTATTAATAAAAGCCACCTAAAACAATTTCTTTGATTCTACATCTACCCCTATTTTCTTATTGATAGTGCGGCCCAAAAGGCTTTTCAAAAACCCAATACTAAACCCCAAACCCGATGAAACAGATGTTTATTTTGTTGCTGATGGCAACTGCATGCACCGCCCGCGCCCAATACAGTGCAGATGAAAATTTTCCCGGCCGTGTAAGAGCCGGTGTTGGTTACGTACATGATTTTCCCGGACTGAATGGCATCGGCGCATATGCCGAATATAGTTTTCCCTTAAATGAATGGATACAGGGTGGTGTTGGCGTAAGACGCGTGGAAACTGCAGGTTATCCCCGTACACAAACGGTGCGTGAGTACACAAAAGCCACAGCACTCGATTTTAATTTGCTTTTTGTGCCTTATCATACGGAAAATGCTGCATTCAGAATTGGTACCGGTTATTCATTTTCTTTTTACAATATCCGCCGCTCTTATCCCGTGTATACTGCACATACAGATCAAACCCCCGGAACAGATGTAACTTACCCGCAAACAGATGCCAAAGGAAGGGCCCGTGGCCTGAGCGTGTCTGCCGAATACGAATACAATATCAATAGCAATTTTTCTGCAGGCGCAAAAATAAGTGTAAGCAAAGCTTATGGAAGTGTAATCATGGGCGGGCCGTTTGTAGCCATCAAGCTATAAATGTTTGAAGTATTTATCGCTGATCTATGATGGTATGATGACTGATTTTTTTGCGGATGCAAATGGTGCAGAAAAAGCAATATCGTGGCGATGAATAATTTATGAAAAAATGATAACAGCCATCACTGTATTAGCGATCAGGCATTAAACCGGTGCAAATTCTTTTTACTATGGCAGGTCCTTCATAAATAAAACCGGTCCACACTTGCACGAGTATGCCGCCGGCCAGTAATTTTTCCCTTGCATCTGCAGCAGTAAAGATGCCGCCCGATGCAATGACCGGTATGGTTCCCTTTGTTTTTTGTTGAATGTATTGTACAATTTGGGTGGAACGGGCCGCCAGTGGCTGGCCGCTCAAACCGCCTGCTCCGATAGCCGTGAGGCGTGAGGCATCGGTCTTGAGTTGATCCCTGTTTATTGTTGTGTTAGCAGCTAACAGTCCATCCAGTTTTATTTCCAGGGCCAGGTCAATCACATCGTCAATCTGTTCTTGTGTGAGATCGGGTGCTATTTTTAGCAGCAATGGTTTGGGCGCCGTATGCTGTTGGTTGATGGTTTGCAGGTGTCCTAAAATTTTTCGGAGTGATTCTTTCTCCTGCAGTTCGCGCAAGCCCGGAGTATTGGGTGAGCTGACATTTACCACAAAATAATCCACGCAGTCAAACAATTCGCGGAAACAAATTTCATAGTCGCGCCAGGCATCTTCATTGGGCGTGGTTTTGTTTTTACCGATATTGCCACCAATAATAAGCGGCAAGTGCTGAGCTGGAAGAGACGGGGAGGCGTTTGAGGATCTGCTTTTGGTTTTCCAGCGTCTTAGTCTTTCTGCTACGGCATTCACACCATGGTTATTAAATCCCATTCTGTTGATCAGTGCTTTGTCTTTGGGCAGGCGGAACAGCCTCGGCTTTTCATTGCCCTCCTGTGCTTTTGGTGTAACGGTGCCTATTTCAACAAAACCAAAACCAAGGGCTTCCAGTTCATTCAGGTAAAGTGCATTCTTATCAAAACCAGCAGCCAACCCAACCGGGTTTTTAAAATGCAAGCCAAAAATTTCTTTGTGCAGGCGGTCGTTTTCAAAAGTAAAACTGCGGGCCAGTAATTTTTTTGCAAAAGGAATACCACAAAGCCATTTCAGGCAGTTCATAGAAAAATAGTGTACCCATTCTGGTGAGAACAAAAAAAGGAATCTGCGGAGGATTGTATACATACCTGGCGTAAAGATAATTATTTGTAGCTGGCCAATTTATCAATGAGTTGTTTTGTAAACAGCCTGCCCATTAAAGGATCGGTTTCTTTAAAATTAACAAAGTACCATAAGTTCGGGAACCTGGGATCTTTGATAGCTACCATGGGTGAATTTATGTTGAGGCCAATGTTTCCAATGGTATCTGTATTCACTTTCTGAGTGCCAAACTGTGCTTTCATTGCTGTCAGGATTGTTTCAAAATATTCTTTTTTTGCTTCTGGGGTTTTTACATCCGCTGGATATTTGACGTTCATTATCATTTTCACAGAGCAATTAATCTTTGCAAAACTTCCTGCCGGCATTTTGAAAATGGGGTAAAGGGAATCTACTTTAAGCGAATCAAATTTTATATTGAATTCATCCGACAGGATGCTCTTTTCCAATACTTCCAGCATTGTTTTCTTTGGCACAATTGTAAACACTTTTGGATAAGTATAGTCGAGCACTTTTTTAAAATCCATGGCTTCCGTTGCCACAGCCAGTTCATTCAGCCGCTTTCTTAGTTCCAGGTTGCCCTGTGGAAAAACATAGCTGCAGGCACTGAGCAAAATGATTATTACAATTGCCTTTTTCATTAGCAAAATTTGCCCAAAAGAACACCGAACGGGCTTACCGGCAAAAAGTTTTTATAAATGCGAATAAATAGTACATTTGGGATAGAAAGTTGCATAAACAACTTAATTGAATCTTTGTTATAAAGGGGTGAATTGTGTTGCAATGCGCAAGGGTACAACCCCCGGTTTTATGAATGGGTGGGCGCAACAGCCGGTAGGTGGAGATTTCAAAAACTAAAAACATTTTTATGCAGGACGCATACATTATCGCAGGTTTCAGGACCGCCGTTGGTAAATCTAAAAGAGGCGGTTTCAGGTTTACCCGGCCCGATGATTTGGCCATTGAAGTGATACAGGGCTTGCTGGCCTCGGTGCCACAACTGGATCCCAAAAGGATAGACGATGTAATTGTGGGCAATGCGGTACCCGAGGCGGAGCAAGGCTTGCAAGTGGGCCGTATTATTGCCGCAAGGGCCGTTGGCATTCACGCACCGGGCATGACGGTGAACCGATACTGCGCTTCCGGTCTTGAAACGATTGCCATCGCTACTGCAAAAATTCGAAGTGGCCAGGCAGAATGCATTATTGCCGGCGGTACCGAAAGCATGAGTATGGTGCCCACAGCCGGATGGAAAACAGTACCCGCTTATTCCATTGCAAAAGATGAACCCGATTATTACCTGAGCATGGGCTTAACCGCCGAAAATGTGGCCAAAGAATACAAAGTGAGCCGCGAAGACCAGGACCAGTTCTCCTATCAATCGCACCAGAAAGCCATTAATGCAATCAAGAATGGATATTTCAAAGCGGGCATTTTGCCCATCACTGTAGAGGAGGTTTTCCTGGATGCCAAAGGAAAAAAGCAAACAAAAAAAACAGTATTGGATACCGATGAAGGCCCAAGGGCCGATACTTCGATTGAGGCCCTGGCAAAGTTAAAACCCGCTTTTGCTGCCGGTGGATGCATTACGGCAGGCAATTCTTCTCAAACCAGCGATGGGGCCGCTTTTGTAATTGTAATGGGCGAGAAAATGATCAATGAACTGGGGTTGAAACCCATTGCCCGGCTGGTAGCCTGTGCATCTGCGGGTGTGCATCCCCGTATTATGGGCATTGGCCCGGTAGAAGCTATTCCAAAAGCCCTGAAACAAGTGGGTATGAACCTTGGCCAAATTGATTTAATTGAACTGAACGAGGCCTTTGCGTCGCAATCAATTGCCGTTGTAAGGCAACTGGAATTGAACCCGGACATTGTAAATATTAATGGGGGCGCCATTGCCCTGGGTCATCCACTGGGTTGTACCGGCAGCAAATTAACCATACAGGTTACACATGATATGAAACGACTGAACAAAAAATACGGTATTGTATCTGCCTGCGTAGGCGGCGGCCAGGGCATTGCTGGCATAATTGAAAACATTTCTTAGCATATTATATAGTCAGAAGTCAAGACTTATTGGCCAGAAAACAAACGATCATTGACGGGAGACGCCCGACTTACAAGTTTTTTACCCGCGTATAGGTCATGAGAAAACCAGGAGAGCCCCGATTAAGGGGCTTTTTCCATGTATAAGTAATATTTCTTACTCGTATTTATACTGTGGAGAACTAGTCGGGCGTTATTTCCATGAACACAAACGGTGTGGCCTGAAGTTTGTTAAACTGGTCTTAACCTTTGGATTAATTTATAATCACTTATCATTAGAAAAACCAAAATCGTCCCCGTATGGATAGACGAGCCTTCCTGACCGGAAAGCGCAAAGCTTTGCAGCGTCAGCCAGACAATGTTCAACATATAGCCAGAACAATGTCTGGTCTTGCACCTTATAGCGGCCCCTGGGATACAGAAGCGGTGGTTCACCTTCTTAAAAGAACCATGTTTGGTGCCGCACCGCAGGATATCGCCCATTTTAAAGGACTTAGTATGGTACAGGCCGTGGACGAACTGCTCAATCCGGCAGCCACATTGCCATCGCCTCCCTTAAAAGATTACGATACCACCGGTGCCGATAACCCCGATGTGGGCGTTGCGCCCGGTACAACCTGGGTAACCAGTTATTCCGACGACGGGCAGATACAAACTGTGCGGCGCGATTCACTTGAAAAATGGAGCTTTGGTACCCTGATAAACCAGGACAGGAGCATCCGCGAAAAAATGGGTTTGTTCTGGCACAATCATTTTTCTACGGAAAGTATTATTGTATCTGACCCGCATTTGCTTTACAGGCTATATTCACTTTTCAGAACGAGTGCCCTGGGAAATTTTAAAGCACTGGTAAGGGCCGTCACCATCGACCCGGCCATGCTGGTTTACCTGAATGGTTACCTGAATACCAATACTGCACCCGATGAAAACTATGGCCGCGAGCTGCAGGAATTGTTTACACTGGGCAAGGCCAACAATCCCAATTATACCGAAGACGATGTAAAAGCAGCGGCAAAGGTATTAACCGGATGGCGTATTGACGCACCTACCGTAAGTTCCAGTTTTAATGCAGCCAAACACGATGCCAGCAGCAAACAGTTTTCATCCTTTTATGGCAATACATCCGTTGCGGGCGGAACCGGCGATACAGAGCTGGATGCCCTGCTGAATATGATCTTTGCCAAAAAAGCAGAAGTCTCCCGGTTTATTGTTACTAAAATTTACCGCTGGTTTTGTTATTATACCATTGATGCCACTGCCGATGCCAACGTAATTACGCCGCTGGCGCAGATTTTCCAGGACAATAACTGGGAGATAAAACCGGTACTGGATGCCTTGCTGAAAAGCGAACATTTCTTTGATGCCCTCAACAGGGGATGCCTCATCAAAAGCCCGATAGATATTGCGGCTGGTCTTTGCCGTGAGTATTCGGTGGTTTTTCCCAACCCGGCCACAGACTGCAAAGCCGCTTACGATATGTGGGATTTTATGCGCTGGCAAACGGCTTTGTGCAACCAGGCTTACGGCGATCCGCCAAATGTATCGGGCTGGCCCTCTTACTACCAGGCCCCGCAGTTTTATGAACTGTGGATTAACTCGGATACATTGCCCAAGAGAAATATTCTTACAGATACCATGATGACCGGCTATACACGCAGCGGCAAAACCATTAAGATTGATCCTATTGCGTTTGCCGCCCAGTTGCCCAACCCGGGAGACCCCAATGCGCTGATAGATGATTCACTGATGATTCTCTACCGGGTACCCGTAACCGATACATCCAGGGCCGTCATCAAGACCAATTTTTTATTAACCGGCCAGACATCTGATTACTACTGGACCAATGCATGGAATGCATACCTGGTAAACCCAACAGATCCGATGGCTTATCAAACCGTGTATACCCGCCTGAAAGGTTTATACGCGTATTTTATGAACCTGGCTGAATACCAATTGGCCTGATCTCTTAAACAATAACTATGAAAAGAAGAGATTTTTTACGGAATACAATTCCTACGGCAACCATCCTGCCGGCACTGATAGGCGGCTTTTCAGTAAAAGCCTATTCTGCCGACAGCCCCTTTATGCATGCATTGGCAGGTGCTACCGTTGATACCGACAAAGTGCTGGTGCTGGTGCAGCTGAGCGGCGGCAACGATGGATTAAACATGGTAATACCCATTGATGGCTATGGCGATTATTACAACGCCCGTACCAATATTGCCATCCCGCAAAATAAAATATTACCGCTGAACGGCAACAATAAAACTGGTTTACACCCATCCATGACCGGTATGCAAACCCTTTTCAACGAGGGCAAGCTGGCCATTATACAGGCGGTGGGTTATCCTTCGCCCAATTATTCGCATTTCCGGGCTACCGATATATGGGTAAGTGCATCCGATGCCGATACTAATGTAGAAAGTGGTTGGGCAGGCCGTTACCTGGCCAACGAATTTCCGAATTATCCCAATGGGTTTCCCAATAGCGCCATGCCCGATCCGCTGGCCATACAGATTGGTTCTATTGCCTCACTGGCATTGCAGGGCCCCGCTGTACCCATGGGCATGAGCATTAGCGATCCCGTAAATTTTTATAACCTGATTGATGGCCTGGTAGATCCCACGCCCGATACACCCTGGGGAAAAGAACTGAGGTATATCCGCCGGGTGGTGCAGCAGACCCAGCAATATTCTACCGTTATCAAAGCCGCGGCAGCCAAAGTGCCCAGCCAGGGCAATTACCCTACCGGCAATGATCTGGCAGCACAGTTAAAAATTGTGGCCCGCCTGGTAAAGGGCGGTCTCAAAACCCGTATCTATATGGTAGGCACCAGCGGGTTCGATACACATTCCGGACAAACCACGGCTACCGATACCACGGTGGGGCATCATGCAGATTTATTGCTGCACGTATCAGACGCCATTAAATCTTTTATGGACGATTTAAAAGGCCTGGGTGTTGAAGACAGGGTAATGGGTATGACGTTTTCAGAATTTGGCCGCCGCATTAAATCCAATTTTAGTATTGGTACAGACCACGGCGCCGCCGCCCCCGTATTTGTTTTTGGAAAAAATGTGCGACCCGGAGTGGTGGGTACAAACCCGGCCATTCCATCCGGCGTTACTTTCAACGACAATATCCCGTTTCAATATGATTTCAGGAGTATTTATTCTTCACTCCTCAGCCAATGGTTTTGTGTAAAAGATACCGACCTGCAAACCATCCTGTTCAAAAATTTTCAAAACATTCCTTTGTGCATCAACGCAGCTTGTGGCGTTACCGGCATCGATGACGTATACCGTACAGCCGGGGAACAGCTTATTATCAACTATCCCAACCCGTTTGTAGAAAGTACCAAAATTACTTTTAAAACAAGGGGCGGACATACCCTGGTACACATCATTGATGCGGTGGGCCGCTCTATAAAAACGCTTACAGACAAAGAATACACGGCAGGCGTCTATACACTCGACTTTAACGGCTATGGTTTACCCGCTGGTGTATATTATACACGTTTACAAAATGGTACCCTTCAGCAGGTGCGGCCCATGTTAAAAGTAAGATCTTAGCATTGGTTATATATGCAACTAAATATTTGCCCCTTGTATAAGGGGCTTTTTTCATAGTTTTACCCGTTAATATATGTTTGAGCCCCTTTTTTACGATTGCGGGTTGTTTTATCAATGGAAATTGTCCGGCCCCGGTAAAGCTATTTTTAATTAAATTCATTATCACTGCATGATCAAAGTTTTTATTGTGGAAGATCATGAAATGTATGTGGAAGGGCTGGCCCTGCTGCTGAAAAAACAGCCCGATATTGAGGTGGCCGGAACAGCTTCTAACGGCACTACGCTGCTGGAAAAACTGCCTTCGCTGGATGCAGACATTCTCCTGCTGGATGTGCACCTGCCGGATATCAATGAAGAAGAGCTGCTGAAAAAGATTCGCGCCATTAAGCCCGCCCAGAAAATTGTTTACCTCACCCTCATGCGGGGCACCCGCTATGTACACAAACTGATACGCCATAATATACAGGGTTATATTTTGAAAAATGCCCCTTTTGAAGAGCTGTTGAACACCATTCATGAAGTGTACAAGGGCGGTACCTATTTCAGCAAGGAAATTGATATTCTCAGCGAAAATGATTTCAGAACCACGCTTACACTGGAAGAAAAAAAAGTGGTGGAGATATTGTCAAAACGTGAAATAGAAGTACTCACCCTTATTTGCAAAGAATTCAGTAACAATGAAATTGCAGAGAAATTATTTTTAAGCGTCAGCACCATTGAGACCCATCGTAAAAATATTATTGCTAAACTGGGCGTAAACAATACGGTAGGTCTTGTGCGGTTTGCACTAAAAAATAAACTGATAGAATAAATACCGTATTAACGAACAACGTGAAATACCTCTTCATATTCCTGTGTATTCTTCTTTCCTTAGCTGCATTGCCACAAAAGGTTGATACCAATTACCTGAAAGCATTGTATGATCGCTGTCTTGACTTTGATGAATCCAAAACAGATTCCCTTAAAATATGTGCCGACCTGATAGCAAGGGAAGCGGCCAGGCTGCACTACGACAGGGGCGCGGTATTGTCGAGCAGGTTGTACGGTATTGCCGAAGACCTGAAAGGCCACTATGACAGTGCCCTCGTATTTTACCTGCAATCACTCGAAGAAGCCCATAAACTGCATGCTGCCAACTATGAAGAATCTGCACTTACCGATCTTGCCTATGTATACGTAAATACCAAGCAGCCGGAAAAAGCAAAGGAAATCTACCTGCAGTCTGTACAACTTGCAGAAGCGGGTAAAGACCTGCGCCGCGTAACAATTGGTTATGGCAACCTGGGTGCGGTGTACAACCAGCTGAAACAATACGACAGTGCACTCTATTTTTTGAATAAGGGGCTCGCCCTTGCAAAACCACACGAAGACAAAATTGACATTACATCATTTTACAATAACCTGGGCAATGTATACTACGGAAAAAAAGACTACAGCAAGGCGCTTGGGTTTTTTCAACGCATTTATGCACTGCACACCAGAGATAGCAGCCTGGCCGATTTGTGGACAGACGATCTTAACATTGCCGATGTTTTTATTGAAATGCAGAATACCGACTCCGGCTATGTGTATGCCATGCAGGCCCTGCGGCTGGCGAAAAAATTAAACGCAAGAAGCAAAGAAGCAGACAGCTATTCCATGCTTTCCAAGCTGTATTCACGAAAGGGAGATTATAAAATTGCGTACGACTACCAGCAGAAATGGTACAATATAGACACCAGCCTGGTAAATACGGGTACCAATGAAACAATTGCTGGTTTGCAGGAAAAGTTCAATGCAAAAGAAAGGGAGCAGGCCAACCGCCTGCTCCAGGCGCAGGTAGAAAAGGAACATTTCCGCAACAAAGCCATTACGCTGCTGGCACTGGCGGCGGCCATCATCGCCATCATCATTGCCCTGTTGCTGATACAAAAAAGAAGGGCGAATACGAAATTGCAGTACAAAAATGAATTCATTAACCGGCAAAATGAAAAACTGGCAGAATTGAATTTTGAAAAAAACTCGCTGATCAGTATCGTATCGCATGATCTCAGTACACCATTTGCCGCCATTAAAATGTGGCTCAATATTCTTGACGACGACACTTCCAACCTTACCGAAGAGCAAAAAAAATCCATTGAAAGAATCCGGCAATCTGCGGGCAAGGGTGAGTTGCTTATAAGATCCATCCTGGACGTGGAGAAAGCAGAAACCAACCAGCACAAAGTAGAACTGGAAAATTTTGATCTGAAAGTTTTTGTAGAAAACATTGTGGGCGATTTTCAGCCCGCCGCATCCGGTAAAAACATACAATTGCATTTTGAAACACCCGAAAAACATGTGTACCTGGTGAGCGACAAGCAGCTGGTAAGCCGCATTTGCGAAAACCTTTTTTCCAATGCCATTAAATATTCGCCGCCCGATAAAAATGTATGGATCAGCCTTGCAGATTCCAATGATGCCGTGAACATAAAAGTAAAAGATGAAGGCGTTGGCATCAACCCGGACGAATTGCCCAACCTTTTTTCCAAATACAGCAAAATATCATCTAAACCCACGGCGGGGGAAGCTTCTACCGGCCTGGGCCTCTCCATCGTAAAAAGAATTGTGGAAGAGTTGAATGGCAGCGTTTTCTGCGAAAGCGAGCCGGGTAAGGGCTCTCTGTTTACCGTTGTACTGAAAAAATAATGTGATTTTTTTGTGAACGGCCATTTACTATCACGGCCAGCCTATATATTTGCAACAAAGTAGCAAATATTCATTGGCACAAAAACCGCTTATACGGCAACTATTGGCTGGTGTTTTACTGTTGGTCTTCACCTTCAGCATTGCACCCAAGAAATTTTTGCATGATGCCATTGCCAATCACAAAGACAAAACAGCACTTTTTTCTCCGGGCAATCAGCAGCAGCTGAGCCATGCTGGTTTTGTGTGCAAATGCGATAACCTGGTAGCGGAATCTCCGTTTACCAATGAAGCATCTTATTTCGGGTTCAGTCCTATTCCTGTTTTTTCTGTACAACGGGCTTCTCCGCTGTATCATTTTTATTCTTCTGCTGTTTTCTTTTTTAAACTAAGGGGTCCGCCTGCGCTTGCTGCAACGATCTGATATTTTCTGTGTTGAATGAAGACCGCCGTTGCGGGTAAAATCCATTCATAACATTCAAAATCTATTCATATTATGCCATAGCAGCTCCGGGAACAATCACTTCCGTTGGCTGGCCGGGCGTTAAAATATTTATAATGACATTCATTGTACAGCGGCTTTTATCTTTCTTGCTATTATTTTCCTCTTTTTTACAAGGTTTTTCGCAGGGTAATGCGGCAGGGCTGCCCCTTAAAAGACTGGCAGTGGTAACCGGTTCGCTTTCCGGCACCATTACTGAAAAAAAGAACGGCAATCCACTGCCGTCGGCCACCGTTTATATTACGGATCTTAAAATCGGGGCCATCGCAGACTCAAACGGCCATTACACGTTTAAATCATTGCCATCGGGTACCTACCTGGTAGAAGTGCGGAATGTGGGGTTTAAAGTAATTACAAAGAATGTGGTGATTACCGGTAACGTGGTGGAGAATTTTGAGCTCACCGAAAATATTGTTGAAGAGAGTGCGGTGGTAGTAACCGGTGTATCCAAAGCCACGCAGGTAAAAAGAAGTCCCATTCCTATTGTAGCCATCAGCCACGATTTTATTATCAAAAACCTCAGCACCAATATCATTGATGCCATTGCAAAAGTGCCCGGTGTAAATGCATTAACCACGGGTCCCAATGTTTCAAAACCTTTTATCAGGGGACTTGGTTTTAACCGCATACTCACCCTGTACGATGGGGTGCGCCAGGAGGGACAACAATGGGGTGATGAACATGGCATAGAAGCCGACCAGTATGGTATTGAAAGAATTGAAGTAATAAAAGGCCCGGCCAGTTTAAGCTATGGTTCGGATGCAGTGGCAGGCGTGGTAAACCTGATTCCGTACCAGCCGGCGCACGAAGGCCAGGTAATTGGAAACATCATGGGCGAGTTTCAGAGCAACAACGGCCTGTTTGGTGGCTCGGCGATGCTGGCAGGAACAAAAAACGGTTTTGAATGGATGGGCAGGATTTCGCATAAAACGGCTACCAATTACCGCGATAAGTATGATGGCCGCGTATACAATACAGGGTTTAAAGAAACGGATGCAAGCTTGTCGATGGGCTTGCATAAAAAATGGGGCTATTCACACATTGGTATCGAGTTGTATGATGATCTGCAGGAAATACCAGACGGCAGCCGCGATTCTGTTTCTCGGAAATTTACCAAACAAATTTCTGAAGCAGATACTTACCGGCCCATCGTCACGGATGCAGCACTTACATCGTATAAAATCTCCGACCTGCACCAGCACGTACAGCATTATCGTTTTTATTCGGCCAATAATTTTACACTGGGCAGCGGCCGGCTGGCAATCAACTTTGGTTACCAGCGCAGCGTACGCCGCGAGTACAGTCATCCTGTACTGGCAGACGTGCCCGGATTGTACCTGCAGCTGAATACCTATTCCTACGACGTGAAATATTTTTTTCCTGAATTCAGTGGTTGGAATTTATCGGCCGGCATCAATGGCATGTACCAAACCAATGATGTAACGGCGGGTACAGAGTTTATCATTCCTTCTTATCACCAGTTTGATATTGGCCCTTTTGCTTTATTGAAAAAAACAATGGGCAAGCTGGACATAGCGGGCGGTATCCGTTTCGACAGCCGTCATTTTGCCAACAGTGCCTTGTATACAATGCCAGACCCGGTTACAGGGTTCGACAAACCGGTATATGGTGCAGCAACGGTGGGCGCCGACAATCCTTTTACTGCAAGTAGTTATCATTTCTCAGGTACATCGGGCAGTATTGGCGCTACTTATAATTTCAATGAAAAACTTTCTGCAAAAGCCAATTTGTCCCGTGGTTTCCGGTCGCCCAATATCCTGGAGATTTCAGCCAACGGCGTGCATCCCGGTACCAATATCTACCAGATAGGCGATGCTGATTTTAAACCCGAATTCAGTGTGCAGGAAGATATCGGCATTACCTATGCTTCAAAATATGCAGTTGTTACACTGGGGCTTTTCAACAATTCCATCAGTAATTATATTTTTAACCAACGTCTGCTGGGCAGCAATGGCGCAGATTCTGTGATTGTGCCCGGCAATCAAACCTATAAATTTCAACAGGGCAAAGCAAATTTATATGGTGGAGAGCTAAGCGTAGACATTCACCCCGTAAAAGCACTGCATTTTGAAAACAGTATATCGGTAGTGTATGGCCGCAATAAAGACATTGATCCCAAACTGCAGTCAGACAGTAACCGGTATGTGCCTTTTATTCCACCCCTGCACGGTACTTCAGAATTGCGGTACGATTTTGATGCAAAGAAAAAGCACCTTGTCAACGGCTTTGTAAAACTGCAGCTGGCTTATTATGCCAAACAAAGCAGGGTCTACCTTACAGACAATACAGAAACACCCACCCCCGGTTATGCTTTGATCAATGCAGGTTTTGGTGCCGGCATTACCAATAAAAAGGGCAGCACCATACTGAATGTCTATTTCTTTGGCAATAATTTATTTGATGTGGCCTACCAGGATCATTTAAGCCGCCTTAAATATTTTGAGCCTTATCCCACAGACCCACGCGGGCATTTGGGCATTTACAATATGGGCCGCAATTTTAGTGTGAAGATTGATGTGCCCCTCTCATTTAAGAATTAGTGAAGGGGTTAAAGAGAAAGGGAGCCTGGTTTGCGGTATACCGGGGTTTTCCCTAAGCGCAAACTTTTTAAAATTGCTACGCAAAGCTGGTAAGTATTCTCTTTTCTCTTGTGTACCTGGCCACATAATAATATTGTATTTCCTGCGTTTATATTATACTTACTACCCAATCTCATAACAAAAGCCCCTGGATTTTTCCGGGGGCTTTCTTTTTATAGGCGGATATGTATCTTTAATGCATCAAATTGTATACATGGAAATCTCTATTAACACGCCGGCGCTGTTGTTTCCGGCCATTAGCTTACTGATGCTGGCTTATACCAACCGCTTCCTGGCACTGGCCAGTCTTATCCGCAACCTGCATGCAAAATATAAAGACCATACCAATAAAGAGGGGGTATTGCTGCAGATAAAAAACCTGCGCCTGCGTTTACGCTTAATCAGGCTGATGCAGTTTTTTGGAATACTTAGCCTGATTTTATGCGTTCTGAGTATGTTTTTTGTGTTTGAACAATTGAAACTATGGGCCAATATTTTTTTTGCCCTCAGCCTGGTGGCCATGCTGGCATCCTTGTTTCTTTCTTTATCGGAAATACAAATAAGTACCAAAGCACTTGAAATAGAACTCAGCGATTTGGAAGGCCTGGGCGATTCCAGCGCCATTATTGACTATATCAAAAACAGGCTTGAATAGTTGATAGCGCCCAATGTAGATTTTGCGGGCAGAAAAAAATAAAAAGCAGATCGATAATGATCTGCTTTAAAAGTTTTTTTGCTGATAGCTGAAACCTCCTGTTTACGCCACATGCAAACTCTTTCTTTCGCCAATCTGCTGGCGCCACATGGCATAGTACAGGCCTTTTTCTTCCAGCAGTTTGCTATGGGTGCCGGTTTCAATCACCACGCCTTTCTCAAGTACATAAATACGGTCTGCATGCATAATGGTAGAAAGCCGGTGCGCTATTAAAACGGTAATCTGGTTTTGCTGAGATGAAACATCTTTGATGGTATCAGTAATTTCTTCTTCTGTCAGCGAATCCAGGGCAGAAGTGGCTTCATCAAAAATGAGCAGTTTGGGTTTGCGCAGTAATGCCCTGGCAATGGAAAGCCTTTGTTTTTCGCCTCCGGATAATTTTAATCCGCCTTCACCAATCATGGTGTCCAGTCCTTTTTCTGCCCTTTCCAATAAACCAGTGCAGGATGCTTTGTCCAGCACATCGGTTAAATCTGCGTCGGTAGCAGTAGGGTTTACAAACATCAGGTTTTCTTTAATGGTGCCTGCAAACAATTGAGTGTCTTGTGTAACAAAGCCAATCTGGTTGCGCAGGTCTTCAAAGCTGATGGAGTTTTCATCCATACCATTGTATAAGATCTTTCCATCCAGCGGGCGGTAAAGGCCTACCAGCAATTTCATTAAAGTTGATTTGCCCGAACCCGAAGGGCCAACAAAGGCAATTGTTTCGCCGCTTTTTACATTAAAGCTGATGTTTTCGATGGCCCGGTGAGAAGCCGTCTGGTGTTTAAAGGCAACACCGTTAAAGCTCAGCTCCCGGATGGGACCCAGGTGCAATGGCATGGCTGGTTGCTGTTCTGGTTGCTTCTCCATCAGGTTGTGAAAATTATTAAGGGAAGCTTCTGCTTCGCGGTAAGAAAGTATGATATTGCCAATTTCCTGCAAAGGCCCAAATATGAAAAAAGAATAAAACAGCAGGGTAATCACTTCGCCACCGGTAATTTTTCCGCCAAATACCAGCATTAAAAGGGTAAACAGTATTACCTGGCGCAACAGATTTACAAATGTGCCCTGTATAAAATTCAGGGTGCGGATACTCTTTACTTTGCGCAACTCAAGCCCCAGAATTTTGTAGGTGTTTTTATTGAGCCTGTCTATTTCCTGCGTGGTAAGGCCCAGGCTTTTTACCAGCTCAATATTACGCAAAGACTCTGTGGTGGAACCCGCCAGCATGGTGGTTTCCTTTACAATATTCTTTTGAATCACTTTTATTTTCCGGCTTAGCAAACTGGTAAGCCATGCCAGCACAATCATGCCGCCAAAATAAATGGGCATAATAGACCAGTGCAGGTTGAGCGTATAAACAGATACAAATACAATACCCACCAAAATTGTAAACACCACGCTGATGAATGAAATGATAAACTTTTCAGTATCGGTTCGCACTTTGGTAAGGATGGACAATGTTTCACCACTGCGCTGGTCTTCAAAATCCTGGTAAGGCAGTTTCATAGAATGCCGCAACCCATCAGTAAATATTTTAGCGCCAAATTTTTGTACAATCACATTGCTGAAATAATCCTGGAATGCCTTTGCTATCCGGGAGATCATGGCAACAGAGATCAATTTTGTAAGCACCCAGATAACACCCCAGATGAAATCTGTTTTGGAACGGCTGCCCGTGGCATGAAATACTTTTTTGGTTTCAACGGTGCCATTGGCCAGTGTTATTTTTTCCTGCACAAATGATCCGGTTTCGTAGGGGTGATTGGCATACATATCAATCGACTTCCCCAAAAGGTATGGATCCAGCATCGAGAATACCTGGTTAATGGTTGCCAGCAAGAGCGCCAGCCCAACCAGCCATTTGTAAGGCTTTAAATAGAGCATCAATATCTTCATAATAAATTTTTATAGCGGGACAAGGTGTTTAACCATCAAACTTCGTACAAGTTCGGCATATATGACAAGATTTCAGTGATAATGTGGAAATGTGATTATGCGGAAATGCCCCTTCTGCGAGCAGTGACTAAACCTGCTGCTTACGTGAAATAAAATAATGCTATAGCACTAACAGGGCAGCGCATCAAATAGCTAGAACCATACACAATACTAACCCGCCCATCCTTGCCTGTCCAAACTGCGGTATTGAATGGCTTCCGCCAGGTGTTCGGGCAGTATGTTTTCGCTGGCAGCCAGGTCTGCAATGGTGCGGCTCACTTTAAGGATACGGTCGTAAGCCCGGGCCGAAAGATTTAATTTGTTCATGGCGGCCTTTAATAAATTTTGCCCGGTGGCGTCTATTGCGCAAACCATTTTCAGCATCTTGGTGCTTATCTGTGCATTGGCGTAAATGCCGGGATGGTTTTTGTACCGGGCGGCTTGTATCTCCCGGGCGCGGATAACACGGTCACGTATAACCGAAGAATTTTCTGTGTCTTTTATGGAGGAGAGTTCGTTGAAGGGCACGGGTGTAACTTCAACATGTAAGTCAATCCGGTCGAGCAGTGGCCCCGAAATTTTGTTGAGGTATTTCTGAACGGCGCCGGGCGGGCAGCTGCATTCTTTTTCGGGGTGATTGTAAAAACCGCAGGGGCAGGGGTTCATAGAGGCAATCAGCATAAAACTGGCCGGAAAATCGAGCGCCACTTTTGCGCGGCTGATGGTCACTTTTCTTTCTTCCATGGGTTGGCGCATCACTTCCAGTGCCGATCTTTTAAACTCAGGCAATTCATCCAAAAACAAAACACCATTGTGTGCCAGCGAAATTTCGCCGGGTTGCGGAATGCCACCCCCTCCCACCAGTGCGGCATCGCTTACGGTGTGATGTGGCGATCGGAAGGGCCGTTTGGAAATCAGCGTGGCATGTTCCGGCAGTTTGCCGGCCACACTGTGTATCTTGGTTGTCTCCAGCGCTTCCTGCAGGGTAAGCGGTGGCAATATGGTAGGAAGCCGTTTTGCCAGCATGGTTTTACCCGCACCGGGCGGGCCAATTAAAATGGCATTGTGACCGCCGGCTGCTGCAATCTCCAGTGCCCTTTTAATGTTTTCCTGTCCTTTTACATCCGTGAAATCAAATTCAAAATCATACTGCGAATGAAAAAATTCATCCCTTGCATTTACAACTGTGGGTTGCAGTGAGGCGGGGTTGTTTAAAAATTCAATGACTTCATTGATATGCTGAACGCCAAATACATTGATATTGGTGACCATGGCCGCCTCCCGTGCATTTTGCAGGGGCACAATCAATCCCTGGTATCCTTCTTTGCGGGCGGTAATGGCAATGGGCAATGCGCCTTTAATGGGCTGAATGGCGCCATCGAGACTTAGTTCACCCATCATCACATACCCGGCCAGTTTTTCGGGAAATTCCAGTTGTTCGGATGCGCCCAATACGCCGATGGCCATGGGTAAATCAAATGCAGAACCACTTTTTTTGATATCGGCTGGCGCCAGGTTTACCACCAGTTTGGTGCGCGGCATATGGTAACCGTTGTTTTTCAAAGCGCTTTCTACACGCTGCAGGCTTTCTTTTACCGCATTGTCGGGCAAGCCAACAATATAATAATTTTTACCGCCCAATACATTCACCTCTACCGTGATGGTGATGGCTTCTACTCCATACACCGCACTGCCAAATGTTTTCACTAACATGCACTGAAAGTAAATAAAAT
>Ga0075026_100000013_pt1 | contig 50064 bp, 45 predicted proteins | sample Str012_2_FD_71392 | JGI IMG/M metagenome (GOLD analysis project Ga0075026, IMG submission 71392) | Freshwater sediment microbial communities in response to fracking from Pennsylvania, USA - Straight Creek_MetaG_SC_2012 | ecosystem: Environmental > Aquatic > Freshwater > Creek > Sediment... | reverse complement strand
CTCGAGTTGCTGATGCGTCGCGCGCCGGCGGTCGTGGAACGCAAGACGTTCGCGGAGCACGCATGGGCGGACGAGACCGATCCGCTCGGCTCCAACGCCATCGACGTGCAGCTCAGCCGGCTGCGAGCAAAGCTGCCCGATGCCGGCATCCGGATCGTGACGGTTCGCGGCCGCGGTTACCGGCTGGAGGACGCGTGACCGGCAGTCGATCGCCCGCCGTGCGGCGTCAATCGATCACGGTCGCCCTGGGGGCCACCGTCGTCGTCGCGATTGCCTACCTCCTGGTGTCGCTCGCGGTCGTGACCGTTGCGACACGCACGCTGACCGGCCAGGTCGACGCGCGCCTCGCGGCGGCCCTGACGCATGTCCCGACCGGCGCGGCTCCCGGCGACGGACCGTTCGAGCGGCCACCGGGCGACCGGCCGTTCGGGCCGCCGACGCTCATCTGGGCGATCACCCCGAGCGGCGCCGTCAACGCCGACAGCAACACGCCAGCGCTACCGTCCGAGCTGACAGGGGTCGTCGGGCCGGTCACCGCCTCCGTCGCGGGCGCGGATCTGCGGCTGCAGGGCGCCAACGTCGGCAACGTCTACGTCGTCGTCGGGCAGAGCCTGGACAACGTCAACGACGCCCGCCAGACGATCGTTCTCGCGGAGCTGCTCATCGCCCCGGTCTTGTTGCTGATCGTGTTCTTCGGTTCGATCGCGATCGGGCGGCGCGTGGCCGGGCCGATCGAGGCGGCACGCCAGCGCCAGCTGGCCTTCACCGCGGACGCCTCGCACGAGCTGCGCACGCCGCTGTCGGTCATCGAGGCCAACGCGAGCCTGGCGTTGACCGGCGACCGCGACGCGACGTGGTATCGGGCCACGTTCGAGCGGGTGGACCGCGAGACGAAGCGGATGCGCCGGCTGCTCGACGACATGCTGTGGCTGGCCCGGTTCGATGCGGACCGGCCGCCGACGGGCAGCGAGCCGGTGGATCTCGGCATCCTGGCCCGCCAGACCGCCGATCGGTTCGCCGCGATCGCCGAGACGCGCGGCCTGGCGTTGCGCGTGACCGTTCCCGACGGCGGGGCCTCGGTGGCTGCCCCACCGGAGCTCATCGACCGATTGCTGGGCGTCCTCCTCGACAATGCCTGCAAGTACGTGCCCGACGGGGGTACGGTTGGCGTCGCGGTCTCACGCGACGGCGGCCGGGTCGCTCTGACCGTGGACGACTCGGGCCCGGGCATCCCGCCGGACGAGATGGCGCATGTCTTCGACCGATTCCATCGTGGCAGCGGCTCCGAGGCGGGGGTCATCGGTGCCGGTCTGGGGCTTGCGATCGCGGACGCGATCGTCCGCGCGACAGGTGGTCGCTGGGCGACCGGCATCGCCCCGATCGGTGGCGCGCGGTTCTCGGTGAGCTGGCCGCGGACGCTCGCCTGAGGTCGTAACCCCTTCGAAAGAGTCGCTGCGTCAGAATCGGGACGTGCACGACGAGTCCCGGCGATCAGGACGACATCCGGCCACTCTGGTCACGCAGGTCGGCACCTTTGTCGCAATCGGCGTCGTCAGCACGGCCGCATGCCTCGTCCTGTATGGGGGGCTGCGGGGAGTGCTGTCGGTGATCGGGGCAAACGCGCTGGCTCTGTTCATGACTGCCATCGGCAACACCGCCGCCAACCGGCGGCAGACATTCCGCGTTCGGGGCCGCCGCTCGATGCTGCACGACCAGGTCGCCGGGATGGGCGCATTCGCGATCGCACTGGTGATCACGACGGGTTCTGTCGCCGTCCTGGCCGTCGTCGCGCCGCGGGCCCCGCTGCAGGTCGAGATCGCCGTCCTCGCGTGCGCCAACGTCGTCGCCACCACCGCGCGTTTCGTCGTCCTGCGGGCGGCCATCGCACCCCGCGCCGCAGGCGAACCCAGACCCGTCGGCGATCACGTCGGATCGACCTCAACCTGACGAGCATCGTTCGACGCGCCACCGGCCGCCTGGGCGACGGAACCTGAGGGCGTGGCGCGTGGGCGTCGTCAGGCGCGCCCGCGCGCCAGGTCGATGAGGTGGCCGAGGACGCGCTCGCCGTCCGCTCGAAGGCCGTTGTGGACGAATTCGTTGGTGATCCACGGTCGCAGGCCGCGGATCGCGGCGGCGGTCTCCTCCGCGAATGCGCGTTCGACGTACAGGTCGTCGACGTAGATCGTGGCCGCCACCGGGACCTCGTTCAGCGCAAGCTGGCCTTCATCGAACAGGCGCGGCCACGAGTGTTGGGCGAGGATCTCGGCCGCCGCCTTGTGCGGCTGTAGCGCGGCGTAGTCGTCGAACATCCACGGGAACACGTGCTCCGCGCTGAACCCGTCGCCGTCGCGGATCTCGTCCGGCACGAGCCGGTCGGCCGACCAGCGGGTCACGACGCCGTCCGCGTACGAGGACTCGTGGAGGGTCGCGTACAACGGGTTGCGGCTGAAGTGCTCGGCTTCAGCCACGTCGTGCCGGAACGCCGGCGAGTCCATCGGGAGCTCGAGCAGGTGGTGAAGGTATTCCCAGCCGGCGCTGTCACCCAGCCACATGCCGATCTGCCGGAACCGCCGCCGCGTCAGTCGCTCGCCGGTCGCGAGGAGGTACGGCTCAGCGTCGAGTATTCGGTGGATCTCGCGGACCCGCGCCCGGTCCTCCGGATAGCGCTCGTAGTAGCGCTCGTTGCGTTCGATGACGCGGAGGTAGGTGGCCGCGTAGATGTCGTCGACGGACCGCCCGATCGGCGCCAGGCCGCCGGTGATGAACACCTCGCGCAGGCCCTCCGGCGCGAACGACAGATAGGTCATCGCGGTGAACCCGCCGAAGCTCTGCCCGAGCACGCTCCAGCGATCGATCCCGAGCTCGCGCCGGATGGCCTCCGCGTCGAGGACGATCGAATCCGCGCGGAAATGGGTCAGGTACGCGGCCTGGGCCTCGGGCGTGTCGCCCGGGATGACCGGTCCGACCGGGGTCGACCGACCCGTGCCGCGCTGGTCGAGCAGCAGGACGCGGAAGTCGTTGAGCGCACGTGCGATCCAGCCGGTCGGCGGGCCCGCCGGTCGGGTGGCCTCCATGCCCGGTCCACCCTGGAGGAAGACGAGATAGGGCGTCGTCGCCGGCGCGTCGGGACTCGCGACCTCGCGGGTGAAGACCGTGATGGTCGGACCGTCAGGATCGGCGTGATCGAGCGGAACGATGTGCTCACGCTCGATGAGAACGGCGCCGGGGACTCTGATCGTGGTGGTCATCTGCCGATGGTAGCGGGAGCGTGACCGCCCAAGTGTCGACCCGGCTGGGGTCGAGGCATCAGGTCGCGAGGGAGTTGGGGTGGCCTGCGGGGCTCGAACCCGCAACCGGCGGTTCCACAAACCGCTGCTCTGCCATTGAGCTAAGGCCACCGCGGAGACGCTCGCCGTGGCGCGGCCTTGAGGGCGGCCTGGGCGAGCGACGGCAGTATACCGGTCGGTCCCGGGCGACGCCGCGACGAGTCTCCGGCGACGGCACCGGACCCCACCTCTCCGCCACTACCTATCCGGAACCGACCGGACCCGCCGGTACCTGGGGGCCACGTGTGCCCTGACCATCGCGCGAAGGACACCTCCCTATCCCGAACCTACCGTGACTGCAACACCGGCCACACCACCGGACCAGCCCCGGAGCACCCTGATCCATGTCCCTTCCCGTCGGCCCCCAGGCCAGCCTCCATGCCCCCCTCCGCCATGCGCGCCGCGCCTCGTCGCCACGCCGGCTCGCCGTCGCCGTGGCCGCCCTCTTCACCGTCACATCCATCTTTGCCTTCGCCGCTCCGTCGAACACGTTCGGCTGGGACAACTCGTCCTTCAGCGCGTCCTCCGAGTCGCAGCTCGTCACCCTGACCAACAGAGCGCGGGCGAATGCCGGACTGCCGTCACTCAAGATCGACTCGACGCTGACCTCCGTCGCGCGCTGGCGGAGCAAGGACATGATCACCCGCAATTACTTCAGCCACGACATCCCGGGCTACGGCAAGGTCTGGGACAAGCTCCACGCTATCGGCTACTGCTACAAGGTGGCCGGCGAGAACATCGGGTGGAACAACTACCCGGACGACCTCGCGACCGCGGCGATCCAGGACATGTTCATGAACTCTGCGGGCCACCGGGCGAACATCCTCGGCACGGGCTGGAATCACATCGGCGTCGGCGCCTACAAGGGCCCGGACGGCAAGAAGATGTGGACGGTCCTGTTCGCGGACAAGTGCGGTTCGACGTCGTCGACGCCGAGGCCGACCTCCAGGCCGGCCCCGAAGGCGACCGTGCGGCCGACGTCACGGCAGACTCCCCGACTGACGCCGAAGCCGGCCGCCGCCAAACCGGCGGCAACGCCGAAGCCGAGCCCGGCGGTCGTCGGGGCAGCAGGACCGACACCCGTGGCCATCGACCCGATCACTGAGCGGGAACTCCTTCCGGCAACGAATGATCCCACTCCCGTGCCGCTCAACGTCGGTTCGACCGATACCAACGACACCCCCAGCCATGCTCCCGGTGACGGCACCGCGAGCGACGGCGCCGTGGGCATGCGCGTCGTCGACGGGGGAGGGACCGATGGTCTCCTCCAGTCGGTCGTCGGCGGCGTGACCGGGTTCTTCCTTGGAGGCTGACGAGATGGCCATCGCGACACGCACACCGACCACTGTCCCGGTCCGACTGGAGCCGGCCGCTCCACCGATCCCTGCCGCCAGCCGCCCGACCGCGGACGTGATCCTCGAGGCACGCGACCTGACGAAGTCCTACTCGCTCGGCCAGACGACGGTCGATGCCCTCCGTGGTGTCTCCCTGACCGTACGGGCCGGTGAATTCGTCGCCCTCATGGGCCCGTCGGGATCGGGCAAGTCCACCCTCCTGCAGGTGCTCGGCGGGCTCGACCAGCCGACGAGCGGCGAGGTGATCCTCGAGGGCCAGACGATCAGCCAGCTGTCGGACGACCGGGCCACCCGTCTGCGTCGCGACCGGACCGGCTTCGTCTTCCAGTCGTTCAACCTCATCCCGCTGCTCGATGCGGTCGAGAACGTCGCGCTGCCGTTCACCATCGCTGGCGAGGACCCGACCCGTGGCGAGCTGCGCGAGCGCGTCCGCGACGTCATCGCGCTCGTGGACCTGACCGGCAAGGAACATCACAAGCCCGATCAGCTGTCGGCTGGCGAGCAGCAGCGGGTGGCGATCGCCCGCGCCCTGGTGACCCGGCCAGCGCTTTTGTTCGCCGACGAGCCGACCGGCAACCTCGACTACACGACGGGCACGGAGATCCTCGACGCGTTGTGGCGCTCGTGTGTCGGGCGCGGCCAGACGATCGTCCTCGTCACCCACGATTCGAAGGCGGCGGCCTATGCCGATCGCGTCCACGTCATCGGTGACGGTCGGATCCGCGAGACCATCGAGCTGGGTCGACGCGAATCCCACGATGCCGCGCCGCTGATCGCCCGCCTCGCCAAGCTCGGCCTGTAGGCGGAGACCCCGATGTCGCTGAATCGGCTCGCCTTCCGCAGCCTGCGTGCGCATCCACTGCGCGCCGCCCTGAGCACACTCGGCATCGCGCTGGGGGTCGCGGTCCTGTTCGCCGGGATGGCCACCAACGCGGGCATCGACGCGTCGATCCGCGGCTCCGTCACCGACATGGTCGGCCGGGCCGACCTGCGCGTCGCGGCATTCAGCGAGACCGGCCTGTCGAACGCGACCGTGGCGACCATTGCGGGTACCCACGGGGTCGCCGTCGCGGCGCCGGCGCTCGAACGCCGCGCCTACCTCGCACCGTCGCTCGATGCGGGACCGACCGCGGCGTTGCCGCCGCCCGTGACGATCCTGGGCATCGACCCGACGCTCGATCCGCGTGTCCACGACATCGCCCTCGCCTCGGGCGACGCGCTGGCCGATCCCGACGGCCGGACGGCCCTGATCAGCCAGCGCCTGGCCTCCGAGGATCGCCTGGGGATCGGCGCACCGATCACGATCGGCGGCATGGGCAAGAGCCTGTCCTACCGGGTCGTCGGCATCATCGGGGGTGACGGACCGGTCTCCGGCGGCAACGGGCGGACCGTGATCGTTCCGCTGCGAACGGCGCAGGCCGTCTTCGGCAGCACGGCGGTGACGCGCGTGGACATCGGCCTGGCCGACGGCACGACCGCTGCGACCGCGCAGGCGGCACTCCAGAAGCGTCTGACCGCCGAGCCGTACATCCTGTCGACGCCGGCCGACATCGCCGCGACCCTGCGCAGCTCCACCACGGACTTCTCGGTGACCACCGCGCTGATCGCCGCGATCGCCCTCTTCGCGGGCGCCTTCCTGATCTTCAACACGCTGTCGATGACCGTTGCGGAGCGGATCCGCGAGGTCGGCCTTCTGCGCGCCGCAGGCGCCAGTCGCAGGCAGGTCATGACCTACATGTTCAGCCAGGCGCTCGCCCTGGGCACCATCGGCTCGATCGTCGGGCTGGCCGTCGGCCTCGTCCTCGCGATGGCCATCGTCTCAGCCGTGGGTAGCGTGGGATCGGTCACCCTCGAGCGGCCGGCAGTTCCGCCTGAAGGCATCGTCCTGGCGCTCCTCGTCGGCGTCGGGGTGACCCTTGCGGCCGCCATCGAACCGGCTCGGCGGGCGAGCCATATCCAGCCCGTCGAGGCGCTCCGAGCCCATCTCGACGCACGCTCGGCCCGCACTGCACGCTTGCGCTGGCTGGCCGTCGTCTTTGCCGTCGTGGCCGTCGTCGGTGTCGTGATCCTGCCGCGCGCCGCCGGGGGTGTCGCGATCGTCCAGGGGCTATCCGTCTACGCGGTCCTGCTCGGCGCGACGCTCCTCATACCATTCCTGCTGCCGACCATGGCCCGCATTGCGGGGATCCCGTTCGCAGTCGTCATGCGCGTCGAGGAGCGTCTGGCACGCAGCGCTGTCGTCCGCGATCGGAGCCGGACCACGCTGACGCTCGGGGCCCTGACCATCGGCCTGGCCATGATCGTCGCGCTCGGGGGCGTCGGCCAGCATGCGCGAGCGGCCGCTGCGAGCTGGATCGACGATGTGATCCCCGGCGACCTCCTTCTGACCTCGATCCGGCCCGTGGCCGCGGACGAGGGCGTCGCCGGCGACCTCCGCGACGCGGTCCGCGGGGTCGCTCGGGTGAGCCCGATCGCCACGTTCGACGTCGCCATCAAGGGCAGCCGCACGGACGCCGCGGCGGTCGTCGGCTCAGATCTCGACGCTGACGGCCGGCTCGCGTTCACGGCCGGCGACCGGACCGCGGCATTCGCGGCACTCGACGCCGGCGGCGCGACGATCATCCCGGTCGCCCTTGCGGAGCGCTTGGGCCTGAAGCTGGGCGACATCGTCTCTGTCCCGAGCGCCTCGCGCGACACCCTCGGCCTGCGTGTCGTCGGCATCGTCGCGCGGTCGATCCCCGGCCGCGCCGGTGAGGCGATGCTCATCGGCTGGACCGACGCGACGACTCGACTCGGTGTCGCCGGTGCCGATGCCTTCGCCATCCGCTTCACGCCCGACGGTTTCCGCGCGATCTCGAACGGCGATCTCAAGGCGACGGCGACGTCGCTGGCCCTCGAAGTGGTCACGCTCGACCAAATCAACGGTGTCATCGACTCCACACTCGGCCGCATCTTCGACGTGTTCGATGCGCTGGCGGTCGTGGCCGTGCTGATCGCAGCGCTGGGCATCGTCAACACGCTCACCATCAACGTCATCGAGCGCGTCCGCGAGATCGGCATCCTGCGGGCAGCCGGCATGACCCGCCGTCAGGTGTGGCGATCGGTCGTCGTCGAGGCCGGTGTGCTCGGGCTTGCGGGCGCGCTGCTGGGGATCGTCCTGGGCCTCGCGGTCGGCGGGCTGATGGTCGTCCTGGCAGGTGGTCGGATCGATATCGGCAGCGGCATGCCGTGGGCGATGATCGGCTTCGTGATGGTCCTCGGTGTCACCGTAGCGATGCTCGCGGCGGCCTATCCGGCACGCATCGCGAGCCGTCTGTCGATCGTCAGGGCAGTCCACTTCGAGTGACGCGATGCTAGACTCGGCGGGTCGGTCACCGACGGCGTGACCCCCAGACCGGAGTCCAGATGACGATCGCCATCCCGAGGCTGGATCGCACCACCGCAGCTGATCGCGGACTGACGCTCGCCGACTTCCTCGTCCCCATCCCGGTGGGCGAGCGCCTCAACGCCCGGGTCCGGCACATCCTGCTGATCGCCACCGGCGCGCTGTTCATCTACCTGACCGCCCGCCTGGCCATCCCGCGCGATCCCGTCCCGTGGACCGGCCAGACCTTCGGCGTCCTCGTCGTCGGGGGCGCCCTCGGCGCCCGGCGCGGGTTCGCGGCGGTCGCGCTCTACGTGCTGCTCGGTCTCGTCGGGCTGCCCTTCTTCGCCGAGGGCAAGGGCGGCACGGCGGTCCTCCTGGGCCCGAGTGGCGGATACCTCATCGGCTTCGTGCTCGCGGGCGCGATCGTGGGTCGTCTCGCTGAACTTGGCTGGGACCGCCGCATCGGCGGGGCGCTCGCGATGATGCTGGCCGGCAGTTTCGTGATCTACGCTGTCGGACTGCCGTGGCTGAGCTACAGCCTGCACCTGTCCACGGCGGACACGATCGCCAAGGGGTTGACCCCGTTCATCGTGTGGGACGCTGTGAAGCTTCTCGTCGCCGCGGGGATCTTCCCGGTGGCCTGGTGGCTCATCGGACGGCGGCCGGACGACCGCTAGGTACGGGCCCCGACGGCGACACGCGTCTCGGCGTCTTCGGGTGCGGTCGCAGTCTCCTGGTTGATCGCGCTGCTCAGGCTTCGGTATGACTGGCGCAGCAGGCGCGCCACCTCCGGCCAGTAGGCCGCCCCGCGCCCGCGCGGTCCGTCCGGGTCGACCGTGGCGCCTCGATCGCGGATCTCGGCCGCGATGCCGCGAAGCCGGCCAGCTTCGGCGACGCGTTCGCGTGGGACGTCGTACAGCGCTGCGTACAGGTCGGTGATCGATTCACCGGCAGCTGTCCCGGCGGCCAGCCCGATCTCGCGTCGGACGACCCACCAGCGAAGCTCGTGGCGAGCGACAGACTCGACATCGACGTGGTCAGGCAGCCCGAGCATCCGGTAGGCGCGGACGATGTCCGGCGTGACACGCCCGTAGTCACCGGTCGCGCGGGCGAAGCCGGCGGCGGCGCGGGTCAGCAGGACGCTCGCGCCGAGGGCGCGCGGCCACGAGACGTGCGCCTGAGCGCGGATGGCTTTCACGAGCAGCCCGAACAGTCGAGCGGGCTGGCGTCGGTAGTACGCCTTCCACATGTCGGTCTCGAGCTTCGCGAGTCGGTCTGGATCGAAGTCCGACCCCCAGTGCGTCCCCAGCGCCATCGGCGGCCTCCCTCCCTGTTGTCCGATATCGTGCACCCATGGGTACGAGAACGCACGCGCCGCGGATGAGTCCAGGATCGGCAGACCCGAGCGAGCCCGGCCAGCCGGGGGATCCAGGGCGGTATGGCCCCGGGTCCGAGGCGTGGCGGCTGAACCGGGAGGCGATGCTGCTCCTCGGGGCCGGCCCGCGGGCGTTGCTCCTCCAGCTGGCGCATCCGGCCGTCGCCGCGGGCGTGGCGGACCATTCCGACTTCCGCGCCGACCCGTGGCGACGGTTGGCGGGCACGTTGCGGAGCTACCTGACCATCGTCTACGGGACGACCGCTGCGGCCAACGCCGAGATCAGGCGGCTCAACGCTCTCCATCGGGGGATCGTCGGGCCGGGGTATTCGGCCCGCGACCCGCTGCTGTCGATGTGGGTCCACGCCACGCTCGTGGATTCGACGATGGCGGTCTATGACGCCTGGCTCGAGCCGTTGTCGGTGGCGCGGCGAGCCACGTTCTATGCGGAGACGCGGCCGATCGGGCGGGCGTTCGGCGTGCCCGATGACATGCTGCCCCCGGACATCGCGGCGTTCGAGGCGTATCTGGCGGCGATGCTCGGCCCCGAAGGTCCCGTCCGCGTGTCGCACGTCGCACGGGATCTGGCCGGGGTCGTGCTGCGGCCGCCCTTGGCGCCGCTCGCGCCCCTCCTGCCGGGGCCCGATGCGCGGGTGGCGGGGATGCTCGCGCGTCTCCCGTCCGCGATCTACGCCTGGACGTTGTGGCCATCGGTCGGGCTGTTGCCCGTGAGCGTCCGCGAGGACTACGGTCTGTCCTGGGGCCGTCGCGAGCGGGCGGTGTCAGGCTGGCTCGTCGCCGGGTGGCGTGGCTGGCGGCCGCTGCTGCCCGCCGGCTTCCGGCAGATGCCAAAAGCACTCGCGGCTGATCGCCGGGTCGTATCGGATGGCCAGGCGCACATGCGGGGAACGTAAGGCTCGGTCGTGACAGATCAGCTGCGGCAGACAGCTTCAGACCTTGTCGCTCGCACGCTCGGAGGCGTCGGCCTGCGTCGCCCCAGGGGATCAGCTAGCCACGAACGCTCTCGTCGATAGGTCCTTACGCTCCGCGGGCGTGCATCTGGCCACGTCCCGAGTGGTTCACGGAACCTCACGACAGCCGCGGGAACGGTGACGCGAACTCAACCGGACCCCGTCCGGCGTTCGCGGCCGGGTCCCCGCGGAGGGCTGCCCAGAACGCGATCGGCGGCGTCGTGCCATCGGTCCCCTCGTACCCATGTCGTCTTCTGCACCGCCTCGCCGGTATGCTTCGAGACGTGTCGACCACGGACCCCACGACGACCGACCGGACAACCGCCGACGACCTCGTGGCCGCGATCGAGACGCGCCTGCCGCAGACCAGGCTGCTGACCGAGCCGATCGACCGCGAGTCGTTTCGCACCGACGAGACGCCCTATCTGCATGCTGGCCTGCCACGGGCGGTCGCCTTTCCGACGACGACCGAGGAGGTGTCCGAGCTGGTCAGGATCGCCGCCGAGTACCGCGTCCCCGTCGTCCCCCGCGGGGCCGGGACCGGCCTGTCCGGCGGTGCGTCGGGGATCGAGGGCGGCCTGACCATCGCCTTCACCACGATGGACAGGATCCTCGAGATCGACACTGCGAACCTGGTCGCGGTGGTCCAGCCGGGCGTCATCAATGCCACGCTCAAGGCGGCGGTCGCCGCCGAGGGTCTGTTCTACCCACCCGATCCGGCGAGCTTCGAGATGTGCTCGATCGGCGGAAACCTGGGCACCAACGCCGGCGGCCTGTGCTGCGTCAAGTACGGCCAGACGCGCGAGTCGGTCCTGTCGCTCGAGGTCGTGATGGCCGACGGCACGATCATCAGGACCGGCGGCCGGAACATCAAGGACGTTGCCGGCTACTCGCTCACCCACCTGTTCGTCGGCAGCCAGGGGACACTCGCCATCACCACGGAGGCCACGCTGCGACTCCGACCCACCCCGCCACCGCGCCTGACGATGCTTGCCTTCTTCCCGACGCTCGAATCGGCGGGCGACGCCGTGGCCGGGATCGCCGCGGCAGGCCTGACGCCGGTCACCCTCGAGCTGCTCGACCGGTTCACGATCGCCGCCGTGGACGACATGAACGGCCTCGGGCTGGACCGGACCGCGGCCGCCATGCTGATGATCGAATCGGACATGCCCGGCGTCGCCGCGGTGGACGAACTCGAGCGCGCCGAATCGGCCTGCCGGACCGCAGGAGCCAGCGACGTCGTTCGTGCCGCCGACGCCCAGGAGGCCGACTGGTTGCGCCAGGCCAGGCGGGCCGCGCACTACGCGCTGGAACGCCTGGGCGACGTCCGCATGGAGGATGTCGGCGTGCCCCGCTCGCGCGTCCCGGACATGCTTCGCGCCATCGAGGCCATCGCCGCGAAGCACGACGTCCGGATCGGGACATTCGGGCACGTCGGCGACGGCAACCTGCACCCCGACCTCGTCTTCGAGCGCGGCGATCCGACCGCCGAAGTAAAGGTCGAAGCCGTCAAGAAGGACCTCTACCAGGCAGCTATCGACCTTGGCGGGACGGTGACCGGGGAGCATGGCATCGGCTCCGCGCGTCGAGAGTGGCTCGAGATCCAGAAGGGCGCCGATGCCGTGCGCGTGATGCGCGCGATCAAGGCGGCGCTCGACCCCCTTGGCATCCTGAACCCGGGACGCGTGCTCTAGCTCGATCGCGAGCGAGAGGTACGCGGCGATGTGTGCCTCACCCGCCGCGCTTGACAGGCCTGGACACCCTGCCGATGATTGCGGGATCGTGGATGCACATCTGTCAAGTACAAACGTGCACGGTCGGTCGTGAGCGACCTCGAGCAGCTCGTCCGGGCGAGCCGGCTGTACTACGAACTCGGGGAAACCCAGAGCGCGATCGCCGATCAGCTCGGCGTCACCCGGCCACAGGTCTCGCGACTCCTGAAGCGGGCCCGCGCAGAGGGCATCGTCGAGATCCGGATCGTTGACCGGACGATCGCGGAGAGCCCCGCGGCGGACGAACTCGCGTCGCGTTTCGGCCTCGATGCGGTCCACCTTGCGCCCTCGATCGCCGGCCCCGAGGAGTTGACCCGGCGGATGGTCGGCCGCCGAGCCGCCGAGGTCCTGCGAGACGCCCTGCGGTCCGGTTCGCTGGTCGGGGTGGGGGACGGGGCGTCGGTCGCGGCGACGGCGGCCGCCCTCGAGGAGACGTCCACACCGGTCGATCTCACGGTCGTGCCACTGTGCGGAGGCCATTGGTCAACGGGGCAGGATCGCGAGCCGTACCGCCGCGTCGCCGATGCGATCGGGGGCCACGTGCATGGGCTGATGGCACCGGGCCTCGTGGACGATGCGGCCACGCAACGGTCGCTCGTCGCGCACGCCGGCGTCCGCGCGGTCCTGGATCTCTGGGAGCGGCTCGACATCGCGCTGTTCGGGATCGGCGGCCCGACCTGGAGCGCGGAGAAGGTCGGCGACGATCTGGAACGCGACCTCGAAGCCTCCGCTGCCGTCGGCGAGATCCTCGTCGCACCATTCGACCTCGAGGGGCGGTTCGTCTGCCCCGCCCTCCAGGAACGTGTCATCGCCTTCGATGCGCGTCGGCTCGGGCGGATCCCGGTCGGGATCGGCGTGGCATCGGGTGAGGGCAAGGTCCGGCCGATCCTCGGGGCACTTCGCGCCGGCGTCGTCCGTTCGCTGGTCACCGATGTCGTGACGGCCGAGGCGGTCATCGCACTCGACGATGCGACCTCGGCCGCCGCGCGAGGAGCCCGGTGATGCGGTCGCGCGTCCGCGAGCCGGCCGTCCTCGGGGTCGACCTCGGGACCACGGAGGTCAAGGCCGGCCTGGTCGGCCTTGACGGCCGCCTGCTGGGCCTCGCGCGGAGCGGGTACGCGCTCGAGGTGACTGGTGGGCACGGCTGGGCCGAGCAGGATCCGGGCGCCTGGTGGTCGGCGGTCGTCGGCGCGGTCCGCGCGTTGCATGTCCACGATGCCGAGGTCGTCGCCATCGGCGTCGACGGCCACGGTCCGACCGTCGCGCCCGTCGACGCCCGAGGTGAGGCGACGCGCCCCGCGATCACCTTCCTCGATACCCGTGCGACGGCCGAGGCCGACGAGCTCGCGACAGCGACCGGGGTCCGCGGCTGGGCGCTAGGAGGTCTGCCCGCCGCGCTCTGGGTCGAGCGCCACGAACCAGACGTCGCTGCGGCCACCTGCTGGTACCTCTCGACCTGGGAATGGCTCGCCTTTCGCCTGACCGGGATCGCCGCCGGCCCGCTCGTGCCCGACCAGCTGGTCCCGGATCCGGCCGTCGTCGAGGCCGCGGGCGTGCCGATCGATCGGCTGCCGCCCCCGTCGGCCATGGGCGAGGTCGTCGGCGGACTCGCGGATGGAGCCGCGGAAGCGCTCGGTCTTCGACCGGGGATCACGGTCGTGGGCGGGACCGTCGACGCGTTCGCGAGTTATCTCGGGGCCGGCCTGCTGGAGCCGGGTGACGCCTACGACCCGGGCGGGTCGGCCGGAGGATTCGGGGTCTACTGGGACCGGCCGCTCGAGGTTCCGGGCGGTTTCGTGACGCCAGCGCCGCTCGCCGGACGGTTCAGCGTCGGGGCGGCGATGGCCACTACCGGCCGGGCACTCGACTGGTACCGCGACGCAATTCTTGGTGGCACCATCGCGATCGAGGCGCTCCTCGGCGAGGCAGCGGCGACGCCGCCCGGAGCTGATGGTCTCGTGTTCCTGCCGTACCTCGCTGGCGAGCGATCGCCCATCTGGGACCCGGAGGCGCGCGGCGTCCTCGCCGGTCTCACGCTCGGACATGGACGCGGGCACGTGGCGCGGGCGATCGTCGAGGCGTCGGCCCTTGCGATCCGCCACGTGGCGGCGCCGATGCTGGCTGGCGGAGTCCGGGTCACGGAGATGCGCGTCTGCGGTGGCCCCGCCCAGAGCGGCTTCTGGAACGCGGTCAAGGCCGACGTGACCGGCTTCCCCGTCGCAGTCCCGGCTGTCCTCGAGACCGCCGTGCTCGGGTCCGCCATCCTTGCCGCGGTCGGGACGGGTTCGTATCCCGACCTCCCGACGGCCATCGGCGCGATGACCAGCATCGCCGAGCGCATCGAGCCACGACGCGAACTCGCCGACCTCTACGACCGGACGTATGCCGCGTACCTCGGTCTCTACCCGGCGACGGCGCCCCTCCTCCGTCCACTGAGCCGGGACGTCGCATGACGGGGAACGCGGACAGCCCGGCAACCCGGGGAGGCGCCATCGACCTGCGCGACGCGTCATTCGCGTTCACTACCCGCGATGGTGGATCGCACCCGACGTTGGCCGGCATCGACCTTGCGATCCCGGGCGGCGGGATCGTCGCGCTGATCGGGCCCAACGGCTGCGGCAAATCGACGGTGCTGCGCGTCATCGCCGGCCTGCTGTCGCCTGACACGGGTGAAGCGAGACTCGACGGCGTTCGCATCGATGGACCGGACCCGCGCATCGGACTTGTCTTCCAGGAGCCGCGCCTGCTGCCCTGGCGGTCCGCCGCCGACAACATCACCTACCCTCTCGAACTCGCCGGCTGGCCGGCCGACCGGCGCGCAGCACGGCTCGAAACCCTGATCGACCTCGTGGGTCTCGATGGGGCGGCGACGAGCGCGCGACCGTCGGAGCTATCGGGTGGCACGCGCCAGCGCGTCGCCCTCGCACGCGCCCTCGCCCTCGAACCCGAAGTCCTGCTGCTCGACGAGCCGTTCAGCGCGCTCGACGCGCTCACTCGCGAGCGGTTCGATATCGAGCTGCTCCGCCTGTGGGAGCGTGCCGCTCCGACCATCGTGCTGGTCACCCACAACATCGCCGAGGCGATCATGGTCGCCGACCGCGTCGTCGTCCTGTCCCCCCGACCCGGGACGGTCGTTGCCGACATCCCGGTGGACCTGCGGCGGCCGCGGACCATCGCGGATCTCGACGCCGCGGCCGTATCGCGGACGTCGCTCGAGATCCGGGCGTCCCTCGGCGACGCAGCCGCGACCGATCGACTCGAGGCGGCATCGTGACCCGCACATGGTGGTTCCCGGTCGTCGTCGGGTTCGCCGTCTTCGCGCTCGCTTGGAAGGCGATCGTCATGGTCGGCGGCCTGCCGCCGTTCATCCTGCCGCCCCCGGAATCGGTGGCCTCCAGGTTCGTCGAAGCCTGGCTCGACGGAACGGTCTGGCCGCATTTCCAGGCGACGATGGTCGAGATCGTGGTCGGCTTCGTCGTCGGGACGGCGCTGGCGCTCCTCGTCGGCTATGGGCTCGCGCGGAGCGACCTGTTCGAGCGGCTGGCGTCGCCCTATCTCGTCGCCGCGCAGGCGATCCCGATCCTCGTCCTCGCCCCGCTGCTTGTGCTGTGGTTCGGCCCCGGCCTCGGCAGCAAGGTCGTCATCTGCGCCCTGATCGTGTTCTTCCCGGTCGCCATCGCGACGATGGTCGGGATCCGGTCGGTGGATGCGCGGCTGCTCGAACTCGGGCGGAGTCTGCGCGCCTCACGCCGACAGATCCTGACCACCCTCGAGATCCCGGCCGCCTTGCCCAACATCTTCGGAGGATTGCGGGTCGGGGTGACGCTCGCCGTCGTCGGCGCGGTCGTCGGCGAGTGGGCCGGGGCGAGCAAGGGTCTGGCCGTCCTCATCAATCTCGCCCGCGGATCGCTGTTCGACATCCCGCTGATGTTCGCCACGCTGCTGACCATCGCCCTCGTGGGCATCTCGCTCTATCTCGTCGTGGTCGGCGTCGAACGCCGACTCATCGGGATCCGCTGACCCATTGCGCCGCATCGCTCGCACAACGGAGGTCCTCGTGTCGTCACCGCGTCCTCGCCTTCACCGATCGAGCCGCGTCGCGCTCGTCCTTGCCGTCATCGGTTCGCTGGTGGTCGCCTGCGGCGGCGGCGGGACGGCGAGTCCCGTGCCGCCGTCGAACCCGTCGTCGTCGTCCGCGGCGGGCGGATCGCCCGACGCGAGCCAGGCCCCGACGAAGCTGGTGGTCGGACTCGGCTTCATCCCCAGCGTCCAGTTCGCGCAGTTCTACCTGGCCCAGCAGAACGGCTATTACCGCGACGCCGGCCTCGACGTCGAGTTCCAGAACAAGGTCGATCCGGATCTCATCCCGCTCGTCGGGTCTGGCGCGATCGACGTCGGCATCGGCGACGGGACGAGCGTCATCCCGGCGGCCAGCAACGGCATCCCGGTCGAATACATCGCCACGATCTACGGGAAGTTCCCCGACATCGTCTTCGCCAAGGCCTCGTCGGGGATCGTCAAGCCGGCCGACCTGAAGGGCAAGAAGATCGGCATCCCAGGCCGCTACGGATCGAGCTGGGTCATGCTCCAGGCGATGCTCACGTCGGCCGGGCTGACGACCGATGACGTCCAGATCATCGAGTACCCGGACTACAGTCAGGAGGCTGCCGTCGAGCGGGGCGCGGTCGACGCGGCGACCGGCTTCTCCAACAACGAGCCGATCCAGCTCGAGCAGCACGGCCACAAGGCTGTCGTCCTCCACATCGACGACATCACGCCGTTGCCCGGGCCGGGTCTCATCGCATCGGCAAAGACCATCGATGCGAAGCACGACGCCATCGCGGCCTTCGTGACCGCGACGCTCCAGGCGATGGATGAGATCAAGGCAGATCCGACGGTCGGTCTCGAGGCGTCGATCGCGGCCGTCCCCGAGCTGGCGAAGTCGCGGGACCTCCAAACGGCGATCCTCGCCGCGACCATCGACTCGTGGACGGGGTCCGCCCAATCGGACCGCGGCTTCGGTGCCATCAATCGCGATGGCTGGACGACGTCGATCGCGTACATGAATACGCTCGGGTTGGTCAAGGGCCCGGTCACGACCAACGACGTCGTCCGGGAGGATCTGCTGCCGGCGGGGGACTGAGCACCGCCCGCCCGACTCGAGATTCGCCAAAATCGGGTAAGATGAGTGGCCCGCCGCGGCGCGCTCGCGGGCTCGAGTCCGTCCCATCCGCGCAGGAGTCCGTGTGAACAGTCGTCCGCCTGTCAAGCCCACCACGGTCGAACCGTTCAAGCACGTCATCGACGAGTACAAGCACCAGGCGCAGACCATCACCTGCACCTGCGGTTGGCACGGCAGCTCGGCCACCCTGGATCGCGGCGGTTCCGAGTGGACGGCCCACCTGTTCGAGGTCAGAGGCAAGAAGCGATAGTCGCTCGCCGCGTGGCAGAGCACGACACACACGACCCGGATCACCCGATCCGGGGCTCGTCATCTCCGGCCCCTGCTAGCCTGACGCGATGGACCTCCCCAGCAGGGCGCCGTTCGCCATCCGTGCGCGGCTGCTGACACCGCTCGCCGCCGGCGGCACGCGCCATGCGGCCGATGGCCTGATCGTCGTGGATGAGGCCGGTCGGATCTCATTCGCCGGGGCCTCCGCCGACCGGCCGGACGTGGCGACCCGCGCCACCGACCTGCGCCCGTGGGTGGTCCTGCCCGGGATGGTCGACCTCCACGCTCATTTGCCGCAGGTCCCGAATGCCGGTGTCGGCTTCGCGCTGGACCTCCTGACCTGGCTCGACCGGCTGACCTTCCCGACCGAGATGTCGTGGTCCGACCCAGCCGTCGCCGAGCGCCTTGCCCCGGCCATCTTCCGGGCATTCGCGGCCGCGGGAACGACCACCGTCCTCGCCTACGGGGTCGTCTACGAAGCGGCAATGGATGCGGCGTTCCGGGCGGCCGAGGCGAACGGCATCCGGGCGATCCTCGGCAAGGTCATGATGGATCGCGGGACGTACGACCCGGTCATCGAACCCTCGACCATCCTGGACCGGTCGCTGCGCGAGTCCGCCGGCCTCATCGGGCGATGGCATGGCGCGGATCTGGGGCGTCTGGGCTACGCGGTCACTCCCCGCTTCGCGATCTCGTGCAGCGCGGAGATGTTGCGCGAATCGGCGGCGTTGGCCGCCTCGACCGGCGCGTGGTGGCAGACGCACGTCAGCGAGGACCCGTTCGAGATCGCCGAGGTGGCACGCCTCCACCCGGCCGCGTCCGACTATGTCGACGTCTACGACCGCGCCGGTGGACTCGGCGCACGGACCGTCCTGGCCCACGCCGTCCACCTCGCGGACCGCGAGCTCAGCCGCCTCCTCGAGACCGGGACGCACGTCGCGCACTGCCCGGCGTCGAACCTGTTCATCGGGGCCGGGATCATGCCGCTCGCCCGCTACCGGGACGCTGGCTTGTCGATCGGGCTCGGGTCGGACGTGTCGGGTGGTCCCGATCCGTCGATCGTCTCGGTCATGCGCATCGGTGCGTACGCGCAGATGGCCCGTCGGTCGATGGCCGGTGATGAAGGCGCGATCCTCGATCCGCTCGACTGGCTGCGGATGGGCACGCTCGACGGTGCCCGCGCGCTCGGCCTCGGCGATGTCATCGGCTCGCTCGAAGTCGGCAAGGAGGCCGATCTCATCGCGATCGATCCGGCCAGGGTGGCGCCCCTCGACGACCAGCCAGCCGACGACGACCCGGCCGACCTGATGAGCCGGCTGATCTTTCGAGCCCACCCGGACATGGTTCGTGGCGCGTGGGTTCGGGGTCGGCGTCTCGCGGCGGTGGACGGCTCAGACGGCTAGGCGGCCCGGGTCGTCGGCCACTTCTTCCAAAGCGTGAAGAGGACGATACCCGGCAGCAGGAAGGCGAGGAGGCCCGTCGAGACGTTCTGCGAGCCGAGGACCCCAGTGGCGAGCGACAGCGAAGCCGAGAATGCCCCGAGGTAGCGGGCCCACGACCGGTGTGCCGCGACGCCCACGCCGGCCACGAGCAAGATCGCGCCCAGGGCGATCCAGACGAATGGCATCGTGCCGAGCGCCGGGACATCGACCCCGACCTGGGTCACCGGCGCCGGCAGGAAGGTCGCGTAGAAGAGCGTGCTCAGACCCTGGATCACGAGGATCGCGGCGGCGAGCAACGGCCAGATGTTGGCGTCGCGCTCAACCGTCGGGTCGAGGGTGCGAGGCATGTCGTCTCCCTGGTACGACTGGTGGGTCGGCCTCGATCGTAGGTCGGTCGGGCTCGTGCGCAACCATCCGAATGTCGCCCCGCCCCAGTACGGTCGTGCGAGACGCCGCGGGCCCGACAGCCGTCGGGTATGGTCGCGCCATGACCGAGCATGCCGACCTGCTCATCACCGGCGGGACGGTCGTGGACGGCACCGGCGAGCCGGGTCGGCCGGGTTCCGTGGCCGTCCTCGAAGGCCGGATCCGCGTGATCGAGGCCGGGCAGGCAGCTCCGGCGCACGTCGCTCGCACGATCGACGCGACCGGCCGGGTCGTCGCTCCAGGTTTCATCGACCTCCATAGCCACGGGGGCCTGGCGATCCTGGCCGATGGTCGACATGAGCCCAAAGTCCGCCAGGGGGTCACCACCGAACTCGTCGGAGTTGACGGCAACGGCTTCGCGCCATTCACCCGGCGCGAGGATCTCGAAGCGTTCGTGAACCTCGATGCCGGACTCGACGGGCGACCGCCGATCGACTACGACTGGACATCGGTCGCGAGCTACCTCGCGCGCTACGACGGGACGGTCAGCCTCAACCTGGCGACGTTGGTCGGCAATTCCCAGCTCAGGATCTCGGCCATCGGCTGGGACGACGTGGCCGTCGACGCGACCGCGACCGATCGCATGCGCGTGCTCCTGCGCGACGCGATGGCCGAAGGTGCGTTCGGACTCAGCTCAGGCCTCGACTACCCGCCGGGGTCGTTCGCGACGACCGCCGAGCTCGCGACGCTCGCCGCGGAGGCCGGTCGCGGCGGCGGCTTCTACCACAGCCACGTCCGCTACCCGCTCGGCGACCGATACCTCGACCCGTTCCGTGAGGCGATCGAGATCGGCCGGCGGGCGGAGGCGCCAGCGCACATCACCCACTTCTACCACCGGGCGACCCACCCAGGCGGCCCCGAGCCGATGCTCGCGCTCATCGACGAGGCGCGCGCCGAGGGTCTCGACGTCACCTTCGACACGTACCCGTCGGAGTGGGCGTCGACCCGGCTGCTCATCCAGCTTCCGCAGTGGATCCAGGCCGGTGGTCCGGGTCCGCTCAAGGAAAGACTGGCAGACCGTTCCGCACGTGACCGCGTCCGGGCGGAGTTCGCGGCACGCGGTGCCTCATACGCCAGTCCTGCGGGCTGGGCGGATGTCCGGCTCGGGGCGTTCCATCGTTCGGACAACCTGCGTTGGGAGAGCCTGACCGTGGCCGACGTGATGGCCGAGACCGGCCACGACGCGCTCGACGTCATCTGCGACCTGCTCCTCTCGGAGGACCTCGGCGTCAGCCAGGTCACGTCGGGGCCGGCCGCGGCGACCCTGCCCCTGTTCGTGAAGCACCCGGTCGGGATGGTCGGCACAGACAGCACATTCCTCGGCGCCAAGCCCAGCCCGCGGACATACGGCAGCTTCCCGCGCATCCTCGGCCAGTTCGTGCGCGACGAGGCCCTCCTCAGCCTCGAGGAGGCCGTGCGCAAGATGACCTCGGCGCCGGCCGCCCGGCTGGGTCTGCGCGATCGCGGCGTCATCCGCGACGGTGTCATCGCGGACCTCGTGGTGTTCGACCCGGCCACGATTCGGTCGACCGCCACGTATGACGCGCCACGCTCGTATCCGGTCGGTATGGAGCAGGTCATCGTCGCGGGCACGCTCGTCGTCGCCGACGGGGTCCACACCGGCGCGACCCCTGGCCGGGCGCTGCGTCACGGACGCGATTGAGGACCCACGATGTACCTGCGTCTCCATGAGCCGGCGGTCACTCCGACCGATCTCGCCGTCGCGCGAGGTCAATCAGCCGACGGGTCGAAGGTAGCTCCCGAGGACGAACAACCACGTCGCGAGCACGACGTGGAAGACGATCGGAATGATGCGGCCCGTCCAGCGCGCCTCGGGGTGCTTCCACATCCGCGCGCCGTAGCGGATCGGCATCGAAAGGGCGTACGGCCAGGCGATGACCAGCAGCAGCGTGCCGAGCAGCGGCCGTGGTGAGCTGACCGCGGGCCACTCCGGCGCGAGACCGACGACCACGGTCGTCATCACTCCGAGCATCACGAGCTGGGTCGCGAGGAGGCGCGGGTACGGGAGCAGGCCCGAATACCAATCCGACATCGGCGGCAACCAAGGTGGCGCCCATCGAACGACGATCAACTGGCCCACCACCCGGGTCGCGAACAGACCCGTGAGCAGGGCCAGGATCGCTGCGGTCGTGGCCGGGTCGGGCAGACTGATCCCCGGCGGGAAGCCGCTCACCGGCCGGCCCGGAGCCGGTCCGCGATCCGGCCTGCCGCGAGCGGCGCATCGTGGCGGATGTTCGCGAGACCGCCGGACGCGTCGTACTCATGCCCGACGAAGTAGAGGTCCGGCTGCTCGGAGCTGGTGACCCGGTCGCTTCGCTTCGCGAACCCACGGGCGTCGCGGGTGACGAGCCCGGCCAGGGGTTCGATCGCGGCGCGGAACCCGGTCGCCAGGATGACGTCGTCGAACGGCGCCTCGTATCCATCAGCGAACCGCACTGCGTCGGTCGAGAACCCGCTGACCGCCGGTCTGACGACGACCGTGCCAGCCGTGATCGCGTCGGGCAGATGCATCCCGATGAGCGGGATCTCGTCGAGCGAGCTTGCCGTCGAGCGCGGCAGCGAGGGTGGCAACCGCCGCATGCGGCGCCGGTTCGCGATCGACACGATCGGCCCGCCAATGGTCCGCGGCAGCCGTCGGATGAGCACTCCCAGGTACTGGCTCGGGATCCCGGCGATCTCGCGCGGGACCACGACGACGCCGGACCGGATCGCGATCGACACCGGTGCCGCGACGCGGGCCAGCTCGGCGGCGATCTCCCCGCCCGAGTTGCCCGCACCGACGACGAGGACGCGCAGCCCGTTGAACGGCTCGGGCCGGTGGTAGTCGATCGAATGGCGGATGCGACCGGCATAGCCGCCCTGTCCGGGCAGGTGGGGCACGACCGGCGAACTGGCGATGCCCGTGGCGACCACGAGGATCCAGCAGTGCCATGGACCGCCGGCACCATAGACCACCCAGTGGCCGTCCTCGCGAAGGACTGCCGTGACGTCGGCGGCGGCCACGATCGGGAGATCCATCGCTCTCGCGTACTCGTCGAGGTAACGCACGAAGCGTTCGCGCGTCACGAACATCGGATCCGAGCGCCGGAACGGCAGCCCGGGGAGTGAGGTGAGGTGGCGGCCGGTATGGAGCACGAGACCGTCGTAGTAGCGACGCCAGCTCTCGCCGATCGCGCCGCGCTCGAGCACGACGTGACCGACCCCGCGCAGGCGCAGTTCGCGCGAGACGGCCAGTCCAGCCGGTCCCGCGCCGACGACGATGACGTCTTGCTCACGCCCCGGGTGCATCATCTGCCTCCTCGGTCGCGTCACCGTACCCCACCGCTGTCACAGGAGGCTCGACGATGACCTCGTCAGGCGATGCCATCGTTCTCAACGACGCCCACTCCGCCCTCAACCCGACGACGGTGGCCCGAGTCGTCCGTCCCGATTCCGTTGCCGACGTCGTCGCCGCGGTGCGTGCGGCTGCCCTCGAGGGACGGGGTGTGAGCGTCGCGGGGTCGCGCCACGCGATGGGCGGCCAGCAGTTCGGGACCGACACCGTGCATCTCGACATGCGCGGGATGAACCGGATCGTCTCTCTCGACGTCGCCGGTGGGATCGTGAACGCGGAGGCGGGCATCGACTGGGCCGAGATGATCGACGGCCTGCTGTCGCTCCAGGCAGGCCATGCGGACGAGCCGGGCGCCTGGGGGATCCGTCAGAAGCAGACCGGCGCGGACCAGCTGACCATCGGCGGGGCGCTGGCCGCCGACGTCCACGGTCGCGGCCTGACCCAACGGCCCATCAGCGCGGACGTCGAATCGTTCACCCTCGTGGATCCGTCGGGCGACGTCCGCGAGGTCAGCCGCACGAGCGACCCGGACCTGTTCGGGCTCGTCATCGGCGGGTATGGACTATTCGGTGTCGTGACCTCGGTGCGGCTGCGCCTGGCCCCGCGGCGGATCCTCCGCCGGCTCGTGACGCTGACCAGCGTCGACGAACTGATAGACCGATTCGACGACCGGATCGCGAACGGTTTCCTGTTCGGCGATTGCCAGTTCTCGATCGACGAGCGGTCGCCCGACTTCCTCCGGGTCGGGATCTTCTCGTGCTATGGCCCGGACGAGACGGCGACGGCGATCCCGGACGGCCAGCGAGCGCTGTCGCGCATGGACTGGGGTCGGCTCCTCTATCTCACCCATACGGACCGAGCCGCAGCGGCCGAGGCGTATGTCAGCCACTACATGGCGACCTCGGGCCAGCTCTACTGGTCGGACCTCCACCAGAGGAGCGAGTACATCGCGGGCTATCATGCGACGCTCGACCGGGCGCTCGGGGCGACCGTGCCGGGCAGCGAGATCATCACCGAGCTGTACGTCCCGCGAGTCCGGCTGGCAGCCTTCATGGCCGATGCCGTCGAGGCGCTTCGCGACGCCGACCCGCTCGTGGTGTACGGCACGATCCGGCTCGTGAAGAGGGACGAGGAAGCCGTGCTGGCCTGGGCCCGCGAACCGTGGGCCTGCATCATCTTCAACCTCCACACGCCCCACGACGCCGCCGGCCTCGCGAGTTCCGCAGAGGCGTTCGGACAGCTCATCGACCTCGCCCGTGCGCACGGCGGCAGCTTCTACCTCACGTACCATCGCTTCGCCTCGATCGAGCAGGTCGATGCCTGCCACCCGCGGTTCCGCGAGTTCGTCGCCGCCAAGCGGCGGTTCGATCCGGACGAGCGTTTCACGAGTGACTGGTATCGCCACTACGCTGGTGCCATCGCCGACCGGGCCTCTCGGCACGGCCGCGATTGAGGGTCAGGCGGTCGTGGGCCAGCCCGCGAGATCGGTCGTCGGCCTGGGGGCCGGAGCGGGCGATCCAGGGACTGGACGGACGTTGCGTCCGACCTCTGCAAGGACCCGCTCCTCGGCGATCGCGATCGCATCGGCAAGGGTGCCGCCGACGGGCGGAGCCGCCCAACCGATGGCCAGCCTCAATGAGATGAGGCCGGATTCGAGCCACAGGTCACACGCCGATCGCACCCGCTCGACGTAGTTGACCGCCTCGACCTCGCCGGTCTCCGGCAAGAGGATTCCGAATCGGCCGACATCAAGCCGGGCGAGTTGGTCGGCTCCGCGCGCGTGGCGGCTCAGCGTATCCGCGACCGCCGGGATCAGTCTGTTTCCCGCCCCCTGGCCGAGTGCGCCGACGAGGCGGTCGAGACCATCGAGTTCGATGAGGACGATGGTCGCCGGGCGACCGTAGCGCCGGATCCGCGCGTCCTCGTCGCCGAGGATCCGGGTCCACTCGGCCGGCAGCAGCAGCCCGGTGAGCGTATCGGTTCGGGCCGGGGCCGGACTGTCATCGACCAGCGCGGTGGCCGGTGTATAGACCCGCTCCCGAGGTGACGCATCCGAGCCGACCGGCCGCAACGCCTCGGCGAAGCGGCGATCGCGGCGCTGGCGGAGCATCGACGGGATCACGAGGAACATGATGAGCACGATGTTCGCCGCGACCAGGATGGTCATCAGGATGGTGTCGTTCATCACGCCCCAGTGTCGAGGCGCCGATCGCCGCGGACCATAGCCCGATGGTCCCTGTCCGGGCCCGTTGGCCGACCGCGCCGGTGATAGAGTCAGTCGCCATGGAGGATGGCCCGTGCCCGACCTGACGACGCGGACCGAGGCGCCCACCCCGGTCGTCGTCCAACCCGGGACGATCGTGACCGGCCGGGCCAGGGGAACGGCTCCGCTGCGTCGCGAGGGCTCGGCCAAGCTCACCGGAGCAGCCAAGTACGCCGACGACCTGGTCTTCCCGGGCGCCTGGTTCGGGGCCACGATCCGCTCGACCGACGCGCACGCGCGCTTCGTCGCGCTCGACCTCGATCCGGCCTTCGACTGGGGCTCGGTCATCGTCGTCACCGCCGACGACATCCCCGGCGAGAACGTCGTCAGTTCGATCGAGGCAGACCAGCCGATCCTCGTCCCGATCGGTGGCGAGATCCAGCATCACGCCGAGCCGCTGGCGCTCATCGCCGCGCCGGACCGGGCCACGCTCCGGGCCGCCCGCCACGCGGTCACGGTCCGGACCGAGAAGCTTGCCGCGGTCTTCGACCCGGAGGCGTCCGACCACGAGTTCGCCGCCTACGAGATGGCCCTCGGAGACCCGGATGCCGCCTTCGCCGCCGCCGACCTGATCGTCGAGGGCGAGTATCGCGTCGGCCACCAGGAACAGCTGTACATCGAGAACAACGCGATGATCGCGGTCCCTTCCGCTGATGGCGGGGTGACCGTCCACGGTTCGCTCCAGTGCCCGTACTACGTCCACGCGGCCCTCATGCGCGGTCTCGCGATGGACGACCGGCAGGCGCGGGTGGTCCAGGCGGAGACCGGCGGCGGGTTCGGGGGCAAGGAGGAATACCCATCGATGATCGCCCTCCATGCGTCGCTCCTGGCCGGGCTGGCCGGGCGGCCGGTGCGGATGATCTACGACCGCCACGAGGACCTTGCCGCGACGACCAAGCGACACCCTGCGATCGTCCGGCACCGAACCGGGGTGACCCGCGACGGCCGGTTGATCGCCCAGGACATCGACGTCGTGATGGACGGTGGCGCGTACTGCACGCTCACCCCGGTCGTCCTGTCGCGCGGCGCCATCCACGCCGGCGGGCCGTATCGCTGCCCGAACGTGCGCATCCGTGCGCGGGCGACGCGGACCAACACACCGCCCAACGGCGCGTTCCGCGGCTTCGGAGCGCCCCAGACCGAGTTCGCGGCCGAGACCCACCTCAACCGGATCGCCGAGGCGCTCGGACTTTCCCCGCTGGAGATCCGTCGGCGGAACGTCTATCGACTCGGCGACACGACACCGACCGGGCAGGTCCTGCGGTCCAGCGTTGCTGGCGAGGAGGTCCTCGAGCGAGCGGCCGAGGCCGGCGAATTCGAGCGTCTCCGGGCGCGGTCCGAGGCCCAGCGAGCGCAGCGAGCGGGATCCGGTACCGTCCCGGGCTCACCGCTTCGCACGGAACGCGTCCGCCTGGCGACGGGCGTCGGACTGGCCCTCGCCTGGCACGGTGCCGGGTTCACCGGCTCGGGCGAGGTCAAGCTCGCCTCGGTCGCTTCCGTCGAGCTCACCGCCGATGGACGCATCGATATCCTCGTCGCCGCCACGGAGATGGGGCAGGGGACCAGGACCATCCTCCCGCAGCTCGTGGCGGCCACCCTCGGCGTCCCGAGCGAGGCGGTCGACATCGCGCCGCAGGACACGGCCTACGTGCCCGATTCGGGGCCGACCGTCGCGTCGCGCACGGCGATGGTGGTCGGCGGGCTGGTCATCGGGGCGGCCGGACGCCTGCGCGCGCAGGTCGAAGCGGCCACCGGCGGAACGTTCGCCTCGACCTATCGCGATCACGCACGGGCCAACGGCGCGCTCCGCATCGACCAGCGCTTCGAACCGTATCCGGGCGTCGGTTTCGACGATGCGACCTATCGCGGCGATGCGTATCCGGCGTTCGGATGGGCGGCCTGCGTCGCGACCGTGGACGTGGACCTCGACACCGGAGAGGTGCAGGTCCGGGACGTCGTCGCGGTCGATGACATCGGGCGGGTCATCCACCCCGTCCTTGCCGAAGGCCAGGTCGAGGGTGGCACACTCCAGGCGGTTGGCTACGCGACCATCGAGGAGATCAAACTGCGGGACGGCCGCTACCTCAACGACCGGCTGGCGACCTACATCATCCCGACGTCGCTCGACGCGCCGCGCATCACCACGATCTTCGTCGAGGCGCCGTTCGACGCGGTGCCGCACGGCGCGAAGGGCGTCGGGGAACTGCCGATGGACGTCGGCGCACCGGCCGTCATCGCGGCGATCGCGGATGCGACCGGGGTCTGGATCTCGGAGCTGCCGGCGAGCCCGGAACGGATCCTTGCCGTGCTGGCGGGCGTGTCGAGCGCCGCGCCGCTTCCGCCCGGGGCTTCGGAACCGGCCGCGCGATGACCGCGTTCCGGTTCACGGTCAACGGGGCCGGCGTCGAGGTGGACGTCCCGGGCATGCGCCGGCTCCTCGACGTCCTGCGCGAGGACCTCGCGCTGACGGGGACGAAGGAGGGCTGTGGCGAGGGTGAATGCGGTGCGTGCACGGTCCTGCTCGATGGTGCGCCCGTCGACTCGTGCCTCGTCCCGGTCTGCCAGGTGGACGGCGCGACGATCGCGACCGTGGAGGGCCTGGCGCCCGACCCACAGTCCCTCGACGCGCTCCAGCAGGCGTTCCTCGAGACCGGCGGCACCCAGTGCGGGATCTGCACGCCCGGGATGCTGATGGCCGCGAGCGCCTATCTCGATGCCGGCGGCGGGCCGGACGACGATGCGATCCGCGAGGCCATCGCCGGCAACCTGTGCCGCTGCACCGGCTACACCAAGATCGTCGAGGCCATCGCCCATGCCGCAGGAGGAACCCGTCGATGAGCCCGGAATCCGATCGAATCGCCGTCCCCACCAATGGCCGCGGGCCACACCCGATCGGCGACACGGCCACGGCGTCGGCAAGCGGTGCGACCAGCCCGGGCGCCCCGACCGAGGAGGAGATGTCGGTCGCGTTCTCGCCGAAGCAGCTGGCGATCGGGTTCGGGATCATCGCGTCGCTGGCGCTGCTGCTGATCGGCCGGGCTCGCCGTCGCGGCCCGACCGACGACTGACCGATGCCGGTCGAGCCGCCTGTCACCAGCCCGCGCGACCTGGCCGACGCCTACGCGCAACTCACGGCGAGGCCGACCCGACCGATCGCCGGCGGCACGGACCTGATGGTGGCGCTGACCGGCGAGCTCGGGGAACCGCCCGACCGCATCCTCGACCTGTGGCGGCTCGACGAGCTTCGCGGCATCGCCATCGACGGCGACGCGATCAGTCTCGGAGCACTCACGACGTACACGGACATCCGGCGGTCCGCCCTCTGCCGTGAGCATCTCCCCGTGCTGGTCGAGGCGGCCGCGACGATCGGCGCGGCCCAGATCCAGAACCGCGGCACGATCGGCGGGAACCTCGCGAATGCCTCGCCGGCCGGGGACACGCTTCCGGTCCTCCTCGCGGCGGACGCCGTGTTCGTCCTCGGTTCGAGCCGGGGTGAGCGGACCGTTCCGGCAAGCGCGTTCTGGCCGGCATACCGCAAGACAGCCCTGTCGCCTGACGAACTTCTGCTGCGCATCCGCGTCCCGCTCCTGGCCGGTCGCGAGATGCGCTTCCGCAAGGTCGGAACACGGCGCGCGCAGTCGATCAGCAAGGTCGTGCTGGCCCTCGGCTGGCGCGATGGGTCCGCCGGGGCGCCGCTCGGCCCCTTCGCCCCGTGGAGCGATGTCCGCCTGGCGCTCGGGTCCGTAGCAGCCACGCCGATCCGCGCCACTGGCACCGAGGCGGCCCTCGAGGGCAACCCGCCGACGCCGGAGACAGCCGACCGCGCGGCCGAGACGCTGGCCGCGGAACTCCACCCGATCGACGACGTCCGGTCGACCGCGGAGTATCGGCGGCTGGTCGCCGCACGTGTCCTCCACCGGCTCGTCCGCGAGGCGGGCGGTTGGTGATGGCTGGCGACCCTGCCGGCAGCCTCGACATCGACGAGCTCGATGTCATCGCCCCGGGCGCGTTCGCGGCGGCCGTCGCGCCGTTGTTCGAGGGGGCGCACGGGTTTCTCGGGCGGCTGGCCCTCGCCCGGCCGTTCGATTCGGTCGATGCGATGTTCGAGCGGAGTCGTGAGATCGCCCACGCGATGCCGGCCGACGAACGGATCGAGCTCATCGACGCGCATCCGCGGCTCGGCGCAGCGCCAGGTGTCGTCTCGGACCTGTCGCGCGAGGAGCAGGCCAGCGGCGCCTCCGACGCCACGGTCAGCGCGGAACTCGAGCGTCTGAACGTGGCGTACGAGGCCCGGTTCGGGTTCCGCTATTGCGTCTTCGTCGCGGGCCGTTCGCGCGCGGCGCTCCTGCCGGGGTTCCGCGCGGCACTCGAGGCTGACCGTGATCACGAGATCCATCGCGCGCTGGACGCGGTCATCGATATCGCCCGTGCCCGATATGCGACTCTGACCGCATGATCGAACTCTCGGCGAACCGGTACGGCAAGGCGGCCATCCGCCTGGTCCGGGTGTCGCGCGGGCCTGACGGCCATCGCCTTCGCGACCTGACCGTCGCGATCGCCCTCGAGGGCGACTTCAGCGCAGCGCATACCGATGGCGACAACTCGATGGTCATCGCCACCGACACGATGAAGAACACAGCCTACGCGTATGCCAGGACCTACCTGGACGGTTCGCTCGAGGACTACGGTCGGGCGCTCGCCGAGCATTTCCGCGATGCGCCGCAAGTCGACGTCGCGACGGTCAACATCAAGGGCCATCACTGGAGCCATATCGATGTTGCGGGGACGGCCGCACCCGACGCGTTCGTGCGCGGCGGCGAGGGGACCCGGGTCGCGACCATCACAACGACGCGGACCGGCACCACGATCGAGGCCGGGGTCGAGGACCTCGTCGTCATGAAGACCTCGCGCTCGGCCTTCAGCGGCTTTCCGCGCGACGCGTACACGACCCTGCCCGAGACCGACGATCGGCTGATGGCGACCAGGGTCACGGCCATCTGGCGCTATGGCTCGCCCGGCCTCGACTACGACACCGTGTTCAGTGCGGTTCGGACGACGCTTCTAGAGGTCTTCGCCGACCACGACAGCCCGTCGGTCCAGACGTCGATCTGGATCATGGCCAAGGCGATCCTCGACCGGCACGATGAGGTGGACGAGGTCCGGATGGTCCTGCCGAACCTCCATCACTGGCTGGTCGATCTGACCCCATTCGGCCTCGACAACGACCGGGAGATCTATACGCCTACGACCGAGCCCCATGGCCTGATCGAAGCCACGGTCCGCCGCGGCGAGGGCTGACGTGGACAGCATCGAACTTCGCCGGGAGGCCGTCCCGGGCTCCGACCGGATCCTGACGCCCGAGGCGCTGGCGTTCGTCGCCGACCTCCAGCGCCGGTTCGGGCCGGCGCGGCTTGACATCCTCCATCGACGGCAGGAGCGCCAGGAAGCGCTCGACGCGGGGGTGATGCCGGATTTCCTGTCCGGGACGAAGCACGTCCGGGATGCCGAGTGGACCGTCGCGCCGGCGCCTGCTGACCTCGACGACCGGCGGGTCGAGATCACGGGACCCGCCGAGCCCAAGATGATGATCAACGCGCTCAATTCGGGTGCGACCGTGTTCATGGCCGACCTGGAGGATGCTCTCTCTCCGACGTGGGCAAACGTGGTCGGCGGCCAGGCGGCCCTGTATGAAGGGATCCGGCGGACACTCACGTTCGAGTCGCCCGACGGCAAGGCCTACCGGCTCGCCAAGCGGATCGCGACGCTCGTCGTCCGGCCGCGCGGCTGGCATCTGATCGAGTCGGGGATGCTGGTCGACGGCGTCCCGGTCTCGGCATCGCTGTTCGACTTCGGTCTGTTCCTGTTCCACAACGGCGCCGAGGCGTTGCGGCGGGGGAGCGGCCCCTATCTCTACCTCGCAAAACTCGAATCGCATCATGAGGCGCGGCTCTGGAACGAGGTCTTCGTTCACGGCCAGACGGCGCTCGGGATCACGCGCGGGTCGATCCGGGCGACCGTCCTCATCGAGACGATCCTCGCCGCGTTCGAGATGGACGAGATCCTGTACGAACTGCGCGAGCACGCGGCAGGCCTCAATGCGGGACGTTGGGACTACCTGTTCAGCGGCATCAAGAAACTACGCACGTCACCGACGCTCGCCGTGCCCGATCGGTCGCAGCTCACGATGACCGTCCCGTTCATGCGCGCGTACACGGAGCTGCTCGTGCGGACCTGCCATCGTCGCGGGGCGCACGCGATCGGCGGCATGGCCGCGTTCATCCCGAACCGCCGCGATCCAGCGGTCACCGAGATCGCCCTGGCCAGGGTCCGCGACGACAAGGAGCGCGAGAGTCGAGACGGTTTCGACGGCACGTGGGTCGCCCACCCCGACCTGGTGCCGGTGGCGATGGAGGTGTTCGACGCCGTGCTCGGCGACCGGCCGAACCAGAAGGACCGACTTCGCGAGGACGTGGCAGTGTCCGCGGCGCTGTTGCTCGATCTGGCCGTGCCCGGCGGTTCCGTCACCGAGACCGGCATCCGGGCGAACGTCCGGGTCGCGCTGGCGTATCTCGACTCGTGGCTGCGCGGCGTCGGCGCAGCCGCCATCGACAACCTGATGGAGGACGCCGCGACCGCCGAGATCTCGCGCTCCCAGCTGTGGCACTGGCGGACGCGTGGCGTCGTCCTGGCCGATGGTCGCGCGTTCGATGCCGTGATGTATGGCTCGATCCGCGACGAGGAGCTCGACCGTCTCGGCGGCTCGGCGCAGGGTCGTCTGGCCGAAGCCGCCGACCTGCTCGATCGACTCGTCCTCGACGACGACTTCGCGGACTTCCTGACGTTGCGGGCGTATTCCCTGCTCGACTAGTCCGGCGGCGTCTGCCCCGCGCCCGCCTGCGAGCGCCGTACCCGCACTGATGCCTGAATCCGGGCAATCCGGGCACCTCGATCGAGCTGATGACTGTGGACGGCATCAGGCACACGTGCCGCGTCAACCGGCGGGGCGCACCCGCTCGAGATGCGCGCCCGCGCCGCGACGGCCGACGAATGCGCCCGCCCGGATGACGTCGCGGCCGCGCACGAACACGTCCCGGACGGCGCCGCTGACCTCGAGGCCCTCGTACGGTGTGTAGTCACTCGTGTGGTGGAGGTCGATTGCGCGGATCGTGCGACGGGCCGCGGGGTCGAACAGCACGATATCGGCATCGCGACCGACGTCGATCGCGCCCTTCTTCTCGAGGCCGAAGCGGGCCGCCGGCGTCGTCGCGAGGAGATCGACCATCCGCTCGAGGGTGATCCGACCCTTGGCGACGCCCTCGCTGTAGAGGATCGCCAGGAGCGTCTCGATGCCGGGCGCGCCGTTGCTGATCTGGTTGAATGGAACACCGTTCGCCGCCTCGGCCTTCTCGGTGTCGAGACGGTCTGCGACGTGGTCGGTGGCGACGAGGTCGAGCGAGCCGTCGGCCAGTCCGGCCCACAGAGCCTCGCGGTCCGCCGCCGACCGAAGCGGTGGCGCCATGACATAGCGGGCACATGCCAAGGGGTCGGGGTCGTCGTATCGGTCGTCGGTCAGCACCAGGTAGTGCGGGCAGGTCTCGGCCGACACGCGGACGCCAGCCGCCTTGGCGCGCCGGACCTCGTCGAGTGCGGCGGACGACGACAGGTGGACGACGTGGATCGGGGCGTCGGCCATCCGGGCGAACGCGAGCGCCCGCGCCGTCGCGACGGCCTCGACATAGCTTGGTCGCGTGGTAGCGTGGTAGCGAGGTGATATGTCACCACGCTGAAGCGCTGCGGCGACCGCCGCATCGAGCAGGACAGGATCCTCGCAATGGACCTGAAGCATCCCGCCATGAGCTGCCATGACGCTCATCGCCTCGAACAAGCGCCGATCGGGCAGCCGGAAGTCGAAGATCATGAACGCCTTCGACGTCGCCACCCCGGAATCGATGGTCGCCGGCAGCTCGGCGAGTGGGTCGTCGCAATGACCGCTGATCGCGAGGCTGAGGCCGTAATCGATCGCGCTGTCGCCGTCGGTCGCGGAGCGCCATTCCCGCACGCCGGTCAGCAGGGACCGCTCGGCCGCGGGCGACGATCCCGTCCCGGGGTTGTTGAACGACAGAAACGACGTCGTCCCGCCGAACGCCGCGGCGACCGAATCCTGGAAGAACCTGTCGGGCTGGGCCCCGGAAGCAACGCGCATGTGGGTGTGGACATCGACGACGCCCGGGAGCACCAGCAGTCCGGTCGCGTCGACGACCCGCTCGGTCGTGGCCGCGGGCCCCGACAGGTCGGGCTCGATCGCGACGATCCGACCGCCGTCGACCGTGACGTCGGCACGCCGCGATCCGCTCGACGCCACGACGGTGCCCCCGCGGATGATCAAGTCGCTCACCGGACGACCGTCCTCCACGCGAGGACCCTTACGGCCTGATGCCGTCCACAGTCATCAAGCGCAGCGCACCTCGCTGACTTCCCTGAATCAAGCATCAGGCCGGCCACGCCGACGGCGGCGGACCGGGTCACTCCACCTCACGGATCGAGATCGCCTGGGCGCCGTCCCACAGGCATCGCCGGCCCATCTCGCGCAGGCGGTCGTCCCACCCGTCGTCGGCGATGACGGAGGCGAAATGGTTCGCTGCCAGCTGCCCGACCTTCGACGCCGTCCTGCAGCCGCCATAGGGAAAGAAGATCTCGCACTCGCTGATCCCGCCCGGGTAGATGGCCAACTGACCGGGCGCCGGGTGCGATGTGTGGTTCTCGTAGTCGAGGCCGGGCCGGAAGTCCCCGAACGGGATCCATGTGGACTCGCCGGTCCAGCGGCAGTGGATGAGCTGCGACTCGATCGGCAGCATGTGCCGGATGGCCTCGATGGTCCGAGGCGCGGCGGGCTCCCATCGGGCGCTAAAGTGGAGGTCGCCGACGACGATCTGCAAGGTACCCATCCGCGGAGGATAGCGTGGCGCAGGAGGCCAGACATCCGGCTCCGACCATCTCGACCCATGTCCTCGACACCGGCAACGGGGCGCCCGCCGCCGGGATCCGCATCACCCTCTATCGCCTCGCCGACGACGGCAAACCGATTCGCATGACCCAGGCGATGACCGACGACGATGGCCGCGTCCACGACCTTCTCGAGCGCCCATTGACGGCCGGCGACTACCGCCTCGACTTCAATCTCGGGCGTGGCGGCTTCTTCGAGCGGATGAGCGTGGACCTGCACATCACCGACGTGACGCGGAGCTACCACGTCCCACTCCTCCTGTCGCCGTTCTCGATGGCAACCTACCGCGGGAGCTGACCCTCGCCGCTCGTCAACGAATGACGAGGAACGCGTCCACGTCGACGCGCGGGTGCCCGGCGGTCCCGGCGAGGACGAGCTTGACCGTGTGCGGTCCGGGCGTCGACCACGAGCGTCCCGCCACGACGATCCGTGGCGTCCAGCTCGTGCGGTGCAGATTCACCGTCGAGACGTAATGGCCATCGATATACAGATTCGCGTTCCCGCGGCTCGGGCCCTTCGGTGAAACGATCGCGAATGCCCGGCCGGTGAACCGGAACGTCACAGACGCTCCCTTGCGAGTCGCATAGCGCTCGTGCCCACCGGATGCGGATGTCGTTGTCAGGCTTCTCCAGGCGCCGCCGTAGCTGACGTGGGAGCTGGTCTCCTGATAGCGGGCGAGCGTGACGGTCGACCGGCCCGTCCAGGCGCTCCAGTTGCCGGCGCCGTCATGCGCCCGCACCCGCATGCCCCATGCGGTCCCGATCGTCAGCGTCCGGTCCGCAGTCCGTGCGGTCGTGCTCGCGACCGCGGTCGCCCAGTCGCCGCCACCGATGCGCTGGCCCAATGAGTAGGCACCGATCCCGGACCGGTCGTCGCTTGCCGCCGGCCAGCCGACGCGCACGACCGTACTTGTCGACGACATCTGCGAGCCGACCACGAACCCGAAGGAGTTCGGCGGCGCAGCCACGGGGGCGACGGCGTCAAGCGCCCGATACGCATCGACGATCCGGCCTGTCGTGGTCAGTCCGGCCGTCCACGAGTCCGGTTTTCCGCTGCCGAGGATCCGCGCTTTGAGCACCGACAGGTTGTCGGTCATCGACGGCCATGTCGAGGCGACAAGGGCCGCGACGCCCGTGACGTGCGGCGTCGCCATCGAGGTCCCGTCGAGCCAGCCCCAGCCCGGGGTCGGATGGCCGGAATCCGCCGGCAGCGAGCTCAGGATCCCCTCGCCGGGGGCGACGATGTCCACGGTCGCGGCCCCGTAGTTCGAGAACGAGCTGAGGCCACCGGTGTTGTCCACCGCGGCGACCGACACGATATTCGGGAGGTTGAACGACGCGGGCAGGGTCGCGAACGGTCCGCGATCATTGTCGATGGCGTCGTTGCCGGCGGCTGCCACGAACAGCATCCCGGAGTCCCTGATCGCCTCGTACAGGTCGGGAGCGTCGGTCGGCGCCCCGACCCCACCCCACGACGCGTTGGCGATCTTGACCCCGAACGACTTGGCGTAGGCGATCGCCGCGATCGCCTGGGAATCGAACCCGCAGCTCGGGTCGTTGCCGAGGAACTTGAGCGCCATCAGCGAGACGCTCGGCGCGACGCCCACGACACCCTCGCCATCGAGTGACGCCGCGATGATCCCGGCGACGTGCGTACCGTGGAAATCGTCGTTGACGTCATGGACTGTGTTGTCGTTGTGGCAGAAGTCCCAGCCGTGGACGTCGTCGATGTAGCCGTTGCCGTCGTCGTCGATGCCGTTGGTCGCCTTGTCGCCTCCATGCCCGTCCGGACCGGATTCGCCCGGGTTCGTCCACGCCCGCGCTGCGAGGTCGGGGTGGCTGAAGTCCACCCCGTCATCGATGACCGCCACGACCGTACTCGGGGTCCCGGTGGTGATGCCAAGCGCCTGACGGCCGTCGATGTCGACGTCGGCCGTGCCGCCGGTTCCGGGCACGCCACCGCGGATGTCCTGGCCGGTGTTGTCGAGGCCCCACAGTTCGTGCCAGTACGGCTCGGCTGTCGGGTCGGCCTCGCGGAAGCGGCGATGGTCCACGCTGACCCGCTTGACGCGAGGATCCGCCTCGAGGCTGGCCATCGTCGCGGCAGACTGGTCGTCCTGCACGTGGACGACGGTCGTCTGGGCGATCGGGACCGGCTGCCGGTCGGCGCCGGCGGCCATCAGGCTCGACTGTCGGCCGAGCGTCGAGGTGCTCGGTCGGAACGTGACGATCAGCCGGCCGGGGTCGTCGCCGGTCTGGCGGTCCCAGGCGTTGCGTTCGGCCCGGAGGTCGGGGCCACCGGTGCCCACCGGACCGGCGGCGATCGCCGGAACTGCGGTGGCCGCCACGAGCAGCAGCGCGGCGGCGACGGCGAACGAGCGCTGGACATGGCGGGCGGGTGTCATGTGCCCCGCATCCTATGCTGGAACGCACCACGGCGTGACACGCTAGATGTCACGGACACCCGGCATCGTTCAGGTGATGCAAGCGACTGTCATCTCCGACGTTCGAGCCATCTCGCCCATCCGTCCGGTGCCGGATCCGGTCACCGGCACACGCGTGCGTTTGGACGGCGACCGCATCCTCATCGACGGTCTGACCGTCCAGGACCCGGCTTTGGCCACGTTCCTTGCCGAGCGACCGGCCGACGACCGCCCGGATCTCGTGGGCCGGGCGGTGCGCATCGGTATGCTCGCGCTCCAGGACGCCGGCGTCACGGTCAACGTGGACGTGGTGCGGGGTGAGTTCGAGAAGCTCATGCGCCAGGCCGAATCGGTCAACGAGAAGGCGGCACAGGCGCTCGAGCAGACGCTCCGTGCCAACTTCGCCGACGGCGACGGCCGGCTGCCCCGGACCCTCGAGAAGTTCCTCGGCGACCGGGGCGCACTGCGCTCCATGGTGGACGAATTGTTCGACGAGACGAAGCGCGACAGCGCAATCGGCCGGATCGGCTCCATGCTCGAGCGCTATTTCGATGGCGATGCGTCCAAGCTCGCCGTCCTGCTCGACCCGACGCGGCTGCACTCTCCGATGCACCAGTTCCGCCAGGAGATGACAGACGGGTTCCGCTCGCTCGAGGAGCGCCTCGTGGCGATCGAGGCCGCCGCCGCCGCCCGCGGTGCCGAACGTGCCCGGTCGACGGCCAAGGGCGGCGATTTCGAGGACCTCCTCGAAGCCATGCTGGCCGACCTGTCGCGCGGCACGGGCGACCTGCTCGACCGGACCGGGACCGACACGGGCGCCGTCATGAAGTCCAAGAAGGGGGACTTCGTGCTGACTCTCGACGCGCGGATCGCGCGCGGGTGCGATGTCAAGGTCGTCATCGAGGCCAAGGACCGGCCGATGTCGATGCGCGCCATCCGCGAGGAGCTGCGCGAGGCACGCGAGAACCGCGGCGCGGCGGTCGCGCTCGTCGTCTTCAGCCAGGCACACGCTCCGGCCGGGATCGCGCCGTTCAACCTGGTCGGCGACGACGTCTACTGCGTCATCGACCCGGACGACCCGGAACCGGCGACGCTCGAGGCGGCCGTTCGCCTTGCCCGGCTGCTCGCGCTCGCGTCGCTCGTGGAGCGTGAGGTCGAGATGGACGCCGCGGCCATCGGAGCCGCTTTGACCGCCATCCGCGAGCAGGTCGAGGTCATCCGGACGCTCAAGGCCCAGCTGACGTCCATCTCCAACGCAACGAAGGCCGTCTGGACGGGATTGGACACGATGCGCTCCAACATTCTGGCGCGGGTCGGTGAAGCTGAGGCGGAGATCCGCGTCCAGGGCGGATAGGGCTATGCGGTCCCCGGACACGATGCCTAAGCGGATCGGGACCAAGGGGCCCTAGTCGCGGCGTCACATCGCGAGCACATTGGAAGTCATGCACCGCCGGATCCTGCCCTTGCTCCTCGCAATGCTCGTCGCGATCCCGGTTGTCCCCCCAGCGACCGCCGCGGAACCGCCCGCGAGCCCGTCCGTCCTGCCGTCCGCCCCGCCCGTCACGGAACCCATGCCAAGCACGGAGCCGACCCCCAGCCCGGCCCCGACCGCGAGTTCGGACACGACTGCCGTCCCCGACCCGGCCGTCGATCCGGCTCCCAAGGTGGCCTCGACGGACGCCGTTCCGAGTGGCGCCCCGGATCCCACCGGTCGATTCATCGTGATGCTCCGCAAGACCGCCAACACGGCGTCGGTCGTGGCCAAGGTGCGGAGCCGCGACGGCATCAAGGCAGATCACAGCTTCGGCATGGCATTCCAGGGGTTCTCCGCCAAGCTCGACCATCAGCAGAAGCGCGACCTCCTGGCCGACCCGAACGTGCTCGCACTCGTGCCGGATGGCGTCATCCAGCTGACCGATTCGACCCAGACGATCCCGACCGGCGTCTCGCGCGTCGGTGGCCGCCGCAACACCATCGCCGCGATCGACGGCTCGGACCGCCGGGTGGATGCCGACGTCGCGATCGTCGACACCGGCATCGCGTCAGTCCCGGATCTCAACGTCGCGGGCGGCTACAACTGCTCGACCTCCGATAACACCGCGTGGCGTGACAAGAACAATCACGGGACCCATGTCGCGGGCATCGTCGGGGCCCTCGACAACAGCTTCGGCGTCGTCGGGGTCGCTCCGGGCGTGCGCCTGTGGGGCGTGAAGATCCTCAATGACAGTGGCTACGGGTTGATCTCGTGGTACATCTGCGGCCTCGACTGGATCCTTGCGCAGCGGGACCCGGTCGACCCCAGCCGGCCGCTGTTCGAGGCGGTCAACATGAGCGTCACGAAGTACGGCACCGACGACCACGACTGCGGCAACACCAACAACGACCCGCTCCACCAGGCGATCTGCCGCGTCGTCGCCGGCGGGATCACTGTCGTCGCGGCCGCCGCCAACGACCGCCACGACGCTGCCCTCAACATTCCCGCGAGCTACGACGAGGTCATCACGGTCTCCGCGCTGGCCGACACTGACGGGAAGCCCGGCGGACTCGGCGGCCACCGCTGCTACTCGTGGGGCGGCTATGACCAGGACGACACCTTCGCCGACTTCAGCAACTACGGCGCCGACGTCGACCTAATCGCGCCCGGCAAATGCATCATGTCCACGCTCGCCAACGGCGGGTACGGCTACATGTCGGGCACCTCGATGGCGGCCCCGACCGTGACCGGCGCCGTCGCGCTCTACAAGGCCAGTCGCCCGAATGCCACCCCGGCCGAGGTCCGCGAGGCGCTCCGCTACCTCGGCAACTTCGACTGGAAGGTGTGGACCGACCCCGACAAGTCCCATGAGCCGCTCCTTGACGTATCGCGCATCGGCCCGCTCGGGACGTTCTCGCTGACTGCGGCCGGCTCGACGACGCCGAACGTCGAGGCGGGCACCAGTCGGGTCATCCCATTCACCGTCGCCCGCAGTGCGACGTTCTTCGAACGGGTCAACCTGTCGATCACGTCGATGCCAGTTGGCTGGACCGGCACTCTGGTCAATTCCAGCCTCATGGGCTGGACCGCCTCCGTTGGCCAGGTGACCTTGACCATCCCGAGGGGCACGCCGCTGGGAACCTACGACATCGGGATCGAGGGCACCAACCAGGGCCGGACGGTCGACGCCACCGTTGCCGTCACAGTCGTCCAGGACGACCCGACCGCGACCCCGCCGACGACCTCGCTCGCCACGGGGAGCAAGCTCGGCCTGGCCTCGGCAGCGATCAACGTCGGGTGGGCACCCGCGACCGATCCGACGAGCCCGATCGGCGGGTACGAGGTCCAGCAGAGCGTCAACGAAGGCGCCTGGGGTCCAGCGATCCCCCTACCTGCCTCGATCCGCATGGCGTCGTACATCCTGGCGGACGACACGACCTACCGCTTCCGTGTCCGCGCCGTCGATACCGCCGGAAACTGGAGTCCGTGGGCAGTCGCCGGATCGACCCGCGTCCATGCCTACGACGACCGCAGTTCGAGGGTGCTCCGCACCGGGACGTGGCGTCTGACCTCGAGCTCGTCCGCGTTCAACAGGTCCCTGATCGGCTCGACCAGAGCCGGCGCGACGGTCCGGATGACGTTCACCGGGCACAGCATCGCTCTCGTCGCACCAAAGAGCCCGTACCGCGGCAGGGCCAGGCTGTACATCGATGGCAGGTACCTCGGAACGCTGAACCTGAAGTCGGGGACGACGATGAGCCGGCAGGTCGTCTTCAGCCGGTCACTCGTGGGTGGAGGCACGCACACGATCATGCTCGTCCCGACCGGGTCGGGCGCCTATCCGCTGTTCCAGCTCGACGCCATCGTCGTCGGGCGATAGCCCCGGGGTTTCGGCCGTCGCTTGCGTTCGTGGGGTATCGTGACCGTCCCGACGTCGCGGGCCGGGTATCCCAGCGGGCGATCGGGGAGCTTCGAGAGGTCGGCATGGCGCGTGCGATGTGGAAGGGAGCCATCCAGTTCGGGCTGGTCACCATCCCGATCAAGCTGTATCTGGCGACCGAGTCCAAGGGCATCAGCTTCAACATGCTCCACAAGACGGACCTGTCGCGCATCCAGATGAAGGTCTGGTGCCCCGTCGAGGACGAGCCGATCTCCCGCGGCGACACGGTCAAGGGCTACGAGTATTCGCCCGGTGACTACGTCGTCATCACCGACGAGGACCTCGAAAACGTCCCGCTCAAGACCGTCCGCTCCATCGAGATCGAGCAATTCACGAAGGCCGAGCGCGACGATGCCGCAGTCCGCTTCGTCAAGAGCGCCTACTACCTCGAGCCCGACAAGATCGGCCGCAAGGCGTTCCATCTCCTGAAGGCGGTGCTGGAGGACGACGGGCTGACGGCCATCTGCAAGGTCGTCATCAAGGACCGCGAAGCGCTGGCCGCACTCGATCCGTTCGGCGACACGATGCTCCTGACGACGCTCCACTGGCCGGACGAAATCCGCTCGATCGCGGATCTCGACCTGGGCGACGAGCAGTACGACTTCAAGCCCGCGGAACTTGCGATGGCCCGCCAGCTCGTGTCGGCGATGACCGGTGAGTTCGACCCGGCGCAGTACAAGGACGAGTACCGCCAGGCGCTCGAGACGATCATCGAGGCCAAGGTCGAGGGCAAGGAGACAGTCGCAGTCGAGGCGCCCGAGGAGACCGGCAACCTGATCGACCTGATGGCCGCGCTCGAGGCTTCGGTCAATGCGGCCAGGGCGGCCCGCGACGCGAACGCAGGCAAACCCGTGTCTGTGTCCGAGGCCAAGGAAGCCAAGGCGGCCAAGGCGAGCGCGACGGCCGCGGCCGCCGCCACGGCGCCCGCCACGTCCGAATCCGAGGACGAGGCGCCCGCCAAACCGGCACGGAAGCGCAAGACGGCGTGACCTGATTTCGCCGGCCGGCCTGCCGCCCGGCCGGCCTGCCTGCCGCCCGGCCGGCCTGCCTGATCTCGCCGATTCCTGGCCAGATGCACACCGGTGGAGCCATAGGCTCGGTCGCGGCCTTGACGACGCCATGAATCCCGGTTCGAGGCCGCCGGCCACGCTCATTTCCGCATGGTGTGCAGCCCCGACGGGCCGATCAGTCGGCCTAACGTACCCCCGGTGTGCATCTGGCCCCGATCATGCCTCCGCGATCGGTCAGTAGATCCGGGTCGCCAGGATCCCTCCGTCCACCGCCAGGTTCTGGCCGCTGATCCAACGCGCAGCCGGTGACGCGAGGAAGAGACACGCGTCGGCGATGTCCTCGGGTTCGCCAAGCCGCCCGAGCGGTGCTCGCGACCGCCAGCGCTCGACGCCGTCCGGCCACGCCTTCTCGATGCCCGCCTTGTGGATGAGTCCCGGCGACACAGAATTCACGCGGATGCCGGCAGGCCCGAGCTCCTGGGCACATGACCGGGTGAACGCGAGGACCGCGGCCTTCGCGGAGTTGTAGTGGCTATGGTCGCTGGCCGGGTTCGTCGCCGAGATCGACCCGATGTTCACGATCGCCCCACCGCCGCGTTCGCGCATGACGGCCGCCGCAGCCTGCGTGCACAGGAACATCGACTCGAGGTTGTCGCGGAACATCGCCTGCCACTCGGCAAGGGAGATCTCCGCGAGCGGGTGGAGCGGGAAGTTCTGGCCGGCGTTGTTGACGAGGATGTCGGCCGGTCCAAGCCGGTCGTCGGCCTCGGCGAAGAATCGCGCGACACCCACCTCGGTGTCGAGGTCGGCGCGGATCGCGACCGCTGTGCCGCCGGCGGCCGTGATCCTCGCGACCACGTGCTTCGCGGCCTGTCGATCCCGACGATAGTGCACGACCACCCTTGCCCCGGCCGTCGCGAATCGCGACGCGATCCCGGCACCGATCCCCTGCGACGCCCCGGTCACGATCGCAAGGCGACCCGTCAGATCCAGCAGGTCGTGCGGGTGGGGGACGTCGACGGTCATGGGATGCCAGTATCACCCAATGCCCCTCGAGGAATACCGCCGCAAGCGCGATTTCGCGAAGACCCCGGAGCCGCCGCCGGTTCGCACGCCCGCCTCGGCCGGTCCTTTCCGGACGGGCCGTTTCGTCATCCAGCGCCACCGCGCGACGCGCCTCCACTACGACTTCCGCCTCGAAGTCGCGGGCGTTCTCGTGTCGTGGGCCGTCCCCAAGGGCCCGACCCTCGATCCCGACGTCCGGCGCATGGCCGTCCACGTCGAGGACCACCCGATCGAGTACTTCGATTTCGAAGGCGTGATCCCCGTCAAGCAGTACGGCGCGGGCGACGTCATCGTGTGGGACTGGGGCACCTGGGAGTCCGAGGCGCCGACGACGGACGCCGCGACCGCCATCCCGAACGGTGAACTCAAGTTCGAACTCCACGGCCAAAAGGTCAACGGCCGCTTCACCATCGTCCGGACGAGTGGCCGGAAGCGCAAGGGCGACGACCCGGCGGCCCGCGCATTCGAGGACGACCAGGGCGAGCAGTGGCTGCTCATCGCCAAGCGCGGTCCGACCTCGGTCAAGGGTTGGGACGCCGAGGACCACCCGCAGAGCGTCAAGTCGGGCAGGACCAACGACGACGTGAAGGTTGCGCGCGACGCGCTCTGGATCGGCGAGGCCCCGGCGGCGACCGCCGAGATCGATCTCACCGGCGCCGTCGCGGCCGCCATGCCGTCCTCGATCGAGCCGATGCTCGCGACCCTGACCACCAAGGCATTCACCGACCCCGATTGGCTGTTCGAGATCAAGTGGGACGGCTACCGCGTCCAGGCCGTCGTCGACGACGGCAAGGTCCGGTCGTGGACGCGCAACCTCAAGGATGCCGAGACCTACTTCCCGGGGCTCCTGCGACCGCCGACCTGGATCGACGCCAGGCAGGCGATCGTCGATGGCGAAGTCGTCGCGCTCGACCCCGCCGGTCGCCCGGATTTCAGCCTCCTCCAGGAGCGGACGGGCGACAAGCACGCCCCGAACCTCGTCTACCAGGCGTTCGACCTGCTCTACCTCGATGGTCGGAGCCTGCTGAACGTCGCCCTCGAAGACCGCAAGCGCCTGCTCAAGAGCGTGCTTCGGCCGCATCCGCGCGTCCGTTTCGCGGCCCACGTGGAGGGCGAAGGCGAGACCTTCCGGGCCGTCGCCGAAGCGCAGGAACTCGAGGGCATCGTGGCCAAGCTCAAGCGGTCGCGGTACGAGCCCGGCCGCCGCTCGAACGCGTGGCTCAAGATCAAGATCCGACCCGAGCAGGAACTCGTCGTCGGAGGCTGGACGACCGGCAGCGGCAACGCCCGCGACCTCGGGGCGCTCGTTGTCGGCGTCTACGAGGACGGCAGGCTGCGATTCAGCGGCAAGGTCGGGTCAGGTTTCACGGCCGCCAACCGCCGCGTCCTGCTGGAGGCGCTCGCGCCGCTCGGCACGGGGGAGCCGCCCTTCGACCCGGCTCCGCCCGCGGACTATCGCGGCCGCTGGGGTGGCGACCTGGTCGGCGTCACGTGGGTCCGGCCGGAGTTGGTCATCCGCGCCGAGCTCGGCGGCTGGTCACGCGACGGGATGGTCCGCCAGTCCGCGTTCAAGGGCATCGAGGCGGGCCGCGACCCGACCACCGTTGCCCGCGAACATGCCGTGGCAACAGCGTCCGCGGTCCGCGAGGCCCAAGCCGACGCGCGAGGAACGGGGGCCGACACGACAGCGAAGCCGCCCCCCGAGCCCGCGTTTCCCCGCCACGCCACGGACGACGAACTCGCCGCCCTCGATGCCCTCGGCCAGGAAGGCGTTTGGCAGATCGGCGGCAACGACCTCAAGGTCACGAACCTCGACAAGACGATCTTCGAGGCCGACCCGCCGATCACGAAGCGCGAACTCATCCGCTACTTCGCGCGGATCGCGCCGACCATGCTGCCGCACCTCGCGAACCGCCCGCTCAATCTCCAGCGCTTTCCCAACGGCGCGGCCGCACCCGGGTTCTGGCAGAAGGACATCCCGACGACCGCACCGACCTGGCTCACCCGCTGGCACGAGACCGGCGTCGACGGTCGCGAGGACCGAACCGCCAACGACCACCTCATCGCCGACCGCGTCGCGACCCTCTGCTGGCTCGGCAACCAGACGAGCTTCGAAGTCCACGCCTGGACCGGGCGCCTGCCCGAACCGTGGCAGCCGACCTTCGCCTACATCGACATCGATCCCGGCGAGGCGACCACCTGGGACGAAACCCTGGTCCTGGCGCGGCTCTACCGAACGGCGCTCGGACACCTCGGCGTCCGCGGTTATCCCAAGACGACCGGCAAGCGCGGCATCCAGATCTGGATCCCGGTCGTGCCGCGCTACGACTTCTCCGAGACCAGCGCGTGGGTCGAGAAGATCTCGCGCGCCGTCGGTTCGACCGTGCCGGACCTCGTCTCGTGGGAGTGGGCGAAGGGCGCGCGCAAGGGCCGTGCACGGCTCGACTACACCCAGAACGCGAGCATCAAGACGCTCGTCGCGCCGTACGCCGTGCGTCCCTCGCCAGGTGCGCCGGTGTCCGCCCCGATCGAATGGGACGAGCTCGACGACCCCGATCTCCGCCCGGACCGCTGGACCATCCGGACCATCGTGGAACGTGTCGCGGACAAAGGCGACCTGTTCGCCGCGGCCCAGACGGATGCCCAGGAGTTGCCGACCCTGTGAGGCCGGCCGTCAGTACGGCGGCTGCAGATCCGGAAACATCGGGTAGTCGCGCACGTTCAGGGTCGCGACGACCCCGCCGAGCTCGATCGCCGTCGCGGCGATGATCAGGTCGGTCAGGCCGATGTCGTGGCTGCGGCGATAGGGCGCCCCGAGGCGACCTGCCTGATCTGCGATGGCCGCGGTGACATCCTGCCATCCGATTCGATCGATCAGCTCCGCGGTCCGAGCCTCTTCGCCAGGCTTCGACCCGATCCACAACTCCGAGCGGACCAGCACCGAACTCCAGAGCGGCCCCGACTCGGCTGCCCGGGCGAGAAACGCCAGAGCCGGCGTGCGGTCGCGCAGCGCGTCGATGAGGACGTTGCTATCGACGATCGTCAGCGTCATGCGCTTCCGAGCCGTAGTCGGGATATAGCCGCTTGAGCCTGCGGCGGTCAGCCTCGCGCATCGACTCGTAGATCTCGTCGATGTCGTCCCGGTCGGCCCACATGCCGGCGACGTTTCGCAGGGCCGCCTTGAAGGCCTCGGGATCCCATTCGGGCGTCAGGTACTTCTCGACGGCCTCACGGATCAGGTGCGATCGCGTGGTGCCCTGACGTCGAGCGCGCCTGTCCAGCTCGTCGGTCTGAGCGGCCGTGAGGTAGATCTGCGTCCGTTCCATGACGATGTATACATACATCGTCTCGCCTGAATCGTCAAGGCGCCTCCAGTCAAGCAGACGGCGCTTACCCATCGCTTGCGGGCGTGGCAGGATGCCCCAATGCACGACGACACCATGGAGCTCCGGCAGCCCGCCGCCGATCCCGAGTCCCTGCGGAACTGGATCAGGCCCGTCTCGACCGCCTTCGCCGACGAGTACACGGACGCGATGTTCGACATCGACCGGCAGCTCTGGGAACCCGATCGGCTCATCGGCGCAGTCGATGGCGAGACGTGGGTGGCAGGTGCGTCGGCCTACTCGATGCACCTGACGGTGCCCGGCGGGACCGTCCGTGCGGCCGGACTGAGCGACGTCGGCGTGGTGCCGACCCATCGCCGCCGAGGGGTCCTCACGAAGATGATGCGCTGGCTGCTGGACCAAGCCGTCGAGCGCGGTGAGCCGGTATCGATCCTCCACGCGTCGGAAGGCGCGATCTACCCGCATTTCGGGTTCGGGCTGGCGACGCTACAGGGAAGCTTCGAGACCGATCGAAGCGCCATCAGGTTTGCGCGCCCGGCGGAGCCGCTCGGGCGCGTCCGGCTGGTCGAGGGCGACGAGGCGATGCGGCTCATCCCGCCGATCTTCGAGGCGCTCGTAGGGAACCGCGTTGGCGAGGTCAGCCGCACTCCCGAGAAGTGGCGCCTCCAGATCCTCGCCGATGACCCGTGGCGGCGGAGCGTCGGGATCAAGAACAACGCGCTGCTCGAGGTCGGTGGCGAGCCGCGCGGGTATGCGATCTATCGAAACAAGAGCGACTGGGACGAGCGCGGGCCGAAGGGCACCCTGACGATCCTGGAGGTGACCGGTCTCGACCCCGCGGCCGAGCGCGCGCTCTGGGAGTGGCTGATCGGCATCGACCTCGTGCGCAAGATCGTCGCCTGGCGGACACCCGTGCCACACCCTCTGTTCCTCCAGATCGAGGACCCGCGGCGTCTCGGACTCACTGTCGGCGACGGAGTCTGGGTCCGGCTCGTGAACCTGCCCGCGGCGCTCGAGGCGCGGTCGTACGTCGGCCCGGGGCGGATCACATTCGAGGTCGCTGACGCGTTCATGCCCGTCAATGCCGGTCGCTGGACGCTGACCGTGCCGGGCGACCGGGGAGCAGCTGTGGTCGAGCGGGCGGCCGCCGGTGTCGAAGCCGACCTCGTCCTCGACACCGTCGATCTCGCCACGGTCTACCTTGGCGCCTTCACCTTCGCTGACCTCGCCCGCGCCGGCCGGGTGGGGGAATGCCGGGGTGGGGCCGTCGGGGACGCGGATCGGCTGTTCGCGACGCCTGGGGCGCCGTCGTCAACGACGATGTTCTGAGACTGACGACCTCGACGATCCGCCCGGAGGCGGCCATCCTTCACGAATGATCCGTGGAGCGTGGCGATGCGAAGTTCCAGTTCCCGGAGCGCGGCAATACGCCAGACCGCCAGGTGACCCAGCCTACTGCGCTCGATGTGGTGCCACGGTCGATCCACATCCCGCGGAAGTCTGCGAGCGATGCGGCCACCGTGTCGAGTTTCATGGACGGGACACGGAGGGCTGCGGGCGCATCTTCGCCGGCGGCTGGTGTTCCTGCCGTCGAGCATTCGGTCGGGCGAACGCCGACCACGTTCGTTACTGGTTATAGCGCCAATTTGCCCGATCGACGATCAGAAATGATCCTGCTACGGTCGGGCCATGGGATCAGCAAGTCGACGCTGGGCACTCAATCTAGTCATGCACGCCTACGGCAATGAACTGTGCGACGAGGTTGCTCGCGGCCTGCCGGCGATCGTGAAACTCGTCCTGGAAACCGTCGAGCTGCGCCCGGGCGACGCGGAACTCCTGGCCGACGCCGTCATCACCGACCTCGACGGCACCGAAGCCCGCCTGGGCGTCGCGACCTTCACTCTCGACGAGCTCGCGGCACGTTATCCGAGCCTGAACTTGGCTTGGTAGCCGACTTCGTAACCCGACCAAGCACGTTGTTTAGTCGCGGATTGATCAACGCCCTCGTGATCGTGGATCATGACAATTCAAGGAGTTGTCATGCCGATCCCGGACTTCCAGGCGATCATGCGGCCATGGCTGGAGCTCGCCTCCGACGGGAAGGAGCACGCCCTTCAGGACATCATTTCGGAGCTCGCCGATAGATTCTCTTTGACGGATTCCGAGAGGACTGAGATGCTCCCGAGCGGATTCCAGGCCAAGTTCACCAACCGGGTTGCGTGGGCGGCTACCCACCTGAACAAGGCGGGAGCAATCACTCGCGTTGCGCGTGGTCGCTATGTCATTACCGATCGCGGCAAGACGTTGCTGGCTGCGACTGAACCTATCACGCTGCCAGCTCTTCAAAGGTTTCCTGAGTACCAGGAATTCAAAGGCCGCGCCAAGTCTTCAGGCACGGCGGATGCACGGACGACCCTTGACGATGTGACGCCGGCTGAGGCCATCGAATCAGCTGTCCTGGCAGTCAGACAAGCAGTTGCGTCGGAACTCGTCGATCGTATCAAGAGTGCCCCACCGGACTTCTTCGAGCGACTTGTCGTGGATTTGTTGTTGGCCATGGGGTACGGAGGAAGTCGTCGTGATGCGGGTAATGCGGTAGGGCGCTCGGGCGACGGTGGCATCGACGGCGTCATCAAGGAAGACCGCCTCGGACTTGACGCCGTCTATATTCAGGCCAAGCGATGGGACGGACCCGTCGGGAGACCTATCGTGCAGATGTTCGCAGGTAGTCTGGACGGCCAGAAGGCCACCAAAGGGGTTCTGATCACGACATCGTCCTTTACGAGTGACGCACGCGAATATGTGCGGTCGATCGGGAAGAGGATTGTCCTAATCGACGGCCCACAGCTCGCGGATCTCCTCATGGATAACGAGGTCGGTGTTGTCACGGAGTCGACGTTCAGGCTCGTCCGAGTGGACCCCGGATTCTTCGAACCCACGTAGAAGACCGCCGTGCGTTTTGTTCTGTTGACCTCGAAGCCCGACAGCCCTTACGCCGACACGCCCACCAAATACGAATACCCAAGCCGGTATCGCCGCTTCTTTGCCCCGCTCGAGGCAGGCGAACCAATGATCGCCATCATCTATGAGCCCCGTTCCGGTGGCCGCGGGCGAATGTCGTACGTCGGGTGGGCAGCGCTGCGCGGCGTCCCCGTTCGCAGCCCTAGGCTGACGGAAAGCGGCCAACCGCTGTGGGAAGTCCATTACGTCGATCGGGTTCAGGATCTTCCCAATCCCGTGTACCGTGACTATCTCGGCGAGCCACTTGAACGATGGTTGCGCGAGATGCCTGCCGCCAACCGTAATGTCGTTTCGTCGGGAGCCTCCGTTCGCTGGCTTGAAGAAGACGAAGGTCGTCTGATTCTGGAGCTCGGTCATGCAGGTCAATTGAACGTGCCCTCCGAGTACGTCGTGGAAGACCCCGACAGCGGACTGCTTGTCGCCGAACGGACCAGACGGGTTGTAGAAGCCGTGGTTCGCGATGCGAGATTCCGACGTCAAGTCATGTCGGCGTACGACTTCAAGTGCGCGGTCACCGGACTCACCGTGGGATCCCTCCCAGCGGGTCGCGCCACTCGACTTCTTGACGCGGCGCATATCCGGCCCGTCGGCGATCAAGGCCCAGACAGCGTCACGAACGGCATATCCATGACCCCCACGGTGCATCGTTTATTCGACGAGGGACTCGTCACGCTGCGGTGGCAAGGGACTGATCTCGAGTTGCTCCGCTCGCCCGCGCTTGAGCGCCGAATGATCGAGTCGCCAGAGCAAGGCACCAAGATTCGGATCGATTCGGGGATGCGCCTGCTGCTCCCGGCAGAAAGGACGAATTGGCCAAGCCCGGATCAAGTTAGGTACCACCAGCGCCAGGTCTTCAAAGGGGCGGAGTCACTGGTCTCATAGGCGGTTCCCCACATGAAGGGACCTTCGTACGGCTTGAACCGCCACCGCTCCGCGCCCACCGTACGAGCACATGCTGGCCCAGGAACCAACCCGTCGCCTGATTCTCGTCGTCGAGGATGAACCCGGCCGCCACGCGACGTTGACCCCGCCCCTGAACCAGGCCGGCTACGACGTCCGCGCCGTCGGCCATGGCAACGCTGCGATCTCGGCTGTCGTCGTGCGCCAGCCGGAGGCGGTCCTGGTCGGTCTCGGTGCCGCGGCGGGCGACGTCATGGACACTTGCCGGCGCATCCGGGCC
>Ga0075026_100000012_pt1 | contig 52612 bp, 40 predicted proteins | sample Str012_2_FD_71392 | JGI IMG/M metagenome (GOLD analysis project Ga0075026, IMG submission 71392) | Freshwater sediment microbial communities in response to fracking from Pennsylvania, USA - Straight Creek_MetaG_SC_2012 | ecosystem: Environmental > Aquatic > Freshwater > Creek > Sediment... | reverse complement strand
GCCGCGGCCGCGGCGGAGCGCCTAGGAACACTGGCCGAGCAGGTGCTGGTTGAATCGATGGTTGGCGATGGTGTGGCCGAGATTCTGGTGGGCATGCTGGTCGACGCGCAGTTCGGGCTTACACTGGTGCTGGGATCGGGCGGCGTACTGACGGAGCTGCTGCGTGACAGTGTGACCCTGCTGTCACCTTTTACGCCTGCCGCGGTGTCACAGGGTCTGCAGCGACTGGCGGCATACCGGCTGCTGGTGGGTTTCCGCGGCAAGGCGGCTGGCGACGTCCCGGCGCTGATCGAGGCGATACTGGGAATTACCCGCTATGCCACGGCCAATCTCGCGGTACTGTCGGAATTGGATGTCAATCCGATCATCGTTAGAGCGCTGGGGAGCGGTGTGGTGGCGGTCGACGCACTGATAAGACTGAGCAAGGAGCATTGAGCATGTCCCATGGCATACACGTGACGCGCGACGGTGCGGTGCTGGAAGTGCGGCTCGACCGGCCCAAGGCTAACGCAATCGACCTGCCCGCAAGCCGCGCATTGAACGATATCGTCGGTGAGTTTCGCGATGACAGCGGACTGCGCGTTGCCGTGATCACCGGCACTGGCGAGCGCTTCTTCAGCGCCGGCTGGGACCTGAAGGCCGCGGCCGCCGGCGAGGAGTCCGATGCGGACTGGGGCCCCGGCGGCTTCGGTGGCCTGAACTATCCGCGCAACCTGAACAAGCCGGTGATCGCCGCGATCAACGGCATCGCCTGCGGCGGCGGCTTTGAAATCATGCTGGGCGCTGACATCATCGTGGCCGAAGAGCATGCCACCTTCGCGCTGCCCGAGATCAATGTAGCGGTGCTGGCCGATGCCGGCACCATCAAATTGCGGCGCCGCATTCCGTACCACGTCGCAGTGGAGTTCCTGATGACCGGCCGCTGGATGGATGCCGCGGAGGCCAAGCACTGGGGACTGGTCAACTACGTGGTACCCAAGGGCGCGGCGCTGGCCAGGGCACATGACCTGGCCACGAAACTTGCGGCCGGCCCGCCGTTGCTGTTTCCCGCCATCAAGCAGCTGTTGCGCCACAGCGAGATGGTCGCCGAACACGAGGCCTTTGAGTTGCACGATTCCCTCGACACCGTGCAAAAGGTGTTGCGCTCCGATGATCTGAAGGAAGGCGCGCGCGCCTTCGCCGACAAACGCGCACCGCGCTGGACCGGCCGTTGACCGTGACGCGCGCGCCGACCTCGCCGGTGCGCCTGACCGTGTTGGTCGCGCTGGCGATGTTCATCACCTATGTTGATCGCGGCAATCTCGGCACGGCATTGCCGCTAATAGAAAAGGAGCTGGGGCTCTCGCCCGAGAGGCTGGGTGAACTCGGATCGGCCTTCTACGTCACCTACGTGTTGGCAATGGTTCCGGCTGGCTGGCTGGCCGAACGTTTTGGCGGGCGCGTGGTGCTGGCCGGTGGCCTGGCCATCTGGTCACTGGCTACGGGTTTCATGGGATTCGCCAGCTCCTTTATGACGCTGCTGCTGCTCAGGTTGCTGCTGGGCCTGGGCGAGAGCGCAGCGTTTCCCTGCATGTCGAAACTGCTCGCCACTGCAGTCCGGCCAGCCAGACTGGGCCTCGCCAATGGCGTGATCGCCTTCGGTTACCAGATCGGTCCGGCGGCGGGCACGCTGGCGGGCGGTCTGCTGATGGCGCAGTTCGGATGGCGCCCGGTGTTCGTGCTGTTCGGTGCTGTCTCGCTACTGTGGCTGCTGCCGTGGCGTCGAACCGTGATTGTGTCAGTGACGACCACGGCCGGCGTGCCGACCGGGCCGCGCTTCCTGGAGATCCTGGGGCAACGTGGCCTGTGGGGCGCCTCGCTCGGGCATTTCGCGTCGAACTACACCTATTATTTCATCCTGTTCTGGCTACCCGAATATCTGGTCAAGGTGCGCGGCATGTCGATCGCATCGATGGCCGCCGTGGCCAGCGGCGCCTATCTCGTGAATTCGCTGTCCAGCCTGGCCTCCGGCTGGATCACTGATCACTGGATCCGGTCAGGGCATTCCAGGAACGTGGCCTACAAGAGCATTATGGCGCTCAATCACGTCACGGCGATCGGCTGCATGTTCGGCATGGTGCTGCTGCCGGCGGACGCCTCGATCGCCTGTCTCTATGCCTACCAGCTCGCTATGGGTGCCTCTTCGCCCGGCACCTTCGGCATTTCACAGCTGCTGGCCGGTCCGACTGCGTCAGCACGCTGGGTGGGCGTACAGAATATGTGCGCGAACTTCGCCGGCATCGGCGCGCCGTGGATCACGGGGCTGATCCTCGGCGCGACGGGACATTACGAGCGGGCCTTTGCGCTGGCCGCGCTGGTTAACGTGATGGGCCTGCTCGGATGGCTGGTGATCCTGCCGAAGATTGCGCCGATCGCCTGGAAAGGAGTGCCGCATGTCCAAGTGGTCTGAGCATGAGCGGCGGCTTAGGAGCGAGCTGGCGGCGTGTTTTCGCCTGATTGCACATTTTAGAATGACCGATCTGATCTACACCCACGCGACGCTGCGCCTGCCGGGTGCGGAGCGTTGCTTCCTGATCAATCCCTACGGCCTGATGTTCGATGAGATCAGGGCCTCGGACCTGCTGAAGATCCGACCCGACGGCAGTCTCATCGATAACAGCCCCGGCCTGGTCAACCTGGCCGGGTTCGTCATTCACGGCGCCATTCATGCCGCGCGCGAGGACGCGGCCTGTGTGGTGCACACGCACACCAGGGCCGGCTGCGCGGTTGCGGCGCAGCGCGACGGCCTGCTGCCCGTCAACCAGATTTCACTGGAGTTCTACCACAAGGTGGCCTATCACGACTATGAAGGCATCGCCTACGATTTCGATGAGCAGCGGCGCTTGGTCCAGGACCTCGGCGACAAAGCAGTGGTGATCCTGCGCAACCACGGCCTGCTGACTCTGGGCGCCACGGTATCGCAGGCCTTCCTGCGCATGTACTACCTGGACAAGGCCTGCGACATCCAGCTCGCGGCGCAGGCCGCCGGCGCTGCGCTGCTGCTGCCCAGTGCCGAGGTGTGCGAGCGCACCGAGCGTCAGTTCAGCGCCCCGCCGCCAGTGCCCCATGCGCAGCTGGTATCCGATCCGGACGGCATCGACCTGTGCTGGCAGGCACTGCTGCGTCTGCTGGATCGTATTGATCCCCGTTACAAAGACTGAAGCGCAACGTCGCGCCGTCAACCGCCCAGCGGCCTCAGCAGCGCCCGGGAAATAATGTGGCGCTGAATTTCGCTGGTGCCATCCCAGATACGTTCGATGCGCGCGTCGCGCCAGATGCGCTCCAGTGGCAAATCGCTCATCAGGCCCATGCCGCCGTGGATCTGCAGCGCCTCATCGGCAATCATCGCCAGCGTTTCAGTGGCCTTGAGCTTGGCGATGGCCATGTCGGCATCCGTGGCCAGGCCCTGATCCTTTTTCCAGGCCGCCTCCAGCACCAGCAGCTCCGCGGCCCGCAGTTCCACTGCCATGTCCGCGAGCTTGAAACTCACGCCCTGGAATTTGCCGATGGACTGGCCGAACTGCACGCGATCCACGGCCCAGCGCTTGGCCAGCTCCAACGCCCGATCCGCGCGCCCCAGGCAGCAGGCCGCCACCTGCAGGCGCGTAGCGCCGAGCCAGGTGTTGGCCACTTCGAAACCCTTACCCACTTCGCCCAGCACGGCGCTGGCGGGTACGCGGCAGTCCGAGAATCTGAGAATGCAGTTGTTGTAACCGCGATGTGACACGTTGCGATAACCCGGCAGTACCTCGAAGCCCGGATGACCCATGTCGATCAAAAACGCGGTCATGGTCTTGCGTGGTGTCGGCGCCGCAGGATCGGCTGCCGTCGCCGCCAGCAGGATCACAAAATCGGCGTGATCAGCGTGACTGATGAAATGCTTGGTGCCGTTGATCAGAAAATCATTGCCAGCGCGCACCGCCGCGGTTTTCATGCTGCGCAGGTCAGAGCCGGCGCCCGGTTCGCTCAAGGCCAGGCAATCGGTGCGCTCGCCGCGCACGGCAGGCAGCAGGTAGCGCTCGCGTTGCTCACCCTTACAGGCCAGCAGGATGTTTGAGGGCCGGCCCACCCCGCAATAGTGCAGCGCGTAGTTGGCGCGCCCGAGTTCCTTCTCGTAGAGCACCCAGGTCACGGTGTCGAGACCGCCGCCGCCGACCTCGGTGGGCATGTTGGCGGCATACAGACCGGCGGCAATGGCCTTGGCTTTGATGCTGGCCAGCAGCTCGGGGCGCAGTACGCCCGAATCCTCGACCTCCTGCTCGTGCGGATACAGCTCGTGCTCGACAAACTCCCGCGTGGTTTTGACGATCAGCTGCTGTTCATCGGTCAGTGCGAAGTCCATGTTGTGCTCTCCGGAAACGCTAGTGCTACGCGCCGCGTGCGGCCGCGATGGCCCGCCCGATCCCCGGCGGCAGCGGCTCGCGGGCCTGCGCACCGTGCAGCAGCTCGAGCTGCCGCCGCATCGCTTCCGGCATGGCCGCAGTCTTGCCGTGAGCAGTGTCCACGTGCAGGTGCATCTGCTCGCCAGTAGCTGCCAGCACCTGGTCGCGATTGCGGTACAGGCAGTGCATGACATGCAGGCGCTTGGCGTCGACCGCCAGCACCCGGCTGCGCACCGTGTAGCCTTCGGCCGAGCGCAGTTCCGCGCGATGGATGCTGTGATTCTCGACGGTGTAGAACATGTGGCCAGTGGCGCGATAGGCCTCATCGACGCCCAGCAGGCGATACAACGCATCCATGGCATCGCCAAACACCTGGTGATAGCGCGAGTCGGTCATGTGGCCGTTGTAGTCGATCCACTCGGGGCGCACGCTGCCGCTCAGCGCTGGCCAGGCGGCTGGCGAGCCCGCAGTAGCCGCGCCCTGCGCTGCCTGCGCCGCGTAGAGTCGCGTTTCGAGTGCGCGCAAGGTGGCCCCGGCGCCGATGTTGTACTGGCGCAGAACCTGCTGGATCGCTACCAGGTAATCATCGCGCAGGCGCTCGAGCTCACGGATCGAGCGGCCCGCGGCCTGGGCCTGCGTGCCCTCGACCATGCGCTCGATCAGTGTCTCGGTAAGCTCGGGGGCTTCGAGCTTGGTCCACGGCCATTTCAGGCAGGGACCGAACTGCTTGAGCATGTGGCGCATGCCCGGCTCGCCGCCGGCCAGGTGATAGATGAGATTGGTGCCCATCGCCGCCCAGCGCAGGCCCGGTCCGTAGATGATCGAATCATCCAGCTCGCCGGTGGTCGCCACGCCATCGTTCACCATGTGCAGGATTTCGCGCCACAGGGCCTCCTGCAGCCGGTCGGTCAGGTGCCCGGGCACTTCGCGGCGCACGTGCAGTGCGTGCATGCCGATGTAGGTGTAGAACTCGCGGGCTGCCTCGATGCTGGCGGGCGCGGTGTGCTCGCCGCCCACCAGTTCAACCAGCGGCAGCAGGTAGACGGGATTGAAGGGATGAGCGACCAGGAAGCGCTCGGGCGCCTGCATGTCGCGCTGCAGATCGGTGGGCGTCAGTCCCGAAGTGCTCGAGGCGATCAGCACGTCGGGAGGCGCGACCCGGCTGACTTCGGCCAGCACGCGCTGCTTGAGCGCCAGCTGCTCGGGAATGTTTTCCTGGATCAGGTCGGCCTGGCGTGCCATGACCGCCAGGTCAGTCGTGAACGACAGCGTGCCCTTGGGCGGGAGCGGTGCGATGGTCAGGCGCGCGAGGGCGGGTTCCGCATTCGCCACGGCCTCGCGTATCCACTGCTCCATGCGCGGATTGGTATCGGCGGCGACCACATCGATACCGAAATGCAGTGCCCGCGCGGCCCAGCCACCGCCAATCACGCCCGTGCCCAGCAGGCCCAGAGTCTTTACCTTCCGCATCACGATACTGCTCTCCCGGCGTGTGGCATCACCGGCGCGCCGGGTTCCAGTCCCCGATCAGCCAGTGCCGCCGCAGCCCATTCCTTGTTGATATCCAGTGACCGGCAGCTCAGCAGGTAGATGATGGCCGCCACCGGCAGGCCGACCAGCATCGCAAGATCGGCGCCCCCCATGGCCTTCGCCACCGGGCCCACGTACAGGCCGGTACTGAAAAATGGCACCATCGCCACAAAGCCGCAGGCATAGGCCAGCAGGCCGCGCCAGCTCCAGCGCCCGTAGATGCCGTGGGGATTGAAGATCTCGCGCACAGAATACCGGCACTTGCGCACCCAGTAAAAGTCCACCAGGTTGATGGCCGTCCAGGGCGTAAACAGATACAGCAGCACCGCCAGCAGGTCGCCAAAGCGGTTGACGAAGTCCTGGGAGGCCAGCAGCGCAATGCCGATTGATCCCACCCCGGCAATCAGCAGACTCAGCAGCCGCGCGCTGACACTGGCGCGCTGCGGCCGGAAGCAATCGGCCACGCTCAGCAGCGTCAGCGAGGCGCCGTAGAAGTTCAGCGCCGAGATCGTGATCAGCCCAAGGAGCGACCCTGCCAGCAGCACGCGTCCGAAACCCGGCAGGATGGCGTCGGCCGCGCTTTCCATCGCCGCGGCCACTTCGGCGTGCGGACTCAAGGCCGAGGCGAAGGTGCCCACCAGCATCATCCACACGCCGCCGATGAAGGCGCCGACGTAGGTCCACATGAATGAGGCCGCCACGCCGACGTTGGCGGGCAGATAACGCGAATAGTCGCTGACGTAAATGGACCAGCTGATCTGGTAGGCCGCCGCGGCAAAGAACTGCACCAGAAAGGGAATCTGCCGGTATTCACCCCAGTGCCTGAGGCTCCGGGGTAAGGGGATCACAAACAACGCGCCCAGCGTAAACACCGTCAGCAGCGCGATCATCACGTAGGCCGTCACACGCTGTGAGCGATGGATCCAGTCGTAGCCGACCACGGCCAGCGCCAGCCCGGCGGCCAGGAACCAGGCGATGATGGTGCCATCCATGGCGCTGCCCGCGCCGGTCAACTGACGCACGGCCTGCGCCGCGAGCACGCCGTTAAAGGCGTTGTAGCCGATGTAGGCCACCATGGCGACAAACCAAACCAGCAGCGCGCCGAGGTACCCGAACTGCGGCCGTGACTGGATCAGCTGCGGCAGGCCCAGCTGCGGTCCCTGGGTCGAATGAAAGGCCATGAAGAAAGTGCCGAGCAAGCAGCCGCCAATCACTGCGGTCGCGGTCCACAGCAGTGTGCCGCCGAGCGCTATGCCCAGCACGCCCACCGCCAGTGTCGCGAGGTGCGCATCGCCGGAGAACCACACCGGCCACAGATCCCGCACCTTGCCATGACGTTCGGCCAGCGGTATGTAGTCGATGGAATGCGATTCGATCAGCGGGCGTTCGGCCATTGATTACTCCATGCAGGCCTTGCCGTCTCAGGCATTGACGTCGACGACCACCCGGCCACGCACCCGGCCCTGCAGGATCTCGCCGGCGACGCGCGGCACCTCGGCCAGGGGTAAGACGTTGCTCAACGTCGCGAGTCGGTCCAGCGGCAGATCGGTGACGATGCGATGCCACGCCGCCGTACGCCGCGGCGCCGGACACATCACCGAGTCGATGCCCAGCAGGTTCACGCCCCGCAGCAGAAAGGGCAGCACGGTGTGTTCCAGCCGGTTGCCACCGGCCAGGCCGACCGCAGCCACCGAGCCGCCATAGCGGGTCTGCGCCAGCACGCGGGCCAGTGTGTTGCCACCCACCGAGTCCACGCAGCCGCCCCAGCGTTCGGTTTCGAGCGGCCGTTTGGCGGCTTCGGCGAACGCCGAGCGGTCAATCACCGAGCTCGCACCCAATGCGCGCAGGAAGTCGTGGGTGGCCTCCCGGCCGGTGGAAGCGGTCACGGGGTAACCGCGTTTCGCGAGGATGGCCGTCGCCACCGAGCCGACGCCGCCGGCCGCGCCGGTCACCAGCAGCTCGCCGCTGGATGTGTTCAGGCCCTGCGCCTCGAGCGCCATCACTGCGAGCATCGCGGTAAATCCGGCCGTGCCTACTGTCATTGCCTGCCGCGTGCTGAGGCCGGCCGGCAGCGGCAGCAGCCAGTCGCCATGCACACGGGCCCGCTGCGCGCAGCCGCCCCAGTGCAGCTCACCAACGCGCCAGCCGGTGAGCAGAACCTTATCGCCGGACTTGTACGCGGCATGCTGGCTCGATCGCACGGTGCCGGCGAAGTCAATGCCAGGCACGTGCGGGTAGCGCTTGACCAGTCCGCCAGCGCCATTGATCACCAGCCCGTCCTTGTAATTGATGCTGGTGTAATCGATGTCTACGGTTACATTGCCCTCCGGCAGCGCCGACTCGTCGAGCTCGCGCAGCGCAGCGCTGACCCTGCCGCCCTGCTCCGTCAACACCAGTGCTCTGAACATGCTGGGCGCCCTGTCTATTTAGTGAATGCACGCCGCCATACGCGTGCATTATTGCAAATTAGTGCGGCCTGAAACCGCTGGCCGCCAGCTATTTTGTGCTGCCGGGGGCCGCGGCGTCCGGCGGCGGCGTGCCCGGTGTTTCGCGGTGATAGGGCAGCCAGCCGTAGATTTCCGGTGAAGTCTGCGGATAGGCGAGAAAGTGCTCGGGCGATTCCACCAGGCGTTCGGCGCGGCGGCGCGACAGTCGCCACAGTCCGAACAGCGTGAACAGCAGCGTCAATGCGAATACGTAAACAAAGAAAGCGCTCGGCGCGATCAGCTGTATCGCGAAGGTGCCGGTGGTTGGACCGATCGAGGCACCGAGGGCCCACACGAACAACAGCGTGGAAGACAGGGCCACATAGTCGGCGGCCACCGCACGGTCGTTGGCGTGCGCGACGCCCACCGCATACAAGCTCTCGGCCAGACCGCCGAAGATCGCAAACAGAGCTGCCATGAGCAGGAACGGCATCAGGTGATTCGCTGTCACGAGTACAGCAGCCACGGCCAGGATGCCGGCACCCAGTCCGATCAGCGCATACAGGCGATCGACCTTGTCGGAGAAGTAGCCGATCGGCCACTGCAGGAACAGTCCGCCGAGCGACACACAGGCCATCAGCATCACGATGTGCCGCTGATCAAAGCCGATGCGCTCGCCGAACAGCGGTCCGACCGTGGTGAAGGCCGTCAGGATCAGGCCATTGAGCAGGCAGGCCAGCACGCTGACCGGCGAATTGCGCAGCGCCTTGAGGATTTCCAGTTTGACCCGGTGCGGCAGTACCGGCGCCTGCACGTTGATGGCGACCATCGGCACCAGCGCCAGCGTCGTCGAGATACCGGCAATGAACAGCAGCTCGGGGCCACGCACGTTCAGGTTCTGGCCGAACAACTGTCCGAGACCAAAGAAGCAGCCATACACCAGTACATAAATGGTCAATACCCGGCCGCGCTGGGCGTTGGGAACCAGCGCGTTGAGCCAGCTTTCCACAATGACCGCCAGGCCCGCGGCGTTGACGCCGATCAAAAAGCGCAACAGCATCAGCGTCGGCACGCTGTCGGCAAAATGCAGGCCGAGGATGGCCACCGCCTTGAGGCTGGCAAAGGTGGCATAGGCGCGCTCCAGTCCCACCGGCGAGATGAATTTGTGCGCGTACAGGCAAGAAACGAGGAAGCCGATCGCCTCGGCCGTGGCAATCAGGCCGATGACGCCGGCCGACAGTCCCATCGAAGAAAAGCGCAACGGCAGCAACGAGCCGAGCGTGCCGGCGCCGAACATGATCAGCGCGGTGCTGACCAGCGGCAGCGCCACGCGCCAGGGGATGGCGTCCGGGGCGCGCGTCATCCGGCGCGAAACTCGACAATCAGGAAGCCGACGGCCCGGCTGCGGCCGGCATTGCGCAGCTGGTGGGCGACGTCGGCCGGGTAGCGCAGTGTGTCGAGCGGACTGCCCAGGGATTGCTGCGTCCCGGAGGTCACCTCGATGCGCCCGGCCACGACGGTGAGGTGCTCGCGGGTGCCGGCGGTGTGGGCCTCGCTCGCCAGCACACCGCCCGGCTGCATCAGCAGCTGGTACCACTCGAAGCGCCCGGCCAGGTCCACGGGACTTACCACGCGCAGTTCGCACTTGCCATCCTGGCTGCGCATCAGCGGCATACTGATGCCGCGTGCCGTCTGTATCGCGCCGCGGTCGCTGTCGTCCGCCGACCCAAGCAACTGCGTCAGTGGTACACCCAGCGCGTTGGCCAGCCGCCACACCACGGCCACGGTCGGATTGGCGCGCTGCCGCTCGATCTGCGACAGCATGGATTTCGACACCCCGGATCGGCGCGAGAGCGCGTCCATTGACAACGCGCGCGCCTCGCGCAGTGCGGCCAGCGCAGCGCCGATGCGTGGCGGCTGGCTGGCGGTTTTGGCGGGTGGGCGGCGGCGTGGCATGGCATCGATCCTCGTGGCCGGAATGATACCTGAAACTCCGCGCTCCAGTTCTTGATAAGGGACAGTTGTTCTGTATACTGCACAAGACCTGTGCCGCGCCCTGCAGCCCAGGTAGGAGGGCGGCGTGAAGGCGGCAGCGTTCTACAGTACGGCGCAGCAGACGCTGCAGGACTTACGCGCGCAGGGTCTGTACAAGGCCGAGCGCCAGCTGTCCTCGCCGCAGAGCGCACTGATCCGGGTAGGCACGGGCACGGGCACGGGTGCGGGTGACCAGGGTCGCGAGCTGCTCAACCTGTGCGCCAATAACTATCTGGGCCTGGCCGACCACCCGGCGGTGATCGCCGCGGCCCATGAGGCTCTGGACAAGTACGGCTACGGGATGGCCTCGGTGCGCTTCATCTGCGGTACCCATGACATCCACCGCCAGCTCGAGGTCCGACTGTCGGCGTTTCTGGGCACCGAAGACACGATTCTGTATTCTTCCTGCTTCGACGCCAACGGCGGCCTGTTCGAAACACTGCTCGGCGAGCACGACGTGGTCATCTCCGATGCCCTGAACCACGCCTCGATTATCGATGGCATACGCCTGTGCAAGGCACGCCGACTCCGCTACGCCAACTGCGACCTGGACGACCTTGAGGCGCGGTTGCGCGAGGCCGGCAACGACGGCACCCGCCTGATCGTGACCGACGGGGTATTCTCGATGGATGGCAGCTTCGCGCCGTTGGCGGGCATTTGTGAGCTGGCCGAGCGTTTCGATGCCCTCGTGGTGGTCGATGACTCGCACGCGACCGGCTTCATCGGCGCCGGCGGCCGTGGCACGCCAGAGCGCGCTGGTGTCATGGAGCGGGTCGACCTGCTGACTGGCACCTTCGGTAAGGCGCTCGGTGGTGCCGCAGGCGGTTACGTCTCGGGCCGGCGGCTGGCCATCGAATGGCTGCGCCAGCGCTCGCGCCCCTATCTGTTTTCAAACTCGGTGCCACCGGTGATCGCCGCCACTACGCTGCGCGTTCTCGAGCTGGTCAGCGAGGGCGACGCGCTGCGCACGCGCCTGGCGGACAATGCGCGGCAATTTCGCACCGCGATGAGCGCCGCGGGTTTTACGCTCAAGCCCGGTGAACATCCGATCGTGCCGGTGATGCTGGGCGATGCGGCATTGGCGCTGCGCATGGCCGACCGGCTGCTGGAGCTTGGCGTTTATGTGATCGGTTTTTCGTTTCCGGTCGTGCCGCGGGGTGAAGCGCGCATCCGCACGCAGCTCAGCGCGGCACATACTTCTGCCCAGCTGCAGCAGGCCGTCGCGGCCTTCACGACGGCGGGGCGCGAACTGGGGCTCGTAGCATGAAAGCACTGGTCAAGGCGAAGGCGGAGAAAGGCATCTGGATGCAGGACATTCCCGAGCCCACCTACGGGCCCAACGATGTGCTGATCCGCATGAAGAAGACGGCCATCTGCGGCACCGACATGCATATCTGGCACTGGGACGAGTGGGCACGGCGCACGATCAAGGTGCCGATGGCGGTCGGCCACGAGTACGCCGGCGAAATTGTCGCGATGGGCAGCGAAGTGCGTGGCTTAGGCATAGGCGATCGGGTCTCGGGCGAAGGCCACATTACCTGCGGCCACTGCCGCAATTGCCGCGCCGGCCGCCGCCACTTGTGCCGCAATACGGTCGGTGTGGGCGTCAACCGGCCAGGGTGCTTTGCCGAATACATGGCGCTGCCCGCCAGCAACGTCTTCAAACTCTCGCCGGCAATCAGCGACGATATCGCCTCGTTCCTCGACGCGCTGGGCAATGCCACGCACACCGCGCTGGCCTTCAATCTGGTCGGCGAGGACGTGCTGATCACCGGAGCCGGTCCCATAGGTGTGATGGCCGTGGCCATTGCCCGCTTCGTCGGCAGCCGGCATGTCGTCATCACGGACGTGAATCCCTACCGGCTGGAACTGGCGCGCAAGATGGGCGCCTCGCTGGCGCTGGATGTACGCACCGAGACGCTCGATAGCGCGATGAAGACACTGCAGATGGACGAAGGCTTCGATGTCGGACTGGAGATGTCCGGCGCGCCTTCCGCCTTCCGGGAGATGCTGCGCACCATGCACCACGGCGGCAACATCGCGATGCTGGGCATCATGCCGCAGGATGCCGGGATACACTGGGACGAGGTGATCTTCAAGGGTCTGGTGCTGAAGGGCATCTACGGGCGCGAGATGTTCGAGACCTGGTACAAGATGTCGAGCATGTTGCAAAGCGGCCTGGACGTGTCGAGCGTCATCACGCATCGGCTGCCGGTGCAGGAGTATCAGTTTGGTTTCGAGACCATGGCCAGCGGGCACAGCGGCAAGATCATTCTCGACTGGGCAGCCTGAACCATGACCTTAAGCGTGCTCGATATCTTCAAGGTCGGCATCGGGCCTTCCAGCTCGCATACCATGGGGCCGATGAATGCGGCGCGGCGCTTCGCGCTGGATTTGGTGGCGCGCGGCCTGATCGATGCCACCACCGAAGTGCGCACGGAGCTCTACGGATCGCTGGCGCTCACGGGTCTGGGTCATTGTACCGATCGCGCCATCCTGCTGGGTCTGGAAGGCCAGTCGCCCGACACGCTCGACCCCAAGGCCGTCGAAGGCCGGCTGGCGCGGATTCGCAACGATGGCCGCCTGTTGCTGGCCGGTCAGCGCGAGATTGCGTTCAACGAGCGTGCGCACCTGCTCTGGCACCGTGACATGACGCTGCCGGGCCATCCGAATGGCATGCGTTTCACCGCCCGCGATGCGCTGGGCAAGAACCTGGCCAGTGACGAGTACTACTCGCTGGGCGGCGGATTCATCGCGCGGGCCGATGAGCTGGCAAACAAGTCTGGCACTGAAATCAAGGTCAACGTGCCCTACCCGTTCGGTTCCGGCGACCAGCTGCTGGAAAGCGCCCGCCGCCATGGCCTGGAGCTGCACGAACTGGTGCTGGCCAACGAGGCGGCATTTCGGGAACCGGCGGCCACCAACGCGGCCTTAATGCGACTATGGGAAGTGATGCAGTCCTGCATCGAGCAGGGATTCGCGGCCCAGGGCCTCTTGCCCGGGGCACTGAAAGTGCGTCGGCGCGCGCCCAAGCTCTATCGCCAGCTGGTAGAGGCCGGAGCGGCTTCGCCCATGCAGGCCCTCGACTGGGTCAATGCCTTTGCGCTGAGTGTCAACGAGGAGAATGCCGCCGGCGGCCGCATGGTGACGGCACCGACCAACGGCGCGGCGGGCATCGTACCCGCGGTGCTCGCGTACTATCGGCGTTTCGAGGCTGGGGCGTCCGATGACGGCGTTAAGCGATTCCTGCTGGTCGGAGGCGCGATCGGCATGCTTTATAAGGAGAATGCTTCAATCTCCGGGGCCGAATCCGGATGCCAGGGTGAGGTCGGGGTCGCCTGTTCGATGGCCGCCGCCGGCCTGGTGGCGGCACTGCATGGCAGCAACGAACAGATCGAGAATGCGGCCGAGATCGGCATGGAGCACAACCTAGGGCTCACCTGCGATCCGATTGGCGGCCTGGTGCAGATTCCGTGCATCGAGCGCAATGCGATGGGCGCCGTGAAGGCCATCAACGCGGCGCGCCTGGCGATGCGCGGCGATGGCACCCACAAGGTGTCGCTCGATCAGGTGATGGCGACCATGCGGCAGACCGGCAAGGATATGTCTTCCATATATAAGGAGACCTCGCAGGGCGGCCTGGCGGTGAACGTACCGGAGTGCTGAGGCGCTCTATAGGGCGACGGAAACCAGTTCCGGAGCGTCGCTCTACAATCTGAGGTCATTTACTGACAGGCCACCAGCCACCGGAGCCGCTGGGGCGGCCGCGGGAATAGGCATCCACAGCTGAATCACAGTCGATAGAGCGCCAACATGGGTATGGTGCGCGTGGTCTTACTCTGGTATTCCGCGAAGGTTGGCACCGCGGCGGCGATCCGGTTGTACTGCGCGGTGCGTTCGGGTTCGTCCAGCACTTCGGCGCGGACGCTGAACTGCTCGGTGCCCATCTCGACAGTCGCGCTGGGGTTCGCAATCAGGTTGTAGTACCAGGGTGGGTTGTTGGGCGCTCCGGCATAGGAGGCAATTATCAGGTATCGGATGCCGTCCTTGAAATACGCCAGGGGGTTGATGCGCGGGAGACCCGACTTGGCCCCAGTGGTGGTCAGCAACAATAGTGTCGCGTTAGCAAAGGGGCCGCCTACCCTGCCGGCGTGGGTCCGAAACTCCTCGATGATGGACTCGTTGTATTTCCTGAGATCCATGGGTGTGCACTCGTACCTGGCCGCAGCCGCCGCATCGCAATGTCCCTGTGACGTAGCGAGTGTAGCGTCGGGCCCTGCCGTTAGCCAGAATGTGCGGCAGCTCGGGATTCAACCGAAGACCCTATGGGGGCGATCACTCGCCTCACGGTGAGTTCTTTACTGGCGTCCAGTTGCGCAGGCGCCGAGCGCGGCGCGCCTCAATAGACTCGCCATCCAGGCTTGCCAGGGTTACGCGATTGAAATCCAGTGGTACGTCGATGAATGTGCGGGCATTGATCACTGCCCGGGAGCCCGCTGGGGTCGTGGTGATTGCGGCAACGAAAACGCCGCAGGTATCGCAGATCAGGAAGTCGGCGCTGCGGGTGCCAAAGCGGTAGCGGCGAACGCGGGTCGCATCCCTGAATTCGAACCCGACATCCCCGGCCGGATCCGACGTCGCCACCACGCCGTGTTTGATGCAGAAGGAGCAGCCATCGTGCCGGAGCGGCCAGACTGCCGGCTCGAGTGCGGTCCGATAGGTCAATTGGATCAGGCCGCAGTGGCAGCCACCCTGAAAGTAGTTCACGGCGCCTTCCGGCTACCCCTTAGGTTCGATCGCGATACTCACGATTACTGGGGGGGCCCGTAAGCCTGAGGTGGACAATCTGCTTGGTCATGGGTTGGTGGGTTCGGCTGAGGCCTCGGGGGCGCGGGCGGCACGCACTTTCTCGGCGTAATCGCGACCAATCTGCTGGAGCCTCGGAATCAGGTCCTTCATGTGATCCTGCATGATCCCCATGGTGTTTTGCATCACCGCCGGAAGTTTGGTAATCACGGCTTTGCCAGCCGGCGTCTTGTAGAACTTGAGCATGCCGTCCACCTCGCCCTGCGTGAAGGTCCTGCGGTAAATACTGACAAACAGGGGTTCGAGCGACTCCCAATTCAGTGCGTCCTTCATCACGCTCGCCATCTTGGTACCCATCTCTTCGAGAAGTGCCTGCTGCTCTGCGTTCAGCGTTTGTCCCGCTGCCTGGTCCAGAACGCCCCGCATGTTCGTGCTCATCAAGAGTTCGTGAATCGTCGCATCACTCACCGGAGCGTCGGCGGCCTTGCTGGCGTAGGCGTTTGGTGCGAACAAGGCCAACACCACGAGGGACAGCATGAAATTTCGCATGGGAGGCTTCCTTGTCAGGCTGGAGTGTGAAGCTGGGCGGTACGCTCGCACGGCGGCGTGACCATTCAGCGGTCGATGCGTTCCCAGATTTTCTTCTGCACGCTCTTGCCCGCCGCAGTCTCGTGGGTCCTGGAAAACACCAGGTGCCGCCCAACCAGCTGTACCTGCTGGGAATAGCTTGCGCCCTCCTCACCCGAATACAGGGCCGACTTGACCCGGTGAGTTACGGTCGAGGTCTGTGCGTCAAATTCCCAGGTGCCGAAGTAGGCATAGTAGGTGTCGACCAGCCCGGCCTTGAGCCTGGCCGCATCGGCATCAGGCGGCGTAGTGGCGGGCCGCGCAGCCGGCGCATCCACCTTCGGGCGCGGGGTGCCGACGATCTGCACGCTGACCCAACCTGAAGCGTCATAGATCAACAGGCCGGAGGCGACCGAGTTATAGAAGGGATCCGGTCGGGTGCCACCCGGTCTTTCGACTTCGATGCGCAATAGCCGCCAGGTGCCGATCAGATCCCGCGCGCTGAGGGTCGCCGCCTGTGCCATGCCGAGGCAGAGCAGTGCTACTGCGCATGCGAGGGCCCGTAACGAGTTCATGGGCTGACCGCTGCCGCCGCCAGCCCCTGCAGGGCCAGGCGCCGGTTGGGATAGGTCGCCAGCGTGCGTCGAAACGCCGCCGCCGCCGCCGGTCGCTGGCCATCGGCCAGCAGCAGTTCCCCCTGCAGCTCATCGAGTGGTTTCGCCGCCCACGGCGGACCGTACTCGAACTCCAGCGACGCGGTGGCATCGATCGCCGCCTGTATCAGTGGCAGTCCGGCCGCATGGTGGCCCTCGTAAAACTGAATGGTGCCATCGAGCGCACTGGCCATGGCACGCGCCTGCGCAAAATCCCCCGCACTCGTGGCGTCGTACCAGGCCGCCATCACCGCCGTGGGGCCGTCGCCGGCGTGCTCATAGCGGCCGCGCAGCCGCGCCAGCGCCGTGCGTGCGTCGTCCAGATCGCCATGGGCCGCCGCCGTGACGCCCCGGACATAGTCATGCACCGCGAAGTACACAAAGAAAGTGACATCGGAGCTGTCGACCACGGCGCGCGCATCGGGGCCATCCTCGCCACCGGTCTCGGCCAACCAGGTGGCACGAGCGAATGCCAGGCGCAGACGATTCTCGCGCGTGGGGCGGGCAGCGACGTCGTGAGCCACCGAACGGACCAGCTCCGCGGCTTCAGGCCGCAGGTTCTTCTGCAGATAGGCGTATTCCAGCCACAGCAGTGCGTGATATCCCCCGTCCCCTTCAGCGCGCGACACCTTCAGCGAGGCGATGTTGGCGGCGATGGCATCGTCCCACATGCCCAGCGCAAAATAGATATGCGAGGGCATGTGCTGGGCATGCGAGGCGGCTGGCGCCACCTCGGAGTACAGGCGCGCCGCCCGCAGACCGAGCGGCGCGTGCACCGGGTCATCGTAGGCGTGGATCAGGTAGTGCAGCGCGCCCGGATGGTGCCGGTCGATGTCGTACACGGCTTCGGCTTCGGCCGCCGCGCGCATGTAATTCGCCACATTGCGCTGACCACCCGAGAGGCTCAGCAGCGCGAGCGCATAGAGCGAGCGCGCATCCAGGTCCTCAGGGTAGCGGCGCGCGATAGTTTGCAGCGCAGCGCTGTAGCGTGCGTCGCGCTGCGCTTTGTCGCCCTCGCCATACAACTGATCGACCGAGGCCAGATAGGCACGCTCGCGGGGCGTGGGCGCCCTGGCCTGGCGCTGCTCGGGCGTCGCGCCCAGCCTTGCCAACACCGCGCGGGCGGCCTCGGTGTCCTGCTCGCCCCAGAGCGCGTGATTGTAAGTCAGCGCCTCGCCCCAGATGGCCATGGCGAAGCCGGGCTGCGCCTTCCAGGCCGACTCAAATGCGTCGCGCGCCGCAGTGTATTCAAAGCTGTGTAACAACAGCAGACCGTGCAGGAAGTGGGCCTGGGCCCGCGGCGATCCCGAGGTGGAGAAATGCACGACGCCCAGACCGCCATCGACTTTTTCGCTGGTGCGATGCATATGCTGATGCATCTGATCCTGCGCCAGCGCCGGGTTGGCCAGCATGCCGCAGCCGAGCAGCGCGGCGATTCGGAGCAGGCGTGGCACCATACATTCCGGCGACGTTTTCAAGGCGACAATGTAGCATGGACCTATCGGTCAAGTGGAACCTCATGGCCACGGGGAATGGTTCTTGATGCCAGCTGCCAGCCAGATCCGCGGCGTGCGCGTACGCTGGCGAATATTCTCGCTGCTCGTGGGCTTCGCGACGATCGTCTACTTTCAGCAGCGCAGCGTGTCGATCGCGGCCGAGCGCATCATGCCCGAGCTGTCGCTCACGCAGATGCAGATCGGCTGGCTGCAGTGGGCGTTCGTATTCACCTACGGCCTGCTGCAGTTCCCGGGCGGCGTGCTCGGCCAGCGGGCCGGCGCGCGCCGCGCGCTGACCGGCATCATGCTGGTGGCGGTGTTGGCCACCGCGCTGGTGCCGTTGGCGCCGGCGCTGTTCACAGGCACACTGCTGTTCGCCGTGCTGCTGAGCACCCAGTTCCTGCTCGGCATCGCCCACGCGCCGTTCATGCCGGTGTGCGCCGGTGTCATGGCGGCCTGGCTGCCCTCGCGACGCTGGGCGCTGGCCCAGGGTATTCATACCTGTGGATGCCAGATCGGCGCCGCGATGGCGCCGCCGATCCTGGTGATGCTGATGCAGGCCTTTGGGTGGCAGCGGGCGCTGTTCTGGGCAGCACTCCCGCCCCTGGCGTTGATCGCCCTGTGGGTCTGGTATGGCCGCGACACGCCGCGCGAGCACCCCTCGGTGTCGGCCGCGGAACTCGCCGAGCTCGGCGAGCCGGTCATTCCGCCCACCGATGTCGCTATCAGCTTCGACCGTATCCGTCACATTCTCGGCAATCGCGATGTGCTGCTGCTGACCGGTTCCTACATATGCATGAACTATGTGTTCTATCTGCTGGCCAGCTGGTCGTTTCTGTATCTGATCCAGCAGCGCCACTTCACCGCGCTGGAGGGTGGCTGGCTGGCAAGCCTGCCACCAATTGGGGCGGCGATTGGCGCTGCCGCGGGTGGCAGCCTCACCGATGCCCTGGCGCGGCGGTTCGGGACCACCTGGGGCTATCGTCTGGCGCCACTGATCTCGCTGCCCACGGCCGGGTTGCTGCTGCTGGTCGCGATCCACGTTGCCAATGCCTATGCCGCGGTCGCGGCCCTGACGCTCGCCTTCGCCACCATCGAGCTCACTGAAGGGGCCTACTGGGCCGGCACGATGCAGATCGCGAGGTCCGATGCGATGGCGGCGACCGGTGTACTCAATACCGGCGGCAACTTTGGCGGGATCATTGGCATTCCGGTGGTCGCCTACCTCTCCGGTCACGGCGCCTGGAATGCGGCGTTCTTCGTCGGCTTCCTGTTCGCGCTGGTCGCGGCGCTCGCCTGGCTGGGCGTCGATACCTCGCGCTTGCTCCAGGCGCGGGTCGTTGGCGGGGCCTGAATGAGGACGCGTTATTCCGCCTTGGCGCTCGTCCGCCACGCGCTGTCGGGCAAGCGCTGGCCGCGCGCCTGGCGTGCGGCCATACCGCGGCCCGAGTACGACGTGGTAATCGTCGGTGGTGGTGGTCATGGTCTTGCCACTGCCTACTATCTGGCGGCACACCACGGCATCACGCGGGTCGCGGTGCTCGAGCGCGCCTACCTTGGTTCCGGCAACGTGGGTCGCAACACGACCCTGGTCCGCTCGAACTACCTGCTGCCCGGCAACACGGAGTTCTTCGAACATTCGCTCCAGCTGTGGGAGGGCCTCTCGCACGAGCTCAACTTCAATGTAATGCTCTCGCAGCGCGGCCAGGTGTGGCTCGCGCACGGACCCTCGCAGTTCGACGTGCTGGCACGCCGCGGCAACATCATGCGGCTCAACGGCATCGACGCCGAGCTGCTCGAGCTCGACGCCTTGCGCCGCTTGTTGCCCTATCTCGACTATGGCAGTGACAGCCGCTTTCCCGTCTACGGCGCACTGATGCAGCCGCGCGCCGGCACGGTGCGCCATGACGCCGTGGCCTGGGGCTATGCCCGCGCCGCGGACGCCTGTGGCGTCGATATCATCGAGAACTGCGAGGTCACGGGCTTCGAGCGCAGCGGCGATGCCATCACCGGCGTGCGCACCAGCCGCGGCACCATCGGCGCTGGCCGCACGCTGCTCGCCGTGGCGGGTCACTCCTCGCAGGTCGCGGCGCTGGCCGGTCTGCGGCTGCCGGTGGAGAGTCATCTGCTGCAGGCCTTCGTGACCGAGCCCATCAAACCCTTCGTCGATCACGTGATCTCCTTTGGCGCCGAACTGTTCTACATCTCGCAATCGGACAAGGGCGGCCTGGTGTTCGGCGGCCACATCGATGGCTTCAATTCCTACACGCAGCGCGGCCAGTTTGCCAAGGTGCAGAACGTGACCGAATGCGCGGTGGCGCTGATACCCTCGATCTCGCGCCTGCGCCTGCTGCGTCACTGGGCCGGCATCCAGGACATGACGCCCGATGGCAGCCCGTTCATGGGTCGCACCCCGCTCGCGAACCTGTTTCTGGATGGCGGCTGGTGCTACCAGGGATTCAAGGCCACACCCGCCGCCGGCTGGTGCATGGCGCACACCCTGGCACACGGCACCGAGCATCCGCTGATCCGTCACCTGTCGCTGGATCGCTTCCGGCTGGGCAACGGTCACGACGAATACGGGCATGGCAACTGGACCTACAAACAGTGACACCATGCTGAGAATCCCCTGCCCCCACTGCGGTGAGCGCGATTACACCGAGTTTCGCTACGGTGGCGACGCGCGCAAGCGCCGGCCGGCGCATGGCAGCGAAGCTGCCGGTTCCTGGCACGACTATGTATTCGTGTTCGACAACCCCAAGGGCGCGCACCGCGAGTACTGGCAACATGTGCAGGGTTGCCGCCAGTGGCTGCTGGTGGAACGCAATACCGCCAGCAACGAAATAGCACGCGCGCGCCTGGCGCGCACGGGCGAGGCGCCGTGACACGCGGCCCCTACCGCCTGCCTGCCGGGGGGCGCATTGCGCGCGAGCAGACGCTGCGCTTCGCATTCGAGGGCCGGGCACTCACGGGATTCAGTGGCGATACGCTGGCCTCCGCGCTGCTTGCGAACGGCGTGACGCTGGTGGGTCGAAGTTTCAAGTATCACCGGCCGCGCGGCTTCCTCGCCGCTGGAGTCGAGGAACCCAACGGGTTGATGACGCTGGGCGTGGGCGCGCGCACTACGCCGAACGTGCCGGCCACGGTCACCGAGCTGCGGGCCGGACTGGTGGCCAGACGCCAGAACGGCTGGCCCTCGGCGACATTCGACCTGATGGCCGGACTTGGATTTTTCGCACCGCTCCTGGGTGCCGGGTTCTACTACAAGACCTTCATGGGCCCGCGGCGCAGATCGTGGATGTGGTACGAGCCGTTCATCCGCCGAGCCGCCGGACTCGGACGCGCGCGTCACGAGCCTGATCCGGATCGCTACGAAACGCGCCATGCCTACGCCGACGTGCTGGTCATTGGCGGCGGGCCCGCCGGCCTCGTCGCCGCGGCAGCGGCCGCCCGCAGCGGTGCCCATGTGGTGCTGGCGGAGCAGGACAGCGCGCTCGGCGGGTCGTTGCTGTCGACGCCGCTCGCGAGTCCCGAGGAGGGTTGGCGGCGGAAACTCGAGTCCGATCTGCGCGCGCATTCGACGGTCGAGATCCTGCTGCGCACGACGGCGCTGGGTGTCTACGACGGCAATATGGTGGCGCTGCTCGAACGCCGCGATCATCTCGCGCCGGACCCAGCCCGCGGCGAGGCCCGTGAAGTCGTCGTGACGATGCATGCCCGCTCGATCGTCTATGCCACCGGGGCGCTCGAACAGCCGCTGCTGTTCGCCGATAACGATCGACCCGGTGTGATGCTGGCCAGTGCCGCCCGCAGCTACCTGAACCGTTATGCGGTGGTGCCCGGACGCCGGGCTGTGGTGGCCACGTGTACCGACAGCGCCTGGCAGGCAGCACTGGACCTCGCCGCTGCCGGCATCCCGGTCACGATTCTCGAGCAACGCGCGCAGATCGACGCGGAGCTGGCGGAGCTGGCGCGCAGCGCGCATATAGAGGCGTATCTAAGCGCCCGTCCGTTGCGCGCGCTGGGCACGCTCCATGTCAGCGGGGTGCACGCTTCGCTCGACGGCGGTGCGCGCACGCGACGACTCCCCTGCGACCTGCTATGCCTGTCGGGGGGATGGGCGCCGACCGCCCATCTGACCTCGCACACCGGCCGCAAGCTGGTACACAGTGCTGCCATCGACGCCTTCGTACCGGACGGCTATGGCCCTGGTCAATTTGGCGCCGGAGCGGTCACCGGATCCTTCTCGCTGGCAGACGCGCAGCATTCGGGCTGGCAGGCCGGGTGCCAGGCGGCTGCCGGGCTTGGCGAGCCGCATGCGGCAATGCCCCCGCCCGTGCTGCCGGTTCCGGATCAGCCCTGCTCCATGGAGCGTCCCGCGGCGCCGATCGCCGCGGGCGGCGGCAAGAGCTTCGTGGACTTCCAGAACGACGTGACGCTGCACGATCTGGCCACCGCGCACGACGAGGGCTATCAGTCGGTCGAACACCTGAAGCGTTACACGACCCTCGGCATGGGTACTGACCAGGGCAAGACCAGCAACAGCAATGCGATCCGCCAGACCGCGCTGCTGCGCTCGAGTCCGGTGACTGACACGACCACTTTTCGCCCGCCCTTTGTACCGGTGTCGGTCGGCGCACTGGTCGGACGTGCCATCGGCCATCACTTCCGGCCGATCCGGCGCTCACCGCTCCATGACTGGCATATCGGCAACGGCGCGGTAATGATCGAGGCCGGTCCTTGGCTGCGAGCCTGGTACTACCGCTGGGCGGGCGAGAATGCCGCCGCGGCCTATGTCGCTGAAATGCGCCTGGTACGCACTGGCGTGGGCATCTCCGATGTGTCCAGCCTCGGCAAGATCGACGTGCAGGGGCCGGACGCGGCCGAGTTTCTGAATCGCGTTTACGTCAACGACTTTGCATCGCTCCCGGTCGGCAAGGCGCGCTATGGCGTGATGCTGAACGATGATGCCACGGTACTCGATGATGGCACCTGTGCCCGCCTCGGCGCCAGCCGGTATTTTATGACCACGACGACGGCGCAGGCTGGCGAGGTCATGTCGTGGCTCGAATTCCTGCTGCAGACGGCCTGGACCGATCTCGATGTACAGGTCGTCTCGGTGACCGATGAGTGGGCCGGCATGTCCGTTGCCGGGCCGCGCGCGCGCGCGGCGCTGGAACTGGCGCTGCCCGGGATCGACCTGTCGAACGCCGCGCTACCCTACATGGGCATGCGCGAGCTGGTCCACCAGGGTGTGCCGTTGCGATTGCTGCGCCTGAGCTTCTCGGGCGAACTGGCCTACGAACTGTATGCGCCGGCCGACTACGGCGTCGCGTTATGGGAGCAGCTGCTGACGAGCGCCGCGCCGCTGGGGCTCAAGCCCTATGGCCTTGAAGCACTCGCCAGTCTGCGCATCGAAAAGGGACATGTCGCCGGGCTCGAGCTCGATCATCGCAACACGCTCGACGATCTGGGGCTCGGCAAAATGGCGTCTCGCGACAAGGCTTACGTCGGGCGCGAGCTGCGCGCGCGACCCGAACTGCAGGCGGTCGAGCGCTGGAGCCTGGTGGGTCTCGAATGTCTCGATGCCTCCGCGCGGCTGCGCGGCGGGGCGATCCTGTTCGCCGGCGACGAACCCCGGGTGGGTCACGGGCGCGGTTACATCACCTCCGTGACCTGGTCCACGGAACTCAATCGCCATATTGCGCTGGCTCTTTACCAGGGCGGCCTGCGCAGCGAGGGTCAGACCGTGATATGCGCCTACCCGCTTAAAGACGAGGAAGTGTGCGCCCGCGTCGTCGCGCCAATGTTCATTGATCCCGAGGGAGCGCGCCTCCGTGTTTAAGCGTCAATCACCGCTGGATCAGCGCGGAGCGGCGGACGCCCGCGCCGCGGCGCCGGGCACTGGTACTGTGCTCTTAAGCCGGCTGCCGGCCTGGCAGCTACTGCAGATCGGCAGCTTTCAGAGCACGGCCGCGCGGCTCGACGCGGCCGTGGCGGGCGTAATCGGCAGTGCGCTGCCAACTTCGAGCTCAATCGTGCAGCACACCGGCGCGCACCGGCTGTATCGGATCGCCTGCGATCAAGTCTGGATCCTAACGCCAGATGCCGATCTAAGTGACGCGCTGGCGCAGGCGCTCGCGCCCGAGATGGCCAGCCTGACACCGCTGTCGAACGCGCGGGTGCGTATTGCGCTCGCAGGGCCCGCCGCGACGGCGCTGCTCGGCAAGGTGGTATCCGTCGATCTTCGCGCACCGGCCTTCCCGGCTGGCAGCTTTGCGCAGACCGGTTTGCACCACGTCGGCGTACTGCTCGAGCGACACGGGCCAACGAGCTTCGAGCTCCATGTATTGCGTACTTATGCGGCTTCAGTCTGGGACTGGTTGATTGACGCTGCCCTCCCCCTTGGCTACGAGGTATTGTCAGCATGAAATTACACACCCGGGTTGCGGTCATCGGCGGCGGCGTCGTGGGCTGCAGCGTGCTCTACCACCTGACCAAGGCGGGCTGGAAGGACGTGGTGCTGCTCGAGCGCGACCAGCTGACCTCGGGGTCCACCTGGCACGCGGCCGGAGGCTTTCACACGCTGAACGGCGATCCCAACGTCGCCAAGCTGCAGGGCTATACGATTGCGCTGTACGACGAGCTCGAGAAAATATCGGGACAGTCCTGTGGCCTGCATCGCTCCGGCGGACTGCTGCTCGCGGACACGCCTGAGCGCATGGAGTGGCTCAAGATGGCGCACGCCCGTGCGCGCTACCTCGGCCTCGACACGGCGCTGTTGAGCGCGCGCGAGGCCAAGAAACTGCTACCCCTGATCGAGGAGAAGTATTTTGTCGGCGCAATGCTCGATGCCGCGGACGGCAACCTCGATCCCTATGGGACGACCCATGCCTATGCGAAGTCGGCGCGGCTCGGCGGCGCTGAGATCTACCTGCAGACCCGGGTGACCGCGCTGGCGCGCCGGCCGGATGGCAGCTGGGACGTCATCACAAACCAGGGCACGATCAATGCCGAGCACGTTGTCAACGCCGGCGGCCTGTGGGCGCGCGAAGTCGGTCGCATGGCCGGTATCGAGCTGCCGGTACTGGCGATGGAGCATATGTACCTGGTGACCGACGAGATGCCCGAAGTGGTGGCCTTCAACCGCGAGCACGGCCACGAGCTGCCCCACGCGATCGACTTCAAGGCCGAGATCTACATGCGCCAGGAGAACAAGGGCCTGGTGCTGGGCACCTACGAGCAGGCCTGCGTGCCTTGGCAACCCCGTAGTACGCCCTGGGATTTCGGGCCGGAACTGCTGCAGCCGGACCTCGAGCGCATCGCCCCGTCGCTGGAGCTGGGCTACCGACATTTTCCGGCCATGGAACGGGCCGGTATCAAGCGCGTGGTCAATGGGCCGTTCACTTTTTCGCCGGACGGCAATCCGCTGGTCGGTCCGGTGCAGGGCCTGCCCGGCTACTGGTGCGCCTGCGCGGTGATGGCCGGCTTCAGCCAGGGGGGCGGCGTGGGTCTCGCCCTTTCGCAGTGGATGGTCAACGGCGACCCGGGTTTCGACGTCTGGGCGATGGATGTCGCGCGCTTTGGTGCCTGGGCGACGCGCAGTTACACCAACGAGAAAGTGCGCGAGAACTATGCGCGCCGGTTTTCGATCCGATTTCCGAACGAGGAATTGCCGGCCGCGCGCCCGCAGCAGACGACGGCGCTCTATGATCTCCTGCGCACCCAGGGTGCCGTGATGGGCGACAGCTGGGGCCTGGAAACACCCCTATGGTTCGCGCCCAAAGGAGTTGAGGCGGTCGACAAGGTGTCGTTCCACCGCTCGAACGACTTTCCGTTCGTCAAGGCCGAGTGCTTAGGGGTACGCAACGGCGTCGGCGTCACCGAAATCGCGAATTTCGCCAAGTACGAGTTCACTGGTGCCGGCGCCGAGGCGTATCTGTCGCGGCTGATGACCAACCGCATGCCACGTACCGGCAGGCTGATTCTGACCCCAATGCTCAACGAGACCGGCAAACTGATCGGCGATTTCACGATCGCGCGGGCCGGGCCTGAGCGTTTCCTGATGTGGGGCTCATCGCAGGCGCAGATCTACCATATGCGCTGGTTTGAGGCGCAACTGCCGACCGACGGCTCAGTGCGCATCCGCCGCTACGACATGGAACTGGTGGGCCTGTCCATTGCCGGCCCGCGTTCGCGCGAACTGCTGGCCCAGCTCTGCGATGAGGAGGTGAGCGCCAGCGCCTTTCGCTTCATGGACTATCGGGCGATGGACATTGCCAACCTGCCGGCGATGATCAACCGTGTCACCTACACGGGGGACCTGGGCTACGAAATCTGGGTCGCACCCGAGTATCAGCGGCGGCTGTACCAGGCGATCATGGCGGCGGGCAAGAGCCTCGGCCTCGTCAATTTCGGCATGCGCGCCCTGCTGTGCCTGCGGCTGGAAAAGAACTTTCCGACCTGGTTTCGTGAGCTGCGCCCGATCTATGGTGCGATTGAGGCCGGGCTCGGGCGCTTCGTGGATTTTGCGAAGCCCGAGTTCATCGGGCGTGCCGCGGCGCTGCGGGAGCGCGATGGGGGCGGCACGCTGCGCCGGGTCAGCTTCCGCGTCGCCGCGAATGACGCCGACGTGCTCGGCGACGAGCCCATCTGGCACGATGGCAAGGTCATCGGCTGGGTGACTTCCGGTGGCTACGGGCATTTTGTCGAGTGCTCGTTGGCCCAGGGTTACGTGCCGCGTGCGCTGGCCGACCACCTTGACGAGCATGCCTTCGAGATTGAAATCATCGGCGAACGGCGGGCGGCGACCATCATCGAGCGTCCGTTGTTCGATCCTGAGGGGTTGCGGATGCGCATGTAATGAGGCTCCGGTCCCAGGCCTACCGCCGGCTGGTCAATCCTTACCAGCCAATGCGCGTGTTTTCCGATGACGAAGTGGCGGCGATCCACGCCAGCGCGCTGACCCTCATCGAGAACCAGGGCATGAAGGTGCTGTCGGCCGCAGCCCGCGAGCGCTACACGCGGGGCGGTGCCAGCCATGATGCGGCGACGCAGACTATCCGGCTCGATCGCGGTCTCGTGGCCGAGTGCCTGGCCGCCGCACCGCGCCAGATCACGCTGTACTCCAGCAATGCGGCGCGCGACGTGCCGTTGTCGGGGCGTGCGGTGGCCTTTGGACCCGCTTCCGGTGCGCCGAATGTCGTCGATCTCGAGCACGGCCGTCGCGCGGGCACGCTCGCCGACTACGAGAACGGCGTGCGCCTGTGCCAGGCCTACGATGTCATCCACCTGCTGGGGGCATTCACCGAACCGCAGGATGTACCCGCTGAACTGCGCCAGCTCAAGATGATGGCGGCGCAGCTGCGGCTCTCCGACAAGATTCCGCATGCCTTCTGCCGCGGCAAGGCGCAGATCACGGACTGCTTCGAGCTGGTGCGCATCGCGAACGGACTCAGCGAAGCCGAGTTTCGCGAACGCCCGCGGACCTACACCATCATCAACACCAATTCGCCGCTGGTGCTGGACGTGCCAATGGCTGACGGCATCATGGAATTCGCTGCCGCCGGCCAGCTGCAGATGATCACCCCGTTCACGCTCGCGGGCGCCATGGCCCCGGTGACTCTGGCCGGTGCACTGATGCTGGCCCATGCCGAGACCTTGTGCGGCCTCGCGCTCGCGCAGATCGTCCGTCCCGGCGCGCCGGTGATGTACGGCAGTTTCACCTCGAATGTCGACATGAAATCCGGGTCGCCCGCGTTCGGCACACCCGAGTACGTCAAGGCGCAGTTCGGCGCGGGGCAGCTGGCGAGGTTCGTGGGTTTGCCGTGGCGCTCATCGAATGCCACGGCTTCGAATATACCTGACGCCCAGGGCGCCTACGAATCGCAGATGAGTCTGTGGGGCGCGTTGCTGGGTGGCAGCAATTTTGTGCTGCACGCTGCCGGCTGGATCGAGAGCGGCCTATCGTCCAGCTACGAGAAGTTCGTGCTCGATATCGAACAGCTGCAGATGCTGGCTGAAGTGTTGCTGCCGGACGCAGAAACGCCCTACGCGCCGCTGCTTGCCGGGCAAGGAGCGAGCGCCGCATGGCAGCGCGCGCTCAATGAATTCGAGGCTCCGGCGCGCGATCCGGCGATACTCGAGGCCCTGGAAGACTACGTGCAACGGCGCACCGCGGCAGGCGGCTCGCCGCCGCAGACCTGATCTGGCGTCAGTGTGCAGGGGGCAGCTGTAGCATTGCATCGTCGCCGCCGAGCAGCCCCAGCCGCGCGCGCCGTACCGACACGATGCCACCGAGCACCCCGGCCACCAGAAAGATGATCGCGATCGTCAGGTTGTAGTAGACGATCGCGACCAGTGACACGAGCGCAATCAGCAGTGCAATGATCGGAAACAACGGGAACGCGGGCGTCACGAAGGGCCGGTCCAGGCCAGGCTCGATGCGCCGCAGTCGAAACAGGCTGGCCAAGCTCAGGATATACATCACGATCGCGCCCAGTGCTGACATTGTCACGATGCTCGCCGTGAGCGGCTGACCGGATATTGTGATCAGTTGATCGGAGTAGATGGCAGCAATGCCGACCACGCCGCCGGCCAGGATTGCCACGTAGGGCGTCCTGAAGCGCGGATGGATGCGGGCCAGCACTCGCGGCAGGATGCCGGCCCGGGCCAGCGCAAAGATCTGCCGTGAGTACCCCATGATGATGCCGTGGAACGAGGCGATCAGGCCCAGCAACCCGATCCAGACCAACAGGTGCAGCCAGCCGCTCTTTGCGCCGACGACGATCTTCATCGCCTGCGGCAGCGGATCATTGATATTGGCCAGGCGCTGCCAGTCACCGACCGCGCCAGCAAAGATCATGGTGCCGAAAGCCAGCAGCACCAGGGTCAGGATGCCGGCGATGTAGGCACGCGGGATTGTCCGCCGCGGATCCTTCGCTTCCTCGGCAGCCATCGCGGCGCCTTCGATGGCCAGGAAGAACCAGATCGCGAAAGGAATCGCGCCGAACATGCCGCCCACGGTCGCCATGGATATCGTGTCGTGGCCTCCCCAGCCGCTGGCGGTGAAGTTGGACCAGGCGAAACCGCCCGACACGACACCCATGAACACCAGCAACTCGGCGATCGCCAGGATCGTGACCACCAGCTCGAAAGTCGCGGCAATCGTGACGCCGACAATATTGAGCGCCATGAACACGAAGTACGCGCCGACCGCCGCGCTGCGCGCCGAGAGCGCCGGGAACTGCACGTTCAGATAGGCGCCGATCGCCAGCGCAATGGCCGGCGGTGCGAACACGAACTCGACCAGCGTGGCAAACCCCGCGACATAGCCGCCGAGCGGACCAAAGGCGCGATAGCTGTAGGCGAACGGCCCGCCGGCATGCGGAATCGCGGTGGTCAGCTCGGTATAGCTGAAGATGAACGTGGTATACATCAGCGCGATGACCACCGTGGTCACCAGAAACCCCAGCGTGCCTGCCTGAGCCCAGCCATAACTCCAGCCGAAGTACTCGCCAGAGATCACCAGGCCGACGGCAATGCCCCACAGGTGCAGACCGCTTAAGGTGCGGGCCAGCCCGGGCTGCGCGTCAGTCATGCTATGCACACCTCGGTAGTACCTGCTGCTGCAGCCAGTTGCGGATCTCGAGCCGCCGCACGGCGTCACTGGCCATGGCAGGACCGAGCCCATGCTTCCATAGCAGCGCCGCGTCGTCTGGTCGGGTTTGCAGCTGACGCAATTCTTCCGCAAACTGCTCGAGCGCGGCGCTATCGTGGAACAGGCCTTCCTCCACCAGCGTGGCACCGTAGCGCTCGGCGGCTGCGGCAATATCCGCGTAGTCGTACTCCGGGTGATACTGAACGCCCCAGAACGTGGTGCGTCCGTAGCTGAAGGCTGCCGCCTGCAGTCCCATATCGTTGTTCGCGAGCGCCACCGCGCCTGGCGGGAGCGAGGCGATCTCATCGCGATGTATGGTCGGAGCCTCGAAAACGGCGGGCTTGCCGGCAAACAGCGGGTGCGTGTGGCCGGCTTCGGTGAGCAGAATACGGCGCGCAAAGCCGAACTCGCGGCCGCGTGGATTCATGCGCACCAGGCCGCCGGCCGCAGTGACGGCAATCTGCAGTCCCCAGCAGCTGCCAAAGAAGGGTACGTTGGTCTCGAAGACCGCCTTCGCAATCTCGATCTGCCGGTCGACCGGGCCGCCGCCGTTGTAGACGTTGAGCGCCGAGCCCGTGATCGTGACGCCGGCATAATTCGCGAGACTGATCCCGGCGGGCAGCGCCGGGGCTGCATCCGCGGGACAAATGACGTCGCAGACCAGATCGGGCATCAAGCGCTGGAGTATTCGCGCATAGCCAGTGCCCGAGTCGTAGCCGAGCGCGGTGATCAGCCTGGCGCGTACCTCCGCGACATTGGCGTCCACCACCAGGATGCGCGGCGCCGGCACCGGTCAGGCCCGCATCGCAAGCTGGCCCTGGACTGCTGCGCGGAAGATTCGCTCCAGGTCGGCTGCCGTGACGGGTAGCGGATTGCCGGAGGCGGAGGGATCGATGGCTGCTTCGGCGCCGATGGTAGCGGTCTGGTCCAGGTTTACACCGATCTCGGCCAGTGTGTGCGCAATCCCCAGTTCGCGGCGCAGCCCGAGTACCCAGGCATACAGCCCTGCAAAGCCGCGTGTGGGCAGATCCAGGACGCGCGCGATCAGGTCGCACTTGGCGGCGATGGCCGTGTGATTGAATTCCATCACGTAAGGAAGTAAGACCGCGTTGGTGAGGCCATGATGGGTGTTGAACCAGGAGCCCACCGGATGCGCAATCGCATGTACTGCGCCCAGCCCCTTCTGAAACGCGGTCGCACCCATCGACGCCGCCGCCAGCATCTGTGCCCGCGCCTCGATATCGGCCCCATTGGCGCAGGCGCGCGGCAGGTAGGTCGCGATGAGGCGCATGCCCTCGAGCGCAACACCATCCGCGAGCGGGTGAAAACCGGGGGCGCAGAAGGCTTCGAAACAGTGCACGAACGCATCCATGCCGGTCGCGGCGGTGACCCACCGTGGCAGCCCGACGGTCAGCTCCGGGTCGGAAATGACCACCCGCGGCATCATCAGCGGATGAAAGATGATCTTCTTCTGGTGCGTGGCTACGTTGAGGATGACGCCGGCGCGCCCGACCTCGGAGCCGGTACCGGCTGTAGTCGGTACGGCCACCACCGGAGCAATACCGGCGGCGTCCGCCCGCGTCCACCAGTCGCCAATGTCCTCGAAATCCCACAGCGGCCGCATCTGTCCGGACATGAAGGCGACGACCTTGCCGGTGTCCAGGGCCGCACCGCCCCCCAACGCGACCACGCCATCATGGCGACCTGCGCGGTAGGCGGCGAGCCCGGCCTCGACGTGCGCTGCAGTTGGATTGCCCTGCACGCCGCCAAATACGGGCGCGTCGGCGAGCGCCGTGGCTGCGGCGCGCACCATTGAACTGGCGGCCAGTCCCTGATCGGTGACGATCAGCGGTCTGCTGATCCCGGCCCGCTTGCAGGCCGCCTCGAGCTCGGCGATCCGACCGGGTCCCGCCCAGATCGTAGTCGGGAAGTTCCAGTTACCCTTGAGTACCGCGCTCATGTCGTGATCCTGAAATGATAGGACTTGGGTCGCGTGAGTTGCTCGAAGCCCACCCGCGACAGCGTGCAGCCGCGGCCCGAGTTCTTAACCCCGGTCCAGGCGAGCGCCGGATCCAGGTAATCACAGCGGTTGAGAAAGACCGTGCCGGTCTCGAGCTGATCGCCGAGTAGCTCTGCAAGCTCCGCGTCCGCCGAGTAGATGGCCGCCGTCAAGCCGTAGTCGCTGTCGTTCATCAGGTTCAAGGCTTCCTCGTCAGAGGCGACGCGCATGATGCCAAGCGCCGGGCCAAAGCTCTCCGCGCGCATGATCGGCATCGAATGATCAACGTCGACCAGCACCTGCGGGGCGAGGTAAGGCGTGCCCGCGCGGCTCGCCCTGAAGTGCTGCTGGTCGATCAGCTGACGGGCGCCCCGGCCGACGGCATCGCGCACCTGGGCGCGCACCGCATCGGCCGCTGACGATCGCACCAGCGGGCCCAGGGTGGTTTCGGCATCGAGCGGTGAGCCGAGCACATAGCGCTCGGTGAGTTCGACCACGCCGTCGACGAACTGCTGGTAGAGCGGCGCCGCGACGTAGATGCGCTTGATGCCGCAGCAGGACTGCCCGGCGTTGAAGAATGCGCCGTCGGTGAGCGAGTCGATCGCCTGGAGGAGATCCGCGTCGGCGCGCACATAGGCCGGATCCTTTCCGCCGAGCTCCAGGCCGGCAGTGGCAAATCCGCGCGCGGTGGACTCAACCACCGCCCGCCCGCCGGCGACGGACCCTGTAAAGCACACGCTGGCAACGCGGGCATCGGCCATCAGGCGTGAGGTATCAGCGTGCGCGAGGTGCAGGTACTGGAAGACATATGCCGGCACGCCCGCCGCCGCCAGCGCCTCGGCGAAACGCTCGGCGCACAGTGGCGTCTGGTGCGAGTGTTTGAGAATGACCGCATTGCCGGCGATCAGCGCCGGCCAGATCGCATTGACGGCGGTGAGATAGGGGTAGTTCCATGGCGCGATCACGGCCACGACACCGAGCGGCACGCGCTTGATCTGACGCCGGAAGCCAGCCTTCACCCCCGGGTCGACGGCGGCCAGCGCGATGCCGGCGATCGAGAGCATGTAGCGCGCGCGCTCTTCGAAGCCGCGCACTTCGCCCGGCGCATGGCGCACCGGACGACCCATCTGCCAGCTGATCTCCGGGGCGATCTCGGCCGCCCGCGCGACCAAAGCGTCCACGGCCCGCCCGAGCATGGCGCAGCGCTCGTCGAGGGACTGCGCCTGCCAATCCCGTTGTGCGGCCACCGCGCGCTCGAGCGCGCGCTCGATACCGGCGCCGTCCGCAACAGTCCGTTCGACATATATGCGGCCGTCTACCGGACTTATAGTCTTTTGTGTCTCTGCCATGGCGCTTGTTCAGATGATCTCGAAGTACCGGGCGAGCTCCCAGTCCGTGATCGCCGCGCGGAACTCGCGTTCTTCCCACTGGCGCGTGGCGGCATGATGATCGACGAACTCGTCGCCGAACAGCTCGCGCGCCGTTTTCGAAGCCGACAAGCGCCGCGCCGCTTCGTCGAGCGTCGCTGGCAGACGCCGCTCCGGCGGATACTCGCGATCGTAGGCATTGGCTGCAATAGGCTCGTCGGGCTCAATGCGATGCTCAATGCCCCACAAGCCCGAGCCGATGGCTGCCGCCAGCGCGAGGTGGGGATTGATGTCCGCTGCGGCAATGCGGTATTCCACCCGCTGGCTCGCGGGTCCGCCGCGAATGACGCGCAGTGCCGTCGTGCGGTTGTCCACGCCCCAGGTGGCCGAGGTCGGCGCCCAGAAACCCGGCACGAGCCGCGAATAGCTGTTGACAGTCGAGGCCACCATCGCCAGCAACTCTGGCATCAGTGCCTGCTGGCCGCCAATGAACCAGCGCATAGCATCCGACATGTCATGGGGTTTGGCAGGATCGTGGAACACCGTCGTGCCGTCGCGTTTCTGCAGCGAGATGTGCAGATGTCCGCTCTGCCCCGGATATTTATTGGACCATTTGGCCATGAAGCTGGCCATGAGTCCGTGCCGCTGCGCGAGGATCTTGGTGTAAGTCTTGAACAGAGCAGCGCGATCGGCAGCCTCGAGTGCCTCGCAGTGCGCCAGCGCGGCCTCGATCACCCCAGGGCCGGTTTCCGTGTGCAGGCCCTCGATGGGAAAACGCATGGTCTGGCTGAGATCAAGCAGCTCCTGGTAGAGGCTCGCGTGCACGGAGTTGCGCAGCACCGAGTAGCCGAAGTACCCGGGTGTCATTGGTTTGAGGTCCCGATAGTCCTTGTCGCGCACCGAATCAGGCGTTTCGGCGAACATGAAGAACTCGAACTCGGCCGCGGCGTTCACCGTGCAGCCCATGGCAGCCGCCCGCGCCAGCACACGCCGCAGGGTGGCTCGCGGACACACGCTTTCGGCCCGCCCAGCAAACTCGCACAGCACCAGCACCGACTTCGGCTCGAAGGGAATCTCGCGCCAGGTGTCCGGCAGCACCCGCAGCGGCGCATCCGGAAAGGCCGTGTGCCAGCCGGTGTACTTGAGATTGTCGATCAGCTGGTCGTTCGAATCCCAGCCGAGCACGACATCGCAGAACCCCAGCCCCTTATCGAGGGCGGAGAGGAACTTGGCGCGGTTGACGTACTTGCCGCGCAGAATGCCATCGCCATCGAAGGCGCCAATCTTGACGTGCTCGATGCCGCGCTCGACCAGCAGCGCGGCCAGCCGGACGTGCGCTGCGGACTCTGACTGTGTCATACGCTTACCTTCCAGCCATTATAGGCGCTCAGTCGCGGTAGCGATCGAGCGCGTCCCCCAGGGCTGCCTTAAGCGGCCCGAGCCAGGGTTCAAAGTGCTTCCATTGCTCCAGGCCCTCGCGAAAGATCGGCTGGCGCACCTGCTCGGAACTCGCCGTGCGCACGCTGCGCTGAGTCTTGTGAAACTCGACGCACTGCGGCTCGTACCCTAGTCCACAGTACTCCAGAATGCGGCGCACGCTGCCCTCCAGGTCATCGACGACATCCTCGTGATGCACGCGCAGGACCTGGCGTGGCAGGACCTGGTCCCAGTGGCGCATCAGCTCGAGGTAGGTGCGGTAGTAACGCGCAATGTCGTCGACCCCATAGGCGAATTCCTGACCGGCGGCAAAGAGTTGCTTGAGATTGCCAAGACAGCAGGCCATGGGCTCGCGGCGGGCATCGATGATCCGCGCGTTGGGCAGCATCAGATGAATGAGTCCGACATGCCGGAAGTTGTTGGGCATCTTGTCGATGAACTGCGGCTTGTCGCTGCGGTAGACGCGCGTGTCGCCGATATATTTCTCGCCCAGCTGCTGAAAATCCGCAGGCGTCAGGCGCCGCAGATTGCCGGGATACAGGGGGGTGTCGCTGTCCATCTGCCGGCCCTGCAGGCCCAGCACGATGCGGGGAATGTCCGCGAGCTCCATCGTGCCCTCGACACGCGAGTGCGAGGCCAGAATCTGCTCCAGCAGCGTCGATCCGGAGCGCGGCAGGCCGACGATGAAAATCGGGTCCGGGCTGGGGCAGCCGAAACCGGCGCGCTCGGCAAAGAACGCCGCGGTACAGACCACCTGCTGCAGACGCGTGTTGCGCTCGATCTGCTCGACGCGGAATCGGGATTCAGACTTCTTTAGTTGGTTGCCGCGCTCGTAGTAACGCCATGACTCCTGGTACTCGCCGCGGTCTTCCAGGGCCTTGCCAAGCGCAAAGCACAGATGATACCGGTCGGCCGGAGCTATTTGCGCGGAGCGCTCGCGCGAGCGCATCGCGGCGAGCTCGTCGTCGGTGAAGCGGTAGGTCTTGAGATTGGCGAGACTCCAGTAGGCATCACCAAAACTTGGCCGCTCGGCCGCCGCCGCGCGGTATGCGGTAACGGCTTCATCGCGGCGTCCGAGGGTCTTGAGCGTATGGGCGATGGAGTGCTGAAGTTCGGCGGTCTGGGGCGCGCCTACCAGCAACTTACGGTAGACAGACAGTGCGCGTTCATGATCGCCAATGCCGACGCATACCGCGGCGTAAGTGGTCCTGAAGGCGCGATTGTCGGGGTCGTCCCTCAGTAGCCGCTCGAGCTCCGTCATGGCGGCCGCGTGTTTGTGGCGATTGAGCAGGACGTTCGCATAGTCGTGCCGTGCGGCACGGTAATCGGGTGCGAGCGCAAGCACTGATGCCAGCAGGATCTCGGCATCATCGAGCACGTCCCTGGCAATACCAATTCTCGCCAGTAGACGCATACCTTCCACGTCGTGCTCGTGCTTGAGCAGATACGGGCGGATCAGTCGCTCGGCCAGGCCAAGATCGCCGTCAGAGAAGTAGCCGGTCGCGGTGATGACCTCTGGCGCAAGGCGGGCCAAAGTCGCCACGTGTTCAGCCGCCAGGCGCTCGCTATCGGCATCGCCGTTCAACTGGTACAGCGTCTGCAGCCTTTGCCAGCTCGCCGGCAAGGCTGGATTGATGTTGACGGCTCGCAGAAACGCCTCGATGGCGCGCGGGGCGTCACGCAGCTGGAGATAACAATGGCCCCGTTCCTGGTACAGGCGGCTGAAGCCTGGATGATTCAGTTCCAGGCGCTCCAGGGTCGCCAGGGCTTCCGGGATCTGCAGCAGGTAGCGCTGACACACCGCGATGCAATACAGCAGGTCCCGGTTTTCGGGGTAGCTGGCCACCAGCCGCAGCGCAGCACTCAGCGCCTCATCGAACTGACGTCGCTGCACCAGATCGTAGATGCGCTGGACCTCGGACTCTACCGACGGCGCGGAGGTGGCGACGGATTCTGTAGACATGCTGGGTTCGGCTCAAATAAGAGGGGCGGACATCGCTGCCCGCCCCTGATCTTACCGCAGCAACCTAAGACCAGGCTGCCGTACGTCAACCACTGTCAGATTATAGGAACTTCATACCGAATCTGATGCCCATCACGCGCGGGCGCACCGGAACTTCCGCTTTGATGAACTGCGCGGAGGACGTGAACTGGCTAGCATTGCTGTCGCCCATGTTCTGACCGACGAAGGACAGGTTCCAGTTGTCCTTGGAAATGCCGAAGCTCAGGTCATAGGTGGTATAGCTCGGCATTTCATAGCGCAGTGCAGTTGTCGAGACGTAGGACAGTGAGTCGCCATTCGGATAGTTGTTGGTCTCCGAAAATGAGTGCCCCACGAAACTGGCGCTGGCCTGCACGAAGGCACCGTAGCCGCCGGCGGTGGTCCAGTCATAGCGCCCGCCCAGCGTGTACTTGAGCGGCGGGGAATAAGCCGTCGGGCCGCCCGGATTGCCGAAGGGGTTGGCCAATTGGGTGATGCCGGTGGGATTGAGGGGCGTTATGCCGGTGAAGTATTGCGTGATCGCCTTGCCAAACGAAGCACTAGCCGGCACGTTGCCCACCAGATTGGGCGAGTTGAGCTGCTCGGTCTGGTTCCACGATCCCGACGCCTGAACTGTCAGCCCCTCCGTAACGCGACCCACCAGCTGCAGTTCCAGGCCACGCACCCGGAAATCCGGACCATTGGTGCCAAAGGTCAGGTTGCCGAAATACAGCGGGTTGTAGAGCGCCGTCTGCACGTTAGTCCACTGTTCCTCGTAGATTGAGCCGTTGACCTGCAGGCGCTTGTTCAGGAACTGGGTCTTCCAGCCCAGCTCCTTGTTGACCAGCGCATCGGGCGCATAGCCCTCCGGCTTCGTATACTGGGGAATATGCGCGCCGATCTGCGCCGGCGTCGGCGCATTGGCAGCGGTGTACTTATCCGATCCAACCAGAATGTTACCGCCCTTACGGTTGAAGTTGCCGGGGCGATAGCCTTGCGACCAGGTACCGTAGACCATCACGTCCGGCACGATGTGCCAGGTGACGGTCCCCTTGCTCTTGAAGCCCGAATAGCTGGCATCGGCCGGATGCTGCTTGCCGATGTCGACCGAGTCGCCGGTGCACGGCCCGACGCCAGCCTGGTAGCAGCCGAAGCTGTCGGTCACTGCGCCAACAATCCCGGTGGTGTACTTGTAATGGCGCGTGCCGGCGGTAAGGGTCAGCACTTTCGGGATCAGGTCATAATCTATCGATGTGAAGAACGCGGTCTGCTTGTAGCCGCGGTGCACGTCCTCCCAGAAGCCAACGGCGCCCGCGCGGGGTGTCGGATCAGTGACAACGGCGCCCGCCACCGGGCCGGTATCCGTGTAACAACCCGTGGTGAGCGCCAGCGAACAGGACGGCACGGTCTTGTAGCTCCACTCGGTCCGATCCTGGATCTGGTAGTTCTCAAAGTAGGCGCCGCCAATGGCGCGCAGGCGCCATTCATCCGGTGTGCTCAAGCGGATCTCGTGGCTGATATGGGTATTGCGCTCCAGCTCGCGCCAGCTCATCGCGCTGCCAAAGCAATGTTGCTTGCCAGCGCCCGGAGCGTGCAGACACTGGTAATAAGCACCATAGGCGCCGCGCGCATAGTCGGAGTAGTCATTCACCTGGTCGATATTGCGATCCAGGTAGCCGCCGGTATAGACGAACTTCAAGTCGCTGATCTTGCCGTTCACCGTCAGCGCGGTATTGGTGAATTTGTCCTTGTTATACGAGGGGCTGAACGAGGTGACCTGCAACGGGGCCAGCGTGACGCCTTCTGAACTTTTGGGCAGCTGATAGAAGACGCCGTCCGTGTCCATGTTCTGGAAGGTCTGCGAGAACAAGACATTCCAGTCCTCGGTGAGCTTCCACAGCGCCTGCGCACGCAGGCCCTTGTAGGTCACGGTATTCTGGTCGTTGTGCGCCAGCTGGTAGTTGTTGGTGATCTCGCTTCCGGGCGGTACACCATAGGTAGCCGCGACGGTTCCCGCGCCGCAGACACCCTGTGTGGGTGCAGGCGCCGGCAGAAAGGTGACCGCAGTGGCGCAGGTCTTGGCAAAGCCAGCATAATGCATGCCGATATCCGTGTCGCGCCGCGTGAAGGTGCTCTTCACGTTGTCGATGTAGCCGCCACGATTCTCGTTGTAGATCACGGCGCGAACCGCGAGCCGGTCCGCAAGCACCGGCAGGTTGAAGGTCGCCGACACGGCCGAATTCGGATCGCCGTGCGCCGTCGTGCTGTAGTTGGAGTCAACGCTGACTTCAGTCTTGTCCAGCCTGGGCTTGTTGGTGATGTAACGCACCACGCCGGCCTGGGCGCCGCCACCGAACAGCGTTCCCTGCGGGCCTTCCAGGACCTCGATGCGCTCGAGATCGACCGCGTAGACGTCCAGGTTACGGTTCGGGAGCTGTCCGGACTGTTCATCCAGGTAAACAGCGACGTTGGGGAAACCACCGATCGTGCCGCTGGATTCCGTTCCGGTGTTGCCGACCGCCAGGCCGCGCATGTAGATGCTGCCGGCGCCGGGGCCGTTGGTGGCCGTGGCGACGTTCGGCAGGTACTTCACGAAGTCGTCCAATGAGACAACATTGAGCTTGCTCAGAGTGTCGCCGGTCAGGGCCTGAATCGTGATGGGCACGTCCTGGATATTTTCAGTGCGGCGCTGTGCCGTCACCACAATTTCCTCGAGGCCGCCAGTGGTAGTACTGGCGGTGGTGTCGGCTGCCATGGCGATGGGGGCCACACCTGCTGCCGCCGTAGTGGTACCCAGAATGGCCCAGATTGCGCGCTGGATTGATTGATTTGAACTCAAGGTAGTCTCCCCAACTTGAATGATGCCGGGAGTAATGCCGGCTTGGCGTTGTACTGGTTGCCGCATAGCCGCGGCGCGAATCCCCTGCCCGACTGTACCCTCCCTGCGACACAGTTGCCACCCCCCGCGCTATATCAACAATAGATTGGGGCATCCGATTTTCAGATTTTGTTGCAGTTGTGCCACGCTTGCTGGTGGTTTAGATGATGCTCAGGTCGATCTCGTCCATAATGCCGCTTTGCGAGTTCGACTTGCTCCGAGCGCTACGCTGCAAATGAGCTGTATATGAATAGTCGATTACTTGCGTTGGCCTGTCTGCTTCCGTCCCTGGTGGCCGTGCAGGCCGCTGAGTCGCCGCCGAGCCGGCCAGGCATCGACGCCCCGGAGCTGGCCGCGCTGGGTCGTTATGCGGTGGGCGTGCGTATGCTAACGCTTATCGATCGCAACGCGGTCGATGTGCGCGATTTTGACGCCTCTAAAGGGCCGCCGCCGCGGCACGATCGCAGCCTGACCGTGGATCTGTGGTATCCGGCCAGCGGCGCGAGTGGTGCGCCGCCCGAGACCTACCGGGATGCGCTCCCGGGCGAGCACGGCAAACCGGTGGCCTTCGAAATTCCGGGCCTCGCGGTGCGTGGCGCGCGCCCTGCCCCAGGCCGCTATCCGCTGGTCGTACTCTCGCACGGCTATGGCAACGCCACCGTTGCCATGAGCTGGTTGACTGAGAATCTGGCTTCCAAGGGTTATGTGGTCGCCGCCATCCGCCACCAGGACGCCTACGGCGATCCTGCCAGCTTCCCGGAAGTGCTGCTGCGGCGGCCATTGGACATTGCCTTCGTGGCGCGTTCGCTGCAGATCTCGCTGGCGAATGAAGGTCTGATCGATCCGGACCGTACGGCGCTGATCGGCTATTCGATGGGCGGCTATGGCGTGCTGACGGCGGCCGGCGCCGAGCTCGACCCCAAGGGCCGCGCGTGTGCCATGGTGCCAGGCGATTCGCTGGCACCCTATGCGAAAAACGGCGAGCGTGCCGCCGAGTTGCGGGTCGAGAACCTCAAGGCTGTGGTCGCCATCGCGCCCTTCGGCGGCGCGCTGGCCGCGTGGGGAGCGACTGGCATGCTCGGCATCCGGGCGCCGCTGCTGTTGATCGCCGGCGATCATGACCGGACAGTGGACTATGCCAGCGGTGCGCGCGCGTTCTTCGATGCGGCTGGCAACGCGCGCCGCTACTTGCTGACCTATCGCGGTGGTGGCCATGCCCTCGGTCTCGCCCCGGTGCCGGCGCAGATGCAGCACGATCTCTGGGATCTTAGCTGGTTCGAGGATCCGGTCTGGCGCAAGGATCGCATCGTCGCCATCAACCTGCACATGATCACGGCCTTTCTCGATCGTCACCTCAAGGGTGATGAATCCCGGGCTGCCTATCTCGACGGCCTGGTGCCCGATTCGAGCAGCGGCCAGTGGACGCCAGCGCCCGGGACGCCATTCGGTGCGATCAGCCCGGGAACTGGCGACATCACGGTGTGGAAGGGATTTCACCACCGCAACGTCGAGGGACTGGAACTGCTGCATGCCGAGCCCGCGGAACCCGTGGCGCCACCGACCCGATGACGGCCCATTGAAGCGCTGCAGCGCATCGTGGCATCTTGAAAAGACATTTGCCTCGCCCGGCGGTATGCCTCACGCTGCAAGCGTGTGTGCCGGGACGGGATTCCATGAACCGGGTCAAAATCGACCGAAGGTGGCTGCCGCTCAATGCCTTGCGAGCCTTCGAGGCGGTCGCCCGGCACGGAAGCTTCACCGCCGCGGCCAACGCATCGCAGATCTCGCAGAGCGCCCTCTCCCGGCATGTGCTGGGTCTGGAAAGCATGCTGGGCACGCAGCTCTTCGATCGCAAGCCCCAGGCGCTGACCCTCACCAGCGCCGGTCAGCACCTGCTGCCCTCGGTCACCAAGGCTTTTGATCGCATCGAATACTCGCTGGACGAGATCCGCCAGCTCGCGTCGCCCTCGCTCCGTACCTTGCGCGTGCAATTTACGGCCACCTTTGCGGTGCGACTGGCCGCGCCGCTGCTGCGCGATTTCCGGCACATTCATCCGGAGGTGGAGATCAACCTGGTGAGTACTTACGCGGTCGGGCCGCCTGCGAATGATGTCGATATCGCCGTCGTATATTCCAAGCCCATGGTCACCGAGCGCGTCTGCGACCTGCTGTGGCCGGTGCATATGGGCATCCTGTGCCACCCGGAGGTGGTGAAACGCCACGCCGGCAAGGACCTGACGGCGCTCATCAATGACAACGAACTGATCCACATGCGCATCGACGGCATGCCGCGCCATCATTTCTGGATGCAGCTGAAGCGCGCTGCCAATCTGGGCGCAGTCAATGTCGAGCGCGGCCTGGTTTTCGATACCGAATTGTTGGCCGTGCAGTACGCGCTCGCCGGTGAAGGTCTGGCGCTGGTGGACCTGGCGCTGTTTCGCGAGTATCTGGATGACGGCCGGCTGGTGGCGCCCTATGACGTCACGCTGGACGATGGCTATGGATTCTATCTGATCACCGATTCAGAGGACTTAGGCGATCCCGCGGTGGCACTGTTTCGATCCTGGATGATCGAACGGTTTGGACCCGAGGCCCGTCTCAAACTGCAGGAACAAAAAGCATGAGTGAGACTGAGCCACGCGCCGGCCGGCGCACGGGCCGCCGGCCCGCCCCGCCGCCGGTGGCCGATGCGCCAGGCAGCGAGCGCGCCCGCGCGTATCGACACCTGCAGAATCCCTTCGAACCGCTGCGGGTGTTTTCCGACGACCAGGTGGCTGCCCTGCACGATGCGGCGCTGCGCATCCTCGAGACCCAGGGGACCAAGGTGCTCTCGGCTGACGCGCGGCGGCGCTACCGGGAAGGCGGAGCCGAACTGGACGAGGCCACCCAGGTCGTACGTTTCGATCGGGCGCTGATCACGCGGCTGCTGGCCCTCGCGCCCAAGAAATTCACGATGCACTCGGTGGATGCCGCGCGCCACGTACCCACCGGCGGCCGCCATGTCGCTTTCGCGCCGACCTCCGGACCACCCAACATCATGGATACGGCAGGTGGCCGGCGATCCGGCACGCTGGTTGACTACTGCAATCTGATCAGGCTTTGCCAGCATTTTGAAGTCATCCATGTACTCGGCGGCGCAGTGGAGCCCCAGGACATCGCCGTGAATGTGCGCCACCTGGAGATGATGCGTGCACAGCTGCTGCTGTCCGACAAGATCCCGCTGGTGTTTGCGCGCGGCCATGGTCAGATTGCCGACAGCTTCGAGATGATCCGCATGGCGCACGGGCTCAGCGGCGAGCAGTTCCGGGAGCGGCCGAGCTGCTACACGGTGATCAACACCAACTCGCCACTCCAGCTCGACGTGCCGATGGCCGACGGCATTGTCGATTTTGCGGCGGCCGGCCAGGTACTGATCATCACGCCGTTCACGCTGGCGGGCGCCATGGCTCCGGTGACGATTGCCGGCGCCCTGACGCTGGCGCACGCCGAGGCGCTGGCGGGTATTGCGCTCGCGCAGATGACACGGCCGGGTGCGCCCATCATCTATGGCAGCTTCACTTCCAACGTGGACATGAAATCGGGTTCGCCAGCCTTTGGGACGCCCGAGTATGTGAAGGCTGCCTTCGGCGCCGGCCAGCTGGCCCGGTTCCTGGGTCTGCCTTGGCGATCGTCGAACGCGACGGCCTCCAATACGCCCGACGCGCAGTCCGCCTATGAAGCGCAGATGAGCTTGTGGGGCGCGCTGATGGGCGGCTGCAACTTCATGCTGCACGCAGCCGGCTGGCTCGAGAGCGGGCTGACCACCTCGTACGAGAAATTCATACTCGATATCGAAATGCTGCAGATGTTTGCCGAGGTGTTCCAGCCGGTGGGCGCCACGGCCGCCGACATCGCCCTCGAGGCGGTGGCCGAAGTCGGCTATGGCGGCCACTTCTTCGGCTGCGCACATACGATGGAGCGCTACCGCAATGCCTTTTATGCGCCGCTGGTCTCCGACTGGCGCAACTACGGCACCTGGTTCAACGACGGGGCGCGAACCGCGACCGAACGCGCCCACACGATCTGGACGGAGACGCTGGCGCACTGCCAGGCGCCGCCGCGCGCTGGCGCGGTGGTCGAGGCCCTGGATGCTTTCGTGGCGCGCCGCACGAGCGAGGGTGGTGCGTCGCCCGTCAGCTAGGCGCGTTCGCGCTATCCCGCGTCGCGCCGCGCCTGACGGCTGCGCGCGCCTTGAGGTTACAATGGGCAAGTGACTTGAGGGCGCCGCCTGAAGGATCTGGAGTTGGCAAGCTGATGCAGAGGTTTTCCGCCTGGTCGCTGTTGAAGCAGGCATTTGGAGGGCACCGCGGCTGGCAGCCGCAGTGGCGGCGCGCCACGCCGAAGCCTGCCTACGATGCCATCGTGGTCGGCGGCGGCGGACATGGACTGGGCACCGCCTATTACCTCGCGGCCGAACACGGCATGCGGAATATCGCTTTGCTCGAGAAGGGCTGGATTGGCGGCGGCAACACTGGCCGCAATACCACAATACTGCGTTCCAATTACCTGTTCGATGAAAGCGCGCGGCTCTACGACCACTCGCTGAAGATGTGGCGTGACCTGTCGCAGGTGCTGAACTACAACGTGATGTACTCACCGCGCGGGGTACTGATGCTCGCGCATTCAGTGCACGATGTGCAGGTGCTCAAGCGGCACATTCATGCCAATCGTTGCAACGGCGTGGACAACGAGTGGCTGAGCCCGGCCGAGGCCAAGGCGTTCTGCCCACCGCTCAATATCGAGCACAATATCCGCTACCCGGTGATGGGCGGTGCGCTGCAGCGCCGCGGCGGCACCGCGCGCCATGATGCGGTGGCCTGGGGCTATGCGCGCGCCGCCGACGCGCTGGGCGTAGACATCATCGAGAACTGCGAGGTTACCGGCATGCGCCGTGATGCCAGTGGCGCCGTGCAGGGAGTCGAAACTTCGCGGGGCTATATCGCCAGCCGAAAAATCGGCGTCGTGGCTGCCGGCAACAGCAGCGTGGTGATGGCGATGGCGGGGGTACGCCTGCCGCTGGAGAGTTTTCCGCTGCAGGCGCTGGTATCCGAGCCGGTCAAGCCGGTGATGCCGTGCGTCGTGATGTCGAACTCGATTCATGCCTACGTCAGCCAGTCCGACAAGGGCGAGCTGGTGATCGGCGCCGGCACCGACGCCTACACCAGCTACACGCAGCGTGGCGCGCTGCACGTGAACATGCATACGCTGGCCGCGATCTGCGAGCTGTTCCCGGCCTTCAGGCGCCTGCGGATGCTGCGCAACTGGGGCGGCATCGTCGACGTGTCGCCGGATCGCTCGCCGATCATCGCCAAGACGCCGGTAGCCGGCCTGTATGTCAACTGCGGCTGGGGCACCGGCGGCTTCAAGGCGACGCCTGGATCCGCGCACCTGTTTGCCTGGACCATGGCGCACGACGAGCCGCATCCCATCAATGCGCCGTTCACGATCGAGCGCTTTCGCGACGGCCGGCTGATCGACGAGGCCGCCGCCGCAGCGGTCGCCCACTAGGCGCCGGCGATGCTGCTCATACAATGCCCCTACTGCGGAGCGCGACCGGAACTCGAGTTCAGCTACGGCGGCCAGGCGCACATCGCCCGGCCGGCGCCACCCGAGTCCGTCACCGCCGAGCAATGGGTCGAGTTCCTGTACCTGCGCAGCAATCCGCGTGGCGTGCACGCCGAGCGCTGGCGTCATGTGCGCGGCTGCGCGCGCTACTTCAATGCGCTGCGCGACACCCGCACCGATCGGTTCCTCGCCACCTACCGGAGCGGTGAGTCGCCACCCGCGGTGCCCGGAACAGGGCAGCCATGAGCGGCTGGCGCAGCGCACAGGGCGGTCGCATAGATCGCAGCCGACCGATGACCTTCAGCTTCGACGGCCGGAGCTACCGCGGTTTCGCCGGCGACACGCTCGCTTCGGCGCTGCTGGCCCATGGCGTGCATCTATTCGGTCGCTCGTTCAAATACCATCGGCCGCGCGGCCTGCTGTCCGCGGGCGCGGAAGAGCCCAATGCGCTGGTGACCGTGGTGCGCGACGCGGCCCGCAGCACACCCAACCTGCGGGCCACGCAGGTGGAACTCTACGAAAGTCTGCAGGCCCACAGCCAGAATCGCTGGCCCAGTCTGGGGTTTGACCTCGGCAGCATCAACAACTGGCTGGCGCCGCTGTTTCCGGCCGGTTTTTACTACAAGACCTTCATGTGGCCGCGCTTTGCCTGGCACCGCTGGTACGAACCCCGTATCCGTGCCGCGGCCGGGCTGGGGCGTGCACCAGTCGGCGCCGACCCGGACAGCTATGCGCAATGCTTCGCGCACTGCGACGTGCTGATCGTGGGCGCCGGCGCCAGTGGCATCGCCGCGGCGCTGGCGGCGGCCAGCAGCGGTGCGCGGGTGCTCGTGTGCGACGAGCAGAGCGAGATGGGTGGCTCGCTGCTCGATGAGCGTGACGCAGCCGAGTGGCTGCGTGATTCACTGGCGCGCCTGGCGGCGCTGCCCAACGTGACGCTGCTGCCGCGTACCACGGCGTTCGGCTATTTCCCGCACAACATGCTGGGCCTGTGCGAACGGGTTGCGGATCACCTGGCTACGCCGCCGCCAGGTGCGCCGCGCGAGCGGCTCTGGCAGGTGCGGGCGCGCGAGGTGGTGCTGGCCACGGGTTCCATCGAGCGGCCGCTGGTGTTTCCAGGGAATGACCGGCCCGGCGTAATGCTGGCCTCCGCGGCGCGCAGTTACCTGAATCGCTACGGCGTGCGCGTCGGCTCGCGCATTGTTGTGGTGACCGGGAGCGATGCGGCCTATGCAGCGGCGCTCGACCTGCAGGCCGCAGGCGTGGCGATCGAGGCCATTGCCGATGTGCGCGACGGTCCGGGCGGGGCCGCGATGAGTGCGGCCCGCGCCGCCGGCATCCGCGTGATCGATCATGCCACGGTGCTGGGCACTGCTGGCCGCCTGCGCGTCAACAGCGTGACGCTGGGTGTGGTGGCGGCTGACGGTTCGATAGGCGCTGCGGGCACCCTGCCCTGCGATGCGCTGCTGATGTCCGGTGGCTATACGCCGAGTGTGCACCTGCATTCCCAGTCACGCGGGGCGCTGCAATGGCAGGCCGACGGCCAGGTGTTCGTGCCCGGGACCGCGGCCGAGAACGAGCGCTCCGTCGGTGCCGCGCGCGGGCTGGACGGTCTGCAGAGCGCGCTGGACGATGGCGCGCAGGCCGGGTTTGCCGCGGCCTTAGGCTGTGGTCGAACCGCTAATGTGCCCGATGCGCGCATTGCGCTGCGCGAATTCCCGATGCGCGGTGCACCCGGTGCGCTGGCGCAGCCCGGGACGCGTGCGCCGGCCAAGGCCTTTGTCGACTGGCAGAACGATGTCACGACGCGCGATCTGGAACTGGCGATGCGCGAGGGTTTCTCGTCCATCGAACATATCAAGCGCTACACCACCACCGGCATGGCCACCGACCAGGGTAAGACCTCAGGTCTCAATGCGCTGGCGATCGTCGCCGCCCGCAGTGCGCGCCAGGTGCCGGACGTGGGCCTGACCACCTTTCGCATGCCCTACACACCGGTGAGCTTCGGCATACTCGCTGGCTACGATCGTGGCGATCAGTTCGATCCAGTGCGCCGCACGCCGATGCACGAGAGCGCACAGCAGCTCGGCGCGGTGTTCGAAGACGTCGGTATGTGGAAGCGCGCCTGGTATTTTCCGCGCGGAGGCGAGGACATGCACGCCGCCGTGATCCGCGAATGCCGCGCGGTGCGCGCCGCGTGCGGGCTGTTTGACGCCTCCACGCTCGGCAAGATTGAAGTCGTGGGGCCGGGCGCCGTGGAATTCATGAACCGGCTGTACGTGAACAACTGGAGCAACCTCGCCGTCGGCCGCTCGCGCTATGGTGTGCTGCTACGCGACGACGGCTTTGTGTTTGACGACGGCGTGGTCGCGCGCCTGGCGGACGACCGCTTCCACGTCACAACCACCACTGGAGGTGCGGCGCGCGTGCTGGGCCTGATGGAGGACTATCGGCAGACGGAGTGGACCGACATGAAGGTGTGGCTGACTTCCACGACCGAACAGTGGGCGGTGATCGCGGTGCAAGGCCCGCGCGCACGCGAGGTGGTTGCGCCCCTGATCTCTGGCTGTGATCTGTCGGCCGGCGCCCTGCCCCACATGGCCGTGACCCGCGGTACGATCTGCGGAGTGCCGCTGCTGCTGTTTCGTGTGAGCTTTACCGGCGAGCTCGGTTTCGAAATTAACGTGGCCGCGGACCATGGTGCCGCGGTTTGGGAGGCGGTACGTGCGGCAGGCGCAGCCCATGGCATCACGCCCTATGGGACCGAGGCCATGCACGTGCTGCGCGCCGAGAAGGGTTACATCATCGTGGGTCAGGAGACCGACGGCACCAGCACGCCCGATGATGTGGGACTGAGCTGGGCGATCGGCAAGAGCAAAGCTGATTTCGTCGGCAAGCGCTCATTGTCGCGACCCGCAATGCTGGCTCCAGGCCGCAAGCAGCTGGTCGGCCTGCTGACTGTGGATCCCACAGTGCTACTCGAGGAAGGCGCGCAGCTGGTGGTGACGCCGGGGCAGAGCGCGCCGATGCAGCTGATCGGCCATGTGACCTCTGCCTATCAGAGTGCGGCGCTCGGTCGTTCCATTGCGCTGGCGATGATTGCCGACGGGCGCTCGCGCGTTGGCCAGACCCTGTACGTATCCATGCCGGGCGGCGCTGTCGCCGTGCAGGTCGCGGCACCGGTGTTCTACGATCCGCAGGGGGCGCGCCTCAATGGCTGAGACCAGCGCCCCATGGCTGCAGCCCCTGCCCGCCGCTACGCGGCTGATATTTTGCGGCGACGAGGTCGCCGAGCGCGCGCTGCTCGCCGCACTGGCCTTGCCGGCGCCGCCGGCGGTCTGCCGTGGCATATCCAGTGGCGGCAACTCGGCGCTGTGGCTCGGCCCCGACGAGCGGCTGCTGCTGGCGCCTGCCGAGGGACGAGCGGCTCTGATTGCGGGCCTCGAGGCGGCCGTGGCCCCTCATGCCCACTCGCTGGTCGACGTCAGCCATCGGCAGGCGAGCTTCGAGTTGCGCGGCCCACTGTCAGCACTACTGTTGAATTCGCAGTGCCCCCTGGACCTCGGGCCGGCGGCCTTTCCGGTCGGCATGTGCACACGCACGGTGTTTTCCAAGGCCGAGATCGTGCTTTGGAGCACGGCGCCCGAAACTTTCCATCTTGAGGTCTGGCGTTCCTTCGCCGACTACGTCGTGACGCTGCTGTTCACGGTGGCGCGCGAGTACCGGCTGGCCGCTCTCCCCCAAAATCAACATTGACGCCACCTGTAACCGGGGTATACTTTAGTTGTTGAAAACTTCAACAAGTGAGGTCGAAAGTGGCAACCGTCAATTTCAGTGTCCCCGATGAAGTGAAAGCGGAGTTCGACAAGGCCTTCGGTGATCAGAACAAGAGTTCCATCATCGCTGCATTGATGCGGCGGGCAGTACGCGAGCGGCAACTCCAAATCAGGCGTGAGCGGCTGTTCCGGCAATTTAGCGCCGTGCGTAAGCACCGGCCGTCCTTTACGAGCGGGGAAGTCCGTGCGGCACGGACAGCCGAACGACCGTGATCGTGGTTGTCGATGCGAGTGTGATTCTCAAATGGCTGCTTGAGGATCCGGCCCGCGAGCCTGATACCGAAAAGGCCTCAGCCCTCGTTGAACTCGTTGTACGTGGGAGACTGGAGATTCTGCAGCCTGTGCATTGGTTGGCCGAGGTGGCGGCGGTGGCAGCCCGCCTCACCCCGCGGACGGCCGTCGATGATGTAGAAATGCTCGCGGCATGGGAGATTCCTACTGCCGATAACCCGAACGTTATCCGACGCGCGACCGGCCTGGCTATTGAGACGAATCATCACCTGTTTGACACGCTGTATCACGCCGTCGCGCTCGAACATGACGACGCGCTCTTAGTGACCGCAGACGACCGGTATTACCAACAAGCAAAGCGCTATGGCATGATTGCCGCGTTGCGCGACTGGGAAGCTATATCGTGATTGTCGCTATTGCTGGCGGGCGGCTATTTGCCAGCTGTCACCCACGCAAACGCAGATTTTCCGGATCGTACAGCGGCTCGGTCCCGACCACTGCGCGCCGGCGCGTGCCCAGAATCTCCACCTCGAGCTCGGTGCCGGCAGCGGCCAGATCGCTTTGCACATACGCCAGGGCGATGCTCTGCTGCAACCGGTAGCCGTAGCCGCCCGAGGTCACCAGGCCGACCACCTGATCACGCTGGAAGACAATCGATACCGCTGCGGCATCCGCATCCCCGGCCTCGACGAGGAGTGGTACGAAGCGCTCGCGCGGGCCCCGCCTGGCCTCGCGCCGCAGCGCTTCCTGACCGATGAAACCACCGGGCTTGTCCAGCTTCACGAAGCGATTGAGGGACGCCATGAAGGGCGTGTACTCGCTGGTGAGATCACCCTTCCAGGCGCGGTAGCACTTCTCGAGTCGCAGGCTGTCCATGGCGTACAGTCCAAAATCGCTGATGCCCAACGGCACGCCCGCCGCCCACAACAGGTCGTAGACCGCCAGCAGCTGCTCAACCGGCAGATGCAGTTCCCAACCGAGCTCACCCACGTAGTTGACACGCAGCGCGATGGCCTCAGTTTGGCCGATGGCAAGTGTTCTGACGGCCAGCCACGGGAAAGCCTGGTTCGACAGATCGGTCGAGGTCAGCGCAGTCAGCAGTTCGCGTGATTTCGGCCCGACCACAATCAGGGTGCCGAAGCGCTCGGTCTGATTATCAATGTTTACAGCCGCGGCGCGCTCTGGCAGGTGGGCGCGCAGCCAGTGCTCGTCGTGGCGCTCGCCGGCCGCCGCACTGATGAGCCAGTAGCGCTCGGGCGCCAGCGCCGTAATGGTCATCTCGGTGACGATGCCGCCGTTGGGAGCGCAGAAATAACTGAGCGCGGTGCGGCCAGGTCGCGGCAGCGCGCCTGCGACCATGTGATCGAGCCAGGCCGCAGCGCCGGCGCCCGACACCTCAAATTTTGTGAAACCGGGGAGATCGAGGACCGCGACCCGTTGCTGCACCGCCTGGCACTCGCGGGCGATCGCCGCGTGCCAGCGCGGTCGGCGAAACGACGATTCCGGGGCGTCGCTGGGATCGGTCGGCAGCGGAAAGTACACGGCGCGCTCCCAGCCACCACGCGCGCCGAAGCGGGCACCCTTGTGCTGCAGCCGCCCATAGGCGGGCGAGGACTTGGCGGGTCGGCCCGCGGCGCGCTCCTCGGCCGGAAAGCCGATTCCGTATTCGTGCCGGTAGGTCTCCAGCGCCTTGGCCAGCGTGAATTTCTGATCGGCATAGTCGTGGTAGCGGCGCACGTCCAGCGGCCACATGTCCCACTCCGGCTGACCATGGACCACCCACTCGGCGATGACCTTGCCGGCGCCGCCGGCCTGGGCGATGCCGAAGGTGAAGGCGCAGCAGTGAAAGAAACCAGGCAACCCCGGCGCCGGACCGATCAGCGGATTGCCATCCGGCGCGTAGGGAATCGGTCCATTAATCACCGATTTCACGCCCACGGTGCCGAGCAGCGGCACGCGCGCGCAGGCCGCTTCAATATAGGACTCGAGCCGCGGCAGGTCATCATCGAACAGCTGCTGCGCAAATTCCTCTGGAATACCCCGCACCCAGTGCGCGGTGGCCTGCCATTCGTAAGGCCCGAGTATCAGACCCTGGCGCTCCTGGCGCATGTAGTAGCTGACATCCGGATCGCGCAGCAGTGGCAGACGCGCCGCACCGCGCGCCACCAGTTCAGGTATGTCTTCGGTGACCAGGTACTGGTGCGAAAGCGTCACGATCGGGAGGTACACGCCGACCAGCGCCGCAATTTCACCGCCCCGGTAGCCGGCAGCATTGATCACGGTCTGCGCGACAATCTCCCCGCGATCGGTCACCACGCGCCACTCGCCCGAGGGCCGGCGCTCGATCGCCGTCACGCGCGTCTGGCGATGAATCTGCGCCCCGGCATCCCGCGCGCCCTTGGCCAGCGCCTGCGTGAGTTGAGCAGGATCGATGTCGCCGTCATACGGATCGTACAGACCGGCGCGGATGTCATCAGTTGTGATGAACGGATGCCGGGCGCGGATCTCGGCCGGATCCAGCATCTCAAACTCGATGCCCTGGGCGCGCGCCTGCGCCAGCACATGCCGGAATTCGTCCACGCGCTGAAGCGTGTGCGCAAGCCGGATGCTACCGGTGATGTGGTAGTTGATGTCGTAGCCGACCCGCGCCGCCAGTTCCGCGTACATCCGCGTGCTGTGGCGCTGCAGCTTGATCAGATTCCAGGAGGTCGAGAAATTGGGGCAGTTGCCGGCCGCGTGCCAGGTCGAACCGGAAGTCAGCTCATCGCGCTCGAGCAGCACAACGTCGCGGACCCCCAGTTGCGTCAGGTGATAGAGCGCGCTGCAGCCCACCGCGCCGCCGCCAATGACCAGCACCTGGGTATGGGATTTCATACGGGGCGCTGCTTAGGTCCTGATGCGCGCGCCCTGCGGGTCGTACCAGGGCTGCAGTTGCACCGCGGCCGGATGCCGCTCGCAGGCCACCTCGACTTCCCAGCGGCCGCTCTGCAGCCATTGCGGCGTCACGCCGTCCTCGCAGGACACATAGCCCATGCCGATGGAGCGCTCGAGCCGGTGACCCCAGGCGCCGGAGCGGATCGAACCGACGATATGGCCGTCACGCAGTAGCGGCTCCTCGTGATACAGGAGCGGCGCGCTGGCCGAATCGTTCTGCAGCATCACCTGCACCAGACGCCGGGGCAGTGCGCCGCGAGCCCGCTGGGCCAGCAGTGCCTCGCGCCCGATGAAACCGCCGGGCTTGTCCCAGGCGATCGTGAAGCCAAGGCCCGCATCGAGCGGCGTGTCCTCATCGCCGATGTCGTGGCTCCAGTGGCGGTAGCCCTTCTCGACGCGGCAGGCGGCCATGGCGTGGTAGCCCGCGTGCCGCAGACCGAAACCAGCGCCGGCTTCGCAGAGCCGCTCGTACACATCGAACAGCTGTTCGCCCGGAATATAAAGTTCCCAGCCCAGCTCACCGACATAGGTGATGCGGCTGGCACGCACACGTGCGTAACCGATCTCGATCTCGGCCGAGCTGCCAAAGGGGTGCGCGGCATTAGCAAGATCCGCGCCGGACAGGCTCGCCAGCAGTGCCCGGCTACCAGGACCCATTACGCCGAGCATCGCCAGTCCCGCAGTCAGGTCCGTTACCGCGCAGCGCGCATCGGCGCGCGCTTCAATCCGGCGCCGCAGCCAGCTGAGGTCGCG
>Ga0075026_100000011_pt1 | contig 52878 bp, 46 predicted proteins | sample Str012_2_FD_71392 | JGI IMG/M metagenome (GOLD analysis project Ga0075026, IMG submission 71392) | Freshwater sediment microbial communities in response to fracking from Pennsylvania, USA - Straight Creek_MetaG_SC_2012 | ecosystem: Environmental > Aquatic > Freshwater > Creek > Sediment... | reverse complement strand
CGCCGGCCGGCCGGCGCAGGACCCGAGGCCGGCCGGGCGAATCGGCGAGGCTGAGGATGAGCGCCAGCGCGGACTCGATCCGAGCCGGCGTGTTCGGCTCGTCGACCGTGTCGCCCAACGCCGTCTGCAGGGCATGGCGCAGCCGGTCGATGTCCGCGCGCCCGAACACGATGACGATGTCCTCGACGTGCCGCTGAGCCGGCAGTGGCTCCGGGGCGACCTCTGCCTCGACCGGGACGATCATTGGAATCCCGAGATCGTCGCCACCAAGACGTCGTCGTGCCCGATTGATGGTCGCCCACATGGTCGGCAGCATCGCCGCTGACCGGAGGGCTTCGCCATCACCTCTTCGGCGGCCCATGGCCTGCCGGATGGCCCATGTCGCGGGCCGGCTCAGCCGAGCGCGTGGTTGAACTGGCCCCAGATGGCGTCCGGTTGCCACGTGAGCGGATCGCCCCGGATCAGCCGCGGCGCGCGCCACATCTCCACCCAGCCGTTCGCGAGCAACCGCTCGAGGCCTGCCTCGTTCTCGGACAGCACTCCGGCCCGAACGTGTCCGTCGGGGCCGTGCGCGACACGCCGCGCGTGCAGGATGGCCTCCGCGTCGTCGAGAGCCGGAGCGATCGTCGCGCCGCCGCCCCAGGGCGCGCGGACGACGAACCCACCGAGCACGCCGTCACTCGCGACGAGCACTCGCGCCGTGCCTCGATCCGCGAACGTGCCGATGAGGTGTGCCCGATCCTCACCGGTGACGGCGGCGTCGAGCGCCTCCATGGCGTCGAGGTCATGGGGTTCGAACGCTCGGATGCGGGGGTCGATCCGCGTCGCCGATGCCAGCCCCGGCGCCTCGAGGATCCGGTACCACGTCTGGACCTCGAAACCGACCTGCTCGTACAACGGCCGACCGGCGGCCGTGGCGACCAGGACGAGCGTCCGACAGGCCGCGGCATCGGCGACGTCGATCGTCGTCCTGGTCAACTCGAGACCGACGCCCCGCCGACGCCAGGCCGGGTCGACGAAGATCGTGCCGATCCAGCCGACCGTGCCGTTCAGGCTGATGACGCCGGTCCCGACGGCGACCCCGTCGGCCTCGGCGACGAACGGCTGGGTCTCGGGATGGGCGAGGGCGAACTCGAGGTACAGCCGGCGGTCGCCCCAGTCCTGACTCAGAAGAAGGGCCACGACCGGATCGATGTCGGCACGTGTCATCGGGCGGATGACCGGGAGCTGCATCCACCGATCGTAGCGGGCTCGTCGGCTATCATCCGAGGCCATGGCCACCCTGTCGCGCTCGGACGTCGAGCATGTCGCTCACCTCGCCCGCCTCGGCCTGACGGACGCCGAGCTGGCGCGCCTTGAGCTCGAGCTCAACCACATCCTCGACCAGTACGCCATCCTCGCCGGATTGCCGACCGACGACATCCCACCGACCGCGCAGACGATCGAACTCGAGAACATCCTGCGCGACGACGTTGTCCGGCCGTCACTCCCGGTGGCCGCGGTCCTGGCGAACGCGGCGGCCACGAACGGTGACTTCATCGTCGTCCCGGCCATCCTCGACGAACGCTGACGCGCCGGTGACCGACCTGACGCGACTCCATGCCCACGAGATGGCGGTGCTCCTTCGGACAGGTGAGGTCTCGTCGCGCGAATTGACCGAGACCCACCTCGCGGCGGCGGAACGGGACAACCGGGCGCTCAACGTCTGGTTGACCATCGATCGCGATCGGGCGCTCGCCGAGGCCGACGCCGCCGACGCCCGACTCGCGGCGGTGCGCACGAACCCTGACCGGGCCCTGGATCTGCTCCGGCCGCTTGTCGGTATCCCCGTGGCACTCAAGGACCTCGTGTCGCTGGCCGGCGGCCAGTGCACGGCCGGATCGCGGATCCTCGAAGGCTATCGCGCCCCGTATGACGCCCACATCACGGAGCGGCTTCGCGAGGCGGGCGCGGTCATCCTCGGCAAGACCAACATGGACGAGTTCGCGATGGGCTCGTCGACGGAGCACTCCGCCTATGGTCCGACGTCCAATCCGTGGGCACTCGACCGGGTACCCGGCGGCAGCAGCGGCGGATCGGCGGCGGCGGTCGCGGCGTTCCACGCCCCGTTGTCGATCGGCACGGACACGGGCGGTTCGATCCGCCAGCCGGCAGCGCTGTGCGGCGTGGTCGGCATGAAGCCGACCTATGGCCGGGTCAGCCGATACGGGATCGTCGCGTTCGCCAGTTCGCTCGACCAGATCGGTCCGTTCGCCCGGGATGCCCGGGACGCGGCGGCGCTGCTCCATGCCATCGCCGGCCGCGACGATCGCGATTCCACGTCCTCGCCGGAACCCGTGCCGGCGACCCTGGCAGCGTTGCCGGCCGGCGACGACGAGGCGGCCGGCTCGCTCCGCGGCAAGCGGCTTGGCCTGCCTCGCGAGTACTTCGTCGCCGGCATGGAGCCTGGTGTCGAGGCGCGCGTGCGCGAGGCCGTCGCGGCCCTCGAGGCAGCCGGCGCGACGGTCGAAGAAGTCAGCCTGCCGCACACCGACTACGGCCTCGCCACCTACTACATCGTCGCGCCGGCCGAGGCATCGGCGAACCTGGCCCGCTATGACGGCATCCGGTTCGGGCCGCGCCTCGGCGACGGCGATGTCCTGGCGAACTACCTCGCCACCCGTGGCCGGGGATTCGGGCCCGAAGTCAAGCGCCGGATCATGCTCGGGACGTACGCCCTGTCGGCCGGCTACTACGACGCCTATTACCTGAAGGCGCAGAAGGTCCGGACGCTCATCAAGGGCGATTTCGATGCGCTGTGGACGCAGGGTTTCGACGCGCTGGTCGCGCCGACCTCGCCGACCGTCGCCTTCCGCTTCGGCGAGCGGCTCGCAGATCCGGTCTCGATGTACCTCTCGGACGCGTGCACCCTGCCGGTCAACATGGCCGGACTGCCGGGCGTCTCGATCCCGTGCGGGATGTCGGACGGGCTGCCGGTCGGCCTGCAGTTCATCGGATCGGCCTGGTCGGAGGCGTCCCTGTTCGGTCTCGCGCGCGGCTACGAGGCGATCACAGCGGATGCAGATTGGCGAGGCCTCGAGCCCACCGATCTGGCCGCGGCGGCAGAGCCAGAGACGCCCACGCCGGCCGATCGCATGCGCGCCGTGGAGTAGCCCGCGCTCCTTCGACCTACGCTCGCTCCGTGGTCACGGCGCATTTCGTGGCGACACGCGTCGCGGCTCGCCCATGGGACGGACGACCGTGCCGTGTCCCGTGCAGGTGACCCGAGCAGGGCCACGGGTACTGCCCCTCTGTCCACCGGCGAGGACGGACCCGCCGGATGTCCCTTGGGTTCGGGCGGGACGGCACTCGCCACACGTCGCGCAGGTCACGACCATCGGTCCCGGAGGTGACGTATGCGATTGCGCATCGCGATCGCCGGAACGGTCATCGGGACCGCCGCCGGGATCACAATCAGCCGAGTGGCTCGCTGGCGACGGACATGGGGCATCGAACCCCTCGAGGCGATCAGGCCGCTGCCGGGCGACGACCTCGTGCCGACCACGACGGCCATCGAGACCCGTGGCATCACGATCGACGCTCCGCCCGAGGCCGTCTGGCCGTGGCTCATCCAGATGGGTTTCGGGCGCGCCGGCTGGTACAGCTACGACCAGCTCGACATGCGCGGCAAGAGTGCCGTGAAGCTCATGCCGGAGTGGGGGAGCATCGCCGTGGGCGACATCGTCCCGACGGCGCCGGGCAGCGGGTTCTCCGTCCGCGTCGTCGAGCCGGGCCGGGCACTGGTCTTGTTCACCGACACCGCTCTCGTCGAGAAGCAGGCCGCGGAGGCCCGCGAGATCGCCAAGACGGCCGACCTGGTCGGTGAGGAGCGGACCGCCGTGCCGCCCGGGCTGGCGGCGTCTGGCGCATTCCTGGGCACCGCGCCACGGGAGTTCGCCGCGAGTTGGGCATTCGTCCTCGAACCGCTCGACGGCGGACGGACCCGGCTCATCGAGCGATTCCGTGTCCGCTTCGGAGACGGAGGGCCCCGGTTCCGGTTCATCGGCCCGGCAATGGGCTTCGGCGTGTTCCTGATGATGCGTCGCCAGATGCTCGGGCTCGGCGAACGGGCCGTACTGACCGCGGTCACCCCGCGTGTGGCCGCGGTGGCTGCGACGAAGCCGGAGCGTACCCATGCCAACGGCCGGGCCGTCGAGCCGGCCGAGCCGACCGAGGTCCTGGCCACGGCGACCTGACCCTGTCGGGTGGTGCCCCGCGGGGCGCCCGATGCCGTAGGCTTGCCGACCATGGCGACCGACATCGAACCCCGCGCACCACTCGCCGACCGCGTCCTGTCCGAACGCGTCCGGTCCGTCCCGCCGTCAGGCATCCGGCGGTTCTTCGACATCGCCGCGTCGATGGACGACGTCATCAGCCTCGGGGTGGGGGAGCCCGACTTCGACACGCCACGGGTGATCGTCGAAGCCGGTGTCGAGAGCCTGCGAGAGGGCCGGACCCACTACACCAGCAATTTCGGCACGCTCGAGTTGCGACGTGCCCTGTCGAGTCACCTCGAGGGTCGCTACGGCGTGATGTACGACCCGGCGACGGAGATCCTGGTGACCGTCGGGGCGTCGGAGGCGGTCGACCTCGCGCTGCGCGCGACCTGCGACCCGGGCGACGAGGTCATCCTCCACGAACCCTCGTATGTCGCCTACGTCCCCGCGATCGTGTTCGCCGGTGGGGTCGTTCGCCATGTCGCCACCCGTTTCGAAGACGACTTCGCGCTCGACCCGGCGGCCGTCGAGGCCGCCATCACGCCTCGCACGAAGGCGCTCTTCCTCGGCTATCCCTGCAACCCGACCGGCGCGGTGCTCCCCGATGACGTCCAGGACGCCCTGGCCGAGATCGCCGTCGCCCGCGACCTGCTCGTTTACAGCGACGAGATCTACGACCGGCTCGCGTACGGGACGTACCGTCACCGGGCGATGAGCGCGCTCCCCGGAATGCGCGATCGGACGATCCTGATGGGCGGCTTCTCGAAGGCGTACGCGATGACCGGCTGGCGGGTCGGCTACGTCGCGGCGCCGGCGCACATCCTCGAGGGCATGGTCAAGGTCCATCAGTACGGCATCATGTCGGCCCCGACGACCGCGCAGGACGCGGCCCTGGCCGCGATCGTCGATGGCGAGCCTGACGTCGAACGGATGCTGGCCGAGTACGACAGGCGACGACGGCTCATCGTGGACGGGCTCAACGCGCTCGGCCTCGAGACGTTCGAGCCGCGCGGCGCGTTCTACGCATTCCCACGGATCGGATCGACCCGTTTGTCCGACGATGTCTTCACGGAGCGACTCCTGACGGAGGAGCAGGTGGCCGTCGTGCCGGGCAGCGCGTTCGGGCCGTCCGGCGCCGGACATGTCCGGATGTGCTATGCGACATCGTACGAGCGGCTCGAGGAGGCCCTTCGGCGGATCGGCCGGTTCGTCGAACGGGTCAGGGCGGAGACGGCCGCGACCGTCTGACCACGGTACGGGACTGCCTCGGTCGTCGATGCACTGGCGCTATGCGACACTACGGCGATGGAGCCACGACGCCCCCCAGGCCCCCTTCGCGGATGGCGATGACTGGCGCGTCCGAGCGATACGAGGCGGTCATCGGGATCGAGGTTCACAGCCAGCTGCGAACCTCGTCGAAGATGTTCTGCGGCTGCTCGACGGAGTACGACGGCGCGCCACCGAACACCCACGTCTGCCCGGTCTGTCTCGGGCTGCCGGGCGCTCTGCCGACGATCAATCGGCGGGCAGTCGAGCATGTCCTCGCGACCGGTGCGGCGATCGACGCGACGGCTCCGGCGGCGACGCGCTGGGACCGCAAGAACTACTTCTATCCGGACCTGCCCAAGGGCTACCAGATCAGCCAGTACGACCTGCCGCTCGCCTCGCTCGGAAGGCTGACCTTCGACACGTCGGACGGCCCGTTCACCGTCGCGATCACCCGGGCGCACCTGGAGGAGGACACGGCGAAGCTGGTCCACGCCACGGATGCGAGTGGCCGCAAGGTCAGCCTGGTCGATTTCAACCGCTCCGGCGCGCCGCTCATGGAGATCGTCACGGAGCCCGACATCCGGACGGCCGAACAGGCCCGCCGGTACGCGGAGGAGCTCCAGCTGCTGCTCCGCTCGATCGGCGCGTCCGACGCGGACATGGAGCGGGGGCAGATGCGGGTCGAGGCCAACGTGTCGTTGCGGCTTCGCGGCAGCGTCCCGTTCGGGACCCGGATCGAAGTCAAGAACATGAACTCGTTCCGAGCGGTCGAGCGTGCCATCACCTTTGAGATCGAGCGCCAGGCGGCGAGCCTCGACGCGGGCGAGCCGCTCGTCCAGGAGACGCGCGGCTGGTCGGACGAGCGAGGCGAGACGTACCGGATGCGGGTCAAGGAGACGTCCGACGACTACCGCTACTTCCCCGAGCCGGACCTCCCGCCACTCCATCTCGATCCAGCCTGGCTGGCCGACGTGCGGGCGGCACTCGCGGAGTTGCCGGCGGCCCGCCGGACACGCTATCGCGACGCCCTCGGGCTGACCCCGTATGACGCCGGAGTGCTGGTCGCGGATCCGGCCGCAACGGCGCTGTTCGAGTCGACCATGGCCGCCGCGCCGACCGCTGGCGCAAAGCCGGTCGCGAACTGGGTCACCGGGGAGTACCTGCGCCTGCGGAACGCCGCAGCCGGTCCGATCGTCGTCGCGCCGGCCGAACTGGCCGCGATCATCGAGGCCGTCACGACCGGAACGATCTCGCGCGCCCAGGGCCGCGAGGTCCTCGAGGCCCACACCGCGAGTGGCGAGATGGCAGCGTCGATCATCGAATCGCGCGGGTTCCGCCAGATCTCCGACGGCGACGCCGTCGGTGCTGCGGTCGATGCCGCGCTGGCCGGGAACCCGACGGCCGTCGCAGACTACCGCGCGGGCAAGGACCAGGCCATCGGGTTCCTCGTGGGCCAGGTCATGAAGGCGACGCGTGGCCAGGCGAATGCGGCACTCGTCCAGGCGGCCGTGCGTGAACGGCTCGATTCGGAGCGGGCAGGGGAGGGCTGAACGAGTGGGGCCGTTGAACATCGTGCTGTGGCTGGCCGGAGTCGCTTTGATCGCGATCGGTTATAGCCGGGCGAGGGTCCCCTGGGCGCGCTACCGGTCACTCAAGGCCCAGGACGCCAACGTCGCCCGCTATGAGTCGTGGCGCGGTGGCGTGCGCAGCGACGGTGTGACGGGCGCATCGGTCGCGATGGCTGTGCTGCGCCGTCAGGCCCAGATCGGCGCCGGGATCGCGGTCGTGGGCGTGGTCCTGGTCTTCCTCGGGTTCCTCATCCGCTGACCCGGGCGGTGTCCGGGTTTGCTCCGGGCGCACGACTTGCGTGGGAAGCACACGACGTCCGAGTCAGAAGCGCATGCACGCGGGATCGTGCACCGGGGGCACAGGTCGCGACTTGACTGACCGTCCGCGCATCTCGAAGTTCCCAAGGTCTGTCCGAGTGCAACAAGTCGGCATGGATCCAGCCATCCGGGGATCCCCAGCGGCTTTGTGTGCTCCGGGCGCAACCGTTGCACAGCCAGCATCTGTTCCTGGTGCCGGCGGCCTAGCGCCGCTGGATCCGCCGCCACTCGATGGCCGTACAGCGGTCCATGACGACCTCCAGTCCTGCATCGTGGGCGACCCGCGCGGCCTCCCAGTTGACCACACCGAGTTGCAGCCACACCACCCGGGCGCCTGCCGCGACAGCCTCGCGCGCGTGCGCTACGCACAGCTCGGAGCGTCGGAAGACATCGACCATCTCGAACGGACCGGTCGCGGCGACCGCCTCCGCGATCGTCCGGAACGCCGGAACACCCAGGAGATCGCGGATGTTCGGGTTGATCGGCACGCACTCGAAGCCCTTGTCGATCAGATAGCGGAAGACCGTGTGCGACGGCCGGCCCCGGTCCCCGGACGCGCCGACGACAGCGATGCGCCGAGTCGCCCGGAGGACGCGTTCGATCCCACGGTCGTCGAGGACCGGGACGGGTCCGCGCCCCTCCTCGAGGTCGAGGAAGGTTGCGGCCCGGTCGCGTTCCTCCCGCGTCAGGTCGCGGCCTCGCGCTCGTACGGCTGGCCGTCGGCGGCGGGTGGGATGCTTCGACCGACGACACCGGCGAGGATGATGATCGTGACGAGGTAGGGCAGAGCGTCGAAGGACTGCGGGGGCAGCGAGATCAGGATCTCGCCGAGCTGGCCCGATGGGGGCGCGATGAGGATGGACTGGCTGATCCCGACCGTCGATGCGAACAGCAGCGCCGCACCGAACGCCCCGACAGGCGTCCAGCGGCCGACGATCATGGCCGCCAGGCCGATGAACCCGTCGCCGACGGTCATCCCCGGCTGGAAGGCCGCAGTCGCCTCCATGCTCAGGAAGGCGCCGCCGAGCCCGGCCAGGACGCCACCGAGCATCACGTTCCGGTAGCGCAGTCGGATGACATCGATGCCGACCGTCTCGGCGGCGCGCGGATGCTCGCCGACGGCTCGACTGCGGAGGCCCCAGCGCGTCCGGAACAGGAAGATCTGGAAGACGATCACGATGACGATGAGGCTGATCGTGATCGGGCCCTGGCCGAAGATCATGTCGAATAGCCAGCCGACGCCGGGCAGGTCCGTTATGGCCTGCGGCGGGGTCCAGGCCTTGAACTGGCCTGCACCTTCGGGCGAATTGATGGACAGCAGCGAGATCAGGTAGCCGGTGATGCCGAACGCCGCGATGTTGATGATGGTGCCGCTGATGATCTGGTCCGCCCTGACCGAGATCGATAACCAGGCGTGCACGAACGACACGGCGACGCCGGCGAGGACGGCAAGGATCAGCGCGGCGAGCAGCGTCGGCGTGACCCCGAAGACCGGCCCGACGGTCGACCCGAGGACCGGCTGGAGATAGACACCCGCCGTCCAGCCGACGAATGCGGCCACCAGCATCGTTCCCTCGATGCCGATGTTGACGACGCCGGATCGTTCGCACATGACGCCGCACAGCGCGGCGAACCCGATCGGCACGGACGCCTTCATGACGATCGGCGCGATGACCGGCAGGATATGGATGAGGTATCCGATCAATTCGAAGACGAGTCCGATCACCGGCAGGCTGTAGAAGAACTGGAACGGGTCCATCAGCGGATCGTCGCCTCACCGCCATACGTCGCCGTGAAGGTCGTCGCCGAGTCCTCGAGGCCGGTCTTGGCGCCCTTGAGCCGGAAGATCCTCTTGATCACGGGGCTGACCACGAGGAAGAACAGGATCGTCGCCTGCAGGACGCCGACGAGGTCCGCGGGGACGCCGGCCTGGATCTGCATCGCCGAGGCGCCCGTCCGCATGGCACCGAACAAGAGCGCCGCGAGCACGATCCCGAGCGGGCTCGTGCGCCCGAGGAGAGCCACGGCGATGGCATCGAAGCCGACCGTCGTGCTGTAGGTCGTCGTCATGGTATGCGTTGCGCCGAGCAGATCGGTCGCGCCCGCCATCCCCCCGAGCATCCCCGACACGGTCATCGTCCAGATGATCAGATGGCGCGGCGACATGCCGGCGTATCGAGCCGCGTCCGGGCTGGCGCCGGCGATGCGGATCTCGAAACCGCGCGTGGTCCGGAACAGCAGGAAGCCGTACAGGACGGCCATGATCGGGGCGTAGATGATCGCGATCGTCCCGTTCCGGCCGAGGATCACCGGGAGCGACGCATTGCCGACCGGGAGCGTCTGCGGCGAGGCCGATCCGATGACATTCAACGGCCCGCTCACAGCTGCGGCCAGGATGGCGATGGCGACGAAATTGAGCATGATCGTGGTCACGACTTCGTGCGCGCCCGAGACCGCCTTCAGGAAGCCCGGGATGAAGCCCCAGGCGGCCCCGAAGATCATCCCGGCAGCCAGCGAGACGGGGACGGCGACGATGACCGGGCTGTCACTGAGCTGCACGCCGACGATGACCGAACCCAGGGCGCCCATCAGGAACTGGCCCTGGACGCCGATGTTGAAGAGCCCGGCCTTGAACCCGAGACCCACCGCGAGGCCACCAAGGAGCAACGGCATGGTGTTGTCGAGGGTGTTCACGATCGCCCGCTCGGATCCGACCGACCCAGACACGAGCGCGCCGTACGCGTCGAGTGCGAGACCTGGATTCAGCTCGCCCGTGACCAGCCACTGCGAGAAGATGATGACCAGCGAGCCGACGATGACCGACAGGACGATCGAGATGATCGGCAGGGCGAGGACGGACCAGGCCCGGCTCAGCCGACGAGTCACGCGGCGCTCCCGGTCTCGCCGGTCGTGGTGCCGTCGTCGCCGGGACGCCCGCCGGTCGCCATGAGGAGGCCGACATCGTTCTTGTCGGCCGTCCGGCCGTCACGGAGGCCGACCAGCTGGCCTCGGTAGATGACCGCGATCCGATCAGACAACTCCAGGATCTCGTCCAATTCGGCCGAGACGAGCAGGATGGCCACTCCGGCGTCGCGCTTGGCGATGGTCTGCTTGTGGATGAACTCGATGCTGCCCACATCGAGTCCCCGGGTCGGCTGGTCGAGAACCAGCAGGCGCAGGTCGTGGCTGAACTCGCGGGCGATGACGACCTTCTGCTGATTACCACCCGACAGGGTGGACGCCTTGGCATCGGCCGACGGTGTCCGGATGTCGAACGCCTTGATCTGTTCCTCGGCCGACTCCCGGATCGCGACGTCGTCGCGCAGCAGCCCACGCGAGTACGGCTTGCGGTGGTAGCTGGTCAGGACGAGGTTGTCGGCGATGCTGAATGACAGGACGAGCCCGAACCGGTGCCGGTCGGCGGGCACATACCCCACGCCGTGTTCGTACACGTCGCGGGACTTGAGGCCGGTGATGTCGACGCCTTCCAGTGTCACCGTGCCGCCAGTCGGTCTGCGCAGGCCGACGATCGCCTCGATCAGCTCATCCTGGCCGTTGCCCGCCACGCCCGCGATGCCGAGGATCTCACCGGAGCGGACCTCGAGGTCGATAGCGTGCACCACCTCATTTCCGCGGTCGTCGCGGACGACGAGGCCCTGGACCTGGAGGGCCGCAGCCGCAGGATGGGATTCGCCGCGATCGACGGTCAGCGACACCTCGCGCCCGACCATGAGCTCGGCGAGGTCTTCCTCGTTCGTCTCGGAGGGGATCCGCTGGCCGACGACCTTGCCTCGCCGGACGACCGTGATCCGGTCCGCGATCTCAAGGACCTCGTACAGCTTGTGACTGATGAAGACGATACTGTGCCCCTCGGCCGCCAGGCGCCGGAGGACCTCGAAGATCTCCTGTGTCTCCTGGGGCGTCAGGACCGCGGTCGGTTCGTCGAGGACGAGGACCTTCGCGTCGCGGTAGAGCGCCTTCAGGATCTCGACCCGCTGCTGCCAGCCGACCGACAGCGATCCGACCCTCACCTCTGGATCGACTTCGAACCCGAAGCGCCGGCCGAGGTCGATGATCCTCTTGTGCGCCTCGTTCCGGTCGAGGAACCCGCCGCGCGTCGTCGATTCCTCGCCGAGCACGATGTTCTCGGCGACGGTCAGGACGGGGACGAGCATGAAGTGCTGATGGACCATGCTGATGCCGCGACGGATGGCGTCGGACGGTCCCGAAAGCTGGACCTCCGTACCGTCGATCAGGATCTGACCGGCGTCCGGGCGGGCCAGTCCGTACAGGATGTTCATGAGGGTCGTCTTGCCGGCGCCGTTCTCTCCGAGCAGCGCGTGGATCTCACCCGGCCGGATGTCCAGGTCGATCGCATCGTTGGCGACGACGCCCGGATAGCGTTTTGTGATTCCCCGCATCTCGAGAGCGGGGGCGCGAACTTGCGGGGACTCCGACGTCATCGGTGCCTCAGCTGCGTTCATCACGACGGATATGACGAGCGGGTCGGCCCGTGGGGCCGACCCGCTCGAGTGACGGGGCCTGGGTCAGTTGCCGATCGGCGGTGCCGGTGTCTTTCCGCACTCGGGTGCAGGCGGGCAGGTCTTCAGAGTCCCGGCCTTCATGCCCGCGAGGGCGGCGTCGATCTTGGTCTGGATGTCGGCCGGCAGCTTGCTCGCGGCGTCGTAGAACGGCGCCACGCCGATGCCGTCGTTGGCGGCGTTATAGACGATGATGCCGCCCTTGGCGGTCTTCATCGAGATCTGCTGGATCGACGTCGAGACGGACACCGCAAGGTGCTTCTCGGCGCTCGTGAGGATGCACTTCTGGGATGCCGCATAGGACTGGTACTGGTCGACGTCGACGCCGATGGCGTTGATGCCGGCGGCACAGGCGGCGTCGATCACACCGTTGCCGGTCAGGCCCGCGACCTGGAAGACGACGTCGATGCCGGGGTTCTGCTTGATGAACTGGTCACCAAAGGCGGTTCCACCGGCCTGGTCGGCAAAGCCCTTGACGAAGTTGCTTGCGGAGACCCACGCGGTCTTCATCTTGATCGCGGGGTTGACCGACTGGGCGCCAAGGTAGTAGCCCTGGATGTATCGAACGCACGGGCCGCAGACGGCGACGCCACCGACCGCGCCGATGATGCCGCTCTTGCTCGCCGAGGCCGCCACGATGCCCGCGAGGTAGCCGGCCTGGTCTTCCTGGTAGTTGATGGCGATGTAGTTCGGGAGCAGTGTGGCGATGTTGCCCGAGCAGTCAGTGAACTTCGGATCGTAATCGCCGGTCTTGTTGATGCACGGGTTGTGGTCGACGCCGATGAACCAGATCTTCGGATTCAGCTTGGCCAGCTTGGCAGTCGCCTGTTCGAGGTTGAACCCGACTGCGACGATGATGTTGTAGCCCTGGTCGACGTACGCCTGCAGGTCCGGCTCATAGTCGGACGTCTGCGTCGGCACGACGACGGACGGGGTCTTGGCGCCGATCGAGACCGCGCCGTTCACCGCGCCGGCGTAGCTGAACTGGTTGAAGTTCTTGTCGTTGACCTTGCCGACGTCGGTGACGACGCCGATCTTGAGGTCCGAGGTGGGCTTGACCGACGGGGCCTCGGACGGCGCGGTCGACGCAGGCGTCGAGGCCGCGGCCGACGGAGCCGTCGACGGGGCCGCTGCCGAGGGCGCGGTCGATGCGGTCGAGCTGCTACAAGCCGCGACCAACATGGACAGGCCCACGAACAGGGTCAGTCCGGTACTTCGGATGCGCATGTGTCCTCCTTCAGGTCCAGGACCGGACGTCCGCGACGGTCTGCTGACCAGGGATCGTTCCGGCCGCGGTCGCGGTCAACCCTCCCGGCTGACCGTTGGGGCACATCGTAGCGACCCCGACCATCGGGCGGCAAGGTGAAAACGCAGCCGGGAGTGCCTGCTCTCGGGCACCCCTGGGGTAATCTCCGATGGTGGTCGCCCTGACACCCCTCGAACTCGGTTTCGACCCCGCGGATCCCGACTTCATCGCGGATCCCTATCCGGTCTACCAGCGTCTCCGCGCCGACCACCCGATCCTGTGGAACCCGGCCACCTCGCAGTGGCTCATCTCGCGCCACGCGGACGTGAACAGGCTCCTCCGCGATCGGGGCCTTGGGCGGACCTATCTCCACCAGGCCACGCACGCAGAGATGGGCCGACCCGACCCACCGGCATGGCACGCGCCGTTCCACGATCTCAACGACGCCGGCATGCTCGACCTCGAACCGCCGGATCACACGCGGCTCAGACGCCTCGTGCTCAAGGCATTCACGCCGCGGACCGTCGAGGCGATGCGCGGGCGGATCCAGGCGATCGTCGATGGCCTGGTCGACCGCGTCGCCGGTGCCGGCGAGATCGACCTCATCGCCGACTTCGTCGAGCCCCTCCCGGTCACGGTGATCGCCGAGCTGCTCGGGATCCCCGAGGCGGATCGCCACCACCTGCGGCCCTGGTCCGCGGACATCTGCCTGATGTACGAGCTCGATCCGCCGGAGTCGTCGGCGCGCAAGGCCGTCCAGGCGAGCATCGAATTCGGCGACTACCTGCGGGCGCTGCTCGCAGACCGCCGCGCGCATCCCGGCGACGACCTCATCAGTGGTCTGGCCGCGGTCATCGACGACGGCGACACGCTCACCGAAGGGGAGCTCATCGCCACCTGCGTCCTGTTGCTCAACGCGGGGCACGAAGCGTCGGTCAACGGGGCGGGCAACAGCTGGTGGACGCTGTTCCGGCATCCCGAGGCACTGGCGCGCTTGCGCACCGAGCCGGGGATCATGCCGACCGCCATCGAGGAGTTGCTCCGGTTCGACACGCCACTCTCGCTGTTCGAGCGGTGGGTCCTCGAGCCGGTCGAGGTCCATGGGGTCCAGCTCGAGCGTGGCGAGGAGGTCGCGATGCTCTTCGGGTCGGCCAATCGCGACGCCGCCGCCTTTGGACATGCCGACGACCTCGACCTCACCCGCGACCCGAACCCGTACCTGTCGTTCGGTGCCGGGATCCACTACTGCCTCGGGGCGCCGCTGGCCAAACTCGAGCTCGGCATCGCCTTCGAGACGCTCCTCCGCCGCGCCGCGCGGCTCGAGCTCGTGGAGCCGCCCCGCTGGAAGTCGACATTCGTCCTGCGCGGGCTCGAATCGCTGCGCGTCCGGATCTGATCGGACCGTGCGCTACGTCGCCCTCGGCGACTCGTACACCATCGGCACATCGGTCACAGTGTCGGATCGCTGGCCCGAGCGCCTGGTTGCGGCGCTCGGCGCGGCGGAGCCCAGGCTCGATCTGGTCGCCAACCTCGGTGTCAACGGTCACACCTCGGCTGACGTGATCCGGCACGAACTGCCCGAGCTTGACCGCCTCGAGCCCGAGTTCGCGACGGTCCTGGTCGGCGTCAACGACGTCGTTCGGCGCGTTCCGGTCCGGACGTACGCCGCCAACCTCGAACGGATCCTCGACGCGCTCCTGGCGCGGCTCCCGCCGAATCGGGTCGTGACCGTCGCCACGCCTGACTACAGTGTGACCCCGGCGGGCGCCGACTACGGCGATCCGCGCGAGCAGCACGATGGGATCGTCGCGGCCAACGCAACGATGGCACGGTTGGCGGGCGCCAGGTCGATCGCCTGGGTCGATACCTTCGACATCTCGCTCCGAGCCGCGAACGACCGCTCGCTCGTCGCCGCCGATGGGCTGCACCCGAGCGGCGCCCAGTACGCCCTGTGGGTGACGCGGATCCTCCCCGTGGTCGAGGGACTCATCCGCGCCTGAGCCGGCGCACCCCCGTAATGAGGCGGGGCGCTCCGCCAGATATGGCTCGCGCCCGATGTCTCGTCACCCGCCTTAGCCCGACGTTCGGTTCGACCGGCATCTCTTGCCGGACGAACGGACGGAGGTCTCACGATGTTCATGGACGCGATGCCCGGGCTCCCCGAGATGACGGGACCCGGTACCGACGGGCCGGTCGCGGCGGACATGCTCGAGGTGGCCTTTCGGGCCCATGCCCCGGGGCTCCGTGGCCGGCTCATCGGCATCACGCGCGATCCGGCCGCGGCCGACGATCTGCTCGGTGAGTGCTTCCTGCGACTCGCTACCGAGATCGGCGCGGGTCGGGTGCCGCTCGATCCGGCCGCATGGCTCTCACGCGTCGGACGGAATCTCGCGATCAGTCGCGCGCGACGGACCGCCGTCGCCACGCGGGCGCTGCCGGGCCTGATCGATCGCGCGGTGGCCGGTTCGCCCGAGGACGCCGTCATCGACCGCGAGCGTGACGAGCTGCTCCATGACGCGCTGGCCTCGCTGGGCGTCGAGGACCGGCGGATCGTCGTTCTCGCTGCCCAGGGTTATCGACCGGAGGAGATCGCAGGGATCATCGGTTGCACGGGCGCTGCGACCCGGACCCGCCTGTGCCGTGCCCGCGGACGGCTCCGCTCCCGCCTTGCGACGGCCGGGATGACCGCCTGATGCTGCAGCTCGAGATCGTCGAGCGATCGAGACGCGGCCGACGACGCGGCGCCTATCATCGCCCGGTCGTGGACGGCGCTCGAGGCCAGGCGTTCATCGGGCGATCGGCCGAGCTCGGACGGCTCGCCGAGGCCTACGCGCGCGCCGCGGCCGGCGACTCGCGGACGGTCCTCGTTGCGGGTGAGGCGGGGATCGGCAAGACGCGGCTCGTCGACGGGTTCGCTGCGACGGCGGCGGCGGGGGGCGGTCGGATCATGAGCGGCGGCTGCCTTCCGCTCGGCGATGGCGGACTGCCGTACGGGCCATTCGTGGAGGCCCTGCGCAGCCTGTTCCGGGATGTCGACCCCGGGGCGTTGCCGGCTCTCCTGGGTCCGGGTCGGGCGGAGCTCGCCCGGCTGATGCCTGAGGTTCGGTCCGCAGTCGATCGGACCTCAGCGCAGGATCAGTCGGGCCTCGACGGCGCCGTCGGAAGCGATGGGATCGAGGAGCGATTCGCCCAGGTCCGGCTGTTCGAGCTCGTCCTTGGCGTGCTTGAGCGACTGTCCCGGATCTCACCGGTCGTCCTGATCGTTGAGGACCTCCACTGGGCGGACCCGTCGACGCGGGACCTCGTCGCGTTTCTGGCCCGGAATCTGCGCGACGAGCGGGTCCTGCTGGTCGCCACGATCCGGACCGACGAGACCGACTCGACCGGGCGGTTCATCGCGTACCTCGCCGAGCTCGAGCGTAGCGAGCGAGTCGATCGAGTGGATCTGGTGCGTTTCGATCGTGCGGACCTGACCGCGCTGATGGCCGACGGACTCGGTCGCACTCCGGATCCCGACCTGGTCGACCGGACGATGGAGCGATCCGGAGGCAACCCGTTCTTCGCCGAACAGATCCTCGCCGCATCGCGCGAAACGAGCCCCGACGATCTCCCGGCCCGTCTCCGTGATGTCTTGCTGGCGCGTGTCGCCGCGGTCCCCGCTGCCGGCCAGGAGGTCCTCCGGGTCGCCTCCGCCGCGGGGACGCGGATCGACGACGGGCTTCTCGAGGCCGTCTCGGACCTGGCGCCGCCGGTCGTCCGGGCTGGATTGCGCGAGGTGGTCGACCGGCGGATCCTCGTCCCGGCGCCCGATCGTTCGGACCCCAGCTATGTCTTTAGTCACGCCCTCCTCCGCGAGGTCATCCACGCGTCGCTCCTCCCCGGCGAACGGGCGCGGTTGCACGCGCGGTATGCGGAGGCCCTCGAGTCACGCGCCCGGGACCGGGCCGCCGGACGACCGGCGACCGGCCCGCCACCGACCGCAACCGAGCTCGCCTACCACTGGCAGGCGGCCGGCGATGAGCGTCGTGCCCTGACCGCGACGGTGGACGCCGGGATAGCGGCCGAGCGCGGCTACGCCTACCTCGATGCGCACCGACAGTTCCTCCGCGCGCTGGATCTGTGGGAGGCCGTGCCCGATGGGACCGCCGCCCTCGACCGCGTCGATGTCCTCGTCCGTGCGGCCGAAACGGGGGTCCTCATCGGTGAGTACGCCGCAGCCGTCGCCCTTGGCGATCAGGCGCTCGCGCTGGTTGATCCGACCGTCGATCCCGGCCGCGTCGCCACCCTGCACGAACGACAGCGCTGGTATCTCTGGGAGGCGGGCGACCGTGTCGCTGCCACGGCCGCGGTCGAGGCCGCCGAGCGACTCGTCCCGGCGGACCCGCCGACCGCGGCACGGTCCAGGATCCTCGCCCACCACGCGGGCATCCTCATGCTTGGCGGTCGTCTCGCCGAATCCATCCCGTACGCGGAGGAGGCCATCGGCGTCGCCCGTTCCGTCGGATCGCGCGGTGACGAGGCGCTAGGTCTCGGGATCCTCGGTTGGGACCTCGCCCTGCTCGGGCGAGTCGACGAAGGCGTCGGTCACGTCCGAGCCGGCCTCACCATCGCCGACGATCTGGGCGGAGCGGAGGGCATCGCCATTGGTGCGTCGAACCTCGCGATCCTCCTCGACCGGGTGGGGCGGCCGACCGAGGCGCTCGAGGTCGCCCGGGATGGCTGGGAGCGGGTCCGCATCCTCGGTGTCGAACGGACCTACGGTGGACTCATCCTCGCCATCGCCGCCAAGGCGGCCATCGCGCTCGGTCGATGGGACGAGGCCGATGGGTTCCTCGGACTCGGTCTGGCGCGCCGGCCGATCGGGACTGCCGGGATCCGACTACGTATCCAGCGGGGCCGTCTCGATACCTTTCGTGGCGACCTGGCCTCGGCGACAGCGGCGCTCGAGGAGGCCAGCGCGGCCGACGCCGCCGCCGGTGGGACGGAAGATCGCACGGCCCTCCTCGCCGCGACCGCGGATCTCGCCGCCGCCGACGGACGAGCGACCGATGCCCGGGCGGCGATCGCCGAGGGGTTCCAGCTCGCCCGGGATGCCATGCCCGACCCGGCGCTCGCGTCGCTGGCCGCCATCGCACTTCGCCTCGAGGCCGACCTGGCGTCGAGCGAACGCGCACGCCGGGACGACGTCTCGCTCGCGCAGGCTCGGCAACGGGTCGTGGAGATCGCCAGCCAGGTCGAACGCATCGCCACGATCCTCGGAGTCCCGAAGGGGATCGGGTCCGCCGTGACGGAACCGACGCGTGACCGGGCGATGGCAGCTCTCTGTCGCGCAGAGATCGCGCGGTTCGACGAGCGTGACCATTCCGCCGATTGGTCGTCGATCGCCGCGGCTTTCGACGCATTGGGCCGGTCGTTCCCCGCGGCCTATGCCCGCTATCGCGCGGCGTCGGCCACGCTTCGAGTCAGGGGGTCGCGCACGGATGCGGCGACACTGCTCGTCGCGGCGCGGGGCACTGCGGTCCGTTTGCGCGCGGCGCCGCTGCTGACCGAGGTCGACGGTCTCGCGCGGCAGGCCCGGCTCGGTATCGTCGACGCAACGGACGCGTCAGGTCGAACGGGCAGCACCGTCGACGCCGCGGCCGCCTACGACCTGACCGAGCGAGAGGTCGAGGTATTGCGACTCCTCGCCGCCGGGTGGTCGAACCAGCAGATCGCCGACGCGCTGTTCATCAGCCGGAAGACCGCCAGCGTCCACGCGTCGCATATCTTCGACAAGCTGGGTGCCGCCAACCGGATCGATGCGGCTGCCATCGCCCGACGCGCGGGTTTCGACGTCGGGGCGCCGCCGCCCGGCGAGAGGGGCCGCTAGTCTGCGTGTGACAGACGCCCGCCATGTGGGCGCATGTCAGGCAGTCCCCATCGTTCGCCGACCGGCCTGAGCGTGGTTCGCACCCGACCGGGGTCGTACATCCTGCCAGAGGTTCGCCTGACGACCCATCTGTCAGCCGATCGCTGACGTGCGCTCGCCTGACGTGCATGTGACAGGAAGTTCGAACGGGCCGGCAGTGGGTTGCTTCGACCGACATCCTCGTCGACGACCCATTCGCTGATAGCAGCTAGTGGGCCCCGCGCTTGAGTTCGTGCAGGCGCTCGTCGGAGATCCCGAAATGATGGGCGATCTCGTGGTAGACAGTGTCGGCGACGGCGGCCGACAGCTCTTCGGGCGTCCGGCTGTGACGGACGAGCGGCCCTCGGAAGATCGTGATCTTGCTCGGGGTCGGGGCGGCGTCTGCCGACAGCCGGGTCCGCGGCACACCCTGGTAAAGCCCGTACAGGCCGTGCGCGCCGACGAGCCCGAGCTGGGCGGGGGTCGCCTCATCCTCGATGACGATGGCCACGCTCCCGAGCTTTTCGCGGAACTCCGCCGGTAACGCGTCGAGGGCGTCGAAGACCATGTCCTCGATCTCGTCGTCGGTCGGCTGCCAGCTGGGCATCGGCAGACGATAGCCGCTTCGATCCGAAAGAGCGTCCGGCCTGATGGTGGAGGTGGAGCATGTCAATCTCGAGATTGAAGTCCCTCGCTCATGGCACTCGTGCTCAGCGCCGGGGTCGGCTCGGCCGATGGTGGGCGACACAATGGCGATGCGCATGACACGTTCACAAAGTACGTCGCGGCGTACCCGATCATGGCTGGCATCGTCGGTGGCGAGGTCGGATCCGGCACCTACGCCGGGGAGATCCTCAAGCGGACCGCCGGCACCGCCACGACGCCGACAGTCATCGAGGCGCTCTATCACTTCAACGGCTCGAGACATACCTTCACCGCGCTCGTCCACGTGGAGCAGACGGGCCTCAAGGCAGTGATCAGCGGCGTCGTCACGGAGGGCTGGCCGAAGGGCCATCAGGTGGAGGGGAAGTACACGATGCTCGGCACCTGCCCAGTGAACCCGCCCGGTCCATGCTTCCAGGGCTCGCACACGATCCTGCGAGGGTCTGACGACTGAACCGTCGGGCGTCAGGCGATTCGATCGGGCCATGACGAGGCCGGCGCGTTTCGCGGGCAAGCCGCGGACCGCCTGCCTCGTGTCGTGCGGTAGTGCTCCGAGGTGACGTCAGCCCTGGGAGCTGTCGACGATCCGCTGCGCCATCGTGACCATGATCTGCCAGGCCACGTCCGGGTGCTCGGCGAGGAACGGCTTGAATTCCCACTCGGTCAGGCCGACGCAGGTGACCTCGGTCTCGGCGGTGACCGTCGCCGTCCGCACGCTGTCGGCCGTCAGGAGCGCGATCTCGCCGAACCAGTCGCCCGGTCCGAGGCGCCGGACTTCGCGACCGCCGATCGACACCGTCGCCGTGCCGTCGATGACGATGAAGAAGCCGACCCCGGACTGGCCCTCGTCGAGCGCGATCTGGCCTGAGCGGAAGGTGCGGTGCTTCAGCGTCCGGGAGAACGCATCGAGCGACCGGCGGTCGAGGCCGGACAGCAAGGGGACCTTCGCAAGGACGTCGGGGGTCACGGTCGTCGCCATGGCGCGCATGGTACATGGCGGCGTGTTTGCGCTACAGGTCGAGGCTGACGGCGACCTCGAGCGCGACTTCGATGCTCTGGCGCCAGCCGTCGAGCAGAAGTCCCGGCTTCAGGTCGTAGAGGCTCGACCCGGCCACGAGGTTGCTCGAGCACGCGCAGACCATGCCGGCACGCCAGCCGCGCTGCCGGGCGACCACGAACAACGCCGAGCTCTCCATCTCCACGTTCTTCACACCCAGGCGCGAGAGCTCCGCGATCCATTCCGGCGTCTCGGCGTAGAACGCGTCATCGGTGGCGTTGATCCCGCTGTGCACAGCGAACCCGCGTTCGTTGCCCAGGAAACGAGCGACCCGGTCGAGTTCGACTGTCAGCTCGAGGTCCGGGACGGCTGGGTAGCCGCGCGGGACGTAGGCGTCGGAGGTCCCGTCGTTGCGCAGGCTGCCGTGACTGACGACCAGATCGCCCGGGGCGATGCCCGGCTGGAGGCCACCGGTGCTGCCGACCCGGATGAACGAGGTGACCCCGCAGCGGCCCAGTTCCTCGACGGCGATGGCGGTCGACGGGCAGCCCAACCCGGTCGAGGTGGCGGTGATGAGCTTGCCCTTGTACGTGCCGACCATCGTCCTGTGTTCGCGGTTGTGGGCGACCTCGCGGGCGCCCTCGAGGAACTCGGCGATGAGTGGGACCCGGAACGGGTCACCCGGCAGTAGCGCGACCGTTCCTACCTCGCCCGGGGCGACTCCGACATGGAATTGCCGTACGCCGACCCCCACCGCGTTCTTGTCGATGAGACCTGACATGCCACTCGCTCCGATCTTCGGCGTGATTCGACCCGACGGCTCTGGACCCGATCCCGCGTTGGTCATAGAATCGACCAGTGGACCCGATGCCCATCGAGCCGGTCGTCACCCGCCTCGAAGTCCCGCCCGGGATGCTGGGTCCGGATCCGGTCAGCATCGAGGTCCGCTGCTTCATCATCGTCGGAACTGATCGCGTCGTGCTCGTCGACGCAGGTCCGCCCGGGACCGGCGCGGTGATCGGCGAGGCGCTCGAACGCGCTGGTGCTGGCTGGTCGGACGTCTCGGATATCGTGCTCACTCACAGCCATTTCGACCACGTCGGTGGGCTCTCCGAGGCAGCCGGTCGTGCGGCGGGTGCCAGGATCTGGGCCGGAACCGACGACGCCGGGGCGATCCCGGTCGAAGGTGGCCGTGCCGTGCTCCCGTTGCTGGAGGGCGACCTCGTCGGCGACCTCCGCGTGTTCCACACGCCGGGGCACACGCCGGGTCACGTGAGCCTGCTGCACGAAGCTCGCTCGACTCTCGTCGTGGGCGACCTCGTCGGGAGCAGCGACGGCGAGCTCGTGTTCGGACCGTCGGCATTCACCGCGGATCCGAGCCGTTCCCGGGAATCGCTGCAGCGCATGGTCGGCCTCGAGCCACGACGCATGCTGTTCTCCCACGGCGCGGAAGTTCCGGATCCAACCTCTCAGGTCCTCCGGCTCCTCGCGTCGATCTGAGCCGTCACCCGGGGATGTGATGGCCCGGTACCATTGACCATCCCGATGACGATCGCCCCGAACGACTTCACCCACCTCCATGTGCACTCTGAATTCAGCCTGCTCGACGGCCTCGGCCGGATCACCGAGCTGGTCGACACGGCGGCGCAACTGGGCATGGATTCGATGGCGATCACCGACCACGGCGCCCTCTACGGCGCTGTCGCCTTCTACCAGGCGGCCCGGTCCAAGGGGATCAAGCCGATCATCGGGGTCGAGACATACGTCGCTCGTCGGTCGATGACCGACAAGGAGGGCAAGGCCGACGCTCAACCCTTCCACCTCATCCTGCTGGCCCAGGACCTGGTCGGCTACCGGAACCTGTGCCGGCTCGTGACCGATGCCCACATCGACGGCTACTACTACAAGCCGCGGATCGACCGCGAGCACCTCGCGAGGTACAGCGAAGGTCTCATCGGGTTGTCGTCATGCCTGTCGGGCGAGATCCCGAAGGCGCTCGAGGTCGAGGACTGGGCGCTGGCTCGCACCCTCGCCGGCGAATACGGCGACATCTTCGGCAAGGACCGCTTCTACCTGGAGCTGCAGGATCACGGCATGCCGGACCAGCACCGGCTCAATGAGCAGCTCCTGCGCCTCGCGCCCGAGGCTGGCCTGCCTCTCGTCGTGACCAACGACCTGCACTACGTCCGTGAAGATCAATCCGCGGCGCACGACGTGCTTCTCTGCGTCGGGACCGGGAACAACCTCGACACACCGAACCGGATGCGCTTCGACACCCACGACTTCTACGTGAAGTCGGCCGCCCAGATGGCCGCGCTGTTCCCGGACCATCCCGACGCGATCGCGAACACGCGACGGATCGCGGAGATGACCGACCTGTCGTTGCCGCTCGGACAGCTGCGCATCCCTCATTTCCCGGTCCCGGACGGCTACACCACGGAGAGCTGGCTGCGGGCGGAGTGCCAGCGCGGCCTGGAGCGTCGCTACGGGAGCGTCACGCCCGAACTTCAGGCGCGGCTCGACTACGAGCTCGGCGTCATCCTGACGATGGGCTACGCCGGCTACTTCCTCATCGTCGCGGACTTCATCGCGTTCGCCCGCGAGCAGGGGATCCAGACGACGTGCCGGGGCAGCGCGCCGGGTTCGATCGTGACCTACACGCTCGGCATCACGCCGGTCGACCCGATCCTCTACCAGCTTCCGTTCGAGCGCTTCCTCAACCCGGACCGCGTCACGATGCCGGACATCGACGTCGACTTCGAGGACGGCCGACGCGAAGAGGTCATCGCGTACGTCGGGCGTAAGTACGGCCAGGACCACGTCGCCCAGATCATCACCTTCGGCACGATGCTGGCCCGAGCCGCGATCCGCGACGTCGGCCGCGTCCTGGGGCACTCGTACGGCGAGGTGGACCGCATCGCCAAGGCGGTCCCGAATCAGCTCGGTATCCGCCTCGACGAGGCGATCGAGACGTCGGCGGAATTGCGCGGGATGGTCGAGGGCGACCCCGCCGTCAAGCGGATCACGGACTTCGCCCGCCATCTCGAGGGGGTCGCCCGGAACGCGTCGACGCACGCGGCCGGGGTCGTCATCAGTCGCGAGCCGCTGACCGAGCTCATGCCGCTCCAGAAGGCGACGAACTCCGACGGGCTGATGAGCCAGTATGAGATGCACGCCATCGAGGCGCTCGGGCTCCTCAAGTTCGACTTCCTCGGCCTGTCGAACCTGACGATCCTCCGCCAGGCCGTCGACCTGGTGCGGGCGAACCGTGCCATCACCATCGACCTCGACGACATCCCGCTCGACGACGCGACCACCTTCGAACTGCTGGCGTCGGGCGAGACGACCGGCGTCTTCCAGCTGGAGTCCGCGGGAATGCGCCGGTACGTCCGCGACCTCCGCCCGACGTCGGTCTACGACCTCGCCGCGATGGTCGCGCTCTACCGCCCCGGCCCGATGGACAACATCCCCGCCTACATCCGCCGGAAGCACGGCCAGGAGCCGGTGACCTACCTGCATCCGCTGCTCGAGCCGTACCTGGAGAAGACCTACGGGATCTTCGTCTACCAGGAGGACATCATGTCCGCGGCCATCGCCCTTGGTGGCTTCACCGGGCCCGAGGCGGACACGCTCGGTTATGCCATCCGCAAGAAGAAGTCGGCAGTATTGCGCGCCCAGAAGGAGAAGTTCGTCACCCAGGCGGCGGAACGCGGCGTGGCCGCGAACGTCATCGACGCCGTGTTCAAGGCGTTCGAGCCCTTCGAGCGCTACGGGTTCAACAAGGCGCACGCGACCTGCTACGGGCTGATCGCGTATCAGACCGCGTACATGAAGGCGAACCACACGGTCGAATACATGACCGCCGTCCTGACCGCCTTCCGTTCGAACGAGGAGAAGGTCGCGGCCGCGGTGGCCGAATGTCGCCGGATGGGCATCGAGGTCCTGCCGCCGGACGTCCACAAGAGCCATCTCGAGTTCACCGTCGAGGGCGACGCGATCCGGTTCGGGTTGCTGGCCGTCAAGAACGTCGGCCAGGGCGCCATCGAATCGATCATCGCCGCGCGCGAGGAGGGTGGCGACTTCCGGTCGCTGACCGACCTCGGCACCCGGATCGACCTTCGCCTCGCGAACCGCAAGGTGCTCGAGGCGCTCGCGAAGGTCGGTGCGCTCAGTCCGTTCGGGCATCCGTCGCAGATCCTTCTTGGGCTCGACGACGCGGTCGCTGCGGCCCAGGCGACGCAGCGCGATCGGATCAGCGGCCAGACCTCGCTGTTCGACCTTGGCGCCGACGACCCGGCAGCCTTCGAGCGGCCACTCCCGAACGCGACTGAAGTCCCGGTCCGTGAGCGGCTGCGCTGGGAGAAGGAACTGCTCGGCCTGTATCTCTCGGAGCACCCGATGGGCGAAGTCGCCGAGCGTGTCGGGCGGTTCGTGACCGCCTATTCGAGTGACCTGCGCGACGAATCCCTCGACGGCCAGCGCGTCGTCGTCGGGGGGATCGTGACGGGAGTCCGGACCGTCATCACCAAGGCAAAGGCGACCATGGCGATCGTCGCGCTGGAGGACCTGCAAGGGACCATCGAGGTCGTCGTCTTCCCGCGTCTCTACGACCAGACGATGGGGACCTGGCGCGACGGGGAGATCCTCCTCGTCGCGGGGCGGGTCGACCACAAGAGCGAGGACGTGTCGCTGCTCGCCGATCTCGCCGTCGATTGGGATGAGGCCGCTGCGGCCGGCGAGGAGGCCTTCGCGCGGCAGGTCGCGGCCGGGGAGCGGGGAGGTGGAGGACGTCGCGGACCGAACGGGTCCGCCAACGGCAATGGGCACGCGACCGCGGACCGCGGGCGTCCCATGATCGCGGTCGGTCCCGGGCAGCCGACGCCGATCGCGGTCGGCGTCGGGCCGGACGTCGCTACGGCCGCTCCGTTCGTCTCCCCGCGGCGTGGCGGTGTCGCCGTCGATCGGTCGCCGGCGGCGACATTGCCGCCGATCGCTCCACCCGAACCCGTCTCGACCTATCCCGCGACCCCCGGCGCGGCCATCGGTCCAGACGCCGACGACGAACCGCCGGTCCCGGACGAGATGCGGTCGCGGATCGTCGCCGACGCGACCAACGATGCCCCGACGGACGCCGGACCCGGCACCATCCTCCACGTCCGGTTCGCCGGCAACGCCCCGACCGACCGCGTCGTTGGGGCGATGGAGGCGTTCAAGACCGTGATGCGCGAACGACCGGGCGCGACCCGGGTCGTCATCCATATCCCGGGGCCGAGCGGTGGCGAGATGGAACTGCGGCGCGGGGTCGCCTACGACGCCGAGATGCTGGCCGAGGTCCGGCGTCGCCTCGGCGACGGCCTGGTGGACCTGCGCCTCATCTGAGACCGATCGGCGTCAGGCGCCGCCGGAGACCCGCCGGACCTGCTGGACCGCGGAGAACTGCTCGTGGTAGTCGGTGCGGATCACGTTGAGAGCCGCGTCATCGATGTCGAGCTCCTCGGCGATCTCGTTGAGGACCGCGGTCTCCTCGGCTGAGATCGTGCCGTTGGCGGCCACGACTGCGAAGCAGGCGCGCATGACGACGAGTCGCTGGCTGTCATCGGATAGGGCCTTGAACTCGCGGGTCACCACGTAGTCCTCGGTCGCGCCGACCGTCTTGGCCTGCAGCTTGGCCATCTCGGTCACGAGGACCGACGTGGCCTCGTCGATGGACTCATGACCCTGAAGCTCGCGCTCGATGGCGGCGGTCTCCTCGTCGCTGATGGTCATGTCTGCGTTGGCGGCCCGGGCCAGGGTGTAGGCGGCGGCCGCGAGGAACCGGGCCTGCTCGGGTGGCATCGCCTCGAGTTTGGCGACGATCCGACGGACGGTCGCGGTGTCGCCGGCGCCGTCGGAAACCGGTCCTGGTGCCGGCCGCTCGACGATCCCGTCGTCGGCCCGGTCGTTGTGTCCGAAGAAGCGGTGGAACATGGGGCTCCTCTACCAGCGTCCGTACGCGGGGTGGTCGGGACCGACGGCGACGAACGTGCCGCGGCATGTGGCGGTGATGATGCCACCAGACGCCAGTTCCGCGTCGACGACGACCCGGTCGCCCTCGACCGAGACGGGCCATGCCCGGAGCTGGACCGGCCGATCGACCGGTGTCGGACGGCGCAGCCGGATCGCGTAGTCGGCCGTCACGCAGCCGGGCGGGCCGACAAGACCCCGATCGTGCATCAGCCGCATGGCCGCCGTCCAGTTGGCGTGGCAATCGAGCAGCGCACCGATGATCCCGCCGTTGAGAACGTTGTCGAAGGCGGCATGGTGGGGGAGTGGCTGCCATTCGGCGCGGAGTTCGCCGGGCGTGCCCGCCACCTCGTGACTTTCGATCCGCAGGCCGTCGGGATTCGCAGGGCCGCACCCGAAGCAGCGCGACTCGGGGCTGTAGCGGCGCTGGAGGCCGAAATCCGACACGAGCGGGAGTCTAGCCGCGACCGGGCGGGCTGGTCGTTAGCATGGCGCTGAGATGCGGACGATCTTCGAGGCGGTCAGGCTCATCGACGGCGTGTCGGACGTCGCGCGCGATGACATGGACGTCGCCGTCGATGCCGAGCGGATCATCGCCGTCGGGCCGCATGGCGCCGAGCCCTCGACCCGCCAGCCCGGCGACACGATCATCGACGGCCGCGGCCGGACGCTTCTCCCAGGGCTGATCGATGCGCACGCCCACTACACGTTCGACCCGACGGAGGGGTCGATCGCGACGATCGCGCGCCGCACTGACGCCGAGCTCATCCTGGCGGCCGCCGGTCACGCGGCGCTCGCCCTCCGCGCAGGCGTGACGACCGCGCGCGGCGCCGGTTCGATCCGCAACCTCGAGGTCGTCCTGCGCGACGCGATCGCCGGCGGTCACGTGCCGGGTCCCCGGCTCATCGTCGCCGGGACGGCCGTCGGGATCACCGGTGGCCATGGCTACGCGTTCGGGCTGGAGGCGGACGGCGTGGACGCCCTCATCACGGCGACCCGGCGCGTGGTCCGCGACGGTGCCGACGTGGTCAAGGTCGTCGCGTCCGAAGCGGCCATGCTGACGACGACGGGCCTCGCACCCGGCCGGATCGTCCATGGCGCCCCCGAGCTGACCGAGGCCGAATTGCGGGCGATCGTGGAGACCGCGGGTGACCTCCATGTCAGGGTCATGAGTCACGCGCAGGATGGCGAATCGGTCCACCGATGCGCCGCGGCCGGGGTGGACAGCGTCGAGCATGCCTGGCTCGCAGACCGTGGAGCCATTGAAGCTCTCGCGGCTTCCGGCGCGTTCCTCGTCCCGACGCTCGTCGTCACCGACGTCAACCGAACGTTGACCGGTCTCACGCCACTCCAGCGCGAGCGGCAGGACCTCATCGAACGCCGTCATCGCGCCTCGACCGAGGCTGCGATCGAGCTCGGGATCCCGCTGGCGACCGGCACGGACACGGGTGAAGTGGGCGTGACGGCCGACATGGTCTGGCGCGAGATCGCCCTGCTCCACGACCACGGGGCGACCCCGATGGCCGCGATCAAGGCCGCCACGAGCGCGGCAGCGCGACTTCTCGGGGTCGACGACGCAGTCGGCTCGGTCGTGCCCGGCCAGCAAGCCGATCTCGTGCTCGTCGATGGCGACCCGCTGACGGACCTGCACCTGCTCGCGTCGCCGGTCGTCGTGATGCAGGCGGGTCAGCGGCGCAGGTAACCGGGGATGTCCGGTTCGGGGCCGCGCCACATGTCGAGCTCCTCGGTCGCGAACCGCCCGTAATAGTTGGTGAAGTGCCCGCGGTGGCGCTTCAGGATCTCGTGCGCCGCCGCAATCGGGGCGTCGCCATGGACGTGGACCATCACGACCGCACGGCCATCGCGCAATGCGCGCTCGTACGCGGCGAAGTCGACCAGCTGATCCATCAAGGTGAAGTCGAACGCGCGCCGCAACCGCCCGAGCCAGCCCGACACCTCGCCCGTGCCGTCCATCCGGTCGGCGCCCTCGTCGCCACGCAGGATGTCGAGGTCCCGGGTGGCGATGCCGCTCGCGAGAAGCTCGGCCATGGCCGCTGTCGCGTCGGTCGGGTCGTCGACCACGGCCAGCAATCGATTGGTCGGATAACCGATCGCGCGACGTGGCGAACCCATACATCCCCTGTGGCCGGCGGCTATGGCGGTGGTCCCGGAGGAGGGAGTCGAACCCTCATACCCTTGCAGGTGGCCGATTTTGAGTCGGCTGCGTATGCCATTCCGCCACTCCGGGGCGTCCGCCAGTGTACGGCGAGTACCGTCGCGCGACTGTCAGGCGACAACGACGGGCCGAAGGAGCCGCTCGCCCCCTCCATCGTGCCCTCGCGTATCGTGGCGCCGTGACCGACCTGTTCCTCGCCCTGTTCATCGCCGGCTACGTGGTCGGCGGATTTCGGACCGGTCTGCTCCGAAGGCTGGCGGGTCTGGTGTTCATCGCGATCGGGCTCATCGCGGGCGCGTACTTGCGAGTACCGGTCGGGGCACTCGTTGCGGGCATCTTCAAGGAGGTCCCGCCCGAATACGCGGATATGGTGGGTTACGCGGTGACCTTCGTCGTCCTCGTGACCGCGCTCAACCTGATCACCGCGCCGATCCTGAAGCGCGCGACCGTCGGCGGGTTCTCGAAGGTGACAGACCGGACCCTTGGGGCTGTCCTCGGCGGTGTCGAGGCGGTGCTCATCCTCTCGGCGGCCATCGTCATCCTTGACACGTACTTCGGGACTGCCGGATCGATCGGCGAGGTGCCCGGTCTCGGCATCCTCAAGAGCCTGAGCGAAGCGCTCGACAAGTCCACGATCGGCCAGTTCCTGATCAAGACGACCGTGCCGTTCGTCCTTGCCGTGCTGGGTCCACTGCTGCCCAGGGACGTCAGATCCATCGTCCCGACGGGCATCCCGGGCCTGAACGGCGTGCCCGGACTTCCGACGAAGAAACCGTGATCCGCTGACCGGCCCCGGAACCGGATGACCCCTTGGCGCGTCTCCCCCGGGACCGATGCTAGACTCGCCCAGCCTCAGAATCGCCGTCCGGAGGGATCCCCCGACCGTGGAGGACCTTCGCTCGACGACGGTCGACGAAGACCCCGTCCAGCGCCGCGACCTCATCCTGCTCGAGCGGGCCAGAGATGGCGACCTCGACGCGTTCAACGACCTCGTCACGTTCTACCAGGACCAGCTGTTCGCGCTCGTCGTGCGGATGGTCCCCGACCGTGACCAGGCGTCCGACGCCGTCCAGGAAGCATTCTTCTCGGCGTTCCGCAACCTGACCTCGTTCCGTGGCGGCAGCGTGAAGTCGTGGCTCAACCGCATCTGTGTCAACGCGGCGATGGACCAGCAGCGGGCGAAGAAGCGGCGGCCCGTCCAGCCCTATCCCGAACTCGACGACGAGACGTGGCAGCCGCCGGCCGGCATCGAGGCCGACCCCGAGCGGACCGCGCTCGACACCGAGCGAACGCACGCCCTCGGCCGCGCCCTCGCCGAGATCACCGACGACCAGCGCGCCGCGATCGTCCTGTACGACGTCGAGGGCTACGACTACGCCGAGATCGCTGAGATGACCGGGGTGTCTCTCGGGACGGTCAAGTCCCGGATCCATCGCGGCCGCCTCGCGCTGCGAGCACTGCTCGAGGACCGGATGGAGCTGTTCCGTGGCTGACGTCGGCGATCGCCACCGCGATCACGACCCCGTTCTCGTCGCGAGCCTGCTGGACGGGGATCTCGGCGATGCCGAGCGGTCGACGGCCGTGGCGAGGATCGATTCCTGCAGCGACTGTGCGGCGCTCTACGCGGACCTCAGGGCACTGGCGATGGCCACGCGGGCACGACCTGCGCCCGCGCGCCAACGCGACTTCCGACTCACGGCGGCCGACGCGGCCCGGTTGCGGGCGGAACCGGCGGCCCCAGGCCGTCGTCTGACGGGCGTGTTGACAGGTCCCTCCACCGCCTCCTCTCACCTCACGCACGACACGATCCTCGTCGCATCACTGGCCGACCATTCGCTCGACTCGAGTGAGCGTGCGGCGGCCGAGGCTCTCGTCGCTTCGTGCGGCGAATGCGCTGCGCTCCAAGCCGACCTCGTGACACTCGTCGCCGCGACCCGCGCGATGCCGACTCCGCGGCGACCGAGGGTATTCACCCTGACCCCGGACGATGCCGAGCGACTGCGTGGGTCGTGGTGGCGCCGGCTGGTCGGGGTCATCGGTTCGTCCCGCGACGGTTTCAGCCGACCGCTGGCGGTCGGCCTGAGCACGCTCGGGCTCATCGGGATCCTGGTCGCGTCCGCGCCGACCGTCCTCCAGATCCCGGGCGGTCTCAGCGACAGTGCGACGAGCCAGAATGATCGGGCCTCCCGGCTCATCGACGCGGCGGCGTCGAGCACGACCAGTGACACCAGCGGCGTGGCTGCGCCGGGCGCGGCCCTCGCGCCGACATCCGGTGGGGCCGCAGCCGCCCCTTCCACTGCCCCGGATCGCGCTGCCATCAGTCCGGCCCCTGTCTACGGGGTGACGGTCCAGCCCCACCCGGCCGCATCCGCGAGGCCGCAGATCGATTCGAGCGGCAAGGGAGCGGGGACCGGCGTGGTCGTGCCCTCGCCGCAGGACCTCGGATCGACCCCCAACGTCGCCCACGTCGCGAAGTCGTCGGGTCCCGACCCGCTGCTGCTGATCTCAGCCGCGTTCCTTGTCGTCGGGCTGGGCCTGTTCATCCTTCGCTGGAGCGCTCGCCGACTCAGCGACGGCTGACGCGCGGGCGGCTCCGGGCAGGGCCTCGCGGGTACACTTGATCCGTGCCCAATGAACGCCTGATGCTCCTCGACGGCAACGGGCTCATCTATCGCGGATATTTCGCGCTCCCGCCCCTCACGACCTCGAAGGGCGAGTTGGTCAATGCGGTCTTCGGCTTCTGCAGCATCGTCCTGCGCGGGATCCAGGACCTCCACCCGGACTACGTCGCGGTCGCCTTCGATCTCCAGGGTCCCACCTTCAGACACGAGCAGTACGCCGACTACAAGGCCACCCGTCAGCGCATGCCGGACGATCTGCGCGACCAGTTCCCAAAGGTCCGCGAGGTGGTCAAGGCGCTCCGCATCCCCGTGTATGAGCTGGCGGGTTTCGAGGCGGACGACGTCATCGGGACGATCACGGTGGACGCAGAACGGCGCGGCCTCGATACGACCATCGTGACGGGCGATCTCGACATGCTCCAGCTCGTGACCGACCACACGCGGTTGATGACCACGCGGTCGGGTGTCGAGAACACGATCCTCTACGACCCGGCGAGGATCGCCGAGCGGTTCGACCTCGTGCCCGGCCAGATGATCGACTACAAGGCGCTCAAGGGCGACCCGACCGATAACATTCCAGGTGTGCCCGGGGTTGGCGAGAAGACGGCGGCCAAGCTCATCCGCGAGTTCAGGACGCTCGAGGCGCTGTACGAGCGGATCGACGAGGTCGGGCCGGACAGGCTGCGCGACAAGCTGGTCGAGCATCGAGAGTCCGTGTTCATGGGCAAGGACCTCTCGACGATCGTCCGCGATCTGCCGGTGGAGTTCGATCTCGAGGCGGCCAGGCTCGGCGACTACGACCGCGAGACCGTCATCCGGCTCTTTCGCGAGTACGAGTTCCGCTCGCTCATCGAACGCCTGCCGGCGATGACCGGCGAGACGGCCGGGGACGCCGCCGAAGCTCTCCGCGGTGTCGCCACCGACGGCTCGGTCCCGGCGGCCCGCGTCGCCGGATCCGCCCGGCCGAGCGGCTGGGGGTCGCCGCGTCCGAATCGGCCCGCGACCGACGCCGGCGGCCTTCAGCTATCGCTCGACTTCGATGCGGTGACCGGGCCGACACCAGACGTCGTGGACGGGGGAGCCGATCCGGACGCGGCGAGAGCGTCGGCCAGGAAGGTCGACGTGGCGCCCGGAGACCTGTCGACCGCTCTTGCGGCGGTGATCAATGACCCGTCGCGCGTCGAGGTGTGCGCCGCCGATCGGATCGCCGCGCTCGAACCGTGGCTCGCGGCGCAGTCCGCGGTCGGGGTCGGTCTGCTGCTCGACGACCCGCGGCCGCGACGCGGAACGCCCGTGGCGCTTGCGCTCGCGGGTGCGGACGGACGGACCGTCGCCGTCCATGGAGACGACGACTCCAGGACCCTCCGGAGCCTGCTCGATCGGCTCGGCGTCCCGGTGGTGGGACACGAGGTCAAGCCCCTGCTCGTCCGTCGGATCGCGGACGACAAGGACGCAGCGGCCACCGCTGTCGCCTTCGACACGCAGATCGCGGCGTACATCCTGAACGCGGCGTTGCGCAGCCAGACGATCGCCGACGTCGTGGCCGAGCAGCTCGACCTCATCCTCCCGGATGCCGCGGCGCTCGACGCGCCGGCCCGTGCCGGTCTGGAGGCGCTCTCGGCGCTGGCGGTCCGGGAACCTCTCGAACGCCGACTGGTCGAGGAGGGTCTTGACCGCCTGTTCCGCGAGATCGAGCTGCCCCTGATCGCCGTCCTTGCCCGGATGGAGGCGACCGGGGTCGCACTCGACCGCGACGCGCTGGGACTGCTGGCCAGCGAGTTCGCCGCGGAGATCTCGCGGCTGGAGACCGAGATCCATGCGGACGTCGGGCACGAGTTCAACCTCGGCAGCCCCAAACAGCTCGAGCAGGTCCTCTTCTTCGAGCTCAACCTGCCCAAGGGCAAGCGCACCAAGACTGGCTACTCGACCGACGCATCGGTGCTCGAGGACCTGCGGGCGGCGCACCCGATGGTCGACAAGCTGCTCGAATGGCGCATCTACACGAAGCTCCGCTCGACATACGTGGACGCCCTGCCGACCCTGATCGCCGCTGATGGCCGCCTTCACACGACGTTCCACCAGGCTGTCGCCGCCACTGGGCGCCTGTCGTCGTCCGACCCGAACCTCCAGAACATCCCCATCCGGACGCCGCTCGGCCGGCGGATCCGGCGGGCGTTCGTTGCAGGAGCGCCGGACCTGACCCTCGTCGCCGCCGACTACAGCCAGATCGAGCTGCGCATCCTCGCCCACGTGTCGGGCGATGAGCACCTGCACGATGCGTTCGCGCGCGGTGCCGACCTTCACCGCGAGACCGCGGCGCTGGTGCTCCACAAGGACCCGGTCGACGTGACTCTCGGCGAGCGCTCGATGGCCAAGATGGTCAACTTCGGGATCGCCTACGGGCTGTCGGACTTCGGCCTGTCTGAGCGAGCCAACATCCCGCGCGCCGAGGCGCAGGCATTCATCAACACCTACTTCGCGACGTATTCGGGCATCAGCTACTACATGCTCGCCATCAAGGAGCAGGCCCGGACGCAGGGCTACGTGACAACGCTCCTGGGGCGGAAACGGCAGATCCCGGAGCTCGCCGCGCGCAATCCCACTCTCCGGGCGGCCGGTGAGCGGATGGCCATCAACATGCCGATCCAGGGAACCGCCGCCGACATCGTCAAGATCGCCATGATCCGGCTCGACGAGCGGCTGGCCGCCGGTGGCTTCCGGGCGCGGCCCCTGCTCCAGGTCCACGATGAACTGCTTCTCGAGGTCCCGCGCGACGAGGTCGATCGGCTCGTGCCGCTGCTGCGGGAGACGATGGAAGGTGCGCTCCCCCTCGACGTCCCGCTGACGGTGGACATCAAGGTCGGCGACGATTGGGGATCGATGACGCCGTTGACCCGCGCCGACGCGGCCGCAGCGGAGGCGGACGAGGCTCCTGACCTCGAGGCGTCGGTCGTCACGACACTCGGCTAGGCTTCCGCGATGCCCGAACTCCCCGAGGTCGAAACCGTCGCGCGCGACCTGCGGCCGCGCATCCTGACTGCGACGATCATCGGTGCCCGTTGTTCGTGGGCACGGACGCTGCGGACGCATACGCCCGAAGCCTTCGCGGCGGCGATCGCCGGTCGGCGCGTCGAGGCGGTCGGCCGGCGGGCGAAGCTCATCGTCATCGATCTGTCGGGAGATGCCGCCCTGACGGTCCACCTGAAGATGACCGGCCAGCTGTTCGTCGTGCCGGCGGAGACGGCCGAGGACCCGTATGTTCGGCTCGTCCTCGAGCTCGGCGACGGGCGCGAGATCCGCTTCCGGGATATCCGTAAGTTCGGGAAGATCGGGTTGTATGGCCGCGATCCGGCGACAGGGGAGCTCGTGACCGAAGTCGGCGGCTCAGCAGTCTTCGCCGCGTTCGGACCCGAACCGCTCGATCCGGCATTCGACGTCCGGGCCTTCAGACAGAGGCTGCGGCGTCGCAAGGGCAGGCTCAAGCCGCTGCTGCTCGACCAGTCGTTCCTGGCCGGGGTCGGCAACATCTACGCGGATGAGGCGCTCTGGGCGTCGCGACTCCATCCGCTGCGAACGGCCGGGACCCTGCGTCCTGCCGACGAGCGTCACCTCCACGAGTCAGTCCGGCGGATCCTCGCTGAGGCCGTCGAGCGACGCGGCAGCTCCATCGACGACTACACCGCACCCGACGGAGACGGCTCGATGCAGGAGCATCTGCAGGTCTATCAGCGCACCGGCGAGCCGTGCCCGCGCTGTGGTCGGCCGATCAAACGGATCGTCATCGGAGCGCGCTCGACGCACTTCTGTTCGTGGTGCCAGCGGCTCGGCGCGGTCGATCGCACACGTGCCGCGGCGATCCTGCGGACGATGACGGGCGGTCCACGCGGGGCGGGTCGTCGATGGACCGAACTGGCGGGGGAGGGGACGCTTGGGTTGACGCCGGACGAAGCTGTGAGAGCGGCGACCCGGGCACGGACCGAGAGGACGAAACGGGCGGCCGCGACCCGACGCGCGGCGGCACGGGCATCGATCGGATCGGAGACCGGCACGTGAGCATCCTCCGGTTGAGCGGGGTGACCCGCGAGGTGGGCACCTTCGTGATCCTCGAGTCGATCGACGCCGCCATCGCTCTCGGCGATCGGATCGGGCTCGTCGGGCCGAACGGGGCTGGGAAGACCACACTCCTGCGGCTGGCGGCCGGCCGCGACGAGCCCGACCGCGGCGAGGTCCACCGGAAGCGTGGTCTGACGCTCGGGCTTCTCGCGCAGGAGGCGCATTTCGATGAGGCGTTCATGGCGTCGGCGGACCTGCGACTCGCGGTCCGGACCGGCGCGGCGCACCTCGACCGGATGGCCGAACGACTTGCAGCGATGGAGCGCACCGGCACCGTCACCGACCACGCGTATGCCGAGCTCCTGCACCAGTACGAGACCCTCGGCGGGTACACCCTCGACCAGCGCGTCGAAAGTGCGCTGACCGGCCTCGGGTTCACTCGCGAGGAATGGGCCAAGCCGCCGTCGGCGCTCTCGGGCGGGGAGCAGACGCGGGCGTCGCTGGCGCGGCTGGTCATCGCCGATCCGGACCTGCTCCTCCTCGACGAACCGACGAACCACCTCGATCTCGACGCGCTCGAATGGCTGGAGGAGCATCTCCGCCGGCGGACCGGATCGCTCCTCGTCGCATCGCACGACCGCGCGTTCCTGGATGCGACCGTGAACCGGACCTGGGAGTTGCGCGACCGCCGCCTGACCACGTTCCATGGCGACTACAGCGCCTACCACCGTCAGCGGATAGAACGTGACCTTCGGACGGTCAAGGACGTCGAGACCCAGGCCGAGCGGATCGCACGTGAGAAGGAGCTGGTCCAGCGCTACCGGAGCCACCGCAAGTTCAGCAAGATGCACGAGCACGAGGCACGGCTCGAGCGACTGGAGGCGGAGCGAAGCGACATCCCGAGGTCGACCAGGAAGATGGCGATCCCGACGGCCGCGCTCATCGGCGGCGCCGGGCCGTCACGGAGCGGCGAGATCGTCGTGCGGGTCGACGGACTGGCCGTCGGCTACCTGCCGGGGCGCGGGGCGATGGCGACCGACGGGTCCGTCGCCACAGAGCCGAAACTTGTCGCCCGAGTGCCGTTCCTGGCGGCCCAACGAGGTGAGCGGATCGGGATCGTCGGACCGAATGGCGCCGGGAAGACGACACTCCTGCGGACGATCGCCGGCGACTTGCCGCCACTCGACGGAGGGGTGACGTTCGGGAACGCGGTCCAGATCGGCTACCTTGCGCAGCTCCGCAGCGCCGGGATAGCGGGCGCCACGGTGCTGGATGCGCTGTTGGAGGCAGCCCCCGTGACGGCCGGGGAGGCGCGCGGGTATCTCGCCCGATTCCTGTTCCGTGGCGACGACGCCTTCAAGGAGATTCGGATGCTGTCGGGCGGCGAGCGGTCGCGGCTCGAACTGGCGTTGCTCGGCATCCAGGCGTCCAATCTGCTTCTCCTCGACGAACCGACGAACCATCTCGATATCCCGGCGCGAGAAGCGATCGAGGCGTTCATGGCAGGGTCGCCCGCGACGTTGCTGGTGGTATCGCACGATCGGCGGTTGCTGGAGACGGTGTGCGAGAAGTTGTGGGTGGTGGGCGATGGTGTGGCGGTGGCATTCGAGGGTGGGTATCGGGAATGGCGGGCAGCCGTTGCCAATGGGTGGACGATCGCGGGTGCCCTCGAGCAGGAAGCGGCTCGGCTCCACCCGGCAAGCCGCGGTGGCGCCGCCGCCGCGCCTCGCGCTCCCCACGGCGCTGCGCCTAACGGTCGCGGAGGGCGCGCCGGCGTCGCCACGGCTCCAGTTTTCCCGAAGAGCACCGCCCCCCCACCAGCCGGGAAGAAGGGTAGGAAGGAGAAGCTCTCCAAGGAGGCGTATCGGCGATCGAAGGCGGCTGCCGAGGCGGAGTTGACCCGGCTTGGGCTCAGGAAGAATCACCTGGAGTTGGCGATGGGGGATCCGGCGGTCCAGGGGAACTTCGTCGAGCTGCGGCGGGTGACGAGCGAGCTGGCGGATATCGACGTGGCCTTGGCGGCTGCGGAGGATGCGTGGCTGGAGTTGGAGGAACGGCGGCCGTGACGGTCCGGATCGGGCTGACTGGGCCGATCGGCTGCGGGAAGTCGACGGTGGCGGGCTGGCTCGGGGAGCGGCCGGGGGTCGTGGTCATCGATGCGGACCAGGTGGCGCGCCAGGTCGTCGAGCCGGGCCAACCGGCGCTCGAGGCGATCGTCGCGCGGTTCGGAGATGACTTGCGCCGGGACGACGGGACGTTGGATCGCGCGGCGCTCGGGCGGCTCGTCTTCGCGGACCCGGCTGCGCTCCTCGATCTCGAGGCGATCACCCATCCGGCCGTCAGGCCGCGCATCCTGCACGCGATCGCGGCCGCCGAAGCTGATGCTGCGGACGTCGTCGTCGTCGAAGCGATCCGGCTCGTCGAGGGTGGACTCGCCGAGATGTGCGACGAGGTCTGGCTGGTCATCTGCGACCCGGTGGTCCAGCGCGAGCGGCTGGTCGGTCGGGGCGCCTCGGCCGACACGGCGGCCGAGCGGATGGCCGCCCAGGACGGGTTCGTGGACCGGATCGGGCCCGCCGCGAGTCGCGTCATCGACACGTCGGCATCGCCGACGGAGACCCGGGCGACGGTCGAACGTGCCCTCGACGCGTCGCTGGCCCGGGGGTAGCTGTCGATTCGGCTGCTCTCCGTTCGTCGTGTGATCGAACCCGCCCCGGGACCGCACGAAGGAGAGAACTATGGGCAGTCCGATCGTCCACTTCGAGATCCGCTCCGCAGACCCGGACGCCAGCCGTGCCTTCTACGCCGACCTGTTCGGGTGGTCGTATCCGCCCGGTGGCTTTCCCGGCTATACCTACGTCGACAGCGGGGTCCCGACTGGGACCATCCCCGGCGGCATCAGCCCGACCCAGGGTGGCGAGCCGATGGTGACCGTCTTCGCAGGGGTCCCGGATGTCGAAGCCGCATTGGAGCGAGCGGTCGCCCTCGGCGGCCGGATCATCCAGCCCGCCCAGCACGTGCCCGGGGTGAGTTACGGCGTCTTCGCCGACCCACAGGGCCTCGTCGTCGGGGTGTCGTCGGACGACACGTGATCAGGTCGTGCACGTCTGCCGGCCGTCGCATGGCCAAGAACACATGTTCTGTTCGTGCGGCGGCTGGTAGACTTGGCGGGACATGCCTGACTTCAAGTTCGTCGCCCCGTTCGAGCCGACCGGGGACCAGCCGGGGGCGATAGAGCGATTGTCGGAGGGCCTCGCCAAGGGCCTGACCGACCAGGTTCTCATCGGGGCCACGGGCACCGGCAAGACGGCGACCCTCGCCTGGACGATCGCGGCGCACAACAAGCCGACGCTCGTCCTCGCCCACAACAAGACACTCGCGGCCCAGCTGTATGCCGAGTTCCGCGAATTCTTCCCGGAGAACAAGGTCGAATACTTCGTCAGTTACTTCGATTACTACCAGCCCGAGGCGTACCTGCCACGGAGCGATACGTACATCGAGAAGGATTCGTCGCGCAACGACGAGATCGACCGTCTGCGTCACGCCGCGACGCATGCCCTGTTCGAGCGCCGCGATGTGATCATCGTGGCCTCGGTGTCGTGCATCTACGGACTCGGGGCGCCCGTGGATTACGGGGCGACAGTGCTCAAGCTGCGGGTCGGTGGCCAGTACCGCCGCGACGCGGTCCTCCGCCACCTCGTGGATCTCCAGTACCAGCGCAACGACCAGGCCATGAGCCGTGCCCGCTTCCGCGTCCGCGGCGACACGCTCGAACTCCAGCCGGCGTCGGAGGAGACGCTCATCCGGGTCGAGTTCTTCGGCGACGTGGTCGAGCGTATCACCGAGCTCGACCCGCTGACCGGCGAGCTCCTCGCCGAGCGCACGGAGACGAACGTCTACCCGGCGACCCACTACGTGACCCCGCAGGACAAGCTCAAGGAAGCCATCGTCGACATCGAAGCCGAGATGGAGGAGCGCGTCACCGGCCTCGAGGCCGAGGGCCGGGCACTCGAGGGCGCGCGGCTCCGACAGCGGACGACCTTCGACCTCGAGATGATGCGAGAGCTCGGCTACTGCACCGGCATCGAGAACTACTCGCGTCACCTGTCCCGGCGCGAGGCGGGCTCCCGGCCGTGGACGCTGCTCGACTACTTCCCGCCGGATTGGCTGCTCGTCGTGGACGAGTCGCACATGACGATCCCGCAGGTCGTGGGCATGTACAAGAACGACCGGACCCGCAAGGAGATCCTCGTCGACTTCGGATTCCGGCTGCCGTCCGCGTTGGACAACCGGCCACTGACGTTCGAGGAATTCCAGTCGACCGTCCACCAGGCGATCTACATGTCCGCCACCCCGGGACCATACGAGCTCGAACGCAGCCAGCGGAACGTCCAGCAGCTCATCCGACCGACCGGCGTGGTCGATCCGCACATCAGCGTCCGGCCGACCGACAGCCAGATCGACGACCTCCTCGAGGAGATCCGCGGCCGGGTCGAGCGCGGCGAGCGGGCCCTGGTCACGACACTGACCAAGAAGATGGCAGAGGACCTGACCGACTACCTGAAGGAGCTCGGGGTCAAGGTCCAGTACCTGCACAGCGAGGTCGACACCCTCGAGCGCGTGGCGATCCTGCGCGACCTGCGGCTCGGCGTGTTCGATGTCCTGGTCGGCATCAACCTGCTCCGCGAGGGGATCGACCTGCCCGAGGTGACACTGGTGGCGATCCTCGATGCCGACAAGGAGGGGTTCCTGCGCTCGGCGTGGTCGCTCATCCAGATGATCGGCCGGGCGGCCCGGAACACGGCCGGCGCAGTCATCATGTACGCCGACACCATCACCGAATCGATGCGCGTCGCCATCGACGAGACCGATCGACGACGCGCCTATCAGGAGGCCTACAACCTCGAACGGGGCATCGAGCCGACGACGATCGTCAAGGGCATCCGCGACCTCAACGAACGGCTGCGCGCCGTGGCTGAGTCGACGGTCGTCTATGCCTCGGAGAAGGGCGGCCAGTTCACCGACGCCGACCGGCGCAAGGTCGAGGCGGTCGTGGCCCGGATGGAGGCCGAGATGAAGGCCGCCGCCAAGCAATTCGAGTTCGAACGAGCGGCCGCGTTGCGCGACGAGATCCAGCAGATCCGTCTCCGCGTCCTCCAGGAGGACGCCTCGATCACCGTCGGTCGGGCCGCGGAACAGGCAGGCAGGGACGGCGCGGGCGGGCGCGGCCTGACCGGGGCAGCGGATCGGGCGCGCGGCCGACGGGGTGCCGCGGCCGCCGTGGCGGCCGGTCCGGCCATGGAGGTCACCAGCGTCGAGGTGCTTCCCGCGGACGAGGAACCCGCCGACACCCTCGACGACGTCCCCGGAGACGCCGGGATCGACACCGACACCATCGCCGATTGGCTGCCCGGGATCCGCGACGAGCACGAGGACGACAACGGTTGGCAGGCGCGCTGGCTCGACCGCCCGACATGGGACCGGACCGTGACACCGAACATCCGCAAGCGGACGGGACAGCGGCCGGGCCGTCGGCGGTAGGTCGATCCCGCCGCGGCGGCTGTCGAGCACACGAACAAACGGAACACCTGTTCGACATCACCACCATCGAGTAAACTTGCGACGTGCCCCAGGATCGACTCGTCGTGCGCGGCGCGCGCGAACACAACCTCAAGAACGTCGACGTCGCCTTCCCGCGCGACCGGCTGGTCGTCATCACCGGCCTGTCGGGGAGCGGCAAGTCGAGCCTCGCGTTCGACACCATCTACGCCGAGGGCCAGCGTCGCTACGTCGAGAGCCTGAGCGCCTACGCCCGCCAGTTCCTCGGCCAGATGGAGAAGCCGGATGTCGACCAGATCGACGGGCTCTCTCCGGCCATCTCCATCGATCAGAAGGGCGCATCGCGCAATCCGCGCTCGACGGTCGGCACCGTCACCGAGATCTACGACCACCTCCGGCTCCTGTTCGCACGGATCGGGGTCCCGCACTGCCCCAACGGTCACGCCATCGAGCGCCAGTCGGTCCAGCAGATCGTCGACCAGGTCCTGGCGTTGCCGGAAGGGACGCGGCTGCTCGTCCTCGGCCCGCTCATCAAGGATCGCAAGACCGAGGGGGATCGGATCCTTGACGGCGCCCGGCGCCAGGGATTCGTGCGAGTCCGGGTCGATGGCGAGATGCTCGACATCGCGGACGCACCCAAGCTCGACAAGTACAAGCGGCATTCGATCGAGGTCGTCGTCGACCGTTACATCGTCCGCCACGCGGAGGCCCCGGGGGGTGCCGATCGCGCGCCCGACGGGCGGCCGCTCGACCCGGACACCGGGCAGATCATCGCCGACCCGGATGCGGGCCGGCTGGCCGACTCGGTCGAGACCGCCCTTCGTCTCGGCGAAGGCGTCGTCCTCATCGCCCCGGCCCCCCGCGATGACGAGGTGCCGTCGTTCGAGGAGCAACGCTACAGCGAGAAGTTCAGCTGTCCGTACGACGACTACACGGCGGACGAGCTCGAGCCGCGCAGCTTCTCGTTCAACTCACCACACGGGGCGTGCCCGGATTGCACCGGTCTCGGGACGAAGCTCGAGATCGATCCGGATCTCGTCATCCCGGATCGATCGAAGAGCCTGGCGACCGGCGCACTCGTGCCGTGGGCGCGGATGCCGACGGACGCGTCCTGGCGGCTGAAGATCCTCGAGGCGATCTGCGCGTCCCATGGATGGGACTACACCGCCCCCATGCGCGACCTGCCAGCGGAAGCCGTCGACTACGTCCTTCACGCCCGCAAGGACGAGAAGGTGATCGTCCGCTACCGCACGGAACGCGGCGAGAACACGTACAAGGCCACGTTCGAGGGCGTCGTCACCAACCTCGAGCGGCGATACCGCGAGACAGACTCCGACTACATCAAGGCCGAGCTCGAGAAATTCATGGTCACCCGGTCATGTCCCACCTGCAAGGGTCGACGGCTGCGCCCGGAGATCCTCGCGGTCCTCATCGGCGATCGCAACGTCTGGGACGTCTCGACGATGTCCATCACGGACGCGCTCCAGTGGTCGAGCGGCCTTGAGGTGACGCTCGACGAGCGACAGCGCACGATCGCCCACCAGTTACTCAAGGAGATCGGCGCGCGGCTCGGGTTCCTCGTCGACGTCGGCCTCGACTACCTGACGCTGGACCGGACGAGCGTCACGCTATCCGGCGGCGAGGCGCAACGGATCAGGCTCGCGACCCAGATCGGGACGACCCTCATGGGCGTCCTGTACATCCTTGACGAGCCGTCGATCGGCCTCCACCAGCGCGACAACGCGAAGCTCATCGCGACCCTGACGCGGCTGCGCGACCTCGGCAATACGGTGCTCGTCGTCGAGCACGACGAGGAGACCATCCGGACCGCCGACTGGGTCGTGGACATCGGACCCGGGGCAGGGGAGCACGGCGGCGAGATCATCGCCAACGGGCCTCTGGAGGTGGTCATCGCCGAGCCCCGCTCGATCACCGGCGCCTTCCTCCGGGGCGAACGGGCGGTGCCGATCCCGACGCGTCGGCGCACGGGCAACGGCCAGGCACTGCGGGTGCGGGGCGCCCGCGAGCACAATCTTCGCGACGTGGACTTGCGAGTCCCGCTCGGAACGTTCGTCGCGGTCACCGGCGTGTCCGGCAGCGGCAAGAGCACTCTCGTGACCGAGGTCCTCTACCGGGCCCTCGCGCGCGAATTGAACGCCTCCCGCGAGCCTGTGGGCGCGCACGACTCGCTCGAGGGCGCGAACTTCATCGACAAGATCATCGAGATCGACCAGAGCCCGATCGGCCGCACGCCGCGCTCGAACCCCGCCACCTATGTCGGCCTGTTCACTCCCATCCGCGAATTGTTCGCGGGCGTCCCGGAGTCGCGTCTCCGCGGCTACTCCCCCGGACGCTTCAGTTTCAACGTCAAGGGTGGCCGCTGCGAGCACTGCAAGGGCGACGGGATCCTCAAGATCGAGATGCAGTTCCTGCCAGACGTCTACGTCCCATGCGAGGTGTGCGCCGGCAAGCGCTACAACCGCGAGGCCCTCGAGATCCACTACAAGGGCCGGTCGATCGCTGACGTCCTCGAGATGACGATCGCCGAGGCGCTCGAGTTCTTCACGGCCGTCCCCAACGTCCGGGCCAAGCTCCAGACCCTGTACGACGTCGGGCTCGGATACGTCCACCTCGGCCAGCCGGCGACGACCCTGTCGGGCGGCGAGGCGCAGCGGGTGAAGCTCTCGACTGAACTCTCGCGGCGCGCAACCGGACGAACGCTCTACGTCCTCGACGAACCGACGACCGGTCTCCACTTCGCCGACGTCGAGAAGCTGCTGCAGGTGCTCCATCGGCTGGTCGACAGCGGAAACACCGTCCTGGTGATCGAGCACAACCTGGACGTCATCAAGACCGCGGACTGGATCGTCGATCTCGGCCCTGAGGGTGGCGCCCGCGGCGGCCAGATCATCGCCCAGGGAACCCCGGAAGACATCGCGGTCGCCAAGGGATCGGCCACCGGCGAATACCTGGCGCGCGTCCTGCGCGGGGAGCCGCTGGTGCCGTTGTCCGACGTGACGTTCGCCGACGATGCCGGCCGCGGCATCCGCGGCAACGGCCATTCGAAGGACAAGGTCGTCCGTCTCGCGCCTTCGCGGAAGCGAGCCGCGGCTGCCTCGAAAGCTCGCTGAGGGCTAGCATAGGTCCATGCCCGATATCGACTTCGCGTTCCTCGCGGATGCCGCCGAAACCGTTCCCGGCCAGAAGTTCCATGTGCTCGGTGGTGGCGTCGCCCGCATCGGTGGCCGCCGATTCCCTCTCCGCCACCCACATCTCGCATTGGTCATCGGGCTCCAGGTGACGGCGCCGGAGACGGATCGCGAGCACGAGATCCGGTTCGTGCTGCTCGATCCCGACGGCGGCGAAGTCGCCGGGGCGACCGGGAGCCTTGTGGCGCGCAGCCAGCACGACGCCCGCGATGCTGTGCTGACGTTCTCCATCGACCTGTGGAATCTGACCTTCCCGGCTCCCGGCGACTACTCCTTCCGGATCCTGGTCAATGGCTCCGAGCGGAAGCGCCTGCCGCTCCTCCTGCTCGCGCCGCCGGATCCGGCGGCCGACGTCACCGAGGTCGCGGGCACGAAACCGGGGGACGGCTGACCGCCGATGACCGACGCACGGACCGGGGCATCGGCCCGGCGCCCACTGCGCCACGAGCGCCCGATCATCGACGAAGCCGCGTTGGAAGCCGCACGTCATTGCGATCGGTTGCTCGCGGCCGCTCGTGTGGCCGGCTCGCAGCGCTGGATCGCCTACCTCGAGCCGCTGCCCGACCGGCTTCGCGACGATGAGCCAAGCGCTCTGCGAGCGACGACCACCCGCTGCCGCGCGGCCTACGGGGTGAAGGACTCCATCCGCGACACGCTCCCGGAGAGCGTCACGGAGCCATTCCTTGACTCGGTCGACCGGCTCATCCGCGAGCTCAACCGATCCAGGGGATGAGTCGACGCGTCCGGGCTTTGTAGGCTGCGTAGCCGGCGAACTGCGACCCGAGCCATATCTCCTCGCGACGCGACTTCAGCTCGAAGAAGCCCCACAGGACGATGGCTGCCAGGAGTGCGGCCGGCGACGCGGTGAGCAGGCCCCAGCCGATCGCCGCACAGACGAGGCCGCCATAGATGGGATGGCGAACGAGACCGTAGACCCCGGTCACCACAAGGTCCGTACCCGGGAGCGGGTGGGGCAGCGGCGTAAGCGCCGAACCGAGGTCGCGGACGCCACGGACGGCCAGGACCAGGCCGAAAGCGATGCAGCCGATGCCGATGACCGACGTGACGGTCCGCGCCAGCCCCGTCCAGGCAGGCCCCTGGACCCCGGCCGCCGCCACGGCCAGGAGGAGGACGCCCTGGAGGACGACCCAACCCTCGCCCCGCGGACCCAGCGCCGGAAGCCTGCTCATCCGGCCATCGTACGGTCGAGTCCGAGTTCCGACACGCTGAACGCTTCGAGCAGGAACGGGGACGGGACCGTCGGGTCGTACAACAGCGTCAGCGAGCGGCGGGCCCGCGTCCATGCGACATACCCGAGGCGTCGCTCCTCCTCGTAGGCGCGCACGGGATCGTCCGCCTGGCTGACGACCCGCGCGCTCGGGAACCGGCCGATCTCCATCCCGACCACGACCACGTGGTCGAATTCCAGACCCTTGGTCGCGTGGGCCGTGGCGAGCGTCAGCGAAGCATCGTCACGACGCAGGTCGGCAAGGCGGGCGCGAGTCTCCATGATCGCGGCTGTGAGTCCCGTGAGAGTGTCGTGGCCGACGGCCCAGCCGAGGAGCGCTGTTGCCACGTCCAGGCCCAGCGGATCCTGATCGGCAGGCCGTATGGCCCCGACGCGGACGAGGAGTGGCCGGGCGTCTTGCTCGTCCCCGGCGATGCGTGCCAGGAGGTCGTCGACGCGGGGCGACTCGACCATGAGGTCGATTCGCGGCGCCCGGAATGGCAGGCCGAGTCGCAACGCGACGACGACCGCGGGGAGTAGCTCGCGGTTGGTTCGGGCGAGGACGGCTCGGGTCGAGCCGTCGTCCGGCCAAGTACGCAGGACGCGCTCGAGTCGGACGGTCTCATCGGAGGCATCGGCCGCGAGGACGAGACGACCGGACGCAGCCGGGCCGGCTCGGATCGCCTTCGCGAAACGCTCGCTGTTGTGCTCGACCAGTCGCACGGCGCGTTCGACGACACGGCGCGGACAACGATAGTTCACTTCGAGATCCACGCGCCGGAGCCCTGGCAGCAACGCGTTCAGCCCGAGGATCCGTCGTACGTCGGCGAGTCGCCAGCCATAGATCGACTGGTCGTTGTATCAACTTCGCACAGGTAAACCGACGTGATCCACGCTGTCTACGAATGGATCGTCATCGAGGGGCCGCGCTTCGTCGGCCTGCGCCTCACACGGGCGGCGTACCGTTCACGGAACAGCTCGCGCGCTGCCAGAGGGCTGTTATGGCGCCCGACAGGATTCGACCGTGCGGATGACATATATATCCGCATCCCGATTGATGGGGCCGACGCCTGGCTGATGACGAGCGACAGCGCCTGATGTGAATCACGCGAAAGTCAAGCCGGGTACAGCAGAGACGCCGGCGACCTTGATCCACTGACACGAGGACTCGGCCAGTCGACTCCTAGAACCGAACGATGTGCAGAGCCCCGTAGAGCATGCCTAGCCCAGCCAGGATTGCGCCCCCGACGCGCCCGACATGGCCTCGTAGCAGGAAGACGGCAGCCATGATGGCTGCCAAGACGAGGAACGGCCAGTCCAGGATCCGGACGGCGTCTGGCACGGCCACCGGCGTGAGCAGCACGATCAATCCGAGGTTGCAGAGCGTGAAGTAGAGGACCGTCCCAACTGCATTGCCGGCGCTGACATCGCCGTACCCGCGCCGCGCTGGGATGACCTGGCGGATGATCTCCTCGGCCTCGATCGCGACCGGCGTGATGACCATCCCGACCAGGCCCGCGGACAGACCGACCGTCGAGATGAGCCCCTCGGCACCAACGGCCACGAGTTCGCCGCCGATGGCGATGACGACGATGCCGCCCGCGGTGACCAGCGCCGCCCTCCCGAGCGACCGACCGCCCTCGGCGCCGCGTTCCTCGTCGTCGGCCGTGAAGCGATGCCCACGGGAGGCCCGGACGAGGTACGCGAGCGCGAACCCGAAGGCGGCGAGGAGGACGACGCCGGTCCAGCGCGGTGTCTCGCCAAACGCGATCGGCAGTCCGGCCAGGATCGCGGCGGCCGGCACCAGGAGCACGACCCCGCGCGGGAGACGGGCGTGGAGCGGCGCGATCAGGGCCCCCACCCCGAGCGCGATGCAGAGCAGGAATGTGGCGCCACCGAAGACCGTCCCAAGGGCGATCTCCGATTGACCACGCTGCCCGGCAGCCAGGCCGACGGCGATGTTCTCGGCCTCCAAACCCGACAGGATGACGCTGGCCACGAACGGTGCGATCCGAAGCGCGGCCGCGACGTCGACGATCCCTTCGAGGAGACGCTCGGTCGCGACCACGACGATGACCACGCCGACGACGAACAGGCCGATGGCCAGCAGGGGCGTCATCCGGTGATGGTACGAGGCGAGCGGAACCGAACGCCGACGCCTATCGTCCATGTGACATGGCTCACTCCGTCGGCCGGGTCGTTTGGCACGCCGTCATCGTCTTGGTGCTGGCCGTGCTCGTCGCTAGCTGCACGGGCGCCGCCTCGGGAAGCCCGTCCCCGTCGCCCCGCGCCAGTCCGCTGACCGAGGCATCGGCCAAGGAAGCGCTGCTCGTCCGGTTCGGACCACTCGTCTACTGCGATCCGGACTTCTACCCGGTCGCGCGAGCCGATGAGTCCAGCGCCGCCGCCGAACACCTTGCCGCGATGCGCGCCGACACGGCTGCTTGGGCCGCTATCGCCGCCCACCACCGGTTCGACCCGTCCGTGAACCCGACCGGGGACTGGCTCCTCGCCGCCTACCGAGACTGGAAGTTGCTTCGGGCACTCACCCTTAGGGCGTCCGGCGGGAGCTGGACCTTCGATGCGCTCTTCGGCGGGGCGGGACCGGGCGCGAGTGCGTCACCGAGCATCAGCCACGTCGTCGGCTCGATCGCGATCGACGGGACGATCCACGTCGACCGACAGGAGTCGAGCGGGCCGCCGCCATGTCCGATCTGCCTGGCCCGTGGCACGAGGATCGCGACCCCGGCTGGCGAGGTCGCGGTCGAAGCGATGCGGCCCGGGGATCCGGTCCTGACTCTCGACCGCCTCGGACAGCGAGCCTCGGCCGTCGTCCTCCAGGTCGGGTCGATGGCGGTTCCGTCCAACCACGAGGTCGTTCACCTCGTCCTGGCCGACGGTCGCGCCGTCCTCGTGTCACCCGGTCATCCACTCCCGGACGGAGACCCGGTCGGCGCGCTCTTGCCGGGTGATGCCTATGACGGCTCGGTGGTCAGGTCGGTCGACCGGATCGCCTACGACGGCGGCCGGACGTTCGACATCCTGCCGTCGGGCGGGACCGGCGTCTACTGGGCGAACGGCATCGAGCTCGGGAGCACCTTGTTCCGCTGAGCCGAGGGTCGGGCGTTGACCTTGCCGTCCCGCTTCGCTGACGCGAATCCGGTCCGCGGAGGGTGCAGAGCACCGGTCCTCCCAAGATTGATCGACGGTCAGTCAGTGCACGCGACCAGGACCGGTACTGCACACCCGATCGCTCGAGTTGCCTTCACGTGCGTTCCTATGCCGGATGTGGAGCGCACGCGGAGAGCTGATCATCAGCCAGGGAGCGATCGCGGTAGGCCGAACGACGGCAGGACGCTGTTTTCGAAGCGGGTCATGGCGCAGATCCGGTCGCTGGTGAGGGTGAGGACGTACAGGCCGACCCCGTGGCTGATGCCGTCGGGGGCGCGCAGGTAGGCGCCGAACGCCGGTTGACCGTTGGCTCGCGTCGGGACCAGGTCGAACCTCCGACCGGCCCGGAAAATGCTCGCGCAGAAGCGGGCCACGACGTCTCGGCCCTCGTATTCGAAGGGCATCGGTGGCATCGACATGGAGACGTCGTCGGTCAGAAGGGCCACCAGTGCGTCGAGATCGGCGGACTCCCACGCGCGGACGAATTTCGCCACGATCGCAGCCTCGGCGGGTGAGTCGGTCGCAGCAGGTGCTGCGTGCTCGCCTAGCGGCGCCAGGCGGCGCTGCACCCCGGCGCGGGCCCGTTTGAGGGCACTGTTGACCGATTCGAGGGTCGAGTCGAGCATATCGGCCACCTCGGTGGCGTGGTAGTCGAGGACGTCGCGCAAGATGAGCACGGCACGCTGACGAGCGGGCAGGACCTGCAAGGCGGTCACGAAGGCCAGGGAGATCGCTTCGGTCTGTTCGTAGCGGGCCTGTGGGCCGAGCGGCGCGTCGATGGCACCCGTCATCAGAGCGTCGGGAAATGGCTCGAGCCAGACGACTTCGCCGAGCCGGGTCGGCTCGGGTGGTTCAACATCGGGCACGTCCCACTCCTTGGCCGGGCGCCGGCTGGCCGACCGGCGTGCGTTGAGGCACTGGTTGGTGGCGATCCGGTAGAGCCACGTGCGCAGCGAGGCGCGCCCCTCGAACCCTCCGAAGCCTTGCCAGGCGGCCAGCAGCGTGTCCTGCAGGGCGTCCTCGGCGTCCTGGAAGGATCCGAGCATCCGGTAGCAGTGCACCTGTAGCTCCTGACGGTGCGGCTCGGTCAGCTGCCGGAACGCGTCGCCGTCCCCGCCTCGCGCCCGCGTGATCAGGTCGGCGATGACCTCCACCCTCGCGTCACCCCTCTCTCGCACCTTGTTGTACTTCCAATCGATATAGACACCGTACCTGTGGCGAACTGGGCGGTCCGAGCGCGACCACTTTCTAAACGTCGCGGTGTCTACATCGGTGATAGCCGACAACCCAACAAAGGGAGAATCGAAATGGCAAGGATCGTGATCAGCACAAATGTCTCGCTCGACGGCGTGGTCCAGGACCCGGACGGTGAGGAGGGTTCCAGGCTGGGCGGCTGGTTCACCCAGTCTGGGGCTACGAACCTCGAAGCGTGGGCCAAGGTCGAGTTCGAGGAGGCGCTCCGTACCGAGGCCTTGCTGCTCGGTCGACGGAGCGACGAGTGGTTCGCGGCGCGCTGGGCAACCCGGCCCGGCGAGTGGGCGGACAGGTTGAACAGCCTGCCCAAGTACATCGTGTCCTCGACCCTCGAACATCCCCGCTGGAGCAACGCGACGGTCCTGAAGGGCGACGCAGTGCACGAGGTGTCAAAGCTGAAGCAGGAGCTGGACGGGGACATCGTCGTCTACGCCAGCTACCAGCTCGGGCGCGGGCTCATCGAGCACGACCTGGTCGATGAGCTACGGTTGTTCGTCTTCCCGGTCGTGCTCGGAGCCGGCGAACGCCTGTTCGGCGAGACCAGCGACATGAAGCCCATGCGCTTGGTCGACTCTCGGACGGTCGGCGATGGCCTCGCCTTCCTCACCTACCAGCCCGTCCGAGACGCCTAGCTCCAGTTCCCGATCAGGGGACTCGCCTGACCTTCGAGCTCCAGGCGAAGCTCGGTGGGATCAAGAGACTGCTGATGAGCGGCGCCGTCCAGAAGACGATGGATGTGGAGGTCGGGGGCGACCGAGCGGCTCGAGACCGTTCTCGAGTCGAGATCGGCGACCTAGATCGTTGCTCCCGTTGTCTATCTACGACCCGTTGGTCGACGGTGGGCCGGCGGCTTACTGGGCCTCGGCGAGGGATCGGTCTCCCCCGGCTCCCTCGACTGGCCGCGGTTCGAGGACGATCACTGCCGTCTCGGTCCGCCGGGTTGCGTAGCCGTCGAGACCATCCGTGTAGCTTCGCCAGGTCTGCCATAGCCGCTCGCGCTCCTCGCCTTCAGCCACGCGGCCGCGAACCGCGCGCGAGGCCGTCCCCTTCAGCTCGACCGTGACGTCCGGTTGGGCCTGCAGGTTGAGCCACCAGGCAGGTTCGCCCTCGGCCCAACCATTCATCGCCATCGTGACCAGGTTCGGGCCATCTTCGAAGTAGGCGACGATCGCTTCGCGGTCCTTGCCGGATCGGCGCCCGACGGTGACCAGACGCATCGTCCCCCACTTGCCGGACTTCGGCGGCCACAGGCCCCGCCGGCCGCCGGTGGCCCGGTACAGCGCGCGATGGAGGACCCAGGCGGTCCGTACGAACCAGCGGGGTGGCAGGTACGGCGAATGCGGTCGCTCCTCGGGGATCGCCGTGGCTTCGACCGTGTGGGAGGATCGTTCGGTCATCGTCGTCTCCTCGCTGTGGTACGCTCGTGCCCATACGACGTAAGGACTCGTCCATATGGCGTAAGGTAGTCCATACGATGTAAGGATGTCAAATGGCTTCATGAGCAGCCCAGTCGAGCTCGCGAGCGAGGAGCGGCGGACCCCGTTGAACCGGAGCCGTGTGCTCCAGGCGGCGGTCGACCTTGCCGACCGGGACGGCGTCGACTCGGTCAGCATGCGCAGGCTCGGCCAGCATCTCGGGATCGAGGCCATGTCGCTCTACACCCACGTCCGCGGCAAGGACGACCTGCTCGACGGCATGGTCGATGTCGTGGTCGGCGAGATCCCGATCGACGTCGTCGGTCCCGACTGGAGGACGACGCTCCGCCGACAGGTCCTAGCCGCCAGGAGCGTGATGCTGCGCCACAGGTGGGCGGCTCGCATCATCGAGACGCGGACCACGCCAGGGCCAGCGACCTTGCGTTACATGGAGGCCGTCACGGGGATCCTGCTCGACGCGTTCTCCGTCGACCTCAGCCATCACGCGATGCACGTCCTGGGCAGCCGCGTCTTGGGGTTCAGCCAGGATCTCTACGACGATGCCGGGGCGCCCGACCCAGAGGTGGCCGCAGCCTATGCGGCCCAGCTCGCGAGCGTCTTTCCGAACATCGGCGCACTCGCCATGACGGCCACCCACGAAGGCGGCATCGGGGGCTGCGACGACGAGTACGAATTCGCGTTCGGGCTCGATCTCATCCTCGATGGCCTCGAGCGGCGGCGCGTCAGCTGACGGAACGGCCGACGGGCTCGGCCCAAGGAGGTCGCAACGGATGCAAAGCAGCGAGCAACCGTCTGGCCCCGACGATGTGCAGTCCGCAGCGTGGCGCGGGCGGTTCCCCTACAACGAGATCATCTCCCTCCTCGACGTGAACCGGCCGTTCAACCTGGCCGAGAGCACGTCGCAGGACCTGACGCTCGGCGACCTCATGGACCTCGCAGACCTCGAGAGCCTCCGCGGCGTGAAGCTGGGCTACGGCTCGTCCGCGGGCTCGACGGCGCTGCGCGAGGAGATCTCCCGCTCATGTGGCGTCCCGGTCGAGCAGATCATCACGACCCAGGGCACCGCGCTCGGGCTGTTCCTGCTCGCCTACGAGGTCTGCCGGCCGGGCGACGAAGCCGTCATCGCCACACCGTGCTTCCCGCCGAGCCGAGACTGCCTCGTCGGGGTTGGAGCGCGCGTCCGCGAGGTCAAGCTGTCGTTCGACACCGGCTACCGCCTGGACCCGGGCAAGATCGCCGCGAGCCTGTCGCCCGAGACCAGGCTCGTCAGCATCGCCTCACCGCAGAACCCGAGCGGCGTGTCCGCGCCCTGGGCTGCCGTCGAGGAGCTGCTCAAGGCGATCGAGTCTGTGTGCCCCGAGGCCGTGCTCTTCGTCGACGAGACCTACCGCGAGGCGACCTACGGCGACGCGGTCGCGGCCGA
>Ga0075026_100000010_pt1 | contig 54501 bp, 46 predicted proteins | sample Str012_2_FD_71392 | JGI IMG/M metagenome (GOLD analysis project Ga0075026, IMG submission 71392) | Freshwater sediment microbial communities in response to fracking from Pennsylvania, USA - Straight Creek_MetaG_SC_2012 | ecosystem: Environmental > Aquatic > Freshwater > Creek > Sediment... | reverse complement strand
AAGATCCCAAAGCGCAGGCCATGCTGGAATTGTGCCTGGTAAGAATGCCCAACCAGAATTTAACCGATGATGATGCCAGGAATATCTATGAATTTATGCGCAAAAACGATGGCGTAAAATAATACAATCAATTCTTTTAACCCTAATAGTACAATCATGAAAAATGTACAATCAGTTTTATTCTCCGGCAGCCTGATTACACTTCTTTTTTTGGGAGCCGTTTCCTGCAAACCCAAAAATGCGGGCAATGCAGTGAGTGGCGATGCTGCCAGCAAAGCGTATGTGGCCCCGGGCAAGTACGATGAGTTTTACAATTTTGTTTCGGGCGGGTTTAGCGGACAGCTGAGTGTGTATGGTTTGCCTTCGGCACGTTTGCTGCGGGTGATTCCGGTTTTCTCTGTAGATCCTGAAAAGGGCTATGGCTACAGCGAAGAAAGCAAGCCCATGCTCAACACCTCGCACGGTTTTGTGCCCTGGGATGATTTGCACCATGCAGATCTTTCACAAACAAATGGCGAAATTGATGGCCGCTGGATCTTTGCCAATGCCAACAACACCCCCCGTGTGGCCAGGATTGATCTTACTACTTTTCATACGGCAGAAATTATTGAGCTGCCCAACAGTGCCGGCAATCACTCCTCTCCCTTTATTACGGAAAATACTGAATACGTGGTGGCCGGTACCCGTTTCAGCGTTCCCCCCGATAATGCCAATGGCGATGTGCCCATCAATTCTTATAAAAAGAATTTCAAAGGATCCATCAGCTTTATCAGCGTTGATAAAGCGACCGGCAAGATGGCCATTGCCTTTCAGTTAAGGTGCCCCGGTGTAAATTTTGATTTGAGCCATTCAGGTAAAGGCAAATCGGGCGACTGGTTTTTCTTCAGCTGTTACAATACCGAACAGGCCAATACGCTGCTGGAAGTAAATGCATCACAGCGTGACAAAGATTTTATCATGGCAGTAAACTGGAAGAAAGCAGAAGAATACCTGAAAGCAGGCAAGGGTGCGAAAGAAACCGTAAAATATGCACACAATGTATATAGCGAAAAAACACATTCAGCCGTTTCAGAAATAAAAACGGAAGTAACAGTACTGGATACAAAAGAACTGAAAGATATCTGTTATTTTATTCCCTGTCCAAAATCGCCGCATGGTTGTGATGTAGACCCCACCGGCGAATACATTGTGGGAAGCGGCAAACTGGCTGCATTGATTCCTGTATTCAGTTTCGATAAATTGATGAAAGCCATCGCTGCAAAAGATTTTATCGGCGATTATGACGGCATCCCCGTTGTTAAATATGAATCTGCGCTGTATGGAGAAGTAAAAAAGCCAGGCCTCGGACCGTTGCATACCGAATTTGACGGAAAAGGCAATGCCATCACTACTTTCTTTGTGTCTTCAGAAATTGTAAAATGGAATATCAAAGATTTAAAAGTGCTGGACCGCGCCCCTACTTATTATTCTCCCGGCCACTTGTGCATACCCGGCGGCGATACCAAAAAACCCAATGCCAAATATGTAATTGTGTACAATAAAATTACCAAAGACCGTTACCTGCCCACCGGTCCCGAATTGGCGCAGAGTGCCCAGTTGTTTGACATTAGCGGTGATAAAATGCAGCTGATCCTTGATTTCCCCACCATTGGTGAGCCGCACTATGCACAGGCAGTAGCAGCAGATGTAATAAGGAATAATTCTGTTAAGTTTTATAAGCTGGAAGAAAATACAAATCCGTTTGTATCAAAAGGAGAAGTGGAAACAAAAGTGGTAAGAAAAGACAAAAGGGTGGATATCTACATCACCGCCATCCGTTCTCATTTTGCACCCGATAATATTGAAGGTATTAAAATGGGCGATGAAGTATACTGGCATGTTACCAACCTGGAACAGGATTGGGATGTACCGCATGGTTTTGCTATCAAAGGCGCATTGACAGGCGAATTGCTGATTATGCCCGGCGAAACACAAACATTAAAATGGACTCCTGAAAAACCAGGTATGTATCCTTTTTACTGTACCGACTTTTGCAGCGCACTGCACCAGGAAATGCAGGGCTATGTAAGGGTATCTGCTGCCGGAAGCAATACGCCGCTATTATTCAGTACCGGTAAAAATATGCCGCCAAAAGATTCTGCGGCAACAAAATAAAACACACTGTCCGGCTGCTGTAGCTGCTTCCGTCTTCAGCAGCCGGCAATGTTTAACCGAATTTTTAAAATTAAAACATACAGAAATGAAACTGCTGAATATAATTGTAGTTGTTGCGTTGTTGTGCGCAATGACTGCCTGCAACAATGCCACCGAAAATACAGTTGCCAGTGATGCTGCAGCACAACCTGCAGCCCCGGCCGGCGGACAGGAAAATGTAAAAGACGATGTGTCTGCAAAAGATGTGGTAAAAATTGCGGTAGGATCAAAAGATCATACCACACTGGTGGCTGCATTAAAGCAGGCAGATCTTGTAACTTCTTTATCCAACGCAGGACCCTTTACCGTGTTTGCGCCAACTAATGCGGCTTTTGATAAACTACCCGCCGGTACCGTAGATGGCTTAATGAAACCTGAACAGAAAGAAGCCCTGCAAAACATACTGCAATACCATGTAACCGTAGCCGCAATGAAAGCAGAGAGTTTTACCGACGGACAGGTATTGGGCATGGTGAACGGCGACAATGTAACGGTGAATATTAAAAACGGAAAAGTGATGCTGAACAACAGTGCTACCATTGTGGCTTCTATTGTTGCATCTAACGGTATTGTACATGTAATAGACGGTGTGCTGCTGCCACCGGTTAGTAAGTAAAACAGCGGTGTTTGAACGAATAACCATTAATTGGTTTACAATGAAAAATAAACTGAGTGTTACAAGCAGGCTCCTGTTGTTACTGGGGGCTTTCGGCCTGGTGGTTGTTATCTTTGTGCCCATCTGGCGGATAGATTTGGATGCGCCACAATACCCCGAGGGGCTGAGCCTTACCATACATGCCAATGGATTGAAGGGCAATGTAGACATCATCAACGGTCTTAATCACTACATTGGCATGAAGACCCTGCACAACGAAGATTTTATAGAATTTACCGTGCTGCCTTATTGCATCATCATTTTTGCCATTGCTTTTAGCCTGGTGGCAATGGTAAACCGGCGCAGATGGCTGCATGTACTGTTTGTATTATTTGTGTTGTTTGGTATTATTGCTATGATTGATTTCTGGAAATGGGAATACAATTACGGACACAACCTCAACCCTGATGCGGCCATCATTGTTCCGGGTATGGCTTACCAGCCGCCCTTGATTGGCTTTAAACAATTATTAAATTTTGGTGCTTATTCAATGCCTTCAACCGGGGGGTGGCTGTTTATTGGTGCCGGACTGGTTTTACTTTTCCTGGTGATAAAAGAATGGAGCCGTTATAAAAAGAAGTCAACACTCAATGATTTCTTAAAAACTTCCGTTGCCCTGGCGTTGGTTTTTTTTACAAGCTCCTGTAACAACGGACCCGTGGCCATTGTTGCAGGCAGAGATCAATGCAGTTTTTGCAAAATGACCGTGAGCGATAACCGCTTCGGTGCGGAGCTGATTACAAAAACAGGTAAGGTTTATAAGTTTGACGATGCCCATTGTATCCTCTCCTGGATGAAGGAGCACCCGGCACCCGGCAGCATTTGCTATTTCACCAATTTTAGCAATGCGCATGGTTTGATAGCGGCGGGCCAGGCCATGTTCCTGAAAAGTGATGCGTTGAAAAGCCCGATGGGAGGCAATGTTGCCGCATTCAGCAGCATCACAGATCTGAATACAGTAATGAAACAATTCAACGGCACTGTGCTGCACTGGGATGAACTACAAAAACTATGAGAACAGGCTTCTATATTGCAGTTGTTTTTGTATGTACAGCGTTTACGGCTGCTGCAAAAACCATTAAAGCCGGCAAACACCAGGCATACGCCAGCATACAGCAGGCTATCAATGCCGCAGTTAGCGGAGATACTGTTTGGGTGGAAGAAGCTGTGTACCGCGAACAAACCATCATAGTTAATAAACCGCTTGTGCTTACCGGTAACAATTACCCGGTGCTTGACGGCGAATACAAGTATGAAATCATTTCAGTAAAAGCCAGCCATGTTACCATTAAAGGTTTTAAACTCATTCATTCCGGTATCTCCAGCCTGGAGGACCTGGCAGGCATTAAGATTTACAATACCAGCAATGTTGTTATCTCCGGTAATATTTTGCTGGATGCCTTCTTTGGTATTTATGTACAGGCAGGAAACAACTGTACCATTGAAAACAACGAACTGAAAGCGTCTTCACAAACCGAGCAACGCAGTGGCAACGGCATTCATTGCTGGAAAAGCGACAGCCTCCGCATTATTGGCAACCGCATTTACGGCCATCGCGATGGTATCTATTTTGAATTTGTTACCCATTCTGTCATCTGGAGAAACATCTCTGAACACAATATCCGTTACGGGTTGCATTTTATGTTTTCCAATGATGACGCATATATCTCAAACATTTTGCGCAATAACGGCGCCGGTGTTTCCGTAATGTTTACCCACGGTGTAAAAATGTTCAATAATTTTTTTGAAGACAACTGGGGCGACGGGGCTTTCGGACTATTGATGAAAGAAATTTCTGACAGCTACGTAATGGGCAATAAGTTTACCAACAATACCAGCGCCATTTTTATGGAAGGCGCCAGCCGCGTACGGGTAGAAAGAAATGAATTCAGGAGCAACGGATGGGGCATGAAAATACAGGCCAGTTGCATGGACAATACCATTACCCAAAATAATTTCTTGTCAAATACTTTTGATGTGGGCACCAACGGATCGCTTGTGCTGAACAAGTTTGACCGAAACTACTGGGATAAATATGAAGGCTATGATCTGAACAAAGACAATACGGGAGATGTACCCTTTCACCCGGTAAGTCTTTTTTCTGTGATTGTAGAAAAGAACCCGCCGGCCATAATGTTGTTCCGGAGTTTTATGGTTTCCCTGCTGGACAAAACAGAAAGAATACTACCCAGCCTTACGCCGGAAAACCTGAAAGATGATTACCCATGTATGAAACCTTTGAAATTATGATTATAGCAAGCAATGTGTCCAAACAGTTTGGAAAACTAAAGGCGCTGAACAATGTATCTGTTACCTGTAACAAAGGCGAATGCATTGCGTTGATTGGCCCCAATGGAAGCGGCAAAACAACGCTTATCAAAAGCATTCTTGGTATGGTAGTGCCCGACAATGGCTTTATCACCTTTAACGGAAAAAATATTTTGCACGACTGGCAGTACCGCGAGTTTGTAGGGTATATGCCGCAGATTGGCCGCTACCCCGAGAACATGACCATTGGCCAGGTGCTCGACATGATGAAAGACATCCGCAGAAAAAGCAAAAGCAGGCAGCCCGATGAAGATCTTGTGCAGTCATTTCAACTGAATACGCTGCTGCACAAACGCATGCGCACACTGTCCGGCGGCACCACCCAAAAAGTAAGTGCCGCATTGGCTTTTCTTTTTAACCCCGACGTGCTGATACTGGATGAACCAACTGCCGGCCTTGATCCGCTGGCATCGGAAATACTAAAAGAAAAAATTGCAGCAGAAAAAGAGAAAGGCAAGCTGGTGCTGATTACGTCGCACATACTGAGTGAACTGGATGATTTGATAACGCAGGTCATTTACATGCAGGATGGAAACCTGATCTTTCACAAAAGTATTGAAACACTGCGGAAAGACACAGGCGAAGATAAATTGTCGAAAGCCATTGCCAATGTAATGACGAAAAATTAGCCACATGAAAAAAATTATCAAATACGTTATCGCCGATATACTGCGCAATAAAATTGTGCTGGCCTATACTGTTTTTTTACTGGTCATTTCGCTCAGTGTTTTCAGTATTGAAGACAATGCAGGCAAGGGTTTGCTCAGTCTTTTGAACATCATCCTGATAATTGTACCGCTGGTATGTATTGTTTTCTCAACCATTTATATTTACAACAGTGCAGAGTTTATAGAATTGCTGGTCAGCCAGCCCCTGCACCGGAAAAAAATATGGGGCAGTTTGTTTGCCGGTCTGGCGGGTTCACTTGCCATTGCATTTTTTGCCGGCGCGGGTATTCCCATTCTTATTTTTGCACCAGCAGTTACCGGGCTTATGATGACAGGAATGGGCATTGTCTTATCCATCATCTTTGTATCCATCGCCATGCTGGCGGCAGTAAGTACCCGCGACAAAGCAAAAGGAATCGGCATTTCCATTTTATTGTGGTTGTATTTCTCGCTCATCTTCGACGGGCTGCTGGTATTCATCCTGTTTCAGTTCCAGGATTACCCGCTGGAGAAAGCAATGGTAGTAGTGAGCGGATTTAACCCGATAGACCTGGGAAGAATATTGATACTGCTTAAAATGGATATTTCGGCCATGATGGGTTATACCGGCGCGGTATTCAAAGATTTTTTTGGAACAACAATGGGATTTGCCATTGCTTTGCTGTTACTCTGTTGCTGGATGTTGCTGCCTGCGTGGTGGTCGCTCCGGAAATTTAACAGGAAAGATTTATAATTATGAAAAGACATCCATCGCTGGCGCATTTATCGCGTGAGCACCATCCTGCGCTGCTGCTGGCACAACTTTTAAAAAATGATGCACCGGCATACAAGGGAATGCCGGTGGAGCCGGCGGCTAAAGCGGCGTATGCACTCAACCTGTTTCTTACAGACCTTAAAGATCATTTCAAAAAAGAAGAACGCTTGCTGCAGCGGGTGAAGGACTTTAACAATAACATAGAAAGGCTTGCGGGTGAAATTATTGAAGAACACCGTGAACTGACAGATGATTTTCTTACCCTGCAATCTGCCAAAAACCTGGTGAACAGCCTGGATGACCTGGGAAGAAAACTTGAACAGCATATCCGCAAAGAAGAACGGGTATTGTTTCCCTTGATTGAGCAATATTGCCCCGAAGCAGTGCTGGCTGAAATTGAAGCATTGGTAAAGTAAAATGATGAACATGAAAAAAGATATGCATAACAGGACAGATATAGAATTGCTGGTTACAACATTTTATGATAAAGTGAAATTGGATCCTGTTATCGGCAACATTTTTACAGCTATTGCCAAAGTAAATTGGGAAAAGCACCTGCCCGTAATGTTTGATTTTTGGGAAAATACCATTTTTTATACCGGTTCCTATTCGGGCAATCCCATGCAGTCTCACCAGCGCCTGAATGAAATGTTTCCCCTGCGCAAAGAACATTTTGCCAGGTGGAATCAATTGTTTGCCGCTACGGTAGACGAATTGTTTACCGGCGATAAAGCTGAATTGACAAAGCAAAGGGCCATTAGTATATCTACCGTAATGCAGCTAAAGTTATTGAACGGTATTGGATAAAACGTTTAGTGACCCCATCTGTTTACTATCCGCAAAAGGCAATCGCTGGCGATTTGTTGCTGTTTCTTAATCATAACCCCGTCTTTAAGAGCTTATCTGCACACTTCAGGGGCCTGCCACCCATCTTTTTTGGCACACATGACGCTGCTCATAATTAAATACTTGTTTACTTCCGTTATTTGCAGCAATCATTTCTTCAATAAAATATTTTTGAATGCAATCAATTACACAAACCAATGAGACCCTTGGTCAGCTGGCGGCCGGAGATTTGCGCAAGGCCGGAGTTTTTAATAAATACGGACTGGATTTTTGTTGCGGTGGAAAGAGAACAGTTAAACAAGCCTGTGCAGAAAAAGGATTAGACCCTGAACTAATAGAAAAAGAATTATTGGCCAATACCAAAATCCCGCCAGGGCAGGCCCTGTTGTACAATGAATGGGGGCTTGATTTTCTTGCCAGTTTTATTGAAAATACCCACCATGCCTATGTGAGAAAGATGCTGCCCGAAATAAGATCCTATGCGCTGAAATGTGCAAATACACATGGCAGCAAACATACCGAACTGCTTACCATCTGGCGCCTGGTAGAAGAGATCAATACAGAACTTACTGAACACATGGTTAAGGAAGAGCAGGTGCTTTTCCCTTACATAAAAAAGCAGGTAGCGGCACAGGCAGGTGGCCAACTATTACAAAAGCCTGCTTTCGGAACCATAGAAAACCCGGTTGCTGTAATGGAAGCAGAACATGAACAGGTGGGCAAAAACCTGGAAACGATACGGGTGCTATCCAATAACTATACATTGCCCGCGGATGCCTGCTCAAGTTTTGGATTATTGTATAAAATGCTGGCAGAATTTGAAGCGGATTTACATATTCATGTACATCTTGAAAACAATATCCTGTTTCCAAAAGCGGTGGCAACCGAAAAAATGATGACGGCCTGAACCCGGCTTGTTTTAATCCGGCAAAAAATTAACCACAACAGTTTATCGGCCTGCTGTTTTAAAATTCGAATTTTACTATGTGCAACAAATCACCTCACAGTTTTCATATCCCGGTTATGGGGCTTGCGTTTACCATCGACAGTCCCGTAAAAGTGGCCCGGTTTGGTATTGCGTCCGTTATCTCAATTGTGGAAGATCGGTTAATAGAGATGATGAGAAATTATTACTACCAGCGTTACAACTGGGCGTTTACGCCTATCCCGGCACAGGAACCGGATTCACGTGCAAAAAGAATTACCGGCTACCTGAACCTTGTGAACAGGATAGTAACGGCACAAATAGATAAAATCCGAAACGAGGCCTTTGAAGCGGGCGCGGAAATCGTTAAATATTTTGAACTTTTGCCGGAGCAGCACCCAATGAAACTGTTGTACCTGAAAATGACAAAGACAGAAAACCTGCAGGAGAAGGAAAAATTAGCTGGCCTGTTGCGTAAGCAGGTAAGACCAGGAAGTATTGATGTGAATATAATGACCAAGCTTGATAAAAATAATTTTGACAAAGAAGGCAATCCGGTGGCCGATGGATCCGATGCCATCGCCTCATTAAGAGGCTATGTAAACAGCGATCTTGCCAATTCTTCTGTTGTATTCTCGGCAGGGTTGAACCCAAGGTTGTATAATTATCTTGAGAAATGCCGGCAGTTTGATGCTGACGAAGACGGACTTTTTAATAAGAAAGTGGTTGTTAAAGTAAGTGATTACAGATCGGCACTGATACAGGGAAAATACCTGGCAAAAAAGGGCGTTTGGGTAAGTGAGTTCAGGATAGAATCCGGGTTGAATTGCGGAGGCCATGCATTTGCCACAGATGGATTATTGATGGGGCCCATTCTGGAAGAATTCAAAACAAAAAAACAGGAATTGATTAATACCATGTTTGAACTATACAACCCTGTTATAAAAAACAGGGGCGGTAAGTGGTTTAAATATGCCCCGGCCGTTTCAATTACTGCGCAGGGAGGGATTGGAACAGCGGAAGAGGATCAGTTTCTGCACAGTTATTACGGTATTGAAAGTACCGGATGGGGCAGCCCGTTTTTGCTGGTACCCGAAGCTACAACGGTGGATGCGGAGCTGCTGCAACTATTAAGAGATGCAAAAACGAAAGACATTGTTTTAAGCAATAATTCACCTTTGGGTGTACGGTTTCATTACCTGAAAGGAACCAGCGGCGAGCGGTTAAAACTGCAAAGAATACAAAATAATAAACCCGGCAGCCCGTGTACGGAAAAGCACCTGGTAACGAATACCGAGTTTACAACCGCACCTGTTTGCACTGCCTCGCATAAATACCAGCAATTAAAAATAGCGCAACTGAAATCCATGCAGCTTCCCGAAAAAGAATACCTGGAAAAACTGAAAGCGGTAACAGACAAAGAGTGTCTTTGCGTAGGGTTAAGTAATGCTGCAGCCAATCACTACAATATAAAATTTATCAGAGGCCGGTCAGAAGAAAATATATGCCCGGGTCCTAATATTGCGTGGTTTTCAAAAGAGGTGTCCCTGGAAAAAATGCTGGCACATATTTATGGCCGCACCAATATTATAACAGAAGCCGGAAGACCCCATATGTTTATCGCAGAATTGCAGCTCTATATTAAATACCTGCAGGAACAAGTGAATATTGATAATGCTGCCGGTTTAAAAGGAGAAAAGCAGATCTTTGAGTTTTCGCAAAACCTGATGAACGGAATAGCTTATTACAGAAATTTGTTTCCGGTTACCAATACCGGATTTGCCGGATTTCAAAAGGCGCTGGATAATGCAGTGCAGGAACTGGAGGCCATCGCCCGTCAATTGTCTGCAGTAAAAATAAATGCCGCTTCAGGCTTCATCGTAAATTAGCAAACTGTATTATCCAGGGCCGGTTGATTTAATGCACCGCAGCTGCTGACAATACTCAGTTAATATACGGCTGCACGCGGGTATTTTTGCGGCAATTGAAAATAAAACCTGTCAATGTTATGAGCAATCCCGTCCATTATATTTCAGTAGAAGAAGCTGTAAAAGTAGTAGCATCCGGCAACCGGGTATTTGTACATGGCAGTGCAGCAACACCTGTGTACCTGGTGCAGGCGCTTCAGCAGCGGTATAAAGAACTACAACAGGTAGAACTGGTAAGCATTACCAATATTGGTGAAATAGATTTTGACAACCCGCTGTACCGGAAAAGTTTTTTCTTCAACTCTTTGTTTGTGTCTGCCAATACCAGGAATGTTGCCAACAGCCAGGATGGCGATTATGTGCCCATTTTCCTGAGCCAGATACCGCAATTGTTCCGGAAAAATATATTGCCGATTGATGTTGCCTTTATACATGTTTCGCCGCCCGATGCACATGGTTTTTGTTCGCTGGGCACTTCTGTAGACATTGCAAGGGCGGCAGTTGATACGGCTAAAATAATTGTGGCACAGGTAAATCCAAAAATGCCCAGAACACATGGAGACGGTTTTGTGCACATGAACAGAATCAATGCAATGGTTTGGCACGAGACGGATTTGCCCGAAGTGGATTACTCCAGCAAAACCAGCGATGCCATTAAACAAATAGGAAAAAATGTTGCATCGCTGATAGAAGATGGCGCTGCTTTGCAAATGGGCATCGGCAGTATTCCAGACCAGGTTTTACAGAATTTAACCGGCCACAAAGATTTGGGCATCCATACAGAAATGTTGTCGGACGGAGTAATACCATTGATTGAAAGCGGTGTGATTAATAACAGGCTAAAAAAATTGAATGTGGGCCGCAGCGTTACCGGCTTTATGCTGGGCACCAAAAAATTGTACAATTTTGTAAACGACAATCCGCAGATACGGGTGATGGACATTGCTTATGTAAATGATACCAGCGTCATCCGCCAAAATCCAAAAGCAACCGCCATCAACAGCGCTATAGAAATTGATCTTACCGGCCAGGTTTGTGCCGATTCAATTGGTACCTACCAGTTTTCGGGCATTGGCGGCCAGATGGATTTTATCCGCGGTGCATCATTATCTGAAAACGGAAAACCCATTATTGCATTGCCTTCACTTACTTCCAAAGGCCTTACCCGCATTGTGCCTTTTTTAAAACAGGGCGCAGGCGTGGTTACTACCCGCGGACATGTGCATTGGGTGGTAACTGAGTTTGGTATGGTGGATTTGTTTGGCAAAAACCTCAAACAAAGAGGCCGTGCTTTGATCAGCATTGCAGACCCCGAACACCGGGAAGCGCTGGATCGGGCTTTTTACGAAAGGTATAAATAAGCGCTGCACGCAATTGCAAAAAAACACTGGAATATATTTCGGATATGCAATAGCGTAAGTTATATGCTGCCTGCTCCCTTTTTTTATATTGCTTTGCTGAAGGCCTGCTGGTAAGGCTGGTTGGTATTTCGTTGCAGGTACAAATCAAATGCACTGCAGATATTCCGGATGAAATTATGCCCGGTTTCGGTAAGCCTTAGCTGGTTGTTGTCAAATTCTACCAGCCCGTCCGCTACCGGCTGGGCCAGTGCCGGGAAACTGTATTTTTGCAAAAGCGGCAGGTGCACAGGATTGAAAACAGTGTGCCCTTTGCAGGAAATGTCTTTGATGTACTGCCGGAAAGCAAGGTCTTCTTCATTTAAAAAGAATCCCCGTTTAATGGGCAGTTTGCCTTCGTGCACCAATGCATAATAGTTGTGCAGGGTCTTGTCGTTCTGCGCAAAGGCATTGCCCAGGTCACTGATGGCTGACACACCCAGGCCAATCAGCATGCCGCTGTTCTGCGTGGTATAACCCATAAAATTGCGGTGCAGTTTTCCATTTTGTTTGGCAATGTACAGTTCATCCTGCGGCAGTGCAAAATGATCCATACCAATATCGTAGTAGCCATTGGCCAGCAACATCTCTTTTCCCTTCAGGTACAACTGTAGTTTATCGGCCGCTGCGGGCAAATCATTTTCGTTAAAAAGACGCTGTCCTTTACTGGTCCATGGCACGTGGGCATAACTGTAAAATGCAATGCGCTCTGGTTTCAGGGTAATCACCTGGTTGATGGTATCTTCAATACTTTGCAGTGTCTGCAGTGGTAAACCATATATCAAATCAAAGTTAACTGAAGTAAAACCGGCAGCCCTGGCAGATTCGGTTGCCTGCTGAACATTTTCAAAAGGCTGTATGCGGTTGATTACGTGCTGCACTTTTGGATCCAGGTCCTGCACACCATAGCTGATGCGGCGGAAGCCCAGGTTGTAAAGAGTTTCGAGGTGTTTCGGGGTAGTATTGTTGGGATGACCTTCAATACTGAATTCGTAATAAGGGTGAACGATGCTGTTCTTGGTAAGTATTGTCATCAGCCGCTTTAAATTAAGCGGAGAAAAAAAAGTGGGTGTACCGCCACCCAGGTGTATCTCGCGCAGCACCGGTGTTTGGCCCATCAGCTTGCGGTAGAGTTTCCATTCTTTTTCTATGGCCTGTAAATAATCTTCCTCAACGCTGTGGTTGTTGGTAATTTTTTTATTGCAGCCGCAGTACGTACACAATGATTCGCAAAAGGGCAGGTGTACATATACGCTGATGCCACTGACTGCATTTTGCGCGGTAAACTGCTGGGTAAACTGCTGTTTCCATCTTTCGGTATCCATCTCATCTTTCCAGAAGGGAACAGTAGGATAACTGGTATATCTTGGTACGGGCTGGTTGTACTTTTGTATCAATAGGGGATCAAAGTCAATAGTCGCTGTCATGCAACAAATTTCAAAAAGGCAGCACGTAAATCTCCTGACCTTGATTACTCAGAAACAGGATAAATATCAGGTTTATACCGCTTGTTTAAGGTTTTGTATGTATAAATACCTACTTTTTAATCGGGTGTTTTGGAGCGGTTAATAGCACGTGTAATTTTTATACGAAAATAATCGTAGAAGAGCGCCACCAGTAAGAAACCGATGGGCACATAGAAAGCGGTGAACCTGAGTTGTATAAAAATAAGACTGCCAATAACGCCGCCTGATAAAAAAGACACGATTATGGCAAGGCGCAGAAAAATCCTTCTCCTGATCACTGAATTTAAGTTTTTAAATGAGTGAATGGCTTCGGATAAATCAATCCCCAAATCTGTAAACATGCCGGTGAGGTGGGTGGTTCTTACAACGGAACCAGAAATCATGGATACCATGGCGTTTTGCATACCCATGGCAAAGAGCAGGCTGCCTGCAAAATATTCTGTTTCTGGTAAAGAATTGTTATACCCGCGTCCAAAGATGGCCACAAACAACAGGATGATGATGATGAATACAATGGGCATGGTATAGGCAAAAGATTTGTTTCTACCTACTTTGGAAATATAAAAACTCGATAAAAAAGCACCCGCCAGGAAAAGCAGCAACCACAATGCCACCATTCTTGTGGCGCGAAAATTTACGGTGGCAATATTAATGGCCAGCAGTGCCGCATGCCCGGTTACATTGGTAGTAAGTACCGAAAACGCAAGGAAACCTGCCGCATTAATAAATCCTGCATTAAGGCAAAGCAGGATGGACAGGCGCATATTGTGTGTGTAACTTCTTTTCTGACCGGTATGACGCAGCATGGTAACTAATTGTAAATTTATCGGCCGGCAATCTTCAAAAAAACCGATCCCGCCTTCACTGATCAAAATCAGGGTTTTTGCTGAATTTGCTCATACCCGTCCGCCTGCCATGGCTTTACTTTAGCGCTTTATAATGTAAACAGCTATGCCGGCAGAAGCCATTACAGACATAAAGGTACAATGCTATCATTGCGGGGAAGATTGTACTACCAGGCATATCCGCATTGAAGATAAATCATTTTGTTGCGAAGGCTGTAAAATGGTGTACCAGGTTTTAAACCAGGAGGGTTTGTGCGAATATTATAACCTGAATGAAAATCCCGGTCTCAGCCAGCGTGTAGCTGTGCGCAAAGACAAATTTGCTTTCCTGGATGATGCGGCCATACACGAAAAGCTGGTTCATTTTAAAGATGAAAAGCAAGTGCATGTCCGTTTCTACCTGCCACAGGTTCATTGCAGCAGTTGCTTGTATTTGCTGGAAAACCTGCACCGGCTGGACGCTGGCATCCTTTCCAGCAAAGTAAATTTTACCAGTAAAGAAGTCAGCATTGTTTTCCTGGGCAAAGAAACCAGCCTGCGCAAAGTGGCGGAACTGCTGACCCGTATTGGTTACGAGCCCTATATCAGCCTCAATGATCTGAAAGAAAAAAGACCCGGCATTGACAAACGCATGATCTACCGGCTTGGGATAGCCGGTTTTTGTTTTGGCAACATCATGCTGATGAGTTTTCCCGAATACCTGGGTATTGATGCCAGCGAACCCGTTCTAAGAAATTTGTTCCGCTGGCTGAATTTTGCATTGGCCATCCCCGTTTTTATATATGCCGCATTCCCGTTTTATGAGTCCTCCTGGAAAAGCCTCCGGCACCGGTTCCTGAATATAGATGCACCCATCGCACTGGCCATCATCATTACATTTGTACGCAGCGCCTGGGAAGTATTGTCGGGTACCGGGGCCGGTTATTTTGATTCCATGACCGGCATCGTATTTTTTATGCTGGCCGGCCGTATTCTGCAGGATAAAACCTACCGCCAGCTTTCTTTCGACAGGGACTATACTTCTTATTTTCCCGTAGCCGTCTCCGTGCTAAAACAGAACCAGGAAACACCCACCGCCCTGCCCGATGTAAAACCCGGCGATACGCTGCTGGTACACAATGAAGAGCTGATTCCGGCCGATGGCATTCTTACCAGGGGCAAGGCTTATATAGACTATAGCTTTGTAACCGGAGAATCGATGCCGGTACTGAAGGAAACCGGTGAACTGCTGTACGCCGGGGGCAAACAAACCGGTGGCAATATTGAAATACTGGTGGTGAAAGAAGTAGCACAAAGCTATCTAACGGCATTGTGGAGCCGCGATGAATTGAAAAACGGCCCCGCTAAACACATTTCTTTTGTGCATTTGCTGAGCCGTTACTTTACCTATATTGTTTTTGCAATTGCTGCCGGCACGGCTGTTTACTGGCAACTGAATGATCCTGCCAGGATCTGGACCGCTGTAACTGCTATTTTTATTATTGCTTGCCCTTGTGCACTGCTCTTGTCAAATACTTTTACCAACGGAAGCATACTGCGCATCCTATCGCGCAATCTTTTTTACCTGCGCAGTGCACAGACCATTGAAGACATTGCAAAAGCAACGCATATCGTTTTCGACAAAACCGGCACACTTACAACTTCCAGGCAGCAAGAAATACAATACGAAGGAAAGCCATTGACAGCACTGCAAAAACAACAGTTGGTGGCATTGGCATCCTGCTCTGGTCACCCGCTCAGCAAAGCTTTGGTAAAAGAATTTGGCAACATGAGCCAGCTGCTGGTAACCGGCTACCAGGAAGTTCCGGGCGAAGGAATTGCCGGCCTGGTGCAGGGAAAATGGGTGAAAATGGGCAATGGCGGTTTTGTAACCGGCCGCAGCCATGAACAGAATGGTACGGTGGTGTACCTCAGTTTTGAAAATGAATTAAACGGTTGGTTCCGCTTTGGCAATCAATACCGCAGTGCTATACCGCGTTTGATAAAGGATTTGAGAAAGCAGTATACGCTTTCCGTTTTAACCGGCGACAATGAAGCAGAAAAAATGAGGCTGCGGAAATTATTGGGAGAAGATACCGTATTGCTGTTTCACCAGAAACCCGAAAACAAACTCGACTACATTAAAACCCTGCAGGCGCGTGGTGAAAAAGTAATGATGATAGGAGATGGCCTCAACGATGCCGGCGCACTGAAACAAAGTGATATTGGCATTGCGTTGACGGAAGACAACAATAATTTTACACCCGCCAGCGATGCCATCATTGCCGCCAGCCGACTCTCTATGCTGGGCAGGTTTATCCGTTTGTGCAAAGCCAACCGCTTTATTGTTACCACCAGTTTTGTATTGTCTATCGCCTATAATATCATTGGTTTATACTTTGCCGTACAGGGCAAACTATCGCCAATGCTGGCCGCCATACTGATGCCCAGCAGCTCCCTGTGTATATTCCTGGTTACGTTTGGCAGTAGCAACTGGCTGGCGCGGAGAATGAAATTGTAGCGCGATATATATCCAGACCGCTGTTTCAGCTGCTCCTGAAAGGCTTCGGAATGCACTGTTACTGCTCTTCCGGCAACAACTGATAAATATCAGTTCTGGTTATGATTCAGATTATCTTCTGAACCTGCCCCGCTGGATATTTTTACAACCTGAATTTTTAACCATGAGTGTCATTGTTGTACTTCTGATTGCCAGTGTAAGTGTGGCCTCGCTTTTTTTATTTGCATTCTTATGGAGTGTCAAATCCGGACAGTTTGAAGATGACAATTCTCCCGCTTCCAGGATTTTATTTGATGACAAACCTTTGCCCGATACCAAAATAAATAACATCGTATAAAACAACAGCACTGTATGGAATTAGAGAAATTTTATTATGACAACAAAATTGTAAGGGCGTTTGGTTACGCTACTGTAATTTTTGGCGTTGTGGGTATGCTGGCAGGATTGTTTGCTGCCGTGCAGATTTACATGCCGCAGATCAGTATGAATTTTGCACCAACTACATTTGGCCGGGTAAGACCACTGCATACCAATGCCATCATTTTTGCATTTGTTGGCAATGCCACGTTTGCAGGTGTGTATTACTCGCTGCAGCGTTTGTGCAAAACCAGGATGCTGAGCGACAAACTCAGCTGGATCCATTTCTGGGGCTGGCAGACCATTATTGCAGCGGCAGCCATTTCTTTATTGCTGGGCAAAACTACCGGTAAAGAATATGCGGAACTGGAATGGCCCATTGATATTGCCATCACACTGGTTTGGGTAATCTTTGGCATCAATATGTTTGGCACCATTCTTAAAAGAAGGGAAAAACACCTTTACGTGGCCATCTGGTTTTATATTGCCACCTGGGTTACGGTGGCATTGCTGCACATCGTTAATTCCATTGAGATACCGGTTTCATTTATGAAAAGTTATAGCTGGTATGCAGGCGTGCAGGATGCGCTGGTACAATGGTGGTACGGTCACAACGCGGTGGCATTCTTTCTTACAACGCCAGTACTGGGGCTGATGTACTATTTTCTTCCCAAAGCAGCCAACAGGCCAGTGTATTCTTACCGGCTTTCCATCATACATTTCTGGGCTTTGATCTTTTTATACATCTGGGCCGGCCCGCACCACTTGTTGTATACTGCATTGCCAGACTGGGCCCAATCACTGGGTGTTGTTTTTTCCATTATGCTGATTGCACCCAGCTGGGGCGGTATGCTGAATGGTTTGTTTACCCTGCGCGGCGCCTGGGATAAAGTAAGGGAAGAGCCCGTGCTGAAATTTATGGTAGTAGCCATTACCTGCTATGGTATGGCCACGTTTGAAGGACCGTTGCTGAGTTTAAAAAGCGTCAATGCCATTTCGCATTTTACCGACTGGACCATAGCACACGTACATATTGGCGGGCTTGGCTGGAACGGCTTTATGGCTTTTGCGATTCTTTATTATATGGTGCCCAAACTTTGGGACACGACGCTCTATTCAAAAAAACTGGCCACCAATCACTTCTGGCTGGGTACCATCGGCATTATTATTTATGCTGTGCCTATGTACTGGGCAGGTTTTGAACAAAGCCTGATGTGGAAATCATTTACGCCCGAAGGACAGCTGAAATTCCAGTTTCTTGAAACCGTAAACAGCATCAAACCATTCTATGTACTCCGCAGTATTGGGGGTGCGCTTTATCTTACCGGTGCATTCTTTATGGTGTACAACCTGTATAAGACCATCCGCCAGGGTTCGTTTGTTGCCAATGAAGCTGCAGAGGCAGCGCCGCTGGTAAAAGAAGTAAGCGAACACAAAGAATACTGGCACCGTGTGATTGAAAGAAAACCAATGGCCATGCTGGTATTGAGCCTGATTGTAGTTGCCATTGGCGGGTTGATAGAAATGATACCCACCTTCCTGGTAAAATCAAACATCCCTACCATTGCCAGTGTAAAACCATACACGCCGCTTGAGTTGCAGGGACGCGATATTTATCTCCGCGAAGGCTGCTACAATTGCCATTCACAAATGATACGTCCATTCCGTGATGAAGTAGCCCGTTACGGCGAGTATTCAAAAGCAGGTGAGTTTGTATATGATCACCCGTTTCAGTGGGGCAGCAAACGCACCGGGCCCGACCTGGCACGCGAAGGCGGCAAATACCCCGACAGCTGGCATTACAACCACATGTATGATCCCAGGTCCATGTCGCCCGGTTCTATTATGCCGCAATACACCTGGTTGCTGGATGATCAGCTGGACACTGCATCAACGCCTGCTAAAATAAGGGCCATGCAAACGCTGGGTGTGCCTTACCCCGAAGGCTACGATAAAATAGCCAATAAAGATCTGATGCACCAGGCCGATTCTATTACTGCCAACCTGAAGAAAGATAAGATTACCACGCCCTCCAATGCCGAGATCATTGCATTGATAGCCTATATGCAACGGATTGGAAGGGACATTAAGGCTGAACCTAAAAAAATAATTGCAGAAAAATAACAAACACATAGATTATGAAATTCATACACTATATAGAAAAAATTGGCGGCGTAGACATATTCGGTATGCTGTCGCTGGTCATATTTGTTGTTTTCTTTCTTGGCGTGCTGGCCTGGGTTTTCAAAACCAATAAGAAGACCTTTAACGAAATCAGCCGCATTCCGTTAGATAATTAAGAATAATAAAACTGTTTATATGCCAACCACAATGCGCAAAATTTTCAGATACATTGCATGCCTCTTTACTGCTGTATTGTTTTTAAATATACCATCGCTGTATGCAGCAGGGCCGCCTGCGCCTTCCGCTTTCGACAATACTTTAACGATTGGCTTCCTGATATTAATGCTGATTTTACTGCTGATCATTTTTATGCTGGCAAATCTGTTGCTGGGTGTGGCACAGGTAAAAATGAAAAATGAAAAGAAGCTGTCGCAGGAAGCAAAAGCCGCTGTTACTGCAGCCGTGTTGCTGTTCTTCTTTAGCAGCCCGATGTTTGCACAAACCAGCGCCGGTAGTGCAGATGCCGTTAAAACAGCCGAAACCATTGGCGGGGTATCTGCCACAGCCTTTTATATGATGGCGTCGGTAATTTTTGTGGAGCTGCTGGTTATTTTTGTACTACTGTTGAATGTGCGCACATTGCTGAAAGTTGAAAAACAAAGAGCCGAAATAGCAGAACGGACTTTTGCCTGGAAAGCAAAGTTCAGCAATTTATGGGTGAAGCTCAACAGCTTTAAATCTCCGGAACAGGAAGCCGATATTGATCTTGGCCATAATTATGATGGCATCCGCGAACTTGACAACCGTTTGCCACCATGGTGGATCTATGGATTTTACCTGACCATCGTGGTTGCCGGTATTTACCTCTACCGCTACCATGTTTCACATACCGGTGCTTCTTCTATACAGGAATATGAAACCGCCATTGCAAAAGCCGATATTGAAGTAAAAGAATACCTGAAATCCAAAGGCGATGCCGTGGATGAAAATACCGTAACACTGTTAACAGCTCCGGACGAAATTGCTACCGGCAAAGTTATTTTTACCAAGTCATGTATTGCCTGTCACAATGAAGGCGGTGCCGGCAATGTAGGTCCTAATCTTACAGACGACTACTGGTTGCACGGTGGAGACATAAAAAGTATTTTTAAAACCATCCGGTATGGCATCAATGCCATGCCCCAATGGCAAAACAGTTACTCCAACAAAGAAATTGCAGCGCTGACCAGTTATGTAAAATCGCTGAAAGGCACAAAACCTGCCAATCCAAAAGCACCACAGGGTGTTTTGGTTACCGATGAGGCAGCGCCTGCCAAACCAGCTGCCGACAGTACCGTAAAAGTAAGCAGTGTAATAACCAGTCATTGAAAAAAGAAACACTATGAGTGAGATTGTGGAAAATGAAATACCCAAAAATCCGCCTGTGAAAGAATCTTTTCGCGACAGGCTGGCCACGGTGGATGCAAAAGGAAAAAGGAAATGGGTCTTTGCGCAAAAGCCGAAAGGCCGTTTTTACAATATCCGTACACTGGTAAGCATTGGATTTTTTATCCTTTTCTTCTCGCTGCCTTTTATAAAAGTAAATGGCCGCCCGCTTTTTTTATTCAATATACCGGAGGCCAGGTTCATCATTTTTGGAAAGATATTCTGGCCGCAGGATTTCTTTATTCTGGGGGTTACCATGATCACTTTTATCGTGTTTGTGGTACTGTTTACCGCGGCATTTGGCCGTTTGTTTTGCGGATGGGTTTGCCCGCAGACCATTTTTATGGAAATGCTTTTCCGTAAAGTTGAATACCTGATTGAAGGAAATGCGGCGCAGCAGAAATTATGGAGGAGCAGCGGTTGGACACCCCAAAAAATACGGGTGAAACTAACCAAACACCTGGCCTTCTTCTTCCTGGCATTTATTATTGCCAATTTTTTTCTTTCTTATATTATTGGCGTGGATGCGCTGGAGAAAATTATTACCGAGCCGCTGAGCCGGCACACCGCTGGCTTTTCTTCACTCTTAATATTTTCAGGTGTTTTTTATGGCGTGTACGCATATTTCAGGGAGCAGGCCTGCACGGTAATCTGCCCGTATGGAAGATTGCAGAGTGTGTTGCTGGATCGCAATTCCATGCTGGTAGCCTATGATTACAAAAGAGGCGAGCCCAGGGAAAAGTTTAAAAAAATAAAAGAAGCAGAGATTCACGCGGGCGATTGTATCGATTGTTTTCAATGCGTAAAAGTTTGTCCAACGGGCATCGACATACGCAATGGTACGCAAATGGAATGTGTGGGCTGTACTGCCTGTATAGATGCTTGCGATACCATTATGGATGCTACCGGTAAGCCCCGCGGCCTGATACGCTATGCGTCAGAAAACGGTATTGCAGACAATAAAAAACTGCATTACACCGGCAGGATGAAATTTTATACGGTAGTGCTCATCGTTCTGGCAGCACTGCTTTCATTTTTGCTGGTAACCCGAAAGAACGTAGACGGTACCATTGTAAGGGCCGCTGGTATGCTGTACCAGGAAAGGGGAGAAGACAGCCTGTCTAACCTGTACACCATAAAAGTGATCAATAAAACACTGCATGATGTGCCCATTACCCTTAAACTTGAAAACGCACCGGGCCGCATTATTGAAGCAGAGGGACACAGTATTGAAGTAAAAAAAGAAGGCCAGGGTACGGGTTCGTTTTTTATTGTGCTGCCAAAATCTTTTATCAGCCAGCGGAAATTACCCATACGCGTTGGCCTTTACCAGGGAAACACAAAAATTACCAGTGCTGAAACAACATTTATGGGCGCATTTTCAAAATTTTAAAATTAATTGTATGAGCTGGGGATATAAATTAATGATCACTTTTATTGTTTTTGCGGCTATGATGGGGTACATGGTGTACCGCTGCTACGGAACCAATTTTGAACTGGTGGAAAAAGAATATTACAAAAGCGAGCTGAAATACCAGGATGTGATTGACGGATCGGACAATGCTGGCAAACTAAGCGCCGCACCCCAATTAAAGCAAACAGGCAATGAGATTGTATTGCAAATGCCCGGCGAAATGCAGCATACTCCCCTAATGGGTTCTGTTTTATTTTACTGCGCGTACAATTCTCAGAATGATAAAAGATTTTCACTGGCGGTAGACGCAAATGGCCTGCAGTCGTTTGGACATACGGTAGCGCCGGGCAACTATATTCTTAAAATTGACTGGACCAACAATGGCAAGAAATACTATTCAGAAAAAAGTGTAACCATTTTATAACCATGTTCGCCATACTCATTTCGGGGTTTATACTGGGTTTTGCTGGCAGCCTTCATTGCGTAGGCATGTGCGGACCCTTGAGTTTGGCGCTTCCCACGCATCATTTACCAGCGCCGTTGAAATTATTGTCACTCTTTGTTTACCAACTGGGCCGTGTGTTAACTTATTCTTTGCTTGGTTTGCTTTTTGGTCTTGCCGGCAGGGGTATTTACATTGCTGGCGTGCAGCAATGGTTCTCCATAACACTCGGCATTTTTATACTAATGTTGGCCACTTTTTATTTTATACAGGAAAGCAGCCTGCATCTTTCTTTTTTAAACCGCTTCTACCTGTGGGTGAGTACGCTAATCGGTAAAATCATTAAAAGCAATACCGGGGTTGCCGGTTTTCTATTGTTGGGTATGGCCAATGGACTGCTGCCCTGCGGCATGGTGTACATTGCACTGGCCGCCACACTCTCTTTTTACAAGGTTTACCAGGCCACGGGTTTTATGGCCATGTTTGGCCTGGGTACATTGCCCGCTATGATGCTGGTTGCATACAGCGGACAAATGATAAGCCCGCAATTAAAACGGGCTTTTAAAAAATCAATACCCTTCTTTATCACCGCCACAGGTATTGTACTCATTTTACGCGGACTTAACCTCGGTATCCCTTTTATCAGCCCGCTTCTACCTGCCGCTGCGGGGCAAACCATAGTATGTCATCAATAATTTTTGTGGAAAGCTTAATAAGTAACCGTAATTCCGGCGCCAATGCCCATATCGCTGTCGTAATGAGAAGACAATGATAGGTATTTGGTAACTGCATAGCGCAGTCCCGCCATGTATTCCTTGTCTGTGTTTACCATAAAATTAAACCGCAGTCTTTTTGAAACAGGCAGATCTTCCCTCATTAACTGAAAACGCAGTTTTCCATCTGTGTCCATTCTTGCATCGGCTTTTATTAAAAGCGGCAAAGTGTATTGAAGTCCGATACAAAACGCTTTGCGGTTGTCTTTGTCATCTGCCTGGCCAAAAATATTCTTTTCGGGGGCTTCCATTTTCCGGTAGCGGAAATCCCAACCGATATACGGAAACCACCATTGCATTTTGCCGAGGTACCTGCCCAGGTGACTTTCCGATTCATAACCACTTTTATTATTTAAACCAATTCGCCATTCTGTTTGCAATTGAAAGCGGGTATTGGCAAATTGCAGTTCACCATCGCTGCCATTGCTTTCCAGACCAATTTTTGCCATGCTATGAATTTTACGGTCATCGGCATAAATTTTCCGGATGGTCTTTGCAGGATCGGGCAGCTCGGGATTGGGCGGAGAATTTTCGTAGCTGAAGATGCGCCCCATGCCACTCATCATATGGTACAGAATATGGCAATGAAAAAACCAGTCGCCGCTTTCTGTTGCTGCAAATTCAAGTGTATCGGTTTCCATCGGCAATATGTCCAGCGTATTTTTCAATGGCGAATAATCGCCCTGGCCGTTCAATACCCTGAAGAAATGACCATGCAGGTGCATGGGATGACGCATCATGGTGCCATTGTATAAAACAATCCGGATATTCTCGCCCTGGCGAATCAATATCTTGTCCGTTTCAGAAACGGTTTTGTTGTCAATCGACCAAACATAACGGTTCATATTGCCGGTTAGGTTAAAATGAAGGGTGCGTGTTGCAGCCGGCGGCAGGGTAGTGTTGTAGGGTGAGCGGAGCATGGCATAATTCAGCGTTGTTCCGTTGGCGTTAGGGCCATCCAGTTCACGGTACATTACAGCATTCATGTCCATCTGCTGCAGGCTCATGCGCATGCCCATATCATTCATGTTGCCATTCATTTTCATCATGCCATTCATCATCTTCATGCCTTCAAAATATTTTAGCCTGGGCATGGCCGGCTGGCCAACACTATCTCCACGGCCCAGCCATAGCGATGCAGATTTGGTACGGTCTTCGGAAGTAGCCAGCAATTGGTAACGCTTGTCTGCCGGAATGCTAACGATGACATCATAAGTTTCTGCTACTGCAATGATCATGCGATCAACTTCAACTGGTTCAACATCCTTTCCATCATTGGCAACAACCGTTAATTTACTGCCGGCAAACTGCAGCCAGAAATAAGTAGACGAGCTGCCATTTACAATCCGGAGTTTTACTTTGTCGCCCGCTTTAAATTGTGGTGCGTTTGCCACGGGTTCACCATTGGCCAGCAAGCGATCGTAATACACATCACTTACATCCATGGCGGTCATTCTTTTCCATTCATTGCCCAGCTTTGTCTTTAAATAGCCGGCACGAATGGCTTCAGTATAACTTTGTGTGCTGCCTTTTTTAATGCCGTACCAGTCTGTGGCATTGTGCAGCGACCGGTCTGTCTGGGCCGGGTTTTCGTTGATCCAATCGCTCAGCAACAAAGTATATTCCTTTATGGGCGGTGCTTCTTTTTTGTGAATTACGATGGCGCCGTATAAACCACTTTGTTCCTGCAGCATGGTATGAGAATGGTACCAGTAAGTACCATTTTGGATGACGGGAAATGTATAAAAATGTGTTTCCCCCATTTTTACCGGCGCCGTGGTTAAATAAGAAACACCATCATAACGGTTGGGAACAATCAGCCCGTGCCAGTGAATGGAGGTCTCCATCATCATGGTATTGTGTACATAAATGACCGCAGTATCACCTTCGGTAAAAGTTAATGTGGGCCCGGGTATACTGCCATTGATGGCAAGCGCCCTGGTTGACCTGCCCGTGTAATTGACCGTGGTATCGCTTATGTATAAATGATAAACAACGCGGTTGCCCGTCTTTGTATAAAAAGGCAAACGGCTGGTGCCGGATGCACTGCCCATTTCCATCTCTTCCTGCTGAGCAAAAGTGAATATTGATACCGGTAGTGTAAGTAGTAATAATAGTAATCCTTTCATGCTCGTCTTTTTCAGGCGCTTTCCAATTTGTGGTATGTTATGGTTTGATGCTGGCGCTTATGCTGCCGCAGCCAGGCATCAACTGCCCGTAATATGGATTGCGGATACTGTTTTCATTGCTTAGCCAATACGCTTTTTTCATAGGGCAGTAAGCCTGGTAGATTGTTTGGTCTGATAATTTTACTGATTTTGCCAGCAGGTAAATTTCGTTGGACAAATCAGCAAAATATTCGCGTTGCCGGGCAATGTTTTTATTGTCTGCTATGGATTGCGCAGCTGCACCCAATTTCTTCAGATTGGCAGATACGGCGCTGGTTTTGCCTGTGGGTGTATTTGTAAGATCCCAATTGCCGGCAGCTTTCACCAGGTCCGCCGCTTTGGAGGAGGCCGTGGCAGCATCGCCATTCACCAGTGCTTCTTTTACCTGGTAATAATGAGTAAGTAAACTGGTTTGTGCATGAACGGAGACAGTGGTAGTTAGTGCCATCAGCAGGGCTGTAAAAAGAGTCTTCATTGTAATAAGTTTATATTTTATAAAATAGTTTTTGCAGCTTGCCGCGCAGGCAAAGAGTTGTTACCAACCGGCAAGTTCCGTTTTTTTTATTTACCAGGGCATTATCAGCATCATGCTGATGCTCATGGCTATCATTAAAGTGTCTTCAAAAATTGTTACGGTACTCATGGGCAGGTTGAACACGGCCCCCAGGCAGGCACATTTTATTTTTCGTTTGTGCATAACAGATTGTACAACACCCACCAGGCTTACCCCCATCACTCCCAATGTAACCATATTGGTAAGCAGTGGTTCAAAATTGATGGCATAGGCAATGCCCAGGCCCAGTTCGGTAAATGCATACACAAAAGCCCAGCCCCTGAATTTTTTGGCTATAATATCATACAGGGTATAGCTATCTGCAAAACCCCGCAGATCCAGCAGCTTAAAAAAGGAAAAGGCGATAAAGAAGCCTGCCATAAAAATGCGCATGCCTTTGTTGATATCAAAGTGATGCCCGGAAAATGCTGCCATGCCAGCAATTAGCAGGATGTATGCAAAAACAAGTACAATGGGTTTGTAAGTGCTCCACCATGATTTTTTTTCTTCCTCTGAAACTGGCATTGGCATCCTGGCTTCGCTCAGCTGGTAAGCAGGATATGCTTTTAATGCGCCCTGTAATATTTCTGTGGCTACATGTTTGTCCATTTCAATAGTCGTTTCTCCGCTCTTTAAATCAACGGCTACTTTTTTTACGCCGGCCACTTTAGACAAAGCAGCCTGCACTTTTGCCTGGCAGGCAGCGCAGGTGATGCCGGTAACCATATAAGAATGTGTCATTGTGATTATTTAAACACAAAACTACATTCTGCTGCAAGGACAACTGTTATACAATTATGGGTAAGATTTATATCCTCCCGGCAAGCTATACATCGTTCAGAAATTTTCGCAGATGGATGCCCTGCGCTTTGAATTGGGTGGGTGTAAGACCGGTTACTTTTTTAAATTGGGCAGAGAGGTGTGCCACGCTGCTGTAACCAAGGGCGAAAGAAATTTCATTCAGGTTCATTTCGTTGTAGGCCAGCAGTTCTTTTACTTTTTCAATTTTTTGCAGTATAACATATTGCTCAATGGTAATGCCCTCAGTTTCTGAAAACAGTTTGCTGAGCACCGAATATTCTTTGTGCAGTTCTTTTGACAATACTTCGGAGAAAATAAATTTTTTGTCGGCCGAATAATGGATGTGTTTAATTATCACAGATTTTATCTTATCGATCTGTTTTGAAAGCGTATCATCCAGCAGTTCAAAACCCAGTTCTTTTAGTTGTGTTGTAGCGACCGCCATTTGCGCCGGTCCGGGCGGCTGTTGCAGCAGCACTTCTCCCAATTGAACGTGCAGCGGTATGGCGCCAACACTTTCAAAAACCTGTGCTACTGCCTTTATGCAACGCGGACAAACCATGTTCTTTATGTAAAGCTTCATGTAATGGGCTTCAATTTTTTTCTTAATGAAAGCAAATATAAGCCAACTGTTCCCTGCAAGAACCGGGCATAGCAGACAGGGCTGGCTGTAAACAAAAAAGCGAAGCTGTTTTGCTTCGCTTTTTCTATTGCAACATGCTGATCTAATTGGCCTGTTTCTTTTCTACCAGGGCTGTACCGCATTTGGGACATTTACCGTCTTTGTCAAGCGCTACATCCGGGTGCATGGGGCAGGTATAGATTTTGGTAACCTCCGCTTTCATTTGTTCTTTTAAAGAGAGGTGCATGTTTTTGCCACATTTGGGGCAAGAGCCCGGGGTATGACTGGTTACATCCAGGTGTACCGGGCAGTTGTACGTTTTCATGGTGCCTGCTTTCATTTGCTCCTTGCCGGAAAGATGCATTTTCATGCCGCATTTTGGGCAGTTGCCGGCTTTGTCGCTCATTTCACCGGGGTGCATAGAGCAGGTATAATATTTTGCGTGCGTTGTGGTATCTGTTTTTCCTGCTTTTGACTGGGCAAATAAAGCCGGAGAAGCCAGCAGCAGGGCGATACCCATTATCAGTAATTTTTTCATTGTTGTATTATTTTAATTGGTTGGTCAGAATGAAATCTTTCTTTTAATACAACAAAACTACGGCTACTGGCCACGGTTTTATAAGACCGGGGTCATTGGTAGCATTGATCTTTGTCAGCCACACCCGCAAAATATTGCAGCGACTATTTATTTTTTATTAGCAGCGGCACAGGTATTGATGCCAAGCACGGTATAAAGCGGGCAGAAGCTCACCAGGCCGGTAAGGGCAAAAACCCCGGCAATTACCAGCAATACAATCCCGAACGTACCGGTAACAATATGGGTGAAATATAAAATGATGGCAGCGGCGGCTATCAGCAAGCGAAGCATGCGGTCTGTGTTACCCATGTTTTTTTTCATATCAATATATATTTAGGCGTTAAAAAAATCCGGTAGCGGGGCTGCATTGGCGCAGTCTTTAGCAACATCTTTTAGTACAATGGCAAAGGTATTTTTCGGGACTGGCTTGTTTGGCGACATTTGTCACACAAAAGGAAATTGTGTGTGGGGCGTTGTAATTTGGAGCCAAAAAGAGCTACAGACATTGGCTTGGATAGAAGCCGCTTTCGAACAGTTTTCAAGCCATTTTATGGATGAGGTAAGGCGACTGATTGCAATTGCCGCCTAACAGTTTATTGGCAAAGCGCCATTAGTGACAGCAGGAATTTTTTTTGTGGGCAAGTTAACATCCAAAAAGGCAGAAGGGTAAGATAAAAAAGAATGCTGCTTTGTAAGAAATAATAAAAAATATCTCTGGCAATGCGGAGCGGCTGCAAAACCTGCTTCCTTCAAAAATACTGGCAGTTGATAACCACTTACGGATGTATCTTAAACGATACGATAACCAGCTTTCGATTGATTTCCTTGACAGCATCGGCATGCTATGCATAAATCTTATTAAAGCAGGAGCGCCTGAGCAAAAACCAGCACCAGTGATGTGGGATGGCTATTATCCGGGTGTATAACTCCTGCAAATACAGTTTACTGTAATGGCAGCAAAGTATATACCTGCCAGCAAGCCCCATTTTGCCATCTGCCACTATAATTTCAGCTATTTGCAGTAAATTAATAATCTGCAATTATAGATTATTATATTCGCAGCAGTGTTTTTCACCAACTCTAATATATGGGCATAGGCAAATTCAAAGCCGGTACTTTAAAAAAGCGATACGGCTACAGCAGCTTTTCACCTGAATTGGTGAACCATGACTGGCTTATAAATGATGCTAAAATAAACAACCTTCTTAGCGAGGCAGACAGGAAATTAGGTGAACTCAATGCCTTTTCCATGCTGATACCCGATGTGGATTTTTTCATCAAGATGCACATTACCAGTTTGAAACCATTCACCCATTTTTAGATGGCAACGGAAGGCTCGGCCGGTTATTAATTACACTTTACCTTGTAAGCAATAATTTTATCAACAAGCCTGCATTATACCTGTCTGACTTTTTTGAAAAACACAGGCTGCTTTATTACGATAACCTTACATTGGTACGGAGTAAAAACTTACTTAAACAATGGGTCATCTTTTTTTTAACAGGCGTATTGAGAACAGCCGAAAGCTCCATTGATACATTTAATGCCATTATCAAATTAAGGCAGGTAGTAGAAGAAAAGAAAATTATTACCCTGGGCAAGCGGGTTCCGCTGGCATTGGAATTAATACGCTACCTGTACAGCAAGCCTATTGTAGATGCCGCTGAAATTGCAACAGCCTTAGAAGTAAACATTTCAACAGCACACCGGTTGATACAGGACTTTGAAAAACTGAAAATATTGATTGAGCAACCCGGTTACAAACGTAACCGGGTTTTTATTTTTGAAGATTACATTAAACTATTTAGGTAATAATAACTGTTGTTAATATGAAACAACATGCAGAAAATAAAACAAAGCTGGACTATCCTTTACAACTGGAAAGCAGCGCTTATCAAGGTGTAAACGGTTGTGATTTGCTTTGAAATTATTAAGTAGCTTAATTCTTTTACAACATTAATATCAGCAACCGGCGGCACCTCTTTGTTGTGATTTGCTTTGAATAAGGTAGTAAATAATTTTATATAAATCGGCTTTTTATGTCTTTCAATAAATTTCAACAGTAATTAATAGAATCATCCCATCAAGTTTTCGGTAAGGAGAAAGAGTTCAAGTTTGCCTAAGTTACTGGATTTGTAAATCAAAAATCGAAATGCGAGATTAAAATTTAGTGCGCAAACCCTACAGAACGAAACTTTATTAATGTAGATTCTATTGTTTGCAAAATCAAGCAAATAAGGATCTGGAAGCAAAACAGCAGATCCGGAAGATAATTTTGTAAGCGGGAACCCGATGCTGCTATTGAGTGGGCTTTGGCTTTTCCAGCCGAAATATAAAAAGGACAAGCTGCTTATAAAAGCAATTTGTCCTCTTTGGTAGCCCCGACAGGAATCGAACCTGTATCTAAAGTTTAGGAAACTTCTATTCTATCCATTGAACTACGGGGCCATTGCCAGCCAGCAAAACAGTCCTGCAAACCGGGCGGCAAAAATAAGCCATTCCGGCTAAATGGCATAAGCTAAATTGCAGCTGTTTAATACTTATCTTCCGCTTCCTAAATTATACAGTCATCATGAAAAAAGCTTTGCCATTTTTGTTTATCAGCCTGCTGCTCGCCGGCCGGTTTACCGGGTCTGCACTCCATGCCCAGTCTTCTGGTGCCAGGCTCAACCATATTGCCCAGTATGTGCTTGACCTGAAAGTGAGCACCGATTTTTATATGAATGTGGTAGGGCTCGATACCATTCCCGAACCTTTTCACGATGGCCGCCATACCTGGTTTTCCATCGGCCCTAAAAGCCACCTGCACATCATTTCGGGCGTAAAAACACCGCTGCCCAAAGAAAAAAATACCCATCTCTGTTTTACCGTGCCTTCGGTTGAAGCTTTCATACCCCGGCTTACTAAAAACAATATACCTTTTGAGAGCTGGACCGGCGAGAAACAGACCTTTACCAAACGCGTAGACGGGGTAAAACAAATCTATTTTCAGGATCCCGATGGCTACTGGATAGAGATAAACGACGCCAGGGAATAAGCTAGCGAGTGTAAGGTGACGGGTCAAAGGTGTGAGCCAATTCAGGACCTTGCCCCAGCCAGCCTTTACCCATAGCTTCTTCTGCCGTTTCCTTATATTTGCACTCCTTATAAAGGTTATCACAATGAAGTTTTACAATATTATTATCCGCTATCGCCTGCACATTGGTATCGGTCTTATTTTGCTGGGCCTGGTAGTAAACATCTGGGGCAATAGTTTCTGGGCTGCATTTCCCGCATATTTAATTGGCATCGTTCTCATTTTTGGCCATTTCTTTTTTGGCCCGCTGCGCCTGATACAAGAGTTTATGGAAAACGGCGATATGGAAGGTGCCGAAAAAGTACTCAATTCCATCAAATTTCCCAACCTCATGTACAAACCCATCCGCTCGGTGTATTATACACTTAAGGGCAATGTGGCCATGATGAAACAGGATTTTGACGGCGCAGAAAAAAATATGCAGAAAGGCCTCGACCTGGGTATGCCCATGAAGGAAGCAGAAGGCGCCAGTCTCTTGCAAATGGGTATGCTCTCGATGCAGAAAAACGATATCAAAAAAGCAGAAGGCTTTATCCGCTCGGCCATCCGCAAGGGATTGCCCGATAAAGAAAATGAAGCCGCCGCCTATTTACAATTGTGCAGCATTATGATGACCAAACGCGAATTCCGCGCTGCCAAAGAATTTTTCAGAAAAGCAAAAGGATTAAAACCCACCACACCCCAGATAGTAGACCAGATAAAACAAGTAGAAAAATACATTAGCCGCATTCCCGGATAAAAACTGTTCGCTATAAGTTCCTAACAGATTATAAATGCCGGATTTATTAGCCGGGCGGCGATGCTGCTATAAAGCATTCTTGCGTCGCACACTTGTACCGGTGTATCTTTATTCAGCGCTGTTCAACTTCCCGCCAATAGCTAACGGCCAAAAGCCAGTAGCGGTTTATCGTCTACAAAACTGCCAAACAATTCCGCCGTTTTTTGATAGCGAAAACCAAATATGCTTTTCAACCGGCTGCGCACAAACAAAGCATTGGCAATGGTTCCCAAAAACCAGAGCGGAATTTTATAATGTACAATGTCCGTCATCTCCACGCCGCCATCAATGGCCTTAAAATGATGCTGGTGGTGCCACATACTATACGGGCCGTAGCGCTGTTCGTCTACAAAATAAACACCGTCTTTAAGATGGGTAATCTCCGTCATCCAGTAAAGCGGAATGCCCGGTACAGGGCTCACTTTGTATTCAATAATTTGCCCGGCATAAATGCTATCGCCCTGGTGGGTTGAGATAACGTTGAAATTGAGCTGCGGCGGTGTAATGTTTTTGAGGTTATCGGGCTTTGAGAAAAATGCCCACACTTGCTCCAATGGGGCCGGTATTTGCTGAACTGTTTTTAAAGAATAAACCGCCATGCAGTATGTTTTACCACATAAACGGTTTACCTGTGTAAAGGTTCAATTCCTTTTTTAAAACTTATTGCGGAGAAATGAATGTTCTTTTTTTCTGTGAACGCATTGCTTCAAAAACCTCTTTTTCGCTTAGCTACGCAAACGCAGCACCCATAGAGCTTTCCAGTACGCGGGTGATGGTATTTTTAAGGCGGGGTAAGGTGAAAATGGTTTTTTCTATGTACTCTACCACGCCCAGTTTTAGAATAGAAGAAGTAACGGCTATTTCAAGGTTGCTGGAAAAAAAGATAACCGGTGAGGTGGAAGTTGATTTTTTTAATTCTTTCAGCACATCGTAACCGTTGATATTGCCGTCGAGATTGTAATCCAGTATAATGAGATCCGGGCATCGATCCATTTCTGCCAGAAAATTTTCACCGGTACTGAATACATGAATGTCCTGGCTGATGTTTTCCAGTTGTTTTAAAACAAGGGTCTGGTAAACCGGGTTGTCCTCTACTACAAATATTTTCGGCTGTGCTTTTTGCATATTGTTCGTCTTGTGCTCTTGGTGTTTCAACAATACTGCCAAACGGTTTTTAGCAACAAAACACTGGTTATCAGTAGCAAATAATTTTTCGGCACAAGCTGTTTTTCCCAATACAGGAAACCTGTAGCAGTTGCGGGAAGATTAGGCCGGAAAATCGGCCTTTAGTTGCAGGATGCAATCGGCAATGATGGCCGTTACCCTTTGTACATAAGGTGCCAGCCCATCGGTATCTTTCTCGTGTTTGCCACTGGCTTCAATCAGCCGTATATCATCTTTCAATACGGCAATGCCCATAGAGTCGATGGTTGATTTTAGTTTGTGGGCCACTTTCCCAAGCCGCAGCCAGTCTTGCCGGTCATGGGCATCGTTCAGGTCTTTAATACCCGGCGGCACGGTTTCTATAAACAAAGCCACCATCTTCTTAATAAAGGTTTCATCGCCGCCCGAAACGGATCTTACCATAGAAAGATCATACAATGATTGACCGCTGTTTTCGGGTATGCCTGCCGGTGATTCAGGCTGTTTCTTTTCCGGTTGATTTGCTGTCACTTTTACTTCAAGGTTTTTTTTGATGATATTAAACAGGCCTGCTTCGGTAAATGGTTTGGATAAATAATCGTTCATACCGGCATTGATATAAGTATCGCTGTCTCCCTTCAGTGCATTGGCCGTAAGTGCAATAATGGGTATACCCGCTTTCCTGGCATCGGGCAGCTGTCTTATATATTGTGTAGCGCTGATGCCGTCCATTTCGGGCATCTGTATGTCCATTAGTATTAAATCAAAATCCTTTGCTGCCAGTGCGTCAATGGCTTTGCGGCCGTTGTCTGCAATGGTTACATCAAAACCCCAGGCCTGCATAATGTGTTTTGCCAGAAACTGGTTGAGTTCTACATCTTCGGCCACCAGCACCTGGCGGTTGCCCAGTACTGAATAATTAGGCGCCTGGGTTGAAACGGTGGCTTCTACCGGCGCATCGTATTTTTTATAGGGGAGTATAAAACGGAAACTGGTGCCCTTATTTATTTTGCTTTCTATCCACAGTTCACCGCCCTGCATTTCTATCAGGTTTTTACAAATGGAAAGCCCGAGGCCAGAACCACCATACTTTCTGCTGGTATTGGAGCTGGCCTGCTGGTAAGGTGTAAAAATGCTTTTTAATTTATCATCCGGTATGCCAATGCCGGTATCTTCTACCATAAATTCAATGGCCATCCAGTCCTCTTTGTCAAATTTAAGGCGGGTATCAAGCGTCACCTGCCCATGCTCCGTAAATTTTACGGCGTTGCTTAAAAAATTATTCAGCACCTGTACCAGCCGGTGGGGGTCGCCAATTACCTGCATGTCTTTTTGCAGCTGGTTTTTGTGCAGCAACCGGATGCCTTTTTCTTCTGCTTTAAAATGAAAAGAGCGCAGAATGGCGCTGATTTTATCGGCGATGTTGAATGGTATTTCTTCCAGTTGCATTTTTCCGGCTTCTATTTTTTCGAGGTCAAGAATGTCATTCACAATCACCAGCAGGTTATTGGCAGCATCCTGTATAATGCCCAGGTAATGCTGCTGCTCCTTATCGAGGCCGGTTTTTGCCAGCAATGCCGCCACGCCCAAAATACCGTTCATGGGTGTACGTATTTCGTGGCTCATGTTTGCCAGGAAAATTTTTTTGGCGGCCGCAGAATCCTCTGTTATTTTTTTGGCATGCATCAGTTCCTGCTCTGCCAGTATGCGCTGTGTAATATCCTGCGAAAAGCCAATAATATAAGGCTCCACACCCGGCTCTTCCACTTTGTAATTCTGAAACAGGAGGTAAATTTTTTTACCCGATTTGTTGATGACGCTGAATACGCCCTGCGAGCGTCCGTTTTTATTGATTACATCCAGGTAATTGGATTGAAACTGGTCCTGCTGCTGCAGGGGAATAAAATCGCGGATGCTCTTACCAATCATTTCTGCTTCTGTATACTGCAGGGCATGCAGAATGGCCGGGTTGGTAGTAATGATCCTGCCATTGAGCTCGTGTGTGCAGATGAGTGCCTGGCTGTAGTTAAATAAATCGCGGTAGCGTTTTTCACTGCGCTGTACCTGGTCTTCTATTTTTTTTCTTTCCGTAATGTTGATGCCATAACCGATGACCATTTTAATAAGGCCCTGTTCATCCGGCACAGGAAAGAGTTTGCGCAGCAGAATTTCTTTCTCACCCATGCTGTTGGTCATTTCTTCTTCCCATTCTACCTGCTGTTTGGTTTGCAGTAACTGCTCAAACAATTGTTTCCGGTGCGCTGCCAGTGCGGTGTCTTTACCGCGTTTGGCAAAAAATTCCTCATCGGTTTTTCCTATCATCCAGTTGCGCATGGCAGGGTCTTTTACCGCCACGGGGTTCAGAAAAAGATAACGCCCGTCTGTATCCAGTACAGCAATATCTGAAGGGATGAAATTGAGGATCTCTTCGTAAAAATTGCGTTGCAGTAACTGAAATTCGTGATCGTTTGTCATGTTTGTTTTTTTTGAACCATGGTACCGCAAAGGGCCGGAACCTCTAAACGCCGGTGGTCCGCAGAGTTATTTTGTATCCGCAGTTTTTGAGATCTGTAATAAAAAAAGCGTCCCTTAATTAATCACCAGTTCTTTGCTTTGTATCATCCGGTAAATGGTAGACTTGCCAATGTCAAGCAGGCGGGCAACCAGCAGTACATCTCCTTTGTTGTTGTTCAGGTAATGCTGAATGATAAAATTGGTATGCTCGCGCAATGTTTTTCCGTTGGCAAATATGTCTGTAACGTTGGTGGTGGTATTCAATGTAATGTTTTCGGCTTCTATCACCGGGCCATCGCTCATTACAACGGCCAGGTCCATTACCGACTTTAGTTCACGCACATTGCCCGGAAAGCGGTAGTTCATTAATTTCTGCTGTGCTTCAGATGAAAGCGTTTTCTTTTCGGTTCTGTTTTCGGCACAAAAAAGGTCAATAAAATGTTTGGCCAGTATCAGTATATCACCGCTGCGTTCCCTTAATGGCGGCAGGTTAACCGGCAGGCCATACAAACGGTAATACAAATCTTCGCGGAATGTTTTGGCCTGTACAGATTCCAGCAGGTTTTTGTGCGTGGCCGTAATGATGCGTGCATTTACCGGTATCACCTGGTTATCGCCCACGCGGGTAATTTCTTTTTCCTGCAATACCCGCAATAATTTTGTTTGCAGGTTTACATCCATCTCACCAATCTCATCCAGGAAAAGGGTGCCGCCATCGGCTTCTTCAAATTTGCCAATGCGGCGGGTAACAGCACCTGTAAAAGCACCTTTCTCGTGCCCAAACAATTCACTCTCTATTAAATCTTTTGGAATGGCAGTAACGTTTACCGCCACAAATGGTTTTTTTCTTCTTTCAGAATTGTAATGAATGGCTTTGGCCACCATTTCTTTACCCGAGCCCGTTTCGCCATAGATAGACACGCTGATATTGGTCTGCACCGCTTTTTCAATCATGCCGAAGACTTTCTGCATGCTGTCGCTGTTGCCAATCATGGTTTTTGAGAAATCATACTTGCGGCCTACTTCTTTGCGCAGTTGTTCCACTTCCTGCTTGAGGCCGGCTATCTCCTGCAAATGCTGAATGGTATTCCAGAGGCGGTCTTTGGTGTCATCATCTTTTACGATATAATCGAACGCACCGTTTTTTAGCAAATTGATGGCCGTAGCCACGTCTTCCTGGCCAGAGATAATAACCACCTGGGTATTGCTGTTGTTTTCCTTGATTTTTTTGAGTGCTTCACCGCCATCGCAATCGGGCAAAGAATAATCAAGGGTTACCACATGCGGGTTTTCGTGCAATGCCCCAAAAAATGCAACGGAGTTTTCAAAACGCCTGACTTCATAATCAGGATTGAGGGCAAGATAATGCTGTAGCATAGAGCCATACCAAACATCATCTTCTAAAATGAAGATTTTAAACGCAGCGCGGTTTTTCATATTCTGGATTTTCTATGGCTATAACGCAGAATTTTAAAAATTATTCCCAAATGAGGAAAGCTTCCTGTTTTAAGCGCCATTTTTCTTAAAAGCATCCAAGCTATTCATTATCAGCATATAAATATTTCCACTTATAAGACGGGCTGGGTTGAACTAAGCGAATACTTATCTTTGGACTATGCAGGAAGGAAAGCAAAAACTAGGGGAAAAGTTTAGCAATGAGTACAATAAACTAAATGAACAGCAACGCAAAGCTGTTGATACTACTGAGGGTCCGGTAATGGTAAATGCGGGCCCGGGTACCGGTAAAACCCAGGTGCTGGCATTGCGCATTGGCAGTATTCTGCAAAAAACAGATACCGACCCCAATAATATTCTCTGTTTAACTTATACAGACAATGGCGCCATTGAAATGCGCAACCGCCTGCTGAAAATTATTGGCACCGCCGCCTACAATGTGCGCATCCATACATTCCATTCTTTTTGCAACGAAGTAATACAGGACAACCTTACCTATTTTGGCAAGCTGAACCTGGCGCCCATTGGCGACCTGGAAGAAATTGATCTTTTTTACAAACTCATTGATAGCATTGAAAAAGACAATCCACTAAAGCGGTTCAGGGGCGAAGTCTATTATGAAAAAGACCGGCTGAAATCTTTGTACAGTTTAATGAAGAAAGAAGCCTGGGACAGCATTTTTCTCAATGAACGCATCGACGCTTACCTGGAAGCACTGCCCGCCAAAGAAGGGTTTTTTTACAAAAGAAAATACAAGGAATTCAAAGCCGGCGATCCTAATCCGGGTAAAATAGAGCCAGAGAAAGAACGCATGGAAATGCTGCGGGCCGCCGTAAACCTGTATCCGCGGTACAATGAAATGATGGCAAAACTGGGCCGTTACAATTTTGATGACATGATACTGTGGGTGCTGGACGCTTTCAACAAAAACAAAAACATGCTGCTGGACTACCAGGAGCGTTTCTTGTATTTTTTGGTAGATGAATTCCAGGATACCAGCCGCTCACAAAATTTATTGTTGCAGCACCTGACCAGTTACTGGGAACTGCCGAATTTATTTGTGGTGGGCGATGCCGACCAGAGCATTTTTTCTTTCCAGGATGCCAATGTAGAAAACATTATTGAAGTAGAAAGAAAATACGGTGCCCAACTTACCAAGATTGATTTGCTGAACAATTATCGTTCTGTGCAAAACATTCTTACCACCGCCCACCGCCTGATAGTAAACAATACACTGCGTACCGTATTGCCGGAGAACGACAAGCCCCTGCTGGCTTCCAACCAAAACCTGGCGGGCATCAGCATAGAACCGGTGATAGCAGAATATGCAAACCCTGCGCAGGAAGCCATTGATATTGCCATACAAGTAGAAGCACTGGTTGACCAGGGTATTAGCGGAAAAAAAATTGCCGTTATTTACCGCAACCACGCACAAGTGGCGCCGCTGATTGCCATGCTGGAAGAAAAGAAAATTCCAGTTAATACCCGCAGAAAAGTGGATCTGCTGCAATTGCCATTTATACAAAACATCCTGTATATACTCAACTGGATTGGCCGCGAGAAATACATCCCCTACAGCGGCGATGATATTTTATTTCAACTGTTGCACAGTGATTTTTTTTCCATTTCACCACTGGCAATTGCCAAACTGAGCATGACAGTGGCTGCAAAAAACCGCGTCAGCAAAGATGATACTTTTTCACTGCGCCGCCTGATGGCGGAGAGCAGTAAACCCAAAGCCGATCTTTTTAATAAGCCCAATGGCCAGAGCGTAAAAGAAGTAAGCGATATGCTGGAAGAACTGGTAAAAGCATCGGGCAACAGCACCATTCAGCAATTGCTGGAAATGCTGTTGCAAAAAGCAGGCGTGCTTTCTTTTGTTATGAAAAGCCCGGAGAAACCCTGGCTGATGCAGGTGCTGAGCGCTTTCTTTAACCACCTGAAAGACGAGAACAAACGCAACCCCGATCTGACGCTTGAAACCTGGCTGGCCAATATCGGGATCATGAGAAAGAACAGGCTGCCGCTGCCGCTGTATAAACTAACCGCCAGCGATGAGGGGGTGAATATGGTTACCGCACACGGGGCCAAAGGATCGGAGTATGCGCATGTATTTGTAATTGGCTGCACACAAAATATTTGGGATGAACCTGGTAATGCCGGAAAGTTTAGCTACAAACTGCCCGATAACCTGGTGAGCGTACACCGCAACGCTACCTCGCTGGAGGAAAGCAGGCGCTTGTTTTACGTGGCCCTTACCCGCGCAAAAACACATTTGCAGGTTTCTTACCCGGTAAAAGATGAGAAAGACAAAGAACAAACCAAAAGCACTTTTATGACAGAGCTGATGGAAGAAAGCAGTTTGTCTGTTACCACAAAAGCAGTGGCCGATGGATTACTGGCCGATTATCTTTTGCTGCAGTTTAAAGAAAAGGCAAGACCCGAAATAGAACTGGTAGAAGATGCATACATCAGCCAGTTGCTGCAAAAGTATACTTTGAGTGTTACGCACCTGAACAATTTCCTGGATTGCCCCCTGAAATTTTATTACCAGAACCTCATTCGTGTGCCGGCTGCCAAAAATGAAAGCATGGCTTTTGGCAGTGCCGTACACTGGGCCATTGAAAGACTGTTTGTAAAAATGCGCGAAAGAAACAATGTATTTCCATTGAGCCAGGAACTGGTGGATGATTTTAACTGGCACATGAGAAACAACAAGGAAGCGTTTACTGCGGAGGCTTTCAAACTAAAAACCGATTACGGTGAAAAAATATTACCGGCATATTATAATTACCATATCAACCGCTGGAACAAAGTAATCATAGCAGAAAAAGCCGTGCGCAATGTGGTGGTGCAGGGCATACCCATTAATGGCAAACTGGACAAACTGGAGTTTAACGGCAAACTGGTAAATGTAGTGGATTATAAAACCGGCAAATATGCCAATGCCAAAAAGAAACTGCTGGCCCCCAATGAAAATGAACCCAATGGCGGCGATTACTGGCGGCAGGCGGTATTTTATAAAATTCTGCTCGATAATGATAAGACCAACGACTGGCAGGCGGTTAGCACAGAGTTTGATTTTATTGAACCGGTAAACGATGCATACAAAACGGAGCTGATACAAATTACCGACGCGGATATTACCACGGTAACGGAACAAATAAAAGATACCTGGCAAAAAATTCAGCGCAAGGAATTTAAAACAGGTTGCGGTAAGCCGGATTGTGAGTGGTGCAATTTTGTAAAATCAAACAAACTGGCCGTGCTGCTGCATCCGCAGGACGAAGAGGAAAGCGCGGTGTAAAGTTGCCCCTGCTGTTATGGCGAAAAAAAAAATAGAACGCAGCCGAAGCCCGTTTATTTTTTTTATGATAGAGGCCGCATTCAGCATAATATCGTTTTCCTGCTAAAATGCCGTATGCATTCCTGTTTTAATCCGTTCAATACAAGTTATTCGAGTGCCGGAAATCCCCGGAACAGTAAGAATTTTATGGCATTATTAGCAATACCGCCCCGACTGAATAGCTGAAACAACTTATGTTTGCAACTGTATGAACCGGACAGTCTTTACTTCGCTACTGGCTATTGTTGTTTTTGTTTTTTTTATTGCCGCTACAACGGGGGGCTGCGCCAATCCCATTGCACCTACCGGCGGTCCGAGGGACTCCTTGCCGCCCCTGCTGATCAGCGTTACACCCAAAGACTCTTCCGAAAATTTCAATGCAAAAAAAGTAACATTTGCTTTCAATGAATTTGTGCAGCTGGACAATGTACACGATAACCTGATTGTATCGCCCGTACCAAAACAGGAGCCGATTATTGAATCCAAGCTGAGAACGGTTACCATAAAGATCAAAGACACCCTTGAAGAAAATACAACCTATTCTTACAATTTTGGCAATGCCATCAAAGACATCAATGAAGGCAATATACTAAAGAACTTTACCTATGTATTTTCTACCGGTGCATACATCGACAGCCTGGAACTGAGCGGCACCGTGCAGATTGCAGAAACCGGTTTGGCCGACAGTACATTGATTGTAATGCTGCACCGTAACGGAGATGATTCAGCGCTGATAAAAGAAAAGCCCCGGTTTATTGCCAAACTGGACAGCGCCGGCCGTTTTCATTTCAGGCACCTGCCTTCCGGTATATTTTACGTTTATGCATTAAAAGACGATGGCGGTCAGAAAAAATACCTTTCCAAAAGGCAATTCTTTGCATTTGCTGATAAGCCAGTGTCCATTGCCGGTAGCAATGCACCTGTAAACCTGTATGCTTACCTGGAAAAAGATACGTCCAAACCCATACCCCATGCGGCACCCAAACCACCGGGCGGGGCAAAATCAGATAAAGACAAGGAAAAAGACAAGCGGCTGAAGTTTACCATAAACCTTGAGAATGGTCAGCAGGATTTACTGAGCAACCTGGTATTTGCGTTCAATGATCCCCTGAAAAAATTTGATTCTTCCAAAGTTTTTTTTGCTGATGAGACGTTTAAACCCATTACCGGCTACCGCATTGAAAAGGACAGCAGCAATAAAAAACTAACCCTTTATTACAAGTGGCCCGAAAATACCGCGTACAATTTAATTGTAGACAAGGAATTTGCCGAAGACTCTGCGGGCCGTAAAATTGCCAGGAACGATACGCTGCGGTTCAGGACCATGAAAGAGTCGGATTATGGCAATGTTAGCATCCGCTTCAACAACCTGGACCTTTCAAAAAAACCAGTATTGCAAATTTTACAGAGCGGTACCATCAAAGACTCCGCCAGGCTTACCACCCGCGATTACAAAGTAAAATTGTTTAAACCGGGCGAATACGAGATGCGTATTTTATTTGATACCAACGGCAATTTTGTATGGGATACCGGCGAGTTTTTTGGCAAACGCAAACAACCCGAAAAAGTGATTGCCATAAAGCGCAAACTCATTGTAAAAGCCAACTGGGACAACGACAATACCATTGATCTGTAACCTGCGGGTCGTCCGCTGTTATTCCTTTCCTTCAATAATATTCCTTTTTTCACGTTAAGGGTTCTGTCCGCCTTTCCAACATTTCGATAACCCAAAGAACCAACATGAAAAAGTACTGCTTGCTTTGCGCGGGTATTCTGTATACCTGTGTGCTTTCTGCCCAGCCTTCTTTTCAAACATCTTTACAGGCGGGCATCGCCCTTCCGTTAAACAGCAACGAAGTGAATGCTACCCATACCGGTAAAGCCATTCATTTCGGCAATAGCTTCGACTATACATTTGGCAGCAGCAAACTGAGGTTCGGTCTTGGCGCTTATATCGGCTATATCAATGCACTCTCAACAGACAATACCTATAAAGCCACTGGCGAAACCATTGCAGAAAAGTATGGATTGCAACCATCGCTGCTTACGTTTACGGCTTCTTCATTTAAAAGTACACATGTGTTGCTGGGGCCCGTTGCCTCTTTTGGCTCACAGGCACTCAATATTAATGTATGGGCAAAAGCTGGCTATGGACTGAACGAACCCACACGCTATGCCGTACAGTCTAAAGAAAATGGCGCGGTGAATAATATCTACATCAGCCAGGCGGGTGAAAATAAAAACGGATTGGCGTATAGCGCAGGGGCAGGAATAAAATTGATCATATCCGAATATGTGGGTTTGCAATTGTCTGCCGGTTATTTCAGTACGCAGACAGACCAGATCAATTATAATTTTGACAGGGAGAAAGGCACAAAGCCCTTATATTATACGGCTTCCAATCAATTTATCCAGGCATCGGCAGGGTTACAGTTTACCATTGGCAATGCCGGTAAAAGAAATAGCAATGCTTATAACCCGCAAGCCTTTAACAACGATACCGATTACCCTGCGGCTGCAAGAATGGATCAAAAAATAAAAACCAAGAGCAATATCAAAAATGATCGTGTCATCAATCCCGGAGAAGACAACCCGGTGACTGCAAGAATGGATCAGAAAATAAAAACGAAAAGTAATATTAAGAACGATCGCATGATCAACGCCGGAGAAAATGAGAATGAAGATAGCCCTGACAACGATTCTTTGCTTTTTACGCCCCAAAAAATTGAATTGCGATCAAAGATTACTGAATTTGGCAAAAGCGGTATTCAATTGCAGTCTGTTGATAATTACCTTACGGGTTTTGTATACCAGGCCCAGCAGGGTGCTGTCATTAGCCAGTGCGGCGCCAATGCCATGCCGGGTGAGCCAATACCTGGCATAGACGTGCGGTTAAGATCGGCTGTTTCTGCAAACAATGTAATTACAGCAAAAACCAATAAGGATGGCAGTTTTGCATTCAATAAAATTGCACCCGGTAGTTATACAGCTGAAGCAGGAAATGATAAAATGGATATCACTGTTGTTGACGCAAACGGCAATGGATTCAGTACACTTGATGTGGCAGGTGGAACTTGTGGCAACACAAAAGAAAACTATATTATTACCAATGGAGATAAAACCTATGTAGAAGTAATGTCGGCAAGAGAAGCTGGCAGTGGCATGGCAACCGGCAAAAAACGCGTTGGCAAAGCTAAGTACAATAACATCAGTATGCTGGCTGGGCGTGATGCCGCTAGCGGCATGGCTACCGGCAAACGGATGCACAAACCTTATCGTGTAGCGGATACAGAGTTTGAGATCGACCAAAATAATATTGTAAGCAGCGACGGTAAGTTATATGCCGAAGTGATCTCATCGCGGGAAGCGGGCAGTGGTATGGCCACCGGCCGCCGCAGTATGATTGTGACGGGCGATGTAGATGGCGATGGTATTGATGACAATGCCGTCATTGCACCGCGGGATGCAGCAACAGGTATGGCTACCGGCAAAAGAATGCACAAGCCGTATGTGATAACAAAGGAACTGGACATTGCCCAAAATAAAATTGTTTCTCCGCGTGATGCAGCGTCTGGCCTGCCAACTGGTAAGCGCATGCACAAACCGTATAAAATCAGCATCGATACCAATGATGATAGTTACGAAATTGTTTCGCCCCGTGATGCCGCATCGGGAATGGCAACCGGTAAGCGCATGCACAAGCCATTTGTCATCACCAAAGAATTGGGAGTGAATGAAGATGGTGAAGAAGTGGTGACTTATACTATTGTTACGGGCAAAGACAATGACAACGGTATGTATGCCGGCAGGGAAGCTGCAAGCGGCATGGCAACAGGTGTTCAGGATTCGGACCCAATCTATCAGCCAGCCAATGCTGAGGTGGCCAATCCATTATACCAGTCGGGCGGTGGCCAGGGAGTGAATCCTTTATTTGAAGGCAAATCCAACCTGCGGGTGATGGGAAGCAATGGCAAGTCGCACGATGTATTTATTCCTGCAAACATTTCAGTAGTGCCCGTAAACGATCTGCCAACAGAATATACAAGCTATGAACTGGAACCCATAAAATGGATGGCGCCTGAAAGCATGGGAGCAGCAGGCAAAAGCATCAATGAAAAAGGCATTAAAAGAACGGATGCTGCAAAAAAAGGGATTACAGAGAAAGGAATAAAAATGACTGCTGAAAATATGGAAGCCAATGCAGAGCGAAAGGGCTGGGATGGCACCGTAAAAGGCGGCAGTAAAAACATGGACGTAAACGCAGAGCGCAAAGGCTGGGATGGTACCGTAAAGGGCGGCAACAAAAATATCAATACCAGCGAAGACAATATTGGCACCGGCAATCCGGCCAAAAAAGTTACCGTCAAAGGCTGGAACCCGGAAACAAAAAGGGCTGCTTTGGTTAAAGACATCAGCCGCGTACGTTGTGAAGATGGCACTTGTGCTATTGAAGCAATAGTGGTACTGAATGGTGCCGAATACGAAGCAGTCATCAGCGGTGTGTTAAAGACAAAACATGATACGGCGAAAAACAGCGTAGGCAATATAAGATAGTTTGTAAAGAGCATGAGGCATAAGGCACATGGTTTAAGTAAAGAAATGGCCTTACACCCTGGCCTTTTGCCCTAAACCCTTCTTATCTTTGCCGCCATGCAATTCTCTTCTTCTTTACTGGAAAATGCGGTGAATGAATTTGCCAAACTACCGGGCATCGGCAAAAAAACCGCCCTGCGGCTGGTATTGCAGTTGTTAAAGACTGCGCCCGAAAAAGTAACCGCTTTTGGAGAGGCCATTATTAAAATGCGGGAGCAAATTAAGTACTGCCAGCGCTGTTTCAATATTGCAGATGCAGATATCTGCTCCATCTGCGCCAACAGCATGCGCCAGCAGCAAATGATCTGCGTGGTAGAAAATATCCGCGATGTTATTGCCATCGAAAGCACACAGCAATTCAATGGCGTTTACCATGTGCTGGGCGGCATTATTTCTCCGCTCGATGGGGTAGGGCCCGACCAGCTGAACATCGAATCGCTGGTGAGCCGGGTAAAAAAAGAAAATACCGAAGAGCTCATTTTTGCATTGAACCCTAATATACAGGGCGATACCAGCATTTACTACATTCAGAAGAAGTTACAGGGCCTTTCATTGCGCATCACCACTATTTCAAGGGGTATTGCTTTTGGCGGCGAGCTGGAATACGCCGATGAAATGACCCTTGCCCGTAGCCTTCAAAGCCGTTTACCCGTTGAAAACTATGTTTCCGGCCGATAAAAAATGCCGCCGATGGGCCGTTTTCTTACCACAGTGGCTTTTGCCAGGTAAACAGCGGTTGTCATTGAGACTCACGGAGAATAAGCCTCATTTTACTTTGTAAAATACTTCTTTTAACCACGCCGGTAAAAAATTGTCTTTTGGAAACACAATCTGCGAATCAGCGGCCATCAGCCCTTTGTTATTACACTTTCTTATCGTAATTTCGCCCCTCAAATACAGGCGGATTTGTTTATTGTTCAGCCTGGTTAAAAACTGAACTAATAAACGATGATTATTCTGGACAGCTTCTCCAAAATTTCCTCGTTAATAGTTTAGAAAGGTTTGTATTACCGGTGCTTGGTTTGCGCATTGCATCAATGCCGCCGCCGCTGGTTATACCATTTAGCAACGCGTTTACCGGCAATGCCCGCAGGTTGCAGCAACGCAAAAATTTCAGGCTATGACAGACATCAGAAAAGAATTACAAAAACGCATCCTCATCATCGACGGCGCTATGGGCACCATGATACAACGCCATAAACTGGAAGAAAAAGATTACCGTGGCGAACGCTTTAAAGACTGGCATACCGACGTAAAAGGAAACAATGATTTACTGAGTATTACGCGGCCCGATATCATCATCGGCATCCACAAACAATATCTGGAAGCGGGAGCCGACATTATTGAAACCAACACTTTCAGCAGCACCGTAATTGCACAGGCCGATTATGACATGCAGACCCTGGCCTATGAAATGAATGTGGCCTCCGCAAAATGTGCCCGTATAGCAGCCGATGAATACACTGCTAAAAATCCAGCGAAGCCGCGCTTTGTTGCCGGCGCCATCGGCCCGCTCAATAAAACGCTGTCCTTATCGCCCGATGTAAACAACCCGGGTTTTCGTGCGGTAACTTTTGATGAAGTAGTAGCCGCCTACCTGGAACAGATAAAAGGCCTGGTTGATGGCGGTGTGGATGTACTATTGATTGAAACCATTTTTGATACCCTCAATGCAAAGGCAGCCATCTATGCGGTCAAGAAATTTTTCCGTGAAGCCAAACTTCCGGAACTTCCCATTATGATATCAGGAACCATAACTGATGCAAGCGGAAGAACACTGAGCGGACAAACGCTGGAAGCATTTTATGTTTCGGTAATGCATGCAAAACCATTGAGTGTTGGTTTAAACTGTGCGTTGGGTGCGCAGGAAATGCGGCCACACATTGAAGAGTTGAGCCATATTGCAGGCTGCTATACCTCTGCCTATCCCAATGCGGGCCTGCCCAATGCATTTGGTGAGTATGACGAACAGCCGCATGAAACAGCACACATTATTGAAGAGTGGGCCGCCAATGGCTGGCTGAATATTGTGGGAGGCTGTTGCGGCACAACGCCGGATCATATCAAACACATTGCCGGTGAAGTGGCAAAATTTACACCGAGAGAATTGCCGGTAGTAGAGCAGGCACTCTGATTTTTTAGCACAGAGGAACAGGAGGGTTTTTACAAAAGAAAAAAATAAGCTGTTCTTTTTATTTTCTTGTGCTGGGTTGCTCTTACAATTGCACTGCAGGAATTTAAACGGCAATTTGAAGAAAGCAACGCAATAACTTTCATTTGACCCATTTTAAAAAATGGCATTAAACGTTTACTGATATAAATAATAAAACCGCAGACCGGCAGGAACTGAATAAGAAGGATAAATAAGTGTTTTCATTAAAACCTCATTTAACCCGGTGAAAAACCTCCTGTTCCTCTATGGTAAAACGTAATCACAATTATGGCAGAAGCAAATACAATAAAACCTTACCTCCGCCTCAGCGGATTGGAACCCCTGATCGTTCGCCCGGAAACCAATTTTATAAATGTGGGCGAAAGAACCAATGTAACCGGTTCTAAAAAATTTGCACGCCTTATTAAAGAAGGCAAATATGAAGAAGCGCTGAGTGTGGCCCGCCAGCAGGTAGAAAATGGTGCGCAAATACTGGACGTGAACATGGACGATGCCATGCTGGACGGCGTGGAAGCGATGACCATCTTTATCAACCTGGTACAGAGCGAACCGGATATTGCCAAAATTCCGATCATGCTGGACAGTTCAAAATTCCCCATTATAGAAGCAGGGTTGAAATGTGTGCAGGGCAGGTGTATTGTCAACTCTATCTCCATGAAGGAAGGAGAAGAAAAATTTATTGAGCAGGCGGTTATCTGCCAGGCTTATGGTGCGTCTGTTATTGTTATGGCGTTCGATGAAAAAGGACAGGCCGATACCAAAGAGCGCAAAGTAGAAATCTGCCATCGGGCCTATAAAATATTAACCGAACAGGTAGGCTACGATCCGCAGGATATCATTTTTGACCCGAATATTTTTGCCATTGCAACCGGTATAGAAGAACATAATAATTACGCGGTAGATTTTATTGAAGCGACTGCCGAAATAAAAAAATTGATGCCCCTTGCAAAAATAAGTGGCGGCGTAAGCAATGTGTCGTTTTCTTTTCGTGGAAACGATCACGTTAGGGAAGCCATTCACAGCGTGTTTCTTTATTACGCCATCAAAGCAGGTATGGATATGGGCATTGTAAACGCCGGCCAGCTGGTGGTATACGATGAAATAGAGCCGCAGCTGCGGGAAATGTGTGAAGATGTGATATTAAACCGCAACAACGACAACAATGAAGCAACGGAACGCCTTATCAATTTTGCAGAAACTGTAAAAGCCAAGGGCAAAGAAATTGTAAAAGACGATGCATGGAGAAACACCAGTGTGGAAGAAAGACTGAAACACTCGCTGGTAAACGGTATTACGGAGTATATAGAAGCAGATACAGAAGAGGCAAGAATAAAATATCCCAAACCGCTGGATGTAATTGAAGGGCCGCTGATGGCCGGCATGAACGTGGTAGGTGATTTATTTGGAAGTGGTAAAATGTTTTTGCCGCAGGTGGTAAAGAGTGCCAGGGTCATGAAGAAATCCGTGGCGGTGCTAACGCCTTTTATTGAAGCCGAAAAAGAAGAAAGAAGACAAGCACACCTGGCCGCCGGAACCGTAAACGAAGAAGGCGCAGGCGCAGCCAAAATATTACTGGCCACTGTAAAAGGCGATGTGCATGATATTGGCAAAAACATCGTTGGCGTGGTGCTGGGCTGCAATGGCTATGACATTATCGATATGGGTGTAATGGTAGCCACCGATAAAATTCTGGACACTGCACAAAAAGAAAAAGTAGACATTATCGGGCTGAGCGGTTTGATTACACCTTCGCTGGACGAGATGGTGCATGTGGCACATGAAATGAAACGCCGCGGTATGAGCCAGCCCCTGCTGATTGGCGGCGCCACTACTTCGCGCATGCATACTGCCGTAAAAATTGCGCCGCAGTATGATAATGGCGTAGTGCATGTACTGGATGCTTCCAGAAGTGTAACGGTAGCGGGTTCTTTATTAAATGATCAGAAGCCGGCTTTCCTTGGCGGATTAAAAACGGAATACAGCAAACTGAAAGAAGATTTTGCCAATAAGAAAAGTGTAAAGCAATTTTTAAGCCTGGCAGAAGCGCAGGCCAACAAAGCAAAAATTGATTGGAATAATTTTACACCGGTGAAACCAAGCTTTACCGGCACAAAAATTTTTGCGGATGTACCGCTGGAAGAAATTGCCCGTTACATTGACTGGCAACCGTTTTTTATTGCCTGGGAACTGCATGGCAAATTTCCGCAGATATTAAGCGATGCTGTGATTGGTAAGGAAGCTACCAGGTTGTACAATGATGCACAACAATTATTGCAACAGATTATACAAGAAAAATGGCTGCAACCCCGCGGCGTAATTGGTTTCTGGCCGGCCAATAGCGATGCAAAGGACAGCATTACCGTTACAGACAAAGCAGGAACGGTAAACCTTGAGTCTTTGCGCCAGCAAATAAAAAAAGCGGATGGGCAGCCCAATCTTTCCTTATCAGATTTTATTGCACCTGCGGCAAGCGGCAAGCAGGATTATATGGGTGCATTTACAGTTACCATCCAGGGAATAGAAACCCATATTAAACGTTTTGAAACTGCATTGGACGATTACAACAAAATAACGCTGCAGGCATTGGCCGACCGGTTGGCAGAAGCATTTGCAGAATGGCTGCACGAAAAAGTGCGCAAAGAATACTGGGGCTATGCAACGGATGAACATTTATCAAACGAGGAATTGATTAAAGAATCTTATTTGGGCATTCGTCCGGCGCCAGGTTATCCGGCCTGCCCCGATCATACTGAAAAATACAAATTGTTTAAACTGTTGGGTGGAAAAGAAGCTACCGGCATTACCTTAACCGAATCGCTGGCCATGTACCCTGCTTCATCCGTTTCTGGCTGGTATTTTGCAAACCCGGAGAGTAAATATTTTGGCGTGGGTAAGATTGATAAAAATCAGGCAGAAGACTACGCAAAAAGAAAAAATATGCCACTGGCCGAAGTGGAAAGATGGTTGCGGCCTGTACTTGATTATGATGCATAAAATTGTCTGTACTAAGATTTATGGGGTCTAAGGATTTATAGGATTAAGACCCCAATTGCCTCCGTGAAAATACCTCCTGGCCTCTGTGGTAAAAGAAAATGCGTTTAAGAACCAGCGACACGGGCTACCTGCTTAACAATCAGGAAAGAAACTAAATACCCAAAACCCAATACCTTTGCACTGTTTTTGACAGAACAGATAAACCACAAAAGAAAATAATGAGGACGACCAGGATTTTAGTTGCCGTGTTTATTTTGACATCATTGACCGGCAATGCACAAACGACACCCCAACGCAGGGGAGAATTTTATTTTTCATGGGGCTACAATACTGAATGGTATACCAACAGCAACCTGAAGATAAGCCAGCCCGAACTGGGCAATGACTATACTTTTAAAAATATCAAAGGGCATGATCACCGCGGATGGGACGAAGGCCTGTTTTCAAAAGCACTCACCATACCGCAATACAATTACCGGCTTGGCTATTTTTTCGGCAATAAAAAAGACTGGGGTATAGAAATCAATTTTGATCATACCAAATTCATTTTTGCCGATGATCAGCTGGTGCATATAAAAGGGGTGATGAATGGAAAGTCCGTTGACACGTACAGCCGCTTCAAACAAAATGATGCTATCGGTGCAGACAGTAGTTCTTATTATTACCTTAACAATGGCGCCAATTTTCTTTTGTTCAATGTGGTTAAGCGCTGGCACCTGACCAGCAATAAGAAAGGCAGCATCAAAATAGACGGGTTGTCAAAATTTGGCATTGGCCCGCTGGTGCCCCATGTACAGAATAAATTTTTTGATCAGCCCGAAAACAATCCTGATTTTCAGCTGGGCGGATGGAACACCGGTTTGGAAGGCGCACTGCGTTCTACTTTTTATAAATATGTTTACCTGGAACTGGCCGGCAAACTGGATTATGCGCGGTATTCTCACCTGCATATCTTCAATGGTTCTGCAAGACAAGCTTTTGGCACGGCAGAAATTATATTGAACCTGGGGATTACGTTTAACACAGGCAAAAAGAAATAGCAACGGAATGATGCGTTTGGAACCGCCTAAAACACATTCAGTTCAAAAAATTCAAGGAAGCAGGCGGTGGTATTGAAACAGAAATGAATGATCATACCATACCAGATGGTTTCTTCTTTCATGCGCACATAACCCAGCCAGAGCGCAAAAGGCATCAGCCAGAAAAAAGAAATAAAACTCATGTGCAGTATGGTAAATAAAAATGCGGAGATGAAAATGGACTGCCGGCTATCCGTTATCTTATTCAATCCTTCCTGCATCACACCCCTGAATGCCAGTTCTTCAAAAATGGCCGGCTGTACCGCCACACAAAGTATGGTAATCAGTTTGGCATACTTTAAATGACTGAAGGCGTAGTAATAATAAGACTCTGTATCGAAGATGGTTTTGTTGAGCCATTTAACAGCAAAGTTGACAAGCATGGCGCCAGCAATGGCGGAGCCGGCATAGTAAGTGATTTTTGCAACGGAGAAACTTTTCCACCTGAAGAGTCTTCGCAGATCGGCCCAAAACAATACAACATATACCAGCGTAAAGGCAGAGAAAACGCCGTCAACAATCAGCAGGGGTACCAGGCCGCGTGCATACTTTGTAAAATTAGCCACCAGGCAAACGCTTAGCTGTACGCCAAAAAAAATTGCCAGGCTGGTGAGTAATTGTTGTTTTTGTACCGCATCCTCTATGTCGGGCACCGCCTGTAAAACACCGCAATGGTTGCAAAATCTTGCCTCCTCCGCAATGGGTTGATGACAGTGCATGCATTGAGGACTTTCCTGGTTCTCTTCTCCTGCTATCTCCATTAAAGGTTGTGTTGTTTTTTTATTCTTTCAGCTTCCATACCAGAGTTGAGGCCATTGATAAGACAGGTAATGATAATAATTTTAAAAATGATACCGCTAAAAAGATTCAAAGGGTTGTCTATGGCAGCCAGAATTTGCAGTAATAAATAAAGCACCATTCCTGAAATAATAGCGGCCACCGGTTTTTTATCGGACCATACTGCCAGCAGCACAAAAATAATAGCTACTACAGCATAGGCAATAATTGTAGCAGACGCAGTGTCTTCTTCCCGGTACCTAAAAAAATAGAACAGGCTGTATATAAGAAACAATACGCCCAGAACATACAAAGTGGTGCCCGCACTTTTTATTTTCTTTTTCAGGGAACCGATCATTAATTGCTGATAGTTCCTGTTGTAAAAGAACTGTTTTTGTTCTTCTTCGGATCCTTTTAGCGGATAACCACAAGACTGACAAAACTGATCGGGCTCATTTATTTTTTCAAAGCACGAAATACAGGTTAAAACCGGTTGGGCAACAGGGATGGGTGGTGGCTCGGTCATCGGGTTTAAATTTCCTACAAAATATCCATTCTAACCGGATATTAAAAGTTATGACGAATACTTCTTATACGTCAATCCCCAGTTCTTTCAGGGCAGTTGCCAACTGCCCGGCCGATTGAAAGTGGATACTTTGAATGCCCGCCGCTTCGCCGGCTACTACATTGCGCAGGTTGTCATCAATAAAAATGGCTTTGCTGGCATCTATTGCAAAGCGGCTAAGTAAAAGCTCGTAAAATTCCGGAAATGGCTTTCTTATTTTCTCTACACCGCTCACCAGCCTGCCATCAAACCAGTATAAAAATGCATGCCGCACCAATGCAATCTGGAAAAGCTCGGCCTGCCAGTTGGTAAGCGCATACAATTTGTATTTGCCCGTTTTTTTCAGTGTGCGCAGTATTTCCACGGTTTCTGGTATGGGGCCGCGCAGCATTTCTGTCCAGCGTCCGTAAAAATCGCGTATCGGTTGTTCCCATTCCGGAAATTTTGCTACCAGCTCCTGTGTTGCATCGCTGATGGGTTTACCCGCATCCTGTTCTTCGTTCCAGTCGCCCGTGCAAACTTTTGCAAAAAAGTAATCTCTTTTTTCCTGGCGCTCAAAATATTGCTCATCGTACACGTACAAGGGGTTCCAGTCGAGCAGTACCCCGCCCAAATCGAAAATAATAGTATCAATTGCCTTAATCATTGCCGTAATTGTTTATGCTGCTGAATCAAATGTATTTACAACCGGCCCTAAAGATAGTTACTGCGGCGGATTGTTTTTTCATCCGGAGATTTAAAACGTCGTTCAGCGATTGTTCATTTGCCGGAACTAGCTTTCCCGTACATTTGATTTGTTGATCAGGTTTTTAATTTTTTTGTGCAATTCTGTAGTAGCCCGGATTTTCTTAAACAGCTGAAACCTTTACTGCAAACAGGTAATACCGCATTGTTGTATTTTTTTTACCGCAGCAATGAATTCAATTTGTATTCTTAATTCAATCATAACCGCTAAATTTTTTTTATGAAAAAGAACTTTTCTATGTTGCTGCTGGGATGCAGTTTCCTGTTATTGTTTGCCAATTGTAAAAAGGGAGATCCCGGAGCTACGGGTCCTGCCGGCCCCGCTGGCCCTGCCGGTGTTGCAGGCCCCATTGGTACTGCCAATGTTATTTACTCGCCCTGGGCCAATGTAACTTTTACGGGAAGCGGAACCTCCTATTCTGCCCTGATAACTGCGCCAGGTGTAACACAGGACATTATGGACAAAGGGGTGGTGAAAACCTATTTTAAATTTGGTACTGCTGTATATGATGGCAATTACTCAAATGTTCCCACGGGCGCCAGTATCTACGAGTACCTGACTCTCGGTGCAATTAATCTGAGGGCCACTTTTGCCGCCAGCTATCCCTGGAGATATGTAATTATCCCCGGTGGTGCAGCAGGTGGCCGCTTAAGTGCAGGTGCTGATGCAGATGTCTTTGTTTTGCAGGACGGATCTACCATGAGCAGAAGCGCATTGGACAAAATGAGTTACGAAGATCTTTGCAGCAAATTTAATATTCCAAAGTTCTAAGAGATATTGCGGGGGTTGATAGTTACAATACCGCTTGTGTGCAGATCAGCAGCAATTTTTGGTGCTGATTTGCACCAGCGGTATTTTTTAATGCGCCGCTTATATTTTATAGTATTTGCCCCGCATTAAATAGTGGTGTGGAACCTTTTATTGCCACTTGCTTTTGAATAACCTGAACAGGCGGGGATTTAATTTGGTTAGCACCCCGGTGTCTCCTTCTTTCCATTTCCTGCCCGTTGGCTTTGTCTTTGCTTTAAAGGGCTTTGCGTATTTATTATAACGGATGTCTTCGTTATACAGCGCTTCATATGCGCCGCCCGCCAGGTATAAAAAATAATCTCCTTCTCTGCTTTGCGCCAGTTTTTTGGGGCTTATTTCAGATAAGCTGTCCGGCCTGGCCAGCGCTTGCGCATAAACTTTTTGCCCTCTTGTAATCAGCCAGGCCCTGAAATCGGAAAAGCCATCATCGGAACAGCCGGCATGTATTGTATAAGCGGCGGCCCACAGGGGCCAGGTATATGCGGCATCGTCTAACCGGTTAAAAATATTTTCAAATGCGGCCAGATCTTTTTTCTGCAGTAACAACAATTGCTTTTTCAGGTATCGCGATTGCCGTTGCAGTCCGGTACATTGTAAACTCGTATTGATCAGGTTCCAAAACTCTTTTTTATTCATGGAGCTGAAACTGCTAACTGTTTTCGGGGCAACCTCCTGCGGACTATTTATTTCAG
>Ga0075026_100000009_pt1 | contig 54800 bp, 55 predicted proteins | sample Str012_2_FD_71392 | JGI IMG/M metagenome (GOLD analysis project Ga0075026, IMG submission 71392) | Freshwater sediment microbial communities in response to fracking from Pennsylvania, USA - Straight Creek_MetaG_SC_2012 | ecosystem: Environmental > Aquatic > Freshwater > Creek > Sediment... | reverse complement strand
GGGCAGTTGGGGGCGAGGGGCCTGCGCGAAACCAGCACCATGCCCGGTTACGCTGGCAGCAGCTGGTATTTTCTCCGCTATATGGACCCGCACAATGACAAAGCATTCTGCGACCGCAAAGTAAGCGATTACTGGAACCAGGTAGATGTATATGTAGGCGGTACCGAACATGCAGTTGGGCATTTGCTCTATAGCCGTATGTGGACCAAAGTATTGTTCGACCTGGGTTATATCGGTTATGAGGAACCGTATAAAAGATTGGTGAATCAGGGGATGATAACGGGGAGTAGCAGGTTTGTGTATAAAGGATTGTATCAAGTAATCGAAAACGGTTTTAAAACTTTCAAAGTAGCATTTGTTTCAAAATCTTTTTATGAACTATGGTTACAAAGAGGAGGAGACAAATACCCCGAGGTAGAATTAGATAAATTTATTCCTGAAATAACCCATTTAAAAGTGTCTCACATTATTGCTATTCATGCTGATGTAAATATGGTCGACGGGGTAGAATTAAATATTGAGTCTTTTAAAAAATGGAAAAATGATGAATATGCTGATGCAGAATTTATTTTAGAAGATGGCAAATATATTTGTGGAGTAGAAACCGAAAAAATGTCCAAGTCAAAATTCAACACGGTTAATCCCAATGATCTTGTTGATAAATTCGGCGCCGATACTTTCCGCATGTACGAAATGTTCCTCGGCCCGGTGGAAGCCAGCAAACCATGGGATACCAAAGGCATTGAAGGCGTGCACCGCTTCCTTAAAAAATTATGGCGCCTGTTTTATGATGAAATAAAGGGTAAGGTTTGGAAAGACGAAAAAGCGACAGCAGAGGAATTAAAAATTCTGCACCGCGCCATAAAGAAAGTAGAAGATGATACCGAAAGGTTTTCTTACAATACAGCAGTGAGCACGTTTATGATTTGCGTAAATGAACTAAACGATAGTAAATGCCACAAGAAAGAAGTGCTGGAGCAGGTGCTGGTATTGTTAACGCCCTATGCGCCGCATATTGCCGCTGAGTTATGGCAGCTCTTAGGCAATGCAGGCAGTGTACTGGACGCCGCTTACCCGTTGTTTGATGCAAAGCATGTTACGGAATCTTCTAAAGAATACCCGGTATCGGTAAATGGCAAAGTGCGCACCAATATCAATATTGCGCTGGATGCACAGCAACCCGAAGTAGAACAACTGGTGCTGGCCAATGAAACCGTGCAAAAATGGCTGGAAGGAAAAGCACCCAAGAAAATTATCTACGTAAAAAATAAAATGGTAAATGTGGTGATTTAAACCTTCACAATTTTACGCAAAGCATACAATAAGCAAGGAAGCAATGAGAACATCTTTGCTTCCTTTTTTTTAGCGGTTTTCCTGGAAATGCGTCAAAAAAAATTGGCTGAAAGGTTGCTTGGCAGCAGGCTTGGTAAACGCATCCTGCCACCTGCAGAAGAATAGCCGGCTTTGCGCTTATTTTCTTTGCGTATTGGCGTTGAAAAATGAACGAAGCGGGCGACCCATTTTTTTTTGCGGGTTCATTTATTTTTCTTTCTCTTTCACAAATCTTATCAGCGCACTGGTGCCTTCATCTGCAAACAGTCTTGCTTCGTATTGTTTGTGGCCTACAATGGCTACCAGGTAAGAAGTATTGGGTGGAATAGAACCCAGGTTTTCTGCTACCAGTACCAGCTCATTGTCTTCCTGCAAATCAACTGCCGGTATTTTTATTATTTGGGGTTCGCCGCCCAGTAAGATATGCTCGCGCAGCAGGCGGCCGTTTAAAAAGATAGCAATGGAGTCGCCATCAATAGCGGCATTGTCGTAAAACCGGAGCTCTATCAGCGGCGCCGTCACCGGAATCACCATCTGTAATTTGTTTTGCCGGCTGCTGAATTTTTCCTGGTTGCTCAATGGTTTTTTAGCAACGGTATTTTTATCCGCAATAGACGGCGTTTTTACCAGCGGCGCTTCCTTCTTTTTTTCTGCAGTAATGGTTTCGGGAGCGGCGGCTGGAATGATTTTTTCTTCGGGGTAGAACCTCGGTCCACCGGCAATCTGGCCAATACTGTCAATAATGGTTGGGTCATTGGCCCCCGCAACATAGTTATCAATCACCCAATCCCATTCATCCGGAAAGGAAGTGGCATTTGTTTTTTGCAGGTGAATAGAGCCCTTGCTGATGTTTTTATTGTCGCGCACCGAGCTACTGCCATCCAGTAACATCTTGTCTTCTCCCGGGCAATTGAAATCGGCCACGCTTAAAGAGGCTTCCGTTGCCGGCCCGTTGCTGCCGCTCAGCAACTCATCATCCCACCAGATAACATCATTGGTTTGCGGGTCAAAATATCCTTTAAGCGTATAGCGCCTGAAATTATTTTTTGTGCCGTAGTAAGAAGTGCCAGTCAGGCTGTCGCCCGATTTGATGATCTTCAGTTCAACATTGGTTGACTTAATTTTTCCTTTCCAGATACCGGTTATCTGCTGTGCATGCAAAGTGCCCGTAAAAAAGCTCAGCAATAAAATGGCCGGCAGCAGTGTATTTTGTTTTTTCAAAAGCAGGAATTTTACTGTAAAGAACGCTTTTAGGAGCTTTGTATTTTGCTTTATAAATCTTTTAACTTTATACAAAAAGAAGCCAGCAAGAAAATTGAACCCTTTTCTGCACAATATTGTTCTGGTAAAGCAAAACATTCACTATGGCACAACCTTCTTTTACATTAATAAAAGCGCTGCGCGAAGCGGCTGCAAGGCTGAAAAACGGCAGTCATTACGCCTGGGGGCACCATGGCGCCTGCAATTGCGGGCAGCTTTTGCAAGTAATAACCCGGCTGGATGAGAAAGAAATTCTCATGCATGCGCATACCGGGGCAGGCGAGTGGACGGAGATTGTGGTGGAAACCTGTTCGGTAACGGGTGCACCGGTTAGCCTATTGCTTTCTAAACTGGAGGCTGCGGGTCTTACGCCAACAGACATACACAACATTGAATATTTAGACAACAAAGCGGTGCTGTATTATTTGCCGGGCGGATTTCGCTGGCTTAAAAAAAATATCCGGCAGGATGTGGTGGATTATTTTGAAGCGTTTGCCTACCTGCTGGAAGAAAAGCTGCTGCCGCAAATTGATCTTCTGCCTGCATTTTATAAAAAAAGCCACAATGCATTTCGTCCTGCAGAACCCGCAGTCATGCTGTAAGTTGTTCCACTTAGTTAGGTTAAAAGCAATGAGTTGTCCAAACCTGTTCATCGTCTTTTTCTCTTGTTTTACAGCGTAAAACAGGCTGTTCAACCAAAACCTTTTTTTTAGCCGTCAGAAATAACCAACTTTACATTACAAATCTGATTTAGGTGATCAGTTTCTCATAGCAGTTAGTTTTGGTTATGACCCCCGGTATTCTTACAGGGGGTTTTTTTATTGGAAGGGCGGAATCCGTTGTATATTCAACCTGTCAATGATTGCCCGTATTTTTTGTTGTTACTAAATTACTTGTATGCAAGTTCAGCCCGTTACACAACTGTTGCACAAATATGCAGGCACGTTTCACCCGGTGGTGCCATTTACAGTGGGCAAAGACCGGTTGCTGCTAATGGATTTTACAGAAAGCAATAAAGCACTTACCCCTGAAATTTATGGCGATATCAATACATTCAGCGCATATGTAGAGCAGCTCTTGCAAAACAACCAGTGCAGGTATGGTATTGGCGGATACAACGAGCAGCGTGTTATCTATGCTGCCAGCAAACATTTTGATGCAGGCGAAGAACCCAGGAGATTGCATTTGGGTATTGATGTTTGGGGCGCGGCAGGTACGCCGGTATTTGCGTTTATGGGTGGCCGTGTGCACAGCTTTGCTTTCAATGATAACAAAGGCGATTATGGCGCAACCCTGGTACTGCTGCACCAACTGGATGGCTTTGCATTTTATACCCTGTACGGGCACCTCAGCCTGAAAGACATTGAAAACCTGAGTGCATCGCAATATGTAATCAGGGGGCAAGAGATTGGCCATTTTGGTCAGCCGCCAGAAAACGGTCAGTGGCCACCGCACCTGCATTTCCAGGTAATCGTTGACATGGAATTAAAACAGGGCGATTATCCCGGTGTTTGTAAATACAGTGAGCGGGATAAATATTTAAAGAATTGTCCCGATCCGGATCTGATTTTACAAATGAACCAGTTTGCTGTGTAGTTTTATTAGAGGTAAAATAACCAGCCGGTAAAAGTACTGCAGCGCTCAATAAAAAACCGTGGACATATTGATTTTTTAGAAACCCGTATAAATAGCGGCCGCTATTAAATCAACCGCACCCGCATTCCAAAAATTTAAAATCGGTCACTAAAAAAATTGTGATGAGCAGGTGTATACTTCGAATCAATCAGCATAGAAAAGAAAACGGCCAGCAGCAGGCAGATAAAACAAATCAGTAATGCCAGTTTCAAATGCCCGGGCGATTGTTTTATAAAACTTCTTTTGCAATCGCTTCCCATTCTTTTTCCAATGAACAGGCAGGTATAGATTTGCCTGCACGGTTGTACCAATACGCAGCATTGCTGGTATCGCCTTCTTTGCGGTGCAGGTAGGCATGTATCCATGCGGCTTTTTTATCTTCAATATCCTGTATAATGGTATGTGCAGACTCCCAATCGGGTTTGGCATCATACCACAGAGACAACGCATATTGGTTAAGTATTTTTGGCGGATTGGCGCTCTTTGTACTTTTGACAAATTCTTCAAATTGCATAACTTCAATTGAATTTCCGGATACATTTTTGAGGTATTCGGGTATAATTATATATTTTTTTATTTCATACAACTAAGTGTTAGGACCGATCGTCTCAATTCCATTCATTTCAATAACACAAAACAACTACAATTATGTCATTTAACCTGCTCGACACGGTAAAAGGTCTTTTTACCGGTAATCTGATCTCCACTGCTGCAACTTCATTGGGCGAAAGCGAGGCTGGTATTCAAAAAGCATTGAGTGGCGCCATTCCTGCGATACTTGCAGGTCTTGTGGGAAAAGCTGGCAGCCACGAAGGTGCTTCCGGTATTCTTGATTTGGCCAAACAGGCTTCCGGGTCCGGTATACTGAGTAATATAGGCGGATTTTTAGGCAACGATAACAATAACCTGCTTAGTAAGGGTGCCGAAATGCTGAAAGCTGTTTTGGGCGATAAAGCGGGCGGTATTGCCAGCCTGGTATCCAATTTTGCTGGCATCAAACATTCCTCCTCCTCTTCTATTTTAAGTATGCTGGCGCCGGTAGCACTGGGCACGCTGGGCAACCATGCCAGCGAAAGCAATTTAAGCGCCGGCGGACTGATGAGTTTTCTTGCCAGCCAGAAAAGCAGCATCATGAATGCAATGCCTTCTGGTTTGGGTACTGTTGGCAACTTGCTGGGCCTGGGTACTGCGGCAGCTGGCCATGCAACAGAAACTTCGCATGCGGTTGCGAACCATACTGCTGCAGGTGGTAACGGAGGCGGCGGTATTAAATTTCTTTTGCCATTGTTGCTGGCCATTTTTGCTGTTGCCCTGGGTATTTACTTTTTTAACGGATGCGGTGCTGGCACAAAAGAAGCCGTTGCTGCAGTTGATTCTACGGCCACCAAAGTAGTAACTGAAACTGAAAAGGCTGTTGCAACAACCGTAAGCACAGCACGTGAAATGTTTAAAGTAAAATTACCCAACGATACAATTCTGGATGCCTACAAGGGCGGTATTGAAGACAAACTGGTGACTTTCCTGGGCACCGATTATAAAAAGCTTGGGGAAGATTCATTAAAGAAAGTATGGTTCGATTTTGACGATCTGAACTTCGAAACCGGCAGTGCTACCATTACTGCGGCAAGCCAGAAACAGGTTAACAACCTGGCAGCAATACTCAAGGCATTTCCTTTGGTGAAATTGAAAATAGGCGGTTATACCGATAAAGTGGGAGAAGAAGCAGCCAATAAAAAATTATCCGATGCAAGGGCCAAATCGGTACAGGCTGCATTGGACAAAGGGGGCGTGGGTAAACAAATCACGGCTGCAGAAGGCTACGGTTCAGCTTTCGCCCTGTATCCTGCCAGTGCTCCGGAGAGCGACCGCGTAAAAGATCGCCATGTATCTGTAAGTGTACGTTAAACTTTTTTGCTTCCCTGTCTTCATCAATCAGAAAAATAAAAGCCTGCTGCGTTTAAAACACAGCAGGTTTTTTATTGGGTGACAAAAAATAATAAACGCTTAGTGCGCGGCAACGGCTTTTTCATTGTTGTAAACTGCGGCAAATGTTGTTGCAAAGTCTGCCAGTTTTATTTTACCCAATACCGAAGGCCGGTTTTTCCAGTAATCTTCGCTCATGGCACCGGTATGCAAAGCATGGCCCATCTCCGCATAATTTTTTGAAACCTCTTCCGGCAATCCGGCCTGTATGCCGCCTTGTATTGCCTGCTCATCGGTAAAACTTACCCATTTCAGATCCGGCTTGTCAATGGCTTTTCCAATGGCGGCGGCTATTTCATCGGTGCTCACTTCATCGCTTGCAATGTACTGAACAGAATGGCCGCTAAAATCTTTCTGCAGCAATGCCTGGAGGGCGACAGCTGCAATATCAGCGGGTGCAACAATCGTAAACTTTTTATCGCTGAAAGAAAAATTACTGCCCATAATGCCCATGTTCTTAATGAGGTTAATATTACTGAACAGGTTGTTGTAAAAATAGGAAGGGCGCAGGTGTTTAATGTGTACACCGCCTAAAGCATTTAATGCCTGCTCTGCCCTGTACAATCCGCTAACCGGGCCTGCACCATCAGGCATGTGTGCGCCAATGCTGCTGAGGTTTACAACATAACGGATATTGTTGTTTTGAATAGCGGCTGCATAATTTTTTCCAACATTGCCTATATAGCCTTTCCAGTCTTTTGCCGTAAGCACCGGCGGTACCATGGTATACACAACATCTGCACCGCTGAAAGCCCGGGTTAAAAATGCGGTGTCTTCTACAGAACCAACTGCTGCTGCCGCACCCAGTGATTCAATTTCTTTTACCCGGTCGGGTGAGCTGGTGATAACTGTAACGGTATGGCCTGCTTTTACCAATGCGGTGGCGATTGGTTTGCTGATATTGCCCAGTGAGCCGGTAATTGCGTACTTCATTGCTTTGTATTTTAATGTTTAGAAATATGGTGAATGCGTAATAAAAATTATTTGTTTGTATATACAAGTAATAAGTAAAAAAAAATCAGGAAGGCAGTTTGTCAGAAATTTTATTCATGTTACTGATAAACCTGCCGGATTCTTCCCTGCCAACGAGGGCAATACAGTTTTTCTGAAATTCTTCTGAACATTCCTGCAACAATATTTTCAGTTCTTTACTTTTGGCAGTAGGGTATACGCTGGTTGTTTTGCCTTCTGTAGTTCTTACCACCAGTTTTTTTTCTTCCAATTTTTCTATCAGCCGGGTAATAGTACTGGGCGTAAGGTGCAGTTCCACACTCAGTGCACCGGGTTGTACACCCGGCTCATCCAGCACTATCATTAGCAGGTAGGCATGACTGGGAGAAAGATCCACTTTTTTCCATACAGACACGGCCAGTTTTTCTGTTTTCCGTGCCAGTGCATTGCTTGAAAAATAAATGCAGCGTCCGTACCTGCTGTCTGAAGCTTTCATACATATATCCCGCAAAACAGCGGGCTTTTTTTAACAGGGTGTAAAGTAAATCCTTTTTATTTGTATATACAAATAAAAGGCGGCAATATTTTTCTTGAACCGTCCCGCGGGGGTTTGTTATTTTTACAGCATGGCCAATCCCAACCTTTATTCAGACAAGGAATCGCTTTCAGCAGCGGAAAAGGAATTTGAAAACAATATCCGGCCGGCAGCCATTGCCGATTTTGCCGGGCAGCCGCAGCTAATAGAGAACCTGCTGGTATTTATCAGGGCCACCAAAATGCGGGGCGAAGCGCTTGATCATGTATTGTTTCATGGTCCGCCCGGTTTGGGCAAAACCACCTTGTCGAGAATTGTAGCCAATGAACTGGGTGTAAACATTAAGGAAACTTCGGGGCCGGTAATAGAGAAGCCTGGCGACCTGGCGGGTTTGCTCACCAATCTTGAACCCAACGATGTGCTGTTTATAGATGAGATTCACCGCCTGAGTACGGTAGTGGAAGAATACCTGTATGCTGCCATGGAAGATTACCGGATTGATATTATGATTGATACCGGGCCCAATGCCAGGAGTATACAGATAAACCTGAACCCGTTTACGCTGATTGGCGCCACAACAAGAAGTGGATTGCTGACGGCGCCGCTGCTGTCGCGGTTTGCCATTAAATCAAGACTGGAATACTACAACAGTGAAACCCTGCACAAAATAGTATTGCGCTCTGCCAATATTTTAAAGACCTCCATCAGCTCGGAGGCGGCAGGAGAAATTGCGCGGCGCAGCCGTGGCACACCCCGCATTGCCAATGGTCTTCTGCGCAGGGTAAGAGATTTTGCCCAGGTGCTGAACGATGGAAATATTGATATGGGCATTACAAAACATGCTTTAAATGCATTGAATGTGGATGAGTATGGGCTGGATGATATGGACAACCGCATCCTGCTTACGATTATTGATAAATTTAAAGGAGGCCCCGTTGGTATTACCACTATTGCTACTGCGGTAGGCGAAGAACCGGGTACGCTTGAAGAAGTATATGAACCATTTTTGATACAGGAAGGATTTATTAAACGAACACCGAGGGGAAGGGAAGCAACACACAAAGCGTATGCGCATTTGGGTAAGTCGTCATTTGGTAAAGAAGAACCAGGTTCGCTTTTTGGAGAATGATCGGAACCTGCCGCAATTACAATTAGCCCTTATGTGTTTGTTTTTGTTTGTTTTTTTTTGAGTGCAACCTTTTACCCTGTTTCAGGGTATTCATGCAGTAATGTAAAATAAACACTTATCATACGAAAAAGCCGTCTTTTAATCAGGTTATCAATTTTTTTCCAGGTATTTTTAGAATGATAAACAATTTTTAACAGAGACATTTTTGCAATGAAAAAGCGGACATACTAGTTGCCCGCTTTTCATTTTATACAAGGTGAGGTGATTTTTATACTGCAACCGGCGCTACCAGCCTGAATCCGTTTCCATGAATGTTTACAATCTCAATGCTGCTGTCGTCTTTCAGGTATTTTCTCAGTTTGGCAATGTACACGTCCATACTGCGGCCGTTAAAATACGTATCGCTGCCCCATATTTTCTTTAATGCCTGTTCTCTTGGCAGCAAATCATTGATGTGTTCGCAAAGCATTTTCAACAATTCATTTTCCTTGGGAGAAAGCGTTTGCATTTTACCGTTATGGCTTAGCTCACGCAGTTTTGGATTGAAATGATAACTGCTTAAGCTGTATTCTTTATTTTCCTGTTCGCGGTTGAGCTCTTCGTTGCGTTTCAGAATTGCTTTTATTTTAAGCAGCAACACTTCACTGTCGAACGGTTTTGTGATATAATCATCTGCGCCCAGCTTGTAACCCTGGATAATGTCTTCCTTCATGGTTTTAGCACTCAGGAAAAACAGGGGTATATCGGGGTCAACATCGCGTATTTCTTCTGCCAGTGTAAAACCGTCCATATGGGGCATCATTACATCCAGCAGGCAGAGGTCAAATTTTTCACGCTGAAAAGCGGCAAGGCCCAGGCGGCCGTCTCTTTCCAGGATTACATCGTAATCATTCAATTCAAGATAGTTCTTCAACACACTTCCCAGGTTAGGATCGTCTTCGCACAATAAAAGTTTTGCTTTTGTCTCCATGGTTTAAAATGTTTAGTAACACAAATAGAATCAAATCATTTGCCGGTAAGTAAACCAGCCCTGTAATGTTTTGTTAATAGTGAAGGTACTTAAATTTGCATTTCAAATAAAAACACAAACCAGTATGGCATTGCATATAACGCCCGGCAATAAATTTAAGAAACTGGTCATTATCGGAGACCGCCTGTTGATTCGCCCCTCCAAACAGCATGAACGCACTGAAAGCGGACTCTACCTGCCCCCGGGCGTGCAGGAGAAAGAGAAAGTGCAGCAGGGCTATATCATTAAAACTGGCCCTGGTTATGCCATACCCACGCAGGCAGAAGACGAACCCTGGAAAGCCGAGGAAGAGAAAGTAAAGTACATACCATTGCAGGCGCGGGAAGGAGACCTGGCTATTTTTCTACTGAGCGGCGCCACGGAAATTATGTATGAAAATGAAAAATATTTTATCGTTCCCCAGAGCGCCGTACTGATGCTGGAAAGAGAAGAAGATTTTTAGTGAAGCAGGCAGTTATTAGCAATCCGGGAGTGCTTTTGTAAGGCGAAAGGCTAGTTGCTGTTCCTGCAGTCTTTGCAGACACCATTCACCACCACTTCTACCTGTGTAGCCTGGTAGCCAACGGGCAATTTTACATCTGGCACAGTAATGTCTTCCAGGCAAATGGTATTGCTGCATTTACTGCATACAAAATGCACGTGATGATCGTGGTGATGCCCTTCGGTACAGGCGTCTTTGCACAATGCGTACAGGATGGAATTATCGGCCGTTGGTATGGTATGAATAATACCTTTCTCAACAAAAGTTTGCAAGGTGCGGTATACGGTTACCCGGTCAAAACTAGCGCCGCTTTTCTTTTCAATATCTGCATGCGCCAATGCCCCGTTTTGCTGTAAAAAAAGCTCCAGTATCTTAGACCGGCTGTCTGTTATACTTAATTGGTTGCGCTTTAGAAGCTGTTGTATTTGCTGGCTGATGAGCATGGCTTTCAGGAATTATCAGGTGCGTTATTGATTGAAAAGCGAATTTACGAAGCTGCCGCCTTCTTTTTCATGCAGCAATTTTGGAATGTCTTTTTCCAGTTCGGCCAGCTCATCATTTTTTAACCCGTCGTATATTTTTCTTACCCGGCCCAGTTTGTCTACCAGGGCAAAAAACTGGGTATGAATAAACTGGTTTTCAATCTTATCATTGCCATTTTTGGGGTCATCCAGCAGGTAGCTCATACGGGCGGTTCGGTAGAGGCTGTCTTTCTTGCCCGTCAGGAAAAACCAGTTGCCCGTGCTTACGCCCAGTGAGTCCGCATATCTTTTCATTCTTGCCACGGTATCGGTTTCGGGGTCTACGGTATGCGACAGAATCAAGAAACCTTTTTCATCTTTAAACTGCTCCCAAAGTTTTTTCATGTTGGTGTTCATCTTGGGGCAAATGCCCTTACAGGTAGTAAAAAAGTATTCTGCAACATACACTTTGCCGGCCACATCCTTTTGGGTCACTATTTCATTGCGCTGGTTGTGAAAAGAAAATGGCTGCACATAGTTCAGCACCGGCAGTTTTACTTCCCCAAAACCCGGAATTGAAAATTTAAGGCCCCAATAAAACCCGGTAAAAAGCAGTACAAAAAATCCAATGTAAATGAGTGTTTTCCTTTTCATATCGGCGCAAAGTTAAGCCAGTAAGGCTGCAGTTGGACAGGCAATTAAAACCAGCTGCAGCAGCAGCCGAAGGGGTGCAGATTCATGCGGCGCTAACCGGTGAAATGGATAAAATTCCACAAATTTCTTGCAACTTAGTTGCATTTATGGCCTATATTTGTCACCCGAATGAATAATAAGTTTAACTGGGACGCATTGGGAATTACAACTTCCATCGCCTGTGCCATCCACTGCGCGGTACTGCCGTTGTTGCTAACCAGCCTGCCGGTTTTTGGGTTTGATATCGTTCAGAATGATGCGTTTGAGTACGGCATGATACTGCTTGCTTTTGTGGTAGGCGTGTATGCGCTGAGCCATGGGTACCGGAAACACCACCATCAATACCTGCCGCTGGCCATATTTAGCATTGGCATAGTTTTTTTACTGGCAAAGCAGGCCTGGCATGCATTGCATATCTGGCTGCTGGTACCTGCTGTTATTGCCATTATCTCGGCGCATTTCCTCAATTACCGGCTTTCTAAACTGCATGCGCACGTACACGGAAAAGAATGCCAGCATTGATTTTTAGGGCATGCAAAAATTAGCCAAGGCATAAAACCAATGCTGTGATAATCTGCGAATCTGCACCTTATTATACAACCATAGTGGCTTTTTATTGTTATTTTTGTACTTCAACTTTCTAATTATGATAAAGACAGGCAGTCCGGTAATAAGCATTTATACAGAAATGACGCCCAACCCGGAAACAATGAAATTTGTGGCCAATAAACTCCTGTATCCCGGAAAGAGCATCGACTTCCAGGAAATGGAGTTGGCAAAACCCTCCCCGCTGGCAACAGAATTATTTGGATTCCCTTTTATAAAAGCCGTTTTTATAGCCAGCAATTTTGTTACGCTTACCAAAACGCCTGAAACAGAATGGAGCGATGTGATTCCTTCCATCCGCCAGTTTTTGAAAGAATACCTGGAAGAAGGAAAGACCATCGTAAACGAAGACGAAATTGCCGTAATGAAACAGGAAAGCAGCAATACGGTGGCGGCCGACGATGATGATGTGGTAAAACGCATTAAAGAACTGCTGGAGAACTATGTAAAACCTGCAGTTGAAATGGACGGTGGCGCCATCCAGTTTAAAAGTTACGACGAAGGTGTGGTGAACCTGATGCTGCAGGGTAGTTGCAGTGGTTGCCCTTCTTCTATGATTACTTTAAAAGCTGGCATCGAAGGCATGATGAAACGCATGATTCCCGAAGTAAAAGAAGTAGTGGCCGAGGCAGAATAAGAAGCTGAATTTTATTTGCTGCAGCATTGCAGGTTATTTTATACAGAACAAAAAGCGCTTTTTAAGGCGCTTTTTGTTTTTAATCAGCTGGTCTTGTAGAAAAACTGTTCTTTTATAACCTTGCCGTCTTTTACTTCGTATACACACACTTCTTCCATGGGCATGCGGCCCATTCCTTTAAACGTAGCATCAAAAATTGCGGCAACTGCAAATGTATTCCCCGCAATAATGGGGTCGCTCACCGAGCTGCTGTGTACCGTTTCAATCATACTTTGAAACTGGTGCCCTTTATTCACAATTGCATCCAGTCCTTTAACGGTTTGCAAACCAGGAGATCCTTCGGGCTCCAGGCTTACGGCATCGCTGCTGTACAATTCTGTTTGTGCGGTATCATATTTTCCCTGGCGGCACAATTCGGTCAGCCGGTTGGCAATTTCGTTGACAGTCATAAATAAAATTTTAGGTAAAGAATTATTTAATAAAAGGTACATTTATTTTTTACGGCAGCAAATTAATAAACTGTTATATGATTTGTTTTTAATACAGACGGCTATCTTTGGTGCCATTAATATTTTTACCGGTGCAGGAATTATTACATCAATTTACAGAGGGGATAAAAAGTACCAGCTGGCTTGAATTTATAGCTGTGGTAACGGGTATTGCAAGTGTGGTTTTCTCAAGAAAAGAAAACATTCTGGTATTTCCGGTTGGTATCATCAGTACCATTATTTATATCTATCTCTACCTTACACATGGCTTGTATGCTGATGCTTCCGTAAATTTTTACTATACCGTAATGAGTGTGATTGGCTGGCTGATGTGGGCCCGTAAGAAAGACGGTGACGCCGTGCTGGTTATTACAAGTTCCACCAGGAAAGACTGGTTGCAGGCCCTGCTTTTTTTTGCCCTTTGCTGGGTGATTCTTTTTGCCGTATTAAAATCTTTTACAGACAGTACCGTGCCGCAGGCAGACGCTTTTACTTCTGCTGCCGCTTTTACGGGCATGTGGCTGATGAACAAAAAAAAGCTGGAAAACTGGGTTTGGTGGATCATTACCGACCTGGTGTCGATTCCACTTAATTTTTACAAGCACCTTGTGTTTACCAGTTTTCAATACGCTGTGTTTCTTGTGCTGGCCACCATGGGGTATATTACCTGGAAGAATAAAATGAAAACCCAAAAGGCAGCAATCATATGATAAGGGGTCTTGTATTGGGAAAATTTATGCCGTTTCATACCGGCCATATCGCATTGATTGATTTTGCCATTGCCAATACAGCACTCCTGGATATACTTGTTTGCGCCAATACAGAGGAGCCTGTTAATGCGGTTGTAAGGTACAATTGGGTAAAAGATTATTACCGGTACAACAATAAAGTGCAGGTGCATTTAATAGCATATGACGCTGCTGTAATGTCTGCTTCTTCTGCCGCATCAAAAGAAGCTGCCCTTGTTTGGGCGCAGTACCTGAAAGAAAAATTTCCGGCCGTTAACCTGTTTGTTTCTTCTGAGCCTTATGGAGAATATGTGGCAGCCTATATGGGCATCGTGCATCTTTGTTTTGACGAAAAAAGAAAACTGGTGCCGGTTTCGGCTACTGCAATACGTGAGCAGCCATTTAAAAACTGGTTGTACCTGCCCGCTATTGTACGGCCTTACTTTATAAAGAAAATATGCATTGCTGGCTCAGAATCCACCGGTAAATCTACCCTTACAAAAAAACTGGCTGATTATTATGCTACCCTTTATGTTCCGGAAGTTGCGCGGGATATTGTGGACAGTACGGAGTCCTGCACGGTGGCTGACCTACACCACATCGTAAATGCCCACGCAAAAGCCATTACAGCAAGCATTCCATTGGCCAATAAATTATTGTTTGTTGATACCGATATCACCATTACCAGGTCTTATGCTTCTTTTCTTTTTGGCACAACCATTGAAGCCGAAGATTGGGTGTATGAAGCCAACCGCTTTGACTTATATTTATTTCTTGAAACAGATTGCGAATTTGTGCAGGATGGTACAAGGCTGGATGTAAAAGAACGTGAACGGCTGAACAGTTTTCATAAAAAGGAGTTTATAAAACAGCAGATTGCCGTTAATACCATACGGGGTAACTGGGAAGAACGGTTTAGGGCAGCCATTAATATGATTGACCAAAACTTTTTTGAAAGAACAGCATGAAGAAAATTGTTGTTATAGGACCCGAATCTACCGGCAAAAGCACTTTGTGCGAAAAACTGGCGGAACATTATCATACCAGCTGGTGCCCTGAATATGCAAGGGAATATTTGCTAAGTCATGGTACGGATTATTCCTACGATAATTTGCTGGAAATTGCGAAGGGGCAGGTAAAGCTGGAAGAAAAATATATTCAGCTGGTGGAAGCAAAAGTAAAAAGTAAAGAAAAACCCCAGGCACCACTTGCCAATTCCCGGCTTTTTATAGACACCGATATGTATGTAATGCAGGTATGGTGCAATTTTGTATTTGGGAAAGTGCATTCCTGGATACTCAACCAGATCATTGAAAGAAAATATGATCTCTATCTTTTGTGCAATGTAGATCTGCCCTGGGTAAAAGATGAACTGCGGGAATATCCAGACCTGGCAAGAAGGGAAAAACTGTACAATATTTATAAGGAAATCATGCTGAAGCAGCAGGTGCCCTGGGTGGATATCAGTGGCAATTATGAAGAACGGTTGCAAAAAGCCATCGATGCCGTAAACAAATTGTAAGTACTACAATAAGACCAGGATAAAAATTATTTTCCTTTCTGTGTTTCACCTCCTACAATGGGTGCAAGATCCTCATCGCCGGAAAGATTGTTCATTTGCCGCATGATCCATGGATAGCGGATGGCCACTGGCCTCGACACCGGCCTGATGCTGTATTTTTTGGGATTGGGCAGGCAGGCCGCAATCATGGCCGCTTCCGTTTGTGATAAACGAAGGGCAGGTTTTTTAAAATTATTTTGTGCAGCCGCTTCAATACCAAAAATGCCATCGCCCATTTCTGCAACGTTCATATATACTTCAAGGATGCGCTTCTTACCCCATACCAGCTCAATCATAAACGTAAAATAGGTTTCCATGGCTTTGCGGAGCCAGCTGCGGCCTTGCCATAAAAAAACATTTTTTGCTGTTTGCTGGCTGATGGTGGATGCGCCGTGCAGCGATTTGCTTTTGCTGTTGTGTTTCATGGCTTTCTCAATGGATTTAAAATCAAAACCATTGTGATCTGCAAACAACTGGTCTTCGGAGGCAATTACCGCCAGCTTTGCGTTTTCAGCTATTTTACCGGTATTTACATAACTTCTTTTAAGACCATGGCCGCTAACCCAGCTGCCCAGCTGTGTCAGCGTTATCGGCGGGTTGATCCATTTCAGCAAAACGATGTAAACAAATTGCGCAATAAATAAAATGAGGAAAACACGTTTTGTTATACGCCATATTTTTGCCGGTAAACCATTGCCCTTTGTATCCATGCCAATAAAACAATTTTAAATGGCCATGAAGATATAACACTAATGGAAACAAATAAAGCCCGTAACGCGAATATAATTTATTGCTCCTGCTGGTTTTTGCGCCCAGGATGAAAGTGCATGCAGCGAATTGCTAAAAACCCTTTAAATGTTTTTTCAGGTCATTCATGTGCACATACTCAACATGGAATTTGTTGCTGTGCCGCGAAAGATAGTTGATAAGAAACCCGGTGGCAACGGCACCCCCTGCAATGCTCAGGCTGGTTATGTTTTTAGAACTGGTAATGGACTCATGCAGGTAAGCCCCGTTGATAACATTCAGCAATGCGTAGCCGGCGCCTCCAATGATTAAAATTCGACCCGGCGTTGCCTCCTGCAATTTTATTTTTTCAGACACATCTACTTTGGCAATTTCTTTGTAATTAAAACCACTCAGGTACTGGCCCAATGTATCCAGCACAGGTATGCCGAGGTAATTGATGACCTGCCGGATATCGTATTCCATTACAAAAATACTGTCGTTGCGGATAGCTGTGATGATACCGCTCGCCTGTCTTTTGTCGTAGGTTTCAAATGAAATGCGAACACCCGGGAAAAATGTTTTCACCGTTCTGTTGTTCCGTTTTTTTACGGTAATGAAATCGCTGGCCTGCGAAAAAGTTTTTACAGAAACAGCCAGCAGCAGCAAAAGGAGTAGAACTTTACCCATGATAAAGTAAATTACTTCAGTTGCCCCGTATAATTACCATTTATTTTGTTAAGAAAAAGTTGTGCAAAGGGTGGCTGAACTATGCCCTTAGAATGGGTTTAAGGCTGTCGATGTGAAAGATGGTTTCATACAATAAGAAGCCACCAAACACAATGAGGATGGTGCCTGCTATTTTGTTGATGAGCGAAATATTGTGAATGGTAAGTTTGGTTCTTAACTTTTCGGCCAGTACCACTTTCAGGATATCTGCGCCAATGTTGATGAGTATGCAGGTGGCGAAGATGACGACCCGCTGCTGAATATCGTATTTAATGGAAAACCCCAGCGCATACAGAAACCAGGTAAGCAGCAATACCGGGTTGAGTGTATTGATTAAAAAACCGGAAACAAATATTTTGGCTGCATCTCTTTTGCGGAAGCGGATCTCTTTCCCGTCTGCATCGGTACGCAGGCTCACTTTTTTCAAAAACAAATAATAGGCGCCCATACCAATTAAAAAAAGACTGCCTGCATAGCCAATGCCTTTTTTATATTTAAGCACATCGCTCACCAGTACCGAAAAAACATTGCTGGCAATGACCAGCACAATATCGCTTAGCCAAACCCCCGCAACAAAGCTAAAACCACCTTTCATGCCATTGTTAAGGCTTTGCTTGATGATGGTAAAGATGACGGGACCCACCGATATAACCAGGAAAAAACCAAGAATACAACCTACAATAAGTGCTTCTCCCATTCTTTGTTTTTATAAGGTGCCTTAAAGATAAAAAATACAGTTTTTCAGCCGGGGGATGAACAACAACTGCCACATAACAAATGAATCGTATTATAATGTTCCGTTTGCTATGAATTGTTGCCAGTCTTGCAGCAATTTTCCTTTTAGCACACGTGGAAATTTGTGCTGGCCGCCTATCTTACCTTGTGCCTGCATAAATTCCATAAAGCTGTTTTCTTTTAAAACGGTCACAAAAATTTCTTTCAGCGCACTTTTTCTTTCAACGGCATAGTCATCGTTCAATGATTTTAGATGGTCGTCAATTTTCTGGCGGATGCTTTCCGCATTTACCTGGTCATCGCAGGCAATATACCAGTTGTGTGCAAAGAAATTTCCGTAAGGCACACCGGCTACCGTAAATTCCGGAATGGAAATGTTTAAATCTTCGCTGGTGAGTTGTACGGCTTTTGTCATGTTCTCCACGCTCAGGTGTTCGCCCACCAGGCTCAGGTAATGTTTTGTTCTGCCGGTGATAACAATTTCGCTGCGTTCCTTATCGGTAAACCGAACCGTATCGCCAATCAAATAACGCCATGCACCTGCTGCCGTGCTCAGCAGCAATGCATAATCTCTTCCTTCTTCCACTTCATGTATCATCAAAGCTTCGGGATTGTCAACCATATTGCCCTCGCCATCAAAATTGTCATCATTAAAAGGTACAAACTCCAGAAAGATGTGTTCATTGGTCACCAGCTTCATACCAGTTGCATTCTGCCGGTCCTGGTAAGCAATAAATCCTTCCGATGCCAGGTAGGTTTCAATATAGGTAAGCGGTTTGGCCAGTAGTTTTTCAAATCCTTTTTTATAGGGCTCAAAAGAAACACCGCCATGCACAAAAAAAGCCAGGTTGGGCCATATATCGTGTATGCTGTTTACTTTGTAGCGTTCTATAATTTTTTCCATGCAAAGCTGTATCCATGCGGGCACGCCTACAATAAAACCAATATCCCAGTTGGGTGCCTGTTCCACAATTTCTTCCAGTTTTTTTGTCCAGTCTTTTTCCTTGGCAATTTTTTTACCGGGTTTATAGAACGGTGAAAACCAGAAAGGAACTTTTTTGGCGGTGATGCCGCTGAGATCACCTGCATAATAGCCACGACCTTTTTGCAAGGCTGTGCTGCCGCCAATCATTAGCCAGCCTTTGCTTACGGATCTTACCGGAATATCTTCATACGTGCGCAGACTCAGCAATTGTTTTATCATTACTATGCGGTTGCCGCGCAGCAAGTCTTTGGTAATGGGAATGTATTTGCTGGCGGCTTCTGAAGTGCCGGAACTGAGAGCGTAGTATTTTATTTTGTCGGGCCAGCAAACATCGGGGATGCCTTCCAGCGTTTTGTGCCACCAGTTTTTGTAAATCTTATTGTAATTGCTGGCGGGCACCAGCTCCTGAAATTTCTTGCCAGGATGTTTGCTGAATAAAATTTCATCAAACCGGTATTGCTGTCCAAATTCTGTAAACCTTGCTTTCTTTAGTAATTTTTTCAACACCTTAATTTGCTGGCGCCTGGGCGAATTGGCCGGCAAACGCAACGCTTTGGCAACTGTTTTGGGCAAATGAAGGTCGATAATGGCCATGGTGCAATAAGCAATGATTGATGAGCTTCAAAATTAAGGATTGCAGGTATAAAAAAGGCAGTCCGCCAAAGTTTAATAACAGCCGCAGAAAGCCCTCGTTGGTTGCCGGCTTGCTTGTTTTTTTACGGCAGCAAAACCGGGCCGTGTGCAGGTTGCGTTAAAAGAGACCGGCCAATTACTATGTTCAGTCATTTTACCGGCTGTCAGCAATACATGCTGCCAGCAATTGTCGTAAGTCCTCCTCTTTGCTGAAGTTTACTTTGTGCGTATCCAGGTATCGGTCTATTTGCGATTTGTTTTTCGCAAACAGGCTGAGAAAGTTTGCCCGGCTTGCCGGCAAAAACCGGTCATCTTTTGTTAATAGAAAATAATTCGTGATTTTTTTTACGGTCACCTCATCGCTCACATAGAGATGGTAAGAAGCATTGCCCGAGACAAAGCTGGTGTAGCTGTCGATACCGTTGGTTGAATTGGAAATGCCAAATGCCCCCTCTTTTTCGTAGTGCAGTCTTATCCTGCGTTTTACCAGCAGGCTGGCGGCGGGCGTTTCCTCCACTGCTTCTAGCCAGCCTTTTTTATCGTAGTAAAAAACAGTACCGTTAATGGCTGTTTTTTTAATTTCTTCCGGTGCTGCAATGGCCAGCGTATCGCCTTTTTGGTCAATGTACATCAGTTGGTCATTAAGGATATTGTAGTTAAAACTTTCTCTCCCCATCTTACCGTCGCGGAAAAAAATGGAGCCCTTTTCAAAAGCCGGAAAGCGATAAATGCCATAGGCGGAGATGGCTTCTGCAATATCGTGCCCTGCCGGCACTTTTATGGTTTCCGTATTTTGTGCAAAGGCATTTATGCAGCTCAGCGGCAAGAGCAAGCAGGCCAATAGTATGTTTTTCATAATGGTTTGTACTGGTGCTGTATAAATGTACATTGAAATGCGGCGATGGACCTACCGCTCATAAATGTTTGCCGGAAAGATTTTTTTACCCGCGCAAGCCGTTATAATGGTATGTGCTGCTACAGAAAATTTTCTTTTCTAGTCGGGCCAAACCTGTAACTTTCCCTCAAATAATTTTAACATGGCAGACCAGGCAAAATTTCTTGAAGCAATAAAGAGTGGCTATACATTTAAAGGAGAAGCCGCAAAAATAGGGGTAGCAATACTAGATGGCGAAGTGGTACCCGGTGCGGATATCATTCTTCCTTTAAAAACAATGAACCGCCATGGCCTGATTGCGGGTGCCACCGGAACGGGTAAAACAAAAACCCTGCAGGTAATGAGCGAATGCCTGAGCGATGCCAGCGTGCCCGTGTTGCTGATGGATATAAAAGGTGATTTAAGCGGCATCGGCGCCGCCGGAACCGCCAATGATAAAATATCCGAGCGCTACCAGAAATTAAATATGCCCTATAAACCGGCGGCCTACCCGGTAGAATTTCTCACCCTCAGCAACCAGAAAGGGGTGCGTTTAAGGGCCACCGTGAGTGAGTTTGGCCCCATCCTGCTGAGTAAAATACTCGACCTGAACGATACTCAGGAAGGCCTGGTAGCCATGATATTTAAATATTGTGATGACAGCAAACTGCCCCTGCTGGATTTGAAAGATTTTATCAAAGTGCTGCAGTACATCAGCGATGAGGGCAAGGACGAAATAGAAAAGTCCTACGGCAAAATTGCCACCACCAGCACGGGTACCATTTTGCGTAAAGTGGTAGAACTGCAGCAGCAGGGCGCCGACGTATTCTTTGGCGAGAAAAGTTTTGAAGTGGCCGATCTGATGCGCATAGCCGATGATGGCAGGGGCATGATTTCGGTATTGCGCGTAACCGATTTGCAGGACAAACCCAAATTGTTTTCTACATTTATGCTGCAAATGCTGGCCGAACTGTATGCCAGCTGCCCCGAAGAAGGCGATTTGGACAAACCCAAGCTGGTGATGTTTATCGATGAAGCACACCTGATTTTCCAGGAAGCCAGCGATGCATTGTTGCAACAGATAGAAACCATTGTAAAGCTGATCCGGTCCAAAGGCATCGGCATTTTCTTTTGTACGCAAAACCCCATGGATGTACCCGCCAGCGTACTGGCACAACTGGGTTTAAAAGTGCAGCATGCATTGCGAGCGTTTACCGCTGCAGACCGTAAGGTGATTAAACAAACGGCCGAGAACTATCCCGAAACAACTTTCTATAAAACAGAAGATTTGATTACACAGATGGGTATTGGCGAAGCGCTGATTACCATGCTCAACGAAAAAGGCATTCCCACACCACTGGCACATACCATGCTGCTGGCACCCCGCAGCCGCATGGATATTTTAAGCGATGCAGAAATAGATGGCCTGGTAGCCAAATCAAAACTCATTGCCAAATACAACCAGGTAATAGACAGTAACAGCGCTTTTGAAATACTTACCCAGAAACTGGAAGACGCTGCCAAAAAAACAGAACAGGATCAGCAGGATAAAAAACCAGGCAAACCAGAACCAGGGTTTTTTGATAACCCGATTGTAAAACAGGTGGGCAGAACCGCTGCCAGTGTTATTACCCGCGGGTTGCTGGGTGCACTGGGCCTCGGTGGCAGAAGCAGCAAGAGCAAAAGCTTGTTTTAAAAGATAATCGTCAGGATACCTGGTGATTGAGTTGTTAACCATTAAAAACCGGTTAAATATTAATTTGCCCCAAAGTGAATAGGGCCTGTAATACACTGGGCAGGCGGTTATCTATTGGCACTGGCCATTGGATACCTGAATAGAAAAAATATAACAGGCAGGCATAAAAAGCCAAAGACTTTACCCGTTGCAATTTAATCAACCGTATGATGAAAAAAAATTGTTTCCTGCTGTTTGTTGTATTGTTTGTCTTGTCTGCTGCGGGCCAGTCGCTCGATTACCGGATACTGGTGAATGTAAATGTTGATAGAAATACTTCGCTCGATAATTCCTTCAAGTTTGTTTCCAATTCAAGCCAGTATTTAACCGTTGGCGTGCCGCTTGGTTTACTGGGTGCGGGTTTACTGAGCCACAATAAAATACTGATCCGGCAGGGAGAAAATGCCGTTGTTTCATTTGCCATTTCTTCCATTGCCACCTACGCCTTAAAAACAGCCATCCATCGAAACCGGCCTTTTGTAGATCATCCGGACATCGTAAAACTGAGCGACGGCGGCGGTTATTCATTTCCTTCGGGCCATACCAGCGCTGCATTTTGCCTTGCCACTTCAATTGCCATGGACAACAAACAATGGTATATCAGGGTGCCGGTATTTACATGGGCAGCACTGGTTGGTTATTCAAGAATGCATTTGGGGGTTCATTATCCCACCGATGTGCTGGGCGGTGCACTTGTAGGCGCCGGTTCAGCAATTGCCGGCAGAAAGATTACTGCCTGGCTGAACAAAGATAAAAAACACAAACAGGAAGAAAAGCAACAGCATACCGCAACTGTTTTTGCAATGTTGTAAAATAGGGTTGGTTCAGTTTAGGTTTTTTGGGGAGCCAAACAGTGGTGCTACTACCCGGCATTGTTGCGTCGCACACTTGTACTTTGGGTAATTCTTTCTTTATGCCACTGGCGTTTTTTTTTGGTGGCCAATACGTTTAAAGACCCTGTAGCAACCGTTTTGTAAATGAACCTGGAGGGAATGGCATGTAAGGGTTTGGCCATACTATCTGGCAAAACGAGCTTGACTACAGCACTTTTATGCTTCAAGAAATGATACGGCCTGCTTTGAAATGGTTAGCAATCCTTTGCAGGAAACCGTAGCCCATTTTACAAACAACGATTCATTTTCTGCTGCACGGGCGATAGCACCCGGCAGTGCAGAAAAAAAACTAAACATTGTTTTGATGAGTGTGGAAAGTCTGAGCGCCAGCTTTCTGCAGCAATGGCAAGGCGGCCCTGAGTGATTTGCTTTTCCTGAATCGCTGCCTGCTGTACAAGTCAACGAATTTCAATCAATCCATCTGCATTTATTGAAATTTTCTTTTCGGCCTGTAAAAATGTTATTACCTGCCAGGCTTTGTCTTTTTGAATGTCTTTCAATTGTTCCAGCAAGAGGGTTGTTGCTACCGGTCCATTTATCAGCGCCTGTTCTATGCGTTGCTGAATTTGTGCAAATATTTCAGCCGTAATGCTGGTTCTTTTTGCCTGCAGGCAGTTATCGCAAATGCCGCAGGGTTGCATCTGCGTATCGCCAAAATAATTGCCGGTAATAACGCTGCGGCAATCTTTCCGGTTTTCTGCATATTGAATAAATGCCTGCAGCCGCTGTACAAACTGTTCTTTTCTTTTTTTATAGTTTGCCTGGTTAATGGTCAGGTCTTCGCTTCTTACCCGCGATTGCAGCAAATACAATTGCGGGTTTTCTTTCTGGGGCGCATAGCGGATGATTTGGTGCCTGTGCAGTTCCTCCAGTTGTTGTTTTATTTCGGGCAATTCTTTTTTCAGCCAACCGGCCAGCTGTTTTTCATAAATGGCTACTGGCATATCAAAAATGCCTTCGTAAGAGCGCAGCAGGGTTTTTATCAGTGGTTCAAGCAGTTCCTTTTCTTTTTCAAACTGGTACAAAGTTTCTTTGTTGCAGATAAATTGCACCCGGGTGTTCGCAAATACCTGTTCATTAAAGCTCATGAACGCTTCTTGCTCCAGTACCTTCAGCACATTCATTACTTCGTACGCCGGCAGGTTAAATTTTTTAATAAAATCACCGATGTCAAAATCATAATAATTGCCTTCTCCGCCGCCGGCAGGCAATTGCAGGTAGTTGGCAATGGCCTGGTAAATAGTGCGGATGGTCTCTATGCCCGGAAAACGCAATTGTACCTGTTTGTTTAATTCTGCCATCTCATCGGGCTGGTAGAGCAATACAGCGTAGGCTTTTTTTTGATCCCTGCCTGCGCGGCCTGCTTCCTGGTAATAATTCTCCAGGCAATCGGGCATATCATAATGCACTACCACCCGTACATCGGGTTTGTCGATGCCCATACCAAAGGCATTGGTACAAACAATGGTGCGGGTTTTATTATTTATCCATGCTTCCTGTTTTTTGCTGCGTTCATCTGCGCTCAGGCCTGCATGGTAGAAATCTGCGTTGACGTGGTAAGTATTCAGCTGTTCGGCAATGTCTTTGCTGCGGCGCCTGCTCCTGCAATACACAATGCTGCTGCCGGGTACATTGTTTAAAATATCTGCGAGCTTATTCATTTTAGAATCGGCCCTGAAAACGCTGTAAGAAAGATTGGGCCTTGCAAATGGCTGGCGGAAAATTTGTGGCTGGCGAAACTGCAGTTTGTTGCAGATGTCATTTTGCACTTCGGGTGTGGCAGAAGCGGTTAACGCCAGTATGGGTATGCCGGGCAGTTCTTCGCGCAGCAAAGCAATGCGCAGGTAAGGCGGCCGGAAATCGTAGCCCCATTGCGAAATACAATGCGCTTCATCAACAGCAATAAGGGTTACATTCAGTGCCGGTAAATATTCTTTAAAGAGACTGGTCTCCAGCCTTTCGGGCGATACGTATAAGAATTTGCAATTGCTTTCGCAGGCCGTCTTCAAAGTATGAATGACCTCGTATCTTTTCATACCAGAGAAAATGGAGAAGGCGGTAATTCCTTTTTTACGCAAGCTTTCTGTTTGGTCCTTCATCAATGCTATCAATGGGCTGATGACAAGGCACAAACCCTGGCTGACCATGGCCGGCACCTGGTAGCACAATGATTTGCCGCCACCCGTTGGCATCAATGCAAGCGTATCTTTTCCTGCAAGAACAGATTGAATGATATTTTCCTGAAGCGGGCGAAACGCATTGAAGCCCCAGTATTGTTTGAGAATTTCAATCGTGAGCCGTGAGTCGCCGGACGCGAGCGGTGTGGCTCCCTGCGTAATACGTGGGGTGCCATTCCCTGATTCAGCGCTGTTGGAATTATTCGGCATTCGGTTGACCATTCATTTTTGAAAGCATTTGAAAAGTCCTTACAGGTAAAGTGCCTGTTTGACCAAGTTTCTCTTTGGTGGTATATTCCAATTCAACGGCAATATCAAACACGGTATCAATTTCAATCAGCAAACTCCCGGATATTTCATAAAATCGTTTTCTTTCTGCCAGGAATTTTCTTGAAGATTCTTCTGTGAGATTGAGGTGTACGGATACAGCCGCTCTCCGGATTTGTTGAACCAATGCAGATTTTTCATCAGTTGGAAATTGTTTGGTTTCCTGGTAGCAATTCAAAACAAAAGACTTTGACACATGGAAAGCATCCGGTTTGGTGTGGGCTAATTCTAAAAACATAGGTTTAGGTATTTGCACTAAAAATACGGATTTAAAAATTCAGGGATCCACGCACGATTATCGTCTCACGCAACACTATCTCACACTACTTTTTTTACAAACAAACGTACAGAATTCACCACCAGTACTACATCGCTCAATCCCATGATCAATGCGGCTGCCGCCGGAATAAACAAGCCAAACGCCGCAAAGGGTATGGCAATGATATTGTAAAAGAATGCCCAGAAAAGATTTTGTTTGATGGTGATCAGTGTATGCCTGCCCAGGCCCAGTGCTTCCGGCAATTTTTGCAGGCCATTGTTCATCAGCACCACATCGGCGGTTTGCATTGCCACCTGCGATGCATCGGCCATGGAAATACCAATCGCTGCTTTTGCCAGTGCGGGCGCATCGTTGATGCCATCGCCCACCATGGCGGTGGGCAATAATTTATTGAGCGCTTCTATCTTTAAAAGCTTTTGTTCCGGTGTTTGTTCCGCTATGATTTCGTCAATGCCCAGCGCATCGCCCAATGCTTTTGTTTTGTTCAGTTTATCGCCGCTCAGTAAAAAAGTTTTAATGCCCTTGCTTTTAAAATAAGCTACTACTTCTTTTGCTTCGGGTCTTGGGGCATCTTTTACATCAATCCAGCCAAGCAGTGTATCATTTTTTACAATATAAATATTATGGGTATCGTCTGTTGTAAGATGGCTGGCGGTTTTGTACGAGCCTGCCAGATAAGTATCGCCTTCTTTGGTGATCGCCTTCATGCCCAAACCTTTTTGTTCTTCTATTTTTTGCCAGCGTATTTCCTGTTTTGTTTTCCAGTTGTTGCTGATGCATTGCGCAATGGGGTGGTTAGAATATTTTTCCAGCGAAAAAGCAATGCGTTTAAATTCATTTTCATCGGTGCTGTTGTTGGTGATCTGCCAGCTGTCAATAGAAAATTGCCCTGTAGTAAGTGTGCCTGTTTTATCAAATACAATTTGCTGAATGGTTTTAAAGGCTTCCAGGCTTTTGGCATTGCGGAACAAGATGCCGTTCCTGGCCGCTCTGCCCAGTCCAACCGCAATGGCGGCCGGTGTGGCCAGGCCCATGGCGCAGGGGCATGCAATCACCAGCACCGCAATGCTGCGCATCAATGAAGGCGTGAGCTGCTGAAGAATAAAATAATTTATAATAAAAGTAAGCAGCGCAATGCCCAGCACAATGGGTACAAAGACGGCACTGATTTTATCTGCCATTTCCTGCACCGGCGGTTTATCGCCCTGCGCTTTTTTTACCAGGTCAATGATGTTTGCCAGTACGGAATGACTGGCCGCAGCCGTTACCTGCGCTTTTACGGCGCCGTCAATCAGCAGGCTTCCTCCAATTAATTTGTCTTTGGCCTGTTTGAAAAGCGGCAGGCTTTCGCCGGTAATGATAGCCTCGTTTACACTGCCTTCGCCCCATAATATTTTGCAATCGGCTGGTACCTGTTCGCCCGACTTTATCAGTATTAAATCGCCTTCTTTCAATTGATCGTTGGGCAATGGAAAAATAACTTCCTGGTGCTGGTCATCAAAGGCAATCATATTGGCCATTACCTGCTGATTTTTGGCCAGTTTGTTCAAAGCATGTTGGGTAGTGGCCACAGAAACATCTTCCAGGTAATTGCCCAGGAAAACGAGTGTGATAATAGTAGCAGTGGTTTCATAAAATAAATAGTCGTCACCCAAATGAAGCAGGGTGCCGGTAAGGCTGTATACAAATGCAGCCGTGGCGCCCAGTGCAATCAGCACATTCATATTGGGGATGCCGTTGAACAGGCCTTTTAGCGCACTGCGTCCAAAAAAATTCATGCCCACAATGTAAACGGGTAAACAAAGTGCCAGTTGCAACCAGGGGTTCATCAGCCAGTGCAGGTGCAGCGGCAGCATGTGCAGCATTAGTACCAGCGTAAAGGGAACACAAATAAGCAACCAGCGTAAAAATTTATTCATGCGCGGTTTGGCGCTGTCTGTAACGGCACCTGCGGCTACCACGGTATAGCCCAAATCGCTGATGCCTTTTTTCAGGCTGTCTTCTGTAACCTTGTCGTTCTTTTTTTCAAACAATACCTCGCCACTTACAGGGTTTACTTTTACTTCCTGCATGCCCTGTTTTTTCAGGTAAGCAGAAATGGTGAGTGCACAGTTGGCACAGTCCATTCCTTCTACCTTCCAGTTGATTTGCTCCATTGTTTCATTGTCAGTGCTCACAGTATATTCTTTTATGGGTACTGCAAATTTACAACAACCAGCCCCGGCGGCCTTACTAAATATGAAATAATAACTATACGTGGTTGCAATAATAATCGAAGTGCATTTTCGATGCGGGAGAGGGGAACATGGATGCCGCTGATTGAACGGAAAAAAACGATTTTTTACTTCGTAAAACCCGATTTCCGACCTTTTGGTGGCAGGTGTCCAAAATCATTGTCTGGGCAAACAAGAAGGATTTCTACAGAAAAATAAAACTCTTATATAATCTGTCCAATCCATGTCATCCGTGTTCCATTTTCTAATACATCGAAGATGGATCCATCCTGCAAAAACTATCAACTTACCTACATTTGCAGCTAATACAATAACACAATGGCCCAATGGAAGTTCAAACTAGACATGCTGCCTGCAATAGCGGCTGATTTCTGGAAGCAATCCGGCGACCGGAAAGTATTTGCTTTTCATGGCCCAATGGGAGCGGGCAAAACCACTTTTATACACGCGTTGTGTGATGCGCTAAAGGTAAGCAGCACCATTGGCAGTCCTACGTTTTCCATCATTAATGAATACAGTTACCCTTATGGAACCATTTACCATATCGATCTTTACCGTTTGCAAGACGAGGAAGAAGCCATTCGTGCCGGCGTGGAAGATTGTTTATACAGTGGTAATATTTGCCTTGTAGAATGGCCCGAGCGGGCAGCAGCGCTGTTTCCGGCCGATGCGGTGCATGTTTACCTGGAGGCCGAAACAGCGCAAACCCGGCTTATGAGGGTAGCAGATAAATAAGTATATTTGCCGACCGGTATACAGACTGCGCTGGCGAGACCTGTAAGGTTTACAGCGAATAATTTTTGCCTTATGAGTGAATAATGCTGATCAAAGGAATGAACGTTTATCCGATCACAAAACCATTATAGCCACTATAACCTCATTGCATGTCTCAGCCAAAGCCCATTATCAGCCCCTCTTTCAGTTTTGAAACCTTAGAAGAAAAGTTAGATGTTAAACCCAAAGGCTCTGAGCTGGTAATCGGTATTCCCAAAGAAACGGCTTTCCAGGAAAACAGGATTGCACTAACGCCCGATGCAGTAGGCGTACTGGTAAGCAATGGCCACCATGTAATTATTGAACACAATGCAGGCGATGCCTCGCACTACCGCGATAAAGACTATTCTGAAGCCGGCGGTAAAATTGTATACGATAAAACTGAAGTGTACCGGGCACCGTTGCTGGTAAAAAGCGCACCGGTGGTTGAAGAGGATCTTCCATTGCTGCAGTCTAACCAGGTAATTATTTCTCCCATTCATTTAAGTGTACTGAAGTCGGAGATACTGGAGAAGATGATGGAGAAAAAAATAACAGCCATTTCTTTTGAGAATTTAAAAGACGACAGCGATTCTTATCCCATTGTACGCAGTATGAGCGAGATTGCGGGCAGTGCGGTGATGCTGATTGCGGGGCAATACCTTGGCTCGGCCAATCACGGCAAAGGCGTATTGCTGGGCGGCATTTCAGGTATACCGCCTACCAAAGTTATTATTATTGGCGCCGGTATTGTGGGCGAATTTGCGGCCCGCGCAGCGCTTGCACTGGGTGCCTCCGTAAAAGTATTTGACAACAGCGTATACCGTTTAAAAAGATTGCAAAACAATATTGGCCAGCGTATGTGGACCAGCGTTATAGAGCCCCGCATACTTGCCAAACAACTTAAAACATGTGAAGTGGCGGTGGGGGCCCTTGGTTCCGACAGCGGCCGCACACCCCTGATTGTAACCGAAGAGATGGTGAGCAATATGCGGCCCGGCAGTGTAATCATCGACGTTAGTATAGACCGCGGCGGTTGTTTTGAAACGTCTGAAATTACCACGCACGAACATCCCATTTACATGAAGTATGGTGTTATACATTACTGTGTGCCCAATATCCCTTCGGGCTTTGCACGTACCGCCTCACAGGCCATCAGCAATGTATTGATGCCCCTGCTGCTGGAAGCCGGCGATGAAGGTGGTTTTGAAAACCTGATCTGGCACCAGGTACACCTGCGCAGCGGCATCTATCTTTTTAAAGGGTCGCTCACCAATTTCTACCTCAGCCAGCGCTTCGATTTAAAATATACTGATTTGAATTTGCTGATAGCGAGTCAAAGGTGACGTGAATTTGAGAAGATTGTCCGGATTTAAAAGATGCATACAGGCGTACAATTTTTTAATTGGCACCTCAAATGCCTTTTCTTTTCCTCTGTGAAAAACCGCTCCTTCCTTTGTGGTAAATTGGCGTTTTCTTTATCAGCCTCATTACAATAAAAATGGACGAAGCGTATTACCTGGATATATTTAAAAACACAGCCAGTCAGTTTGAAAAAAGGGTACTCAGTCAAAAAAAGATAGAAGTTGCTAATGGTATTTACCTTGATTCTGTTTTTTTGAAATTGTATAAATTATCCTGGGTCAATTTTTCGCCGGATCCACTCACATCTCCTTCAAGAATTTTCTTTTCTACCTGGATAAATGATAAGGCCATTAAACAAGGCAGGTTATTTTACAACATACACGCCTTAAAATTGAGGCAGATGGATGGATACAATTTAACCAGCCGGCAATTTGCCGCTGATTTCAGAAAAATGTTTATGAAATTTGAAAAGCAATGGCCCAATGTCAGTACCGGATATGGCCCGCTTACTTTGATGGAGGGTTGGATAAAATTAGATGAAGCCACTATACAAGCAGATATTTTACAACTTGCTGAGCGGTTTTTGGAAATGGATTATTTGATTGATGAGTTGTTGGAGAAGAATAAGAAATAAATGAAAGATATGCTTAGTTGATTTTCCCTTTTGATACAAAACAGGGAAACTTGTTGCAAACACCGGCTTTGTTATTCCCCAATTTCAATCTCTATTGATTGAAGTAAACTGCAGGCCAAGCTGTTTGATGAAATAATGCCAGCCTGCGGTTACTTCAGGCAAAGTGATTGCAGTTTTCTGTAAGACAATGTCCAGGCAAATTTCATCATACGCGAGCAGGTCTATTTTATAAGCATGTATCTCTTCAATCTCCTGCCACTTAACATATCTTTTTTCATCCAGGAGAACTGCTTCAAAACCGTTCTCATGAAACTGGAATACTCCCGTACCAATATGTTGTTGCATTGACTGATGTTTTACTTAAATTCCAGCATACTCACTTTCTCTTTACAGAACCCGAACTCGGCTTCATCATTGCTGCTTACAATAACCAGGCGTTTTTTGCAATAAGTGGCTACCAGGTTTTGGTAGAGCGCAATGCCGGTGCTGTCTAAATTGGTGCAGGGCTCGTCTAGTAAAATTACCGGCACATCAGAAAAAATAGCCTGTACCAGTTTTACCCTTTGCTTCATTCCGGAGGAGTAATAGCGGATTTGTTTGTGGGCGGCATTGTCTAATCCAACCACCGCAATAATTTCTTTTATTGAAAGCGCCGGTAACAATGGTTTAAAGGTCTGGTGAAACTGCAGGAACTCCGTCACCGTCATTTCTTCTATCACTTCCAGGTATGGCGCAGCGATAGAAATGTATTGATAAATATTTTCTGTTTCTTCCTGCGCCGAATCAACGCCCTGGGCCTGCGGTTTCAGGGTTGACAATTCCTTATTCAGGATTAACGCCTCATGCTTCACCTTTATCTTTCCTTCGCTCAGCCCAATAGCCCCGCCAATGGCCTGCAGCAGGGTCGATTTGCCAGAACCATTCGGCCCAACAATGGCATAACTATTTCCGGTAGAAAATGTGTAGGTAAAATGGCGGAAGATCCAGTCGCGGTTGAAACGTTTGCCGGCATCAGATAGCGATATCGTCATCGGTGCTGCCTTTTGTGTAACGCTTGATGATACCACGGTTGCTTTCGCGGATAAAGGTCACGATCTCGTCACGCTCATCGGAAGCTGCAAATTCTTCTTCCAGGTATTCGAGTGCCTGGCTGGTATTCATACCCTTGTTGTAGATGATGCGGTATATCTCAAGAATGTGGTTGATCTTATCGACTGTAAAACCGCGGCGTTTTAAGCCCACAGAATTTACACCTGCATAGCTGAGTGGCACACGGCCGGCTTTAATATAAGGAGGCACATCTTTGCCCACCAGCGAACCACCACTTACAAAAGAATGCTGTCCAATTTGTACAAACTGGTGTACAGCACACATACCGCCCAGGATGGCCCAATCGCCCATAATAACATGGCCGGCTACCTGCGTATTGTTGCTCATGATGCAATTGTTGCCAATAATACAATCATGGGCAATATGACTATAGGCCATAATCAAACAATTCTTGCCTACGCGGGTTACCCAGCGGTCTTTGGTGGCACGATGTACTGTTACAAATTCACGGATGGTAGTGTTATCGCCTATTTCAACACGGGTGCTTTCTCCTTCAAATTTCAAATCCTGCGGGTCGGCTGCAATAACGGCACCCGGAAAAATGCGGCAATTCTTACCAATTTTTGCACCTTCCATAATGGTTACGTTGCTTCCAATCCAGGTGCCTTCGCCCACTTCCACATTCTGGTGAATGACGGTAAAGGGATCAATTTTTACATTGGTGGCCAGCTTTGCATTGGGGTGCACGTAAGTATGAGGGTGAATCATTGTGTTTAAGTTCTTAAGAATTGGTTTATTGGATGCAATGGGCTCATTGCTCCCTACTGGGCTTAGCTTAGTACGATCTGGTTGATGAATGGGTTTCAATGAATCGGTTGAAAATGAAAAAATAAGCCCGCTGTTATGCAAAAGTATTAAAAAGCATGAAAGCAGCTAAAACATTAATTAACGGATGTTAGTAACGTATTTCCACTGTTTCCTGTTGCCTAAGGTATACCTCGTTTTTGTTTAATATTTGTTAAGCATGAAAAATGGTACTTTTTACTTATTCATTTGCCTCATCCACGTTTTACCAACTGGGCTACCAGGTCGGCTTCCGTGGCAATTTTATTGCCAATATAAACGGTTCCATGCATTTCGCAGATACCGCGCCTCACCGGCGAAATCAATTCCATCTTTAAAATCATGGTATCGCCGGGCACTACTTTCTGTTTGAATTTGCAATTGTCAATTTTGAGGAAATACGTATCGTAATCGCCTGCGGGCATGGCATTTATGCAAAGAATACCGCCTGTTTGTGCCAGTGCCTCAATCTGTAAAACGCCCGGCATTACAGGGTTTCCGGGAAAATGACCCACAAAATGATGCTCATTCATGGTTACGTTCTTGATGCCCACAATATGCTTGTCTGTAAGCTCAATAATTTTATCAACCAGTAAAAACGGGTAGCGGTGGGGCAGCTTTTTTTCTATCTGCTGGCTGTTGTACAGCGGTGGCTGGTTGGGGTTGTATACAGGTATATCCTTAGTGTGTTTGTTTTTTTTGATGTACTGTTTTATTTTTTTCGCAAAGTCTACATTGGTAGAGTGACCCGGCCGGTGCGCAATGATGTGGCCTTTAATGGGGTAACCAATGAGGGCCAAATCGCCGATTACGTCCAGCAATTTGTGGCGTGCGGGTTCATTGGGATAACGCAGTTCCAGATTGTTCAGGTAGCCCTCACTTTTTACTTCAATTTTTTCGCGGCCAAATACCTTTGCCAGCCGGTCCATTTCTTCAGCAGTCACCGGTTTGTCAACCACCACAATGGCGTTGTTGATGTTGCCGCCCTTAATCAGGTTGTGCTCCAGCAGCAATTCCAGCTCGTGCAAGAAACAAAAAGTGCGGCAGGGGGCTATTTCGGTTTTAAACTCCGTCATGGATTTTAAACCAGCATGCTGGGTGCCCAGTACGGGGCTATTAAAGTCTATCAGTGTGGTAATCTTGTATTCCATGGCAGGCATGGCTACCATTTCTACTCTTTTTACCTCATCGTAATGGGTAATATTGGTATCGATGGTATACCAGGCTTTGGCTGCGTCCTGCTCTATCACCCCGGCTTCTTCAATGATCTCAACAAAAGGGGCGGAACTGCCGTCAATGATGGGCATTTCGGGCCCGTTTATTTCAATCAGGCAATTGTCTACGCCCATGCCCACCAGGGCCGCCAGCACATGCTCTACCGTACTTATTTTAGCCCCATTGTCTTCCAGTGTTGTACCGCGTGAAACATCGGTCACCAGGTCGCAGTCCGCTTTAATGATTGGCTGGCCGGGCATATCAATGCGCTGAAACTGGTATCCAAAGCCCGGATTGGCGGGTTTTAGCGTCATGTCTGCATTGATGCCGGTATGCAGGCCGGTACCTGAAATACTCACTGCCGAACCTAAAGTGTGCTGTTTATCGGGATTGAAATTTGAATCCATGAATCAAAAATAGATTTTATAATTCGCCTGATCGAAATCCTGCTTTCGTTAAAATTGCGGCAAAGATAATTATTAGTGTTTAGATGGCGGTATTTAGTATAAAGGCTGGGCGATATCCGACTCTTATATGCCTAATGGCTTAACAGTGAATGCTAAAATAGACACAAGGTAAAATCCGCAGGTCTTGGTAATTTAGTATTCAATTAGCAGTTTTTAGTACGGAGACACGGGCGATGCCGGCATTGCCGGGTATTAGCATTTTAGTTGCGCAGACTGAACGCCACGTTGTCTGTATACTATCTACTGAAAACTAAATACTATCCTCCCATGCTGTCTGTACGTCACGATGTATTTATTGAAGTTGCCACGCACCTGAGTTTTTCAAGAGCTGGCGAGACGCTTTTTATCAGTCAGCCAGCTATCAGCAAACACATCAAAGCACTGGAAGAAAATTATAAAACCACTTTGTTTGAGCGCAAAGGGAACAGTATTGTTTTAACGGCTACCGGAAAAATACTGTTCGATCGACTATTGCAGGCAAAAGACATTCAGAAACAGCTGGAGTTTGAAATCAGCACCGTGCAAAGCCAGTTAAAAGCAAAAGGACAGCTGAAACTGGGCGCCAGCACCACGGTGGCTTTGTACATCATACCCAAAGTATTGTCTGAGTTTCACCAGAAATACCCCGATGTAAAAATTAGTTTGCTGAACCGCAATACCGATACCATTGTACAGGCCTTGCTAAACAACGACATTGATGTGGGCATTGTGGAAGGCAATAAAAAAATAAATGCGATCAGTTACCAGCCTTTTATGACCGATGAAGTGATTGCCGTTTGTTCTGCAAAAAGCCCCATTGCAAAAAAGCAAAGTCTTAGCATGGCAGATCTGCGGCAGTTGCCCGTTGCGCTGCGCGAACAGGGATCGGGTACACTGGCTGCGCTGAAAACCAGTTTGCAGCAGCACAAGCTTAAATTGTCTGAACTGAATGTGGGCATCCGGCTGGCTGGTACAGAAGCGTTGAAAAATTTTTTAAAGGAAGACAATTGCCTGGGTTTTTTACCCCGCCGCGCATTGCTGAAAGAATTGAGAGACGGTGAACTGGTGGCCGTAAAAATTGATCAGCTGCACATCATCCGCGATTTTTATTTTATACAGCGCCAGGGTACCGAGAATGATGGCCTGAGCAGGGCGTTTATCAAATTTGCGAAGATGCACTACATCCGTTAATTGTTTGAGGTGTTGAATGCTATGTGCTGAATACTCACGTCCCGCTATTTACCCCTGCACGCAACACTAAACATACAACACCCACGACCCGGCTTTATAACTTTTGGTTATGCTCCATAATGTTTCAGTATTGGATTGGTTATAGTGTCTTTATTAATTTCGCTGTTATGACAGCCATTCCTGAAACCTTTTCCTTTGCCGCGTATTTAGAATGCGCCCGCTGTAAAACGGCGTATGCCGTTACAGACATCAATACCTGGGCCAACTGCTGCAACCAGCCATTGCTGGTTAAATACGATCATCCTGCCGGGTTTTACAAAGAAGACCTTATTTTCCGGGAGAAAAATATGTGGCGGTATTTTGAAGTATTGCCGGTGATGGAAAGAAAAAACATTGTTAGCCTGGGCGAAGGGATGACACCGCTGCTAACCCTGGAAAAATCGGCTGCCCGGCATGGTTTTGCCGATCTGCTGCTGAAAGACGAATCATTTAACCCCACCGGTTCTTTTAAAGCAAGGGGTATCAGTGCTGCTGTATCAAAAGCAAAAGAACTGGGCATCAAAAAATGCATTGTACCAACAGCTGGCAATGCAGGCGGGGCACTGGCCGCCTATTGTGCAAAAGCCGGCATTGCCTGTACTGTGGTAATGCCGCGGCATACACCCGGAGTATTTAAACAGGAATGTGAATTGTACGGCGCTGAACTGGTACTGGTAGATGGTTTAATCAGCGATTGTGCAAAAAAAGTAGCGGCACTCAATCAAACCGGCACTTACTATGATGTATCAACGCTGAAGGAACCCTACCGGCTGGAAGGCAAAAAAACAATGGGCTACGAAATTGCAGAACAGCTGAACTGGCAATTGCCCGATGTAATTATTTATCCCGCAGGCGGGGGTACCGGTTTAATTGGTATCTGGAAAGCATTTAAAGAAATGATAGAAATGGGCTGGATAGAAGGCCATCATTTACCCAAAATGATGGCGGTACAAAGTCAGCAATGCGCACCCGTTGTAAGGGTGTTTTACAATGCAGACAGCTGGAGAGATGGGTTTGTGCCACAACCTTCGCTGGCCAATGGCCTGGCAGTTCCCTATCCTTTTGGAATGGACATGATGCAGGAAGTGTTGCAGGAAAGCAATGGAATGGCTTACGCGGTAAGTGAGGAAGAGATTCTTGCCGGCGTAAAAGAATTTGCCCGCGAAGAAGGAATATTGCTGGCACCCGAAGGCGCCGCAGTTTGGAAAGCCCTTTTGCACCTGCGCCGGATGAAAGTGGTAGACTCCGCAGATAAGATTGTTTTGCTGAATACAGGCAGTGGCTATAAGTATTTAGAGAATATTGTGTGAGGAATGTGCTTGATTTGCGACTTCAATTTTTCCATTGAAGATACTCAATGACATAAGGTCGAATGTTGTTTTTTTCTGAAACAGAATCCTGTAACAATATATAGCTATTCGTTAGTTGCCTTAGACTATCACTGATCTTTGACAAGGATTGTTTTGAATCGGCTTCTATAACCCTGGAGAAACCTGTTTTAAGGTGGCTTTCCAAATTACCCAGGCTTACACCCGAAAAGCTACAATAGCTAATCTGGTTAACGAGAACTCCGTTTTATAGAGGTATAGCGTATTATCTGAAGTGGTACCCAGGCATTCGTTATTAATTCTCGCCCATACATCAGTATAATTTTTGCTTATTAATGCTTTATCGTTTATTACTTGCACTTTGGTGTAATTATCTGCCAATACAATTAGCCAGTTTGCTTTATTATCAAAACCCTCTTCCTTGAAAAGGTAAATTTTCTTTCCGTAGTCGCAAGACGATAAAATGCTAAAAACCAATAGAGAAATCAAACATCTTGAAAAGACGGAAGTAAGCATAAGTAATAAAAACTATTATATACTCACTTTCTCCGCCAACAACTGCTTCACCAATAATTCCAACTCCTGCAATCTTTTTTCTATTTCAGGCAGGTTGCGTGCCATGGCCTGCGCACGAATGGCCTGGTTGTAGTTGTAGGCAGGAGAACCGGTAACCGCCATATTGGGTTTTAATGATTTTCCTAAGCCGGCTTGTGCATTTACTTTAGATCCGTCGGCCAGTTGCAGGTGGCCTGCAATGCCTGCCTGTCCGCCAATCATAACACTATTGCCCAGTTTGGTACTGCCGCTGATGCCAGCCTGTGCGGCAATCACACTGGAGGCACCAATTTCTACATTGTGTGCTATCTGTATCAGGTTATCCAGCTTAGCGCCTCTTCTTATAATGGTAGAACCCATGGTGGCCCGGTCGATGGCGGTATTGGCGCCGATCTCTACATGGTCTTCAATTACTACATTTCCTATCTGTGGTACTTTCTTAAAACTGCCATCGGTCTGGGGCGCAAAACCAAAACCATCGCTGCCTATAACAGTGCCTGCATGTATGGTTATGTTTTTTCCCAATACACAATCGTGGTAAATTTTTACACCAGCATGTAAAACGGTATTATCACCCACGCTGACATTATCGCCTAAAAAAACATGCGGAAATATTTTTACGTTATTGCCCACTATCACATTTTCGCCGATATAGGCCAGTGCTGCAACAAATACCTGTTCCCCCAGGCGGGCAGTTTTTGCAATAAAGTTGGGCTCCTGTATGCCCACCATTTGCTGTGAAACAATTTCCTGGTATTTGGAGAGCAGGGTGGCAAAGGCAGTATAGGCATCCGGCACCCGAATCAGTGTTGCTGCAACCGGTTGCTTCAGATCCAGTGTTTCATTAACGATAACAACAGATGCCGACGTACTGTACAAATGATCTTCATATTTTGGATTGGCTAAAAATGCCAGCTGGCCGGCATGCGCTTCTTCTATTTTTCCAAAAGAAGCTACCTGTACAGTGGCATCACCTTCCGTTTTACCGTTAATGAGCATCGCAATTTGTGCAGCAGAAAAAGTCATGGTGAAATGTTAAAGGTTATTTTGTTTGTCATTGCCTCACGATTGACGACTGACGCCTCACGCTAAATAGCAAATATAAAATTTTTTCATCGGGCGGCTGAGATTGTGTTGTATCAGCGCATTGTCAACTTTAGAGATGTCTTTAATGCTACCGTCTTTAAACAGGATATTGATGTGTTCTTCCGCAGGATTGTAAGTGGTATTGCTGGCTTCCCCGGTAAATACCAGGTAAGCGGCTTCTTTGGGCGTAACCGGTAAGCTGTCGCAAATACTATTCCGCAAGGTTTCCACGTATGCCGGTTCAAAAGGGTCCTGCTGAAATTTAACTTTTAGTAAGCGGCGTTCTACCAGGCCCCGGCACAGGATCGATAAAATGGTATCGGGATAATACATCCAGTTCTTGATGGTGCTGAGTACATCGTAATCGTCCATCATACAAAATGTATCCAGGTGTTCGCTGATAGATTGGCTGGCTTCCGGATTTTGCAGAAAAAAATCAAAGCCGGGTGTGCTGGCATGCAGGTCTGCGCCGTTTGCAATCAGTTCTTTGGCCCTTTCTATTATTCTTACCACGGTTTTTTCGGCAGCCACCACGGTCTTGTGCAGGTACACCTGCCAATACATCAGCCTGCGCGACACCAGGAATTTTTCAATGGTATAAATTCCTTTTTCTTCTACCATCAGCTCGCCCTGCACCACCGTCAGCATTTTTAATATGCGGTCGTACCCGATAGCACCTTCAGATACGCCCGAGAAAAAGCTATCGCGGGTAAGGTAGTCCATCCGGTCTACATCCAGTTGCCCGCTTACCAGTTGGTGTAAAAAAGGCTTGGGGTAATTGTCAGTAAAAATATCAATGGCCGTTTGCAGGCGGCCGTCCATTTCTGCATTCATGTGGTGCATGATCAGCATAGACAAATCTTCGTGGTGAACATTTTCAAGCAACTGGTATTCCAGTGCATGCGAAAAAGGTCCGTGACCAATATCGTGCAAAAGAATGGCGATCTTTGCACCCAGTTCTTCCTCTTCGGTAATGACAATACCTTTACTTTTTAATTCTGTGAGCGCACAGCACATCAGGTGATAAGCGCCCAGTGAATGGTGCAGCCGCGAATGAACGGCGCCGGGGTAAACCATCGATGCAAACGCCATTTGGTGCACACGCCGCAGTCGCTGGTAATAAGGATGCGCAATAACTTGCAGCAGCAAGGGATGGTCGATGGTAATAAAGCCGTAAACAGGATCATTGATAATTTTTCTGGAAGAAGCCATTACTGTTGTTTATTTGTTAAATCAGCCGGGCCATGCAGCGCACAAAAGTACAAAGGCTGATTAGATAAATTACATTTGTTTGAAGAGAAGCTGTTAGCCCTTAGCAATTGGCTGTAAGTAATCGCGGTTTGGCGTACTGCCAATGGCTAACGGTTAAGAAAGCGGTAACTTACCAAACACAAACGCATTTAAATAAAACACACGCATGGCATTAGCAACAATACTCTGGGTAGATGACGAAATAGAAAGTTTACAATCGCAGAAATTGTTTTTGGAGAACAAGGGCTATACGGTGCATACGCTTACCAATGGTTTTGATGCTATTGATTACGTAAGGGAACACCAGGTAGATGTGGTATTGCTGGATGAATCTATGCCGGGTATTACCGGGCTGGAGACCATTGCCAAAATAAAAGAAGTAAACCAACAGGTGCCCGTTGTACTCATTACAAAAAACGAGACCGAGAACATCATGGACGAGGCCATTGGCAGCCAGATAAGCGATTACCTGATAAAACCGGTTAACCCCAACCAGGTTTGGCTGAGCCTTAAAAAAATACTGGACAATAAAAGGCTTGTGGCCGAAAAAACAACATCGGCTTACCAGCAGCAGTTCCGCCATTTGTTTATGGCGCTGAACAGCAACCCCGATTACAACGAGTGGATGGACATTTATAAAAAACTGGTGTACTGGGAACTTGAAATGGGCAAGAGCGACAGCCCTGAAATGATGGAAGTGTTTCAATCGCAGAAGCAGGAAGCCAATACAGAGTTCTTTAAATTTATATCGAGAAATTATTTGAGCTGGGTAAACCCCAAAGCAAGTACCGCACCGGTTATGAGCCATACCCTGATGCAGCAAAAAGTATTTCCAACCATTGAAAAAGGCGTACCCACTTTTTTTATACTCATCGATAACCTGCGTTTTGACCAGTGGAAAGCCATACAACCCATATTTGCAGAAAGCTTCCGCATTGTGGAAGAAGAAACCTTTTACAGCATACTGCCCACGGCCACGCAATATTGCCGAAACGCCATTTTCGCCGGGTTGATGCCGGTAGATATTGAAAAGCAGTTTCCCAACCAGTGGAAAAACGACGAAGAAGAAGGGGGCAAGAATTTGTACGAAGAGGATTTTTTACGCGGCCAGTTAAAAAGACTGAAAAAAGACAATATCAAAACATCCTATACCAAAATTGTAAACAACCATGCCGGCCAGGAACTGGTCAATAATATTCACAACCTGCTGGGCAACGATCTGAATGTGATTGTATACAATTTTGTAGACATGCTCAGCCATGCCAGAACTGAAATGGAAGTACTGAAAGAGCTGGCAGGTGATGAAATGAGTTACCGCTCATTAACCCGCAGCTGGTTTGAACATTCACCCCTGCACCAGGCATTTAAAAAAATTGCCGATAAAAAAATCAATATCGTGCTGGCAACAGACCATGGCACCGTGCGGGTGAAAACGCCCAATAAAGTGATTGGTGATAAGCAAACCACCACCAACCTGCGTTACAAACATGGGCGCAACCTCAATTATGAGCCACGTGAAGTACTGGCCTTCCGCGATCCCAAAGAAGCGGGACTGCCGGTTCCAACCGTCAACTCATCTTTTATTTTTGCCAAGGAAGACGGATTTCTGTGTTATCCCAATAATTACAATTACTATGTCAACTATTACCGAAACACGTTTCAGCATGGAGGCGTAAGCCTGGAAGAAATGATTGTGCCGGTGATTAGGATGACGAGCCGGTAGAAGCCGTGAGTGTTTGCAGTACGAAGTTTCCGGCCACATGTGTTCGAAACATATTCCATCGGAACATTTGGTGGATAGTTGCGGGTTTTTCTATGTTGTCCGGAGCTTTTTGTCTCTGGATGATGAACAAGTGAAATAATTGAAAGAAAATAAAATATTGCAATGAAGACGGAAGCGAAAGTGCCCCATAAAGATATTCAGCAGAAGTGTGCGACGCAAGAATGCTAAATAGCCATTCCACCGCCTGGCTCATAAAAAGCAAACAGCATTGCACATACTATTAACTCTTTGTGGAAAAACAATGCTTTTATTTGCTACACTTGCAACTGCAGGCGGTTATTTTTGTACCGGGTAAATTGGATTAGAAATACAGCATATGAAGTACAATCAAACGGCACTTGATAAAATAGAAAAAATACTGGACGAAACCGGTTATGTGGTAAGGTATGAGCGGGGCAATTTTCAAAGCGGGTATTGTATTCTGGAAGACCGGAAAGTGGTTGTTTTAAACAAGTTTCTGCAGATGGAAGGGCGCATCAATACACTGGTAGACATTATACCCCAGCTTATCGTAGACCCCGAACAGCTATCATCCGATGCAAAAAAAACCTACAAGGAAGTGCTGGCAAAGTTTCAAGAAGAAGAAAAGTAGTTTGTAGTTCCTGGTTTCTTCCCGGTTATCTTTGCCTGAAATGCACAAGCATGTGCAAAAAATAAAGTCTGCTTTGTCTTATCCTCCACTCACCATAACATTTCTGGGTACCGGCACCAGCAGCGGTGTGCCCATGATAGCCTGTCCCTGCGAAGTGTGCAGTTCGCCCAATCCAAAAGACAAAAGACTGCGCTGTAGTATACTGGTACAATCCGCCACCACCACACTGGCAGTAGATGCGGGCCCCGATTTCAGGTACCAAATGCTGCGGGCCGGTGTAAAAAACCTGGATGCCATTTTGTTTACCCATCCCCACAAAGATCATGTGGCCGGTCTGGATGACGTGAGGGCCTTCAATTTTTTTTCGGGCAAACCCATGAATATTTATGCCAACGAAATTACGCAGGAAGTGATCATCCGCGAATTTCCCTACGCATTTGCAGATACCCGGTATCCCGGCCTTCCGGAAATTACTTTAAACCCCATCGATGAAGCGCCTTTTACAGTAGGCGATATACTGGTAACACCTGTACTGGTTTGGCACCTCAAAATGCCGGTGCTGGCCTTCAGGTTTGGCAAGTTTACCTATATAACAGATGCCAACCGGATTGAAGAAACAGAAAGGGAAAAGATACGCGGCAGCGAAGTGCTTGTCATCAATGCCCTGCGAAAAGAAAAACATATTTCTCATTTCTCACTCAGCGAAGCCGTCAATGCCGCACAGGAACTGCAGGTGCCGCAAACATTCCTCACCCACATGAGCCACCAGATGGGCAAGCATGATGAAGTAAGCGCAACGCTTCCCCACGGCATCGCACTGGCGCACGATACATTACAAATAAAAATATAAATAGTGCAGGCATCGCCGGTAGGGGAAATTGATTTATTTTCCGGTAACGCTATGGCTATGTGGAAGAAATTTGTAACCGATTACCTCAGCTTTACAAAAAAAGATCGCATTGGTGTTTTGGTGCTGCTGGCACTCATTCTTATAGTGGTGCTTCTGCCCTTGCTTTGGCCTGCCAAACAATTTGCAAAGCCTGCAAAAGAAGAACTGGCGAAAATAAAATTGCCGGCTGCCCAATTAAATAAACCGGCGGGCGGAGCAGGGGATACCGATAGCCGGCGGAATGAATACCCGATCTATGAATACCCCGTTAAAAAAAATAATCGAAAGGAAAATGCGGCGGTATTTTATTTTGATCCTAATACCCTGGACGCAGCAGGCTGGCAGCGTTTGGGCATTCGCGATAGAACCATCCATACCATACAAAATTTCCTGGCCAGGGGTGGTAAATTCAGGAAACCGGAAGACATTGGTAAGATTTACGGACTTTTTAAGGATGATTTTGAGCGCTTGCTTCCCTATGTACAAATAAAAAAGGAAGCCGGTTTTGAAAAGAATGAGTTTGAGGCAAAAAAAGTGTACCAGGCTGCAGATAAGCCTTTGTATACGCCAAAAAAGTTTACTGCTGCCATTGCCATTGACATCAACAGTGCCGATACTACCGCTTTTATTGCATTACCGGGCATAGGCAACAAACTGGCCGCACGCATCGTCAACTTTAGAACCAGGTTGGGTGGTTTTTATGCGGTGCAGCAAGTGGGGGAGACCTATGCACTACCGGATTCTACCTTTATCAAAATTAAGCCGCTTTTACAATGCAATCATCCGGCGGTGCAGCAAATAAATGTCAATACCGCTGATGCCAATACGCTGAAACAGCATCCGTATATCCGCTGGAACCTGGCCAATGCCATTGTGCAGTACCGCAGCCAGCATGGCAATTATACATCAGTAAATGATTTGCAAATGATAGCGATTATTACGCCGGAGATGTTTGAAAAAATGAAAGCGTATTTAACGGTTCAATAAAAAGCTGGCGTGGCAGCTTAACTAAGAAACAAAATTTAGCAGTGCACAAGTTAGCAACAGGATGATAACTGTTAACATGCCGGCAACCAGAACAAGTATTCTGTAATACCCAAGTTTGGTATCTGTTTTTTTCCAGTATGTTTTGGTTATACCAAAATCCAATTTTAACAGGGCCTCTAGTTTGTTTTTTGGAGTAAGCATCATGGCAACTGTAATTGCGATGTACACCAGTATTGCTATATAGCCCAAGTTTGCCATTGAATAAAGTTACTGTTTCCAGGGGGCAATAATAAAATGAAATGGATTAAAATTGCAAAAAAATACGGCAATGATATAGCAGTGGGACAAGGGTTAATTTCTCTTTGTTAGTCTGGCTATTCCGATTAATATACCGCCAATGATTATGGAAAGATGGGAAAAGATTTTAATGTGGATAGTTGATTTGTCATTGTCAACACCGCTCTCTAGCACAGATAACCCCCAGCCCGCTATCAAAAGCAACACGCCCAACACAAGGCTTATTATCCTCATTTCTTTTTACTCTTATCTTTGTTTGGCTGCACTTTCTTACCAGCAGGCATAGGTATTGCACTGGCTTTTATAATGTCTGAAAACGTTCCGGTTGTAGGCAATTGTAGACTTTTTTTAAAATTAGGCAGTTTACTGCCTTTTTCAAATAACGGAGTGAATTTATCGAAAACTTGTCCTAACGCTTGTTAGTGTCAGAAAAAAATATTTACTTGCATTTCGTTTCTTTAACGGCCTCTAACCATTGCTTGCTTTTCCTCATCCTTAATTTTACGATTGCTTGCCTTTCTTATGGAATTTCAAACTTCAGAACTTACACAACAAGTAGCACATACCGCTAGGGATTTTGCCCGCCAGCACATTAAACCTCATGTAATGCTGTGGGATGAAACCCAGGAATTTCCCGTGCATGTATTTAAAGAGATGGGCAAACTGGGCCTGATGGGTGTACTGGTTCCGGAAGCTTATGGTGGTGCTGGTCTCGGCTATTTTGAGTACGTGACGATCATCCAGGAAATTGCAAAAGTATGCGGTTCCGTTGGCCTTAGCCTGGCGGCCCACAATTCTTTGTGCACGGGTCATATCATGACTTTTGCCAGCGAAGAACAAAAGAAAAAATACCTTCCCAAACTGGCATCCGCAGAAATGATTGGTGCATGGGGGTTAACCGAGCCCAATACCGGTAGTGATGCGGGCAATATGAAATGCGTGGCCGTAAAAGATGGCAACGATTGGATCATCAACGGAACAAAAAGCTGGATTACACATGGTATTTCTGGCGATGTTGCCGTATTGATTTGCCGCACCGGAGAACCCAGGACCAAAGACAATGCAACGGCCTTTATTATAGAACGGGGCACGCCCGGTTTTAGCGGGGGCAAAAAAGAAAACAAACTGGGCATGCGGGCCAGCGAAACCGCCGAAATGATTTTTGACAACTGCCGCATCCCCGATAGCTGCCGAATGGGCGGCGTGGGAGATGGCTTTAAACAAGCCATGAAAGTACTGGATGGCGGACGCATCTCCATAGCCGCGTTAAGCCTGGGCATAGCCAAAGGCGCTTATGAAGCGGCATTGCAATACTCAAAAGAGCGCCACCAGTTTGATCAGCCCATTTCTAACTTCCAGGGCATTGCGTTTAAACTGGCCGATATGGCCACAGAAATTATGGCGGCCGAATTGCTAACCATGCAGGCGGCGGATATGAAGAATAAGAAAATGAACATGACCAAAGAAGCGGCCATGGCTAAATATTATGCCAGCGAAGTAGCAGTAAAGACAGCCAATGACGCCGTACAGATTTTTGGCGGTTACGGATACACGAAAGATTTTCCGGTAGAAAAATATTACCGCGATGCCAAACTTTGTACCATCGGCGAGGGTACTTCAGAAATTCAGAAAATTGTAATTGCGCGGGAAGCGCTGAAAGCTTAGCCAACCATTACCACTACTTGCTTATACTTAACGCCCGGTTCAGAAATGACCGGGCTTTTTTGTGGATATCCTTAGGGATTGTTTGGAAACAGCGGATCAAATGCAGTATTTTAAAATGCTTACCCCAGAAAATCATCTTCCTGCTTAGGCGCGTATTTATCAAATACTTTTTCGATAGCACCGGCAAAAATGGGAAATTTATCTTTTGCAAAATTCTTTACAATCTCTATTGACTTTAACGCTTGTTTTTCAGTTAGCCCTTCTGCCATTAATTTATTGATGAGTTCCTGCATGGTGTTTTAATTTGAATGCTGAAGTTAGAACAATAAAAAACGCCGGAAAAAATTCCAGCGTTAAAAATGGTTAAGCTTGTTTTTGTATTGAAAGGATATTTTTCTCCCCCCGGGGGGGTTAAGCTACTTTCAGCAGGCTCATCTTGCTCTTGTCAAATTTCTTTTGGGCATATTCCAGCGTCAGGTGAAATGATTTCTCCTTGCCGGAAGGCAGTTCAAACATGGCATCGGTTAAGATGCTTTCGCAAATGCTGCGCAGGCCGCGGGCACCCAGTTTAAATTCCATTGCCTTCTCTACCATAAAATCCATCACTTCAAGATCAATCTCCAGCTTAATGCCTTCTATGTCAAACAATTTTTTATATTGTTTTATCAGGGAATTCTTCGGCTCGGTAAGAATAGAACGGAGCGTGTTTGCATCCAGCGGGTTCAGGTAAGTTACCACCGGCAAACGGCCCAGTAATTCGGGTATCAGTCCAAAATGTTTCAGGTCGGGTGCGTTTACATACTGCAACAGGTTTTTCTTCATGTTTTCCTGCTGCTCTTTGTTTACGTTAAAACCAATGGCATTGGTGTTTACGCGGCGTGCTATCAGTTTATCGATGCCGTCGAATGCGCCGCCACAAATAAAGAGGATGTTTTGGGTATTGATTTTAATGAGTTTCTGTTCGGGGTGTTTGCGTCCTCCCTGAGGTGGCACCAGCACATCGGTACCTTCCAATAGTTTCAGCATACCCTGCTGTACGCCTTCACCGCTTACATCGCGTGTAATGGATGGATTGTCGCCTTTGCGTGCAATTTTGTCAATTTCATCTATGTAAACAATACCGCGTTCTGCGGCGGCCACGTCGTAATTGCATACCTGCAATAAACGGGTAAGAATGCTTTCTACGTCTTCGCCCACATAGCCGGCTTCTGTAAACACCGTAGCATCTACAATGGCAAAGGGTACGTTTAATAATTTGGCGATTGTTTTTGCCAGCAGGGTTTTACCGGTACCGGTTTCACCCACCATGATGATATTGCTTTTCTCAATCTCAACATCGTTTTCGGTTACTTTCTGCTGCAGGCGTTTGTAATGATTGTACACGGCAACCGCCAGTACTTTCTTGGCATCGTCCTGGCCAATTACATATTCATCCAAAAAGCGTTTTACTTCAATTGGTTTTTTAACGTTCAGCTTAAATTGTGAAGAGCCGGGCGTGGTTTCGCTGCGGATCATCAGCTCCTGTTCAATAATTTCCTGGGCATGCTCCACGCAGTTCTCACAGATATGCCCTTCCTGGCCTGCAATGAGGATTTTTACTTCGTCGCGGCTGCGGCCACAGAATGAACAATGCAATGTATTTTTTGCCATAATAAATCTGGTAAGGGTATCAATTGTTTCCGCTTTCCCTGTAGGGGTGCGAAATACAAAGGTCACAAACTTTTTTAGTTAATCCAACACCTAAATTTTAAAATAAAAACCGCTTCAAAAGCGGTTTTTAGGGGTATATCCGTAAGGTTTTTGCCTATAATTTGGTGATGAGTGCATCCACAATGCCATAATCGATGGATTCTTTGGCATCCATCCAGTAATCGCGGTCAAAATCTTTCATGATTTGCTCAAACTTTTTACCACAGTTTTCTGCCAGTATACGGGCAGAAATCTCTTTGGTTTTCTTGGTTTGTTTGGCCTGTATTTCAAGATCGGCGCTTACTGCCTGGTAGTGGCCACCAATGCTTGGCTGGTGAATCATTACTTCGGCATGCGGGTAAGAAAAACGCCTGCCTTTTACGCCACCGCTCAGCAATATAGAACCCATGGAAGCTGCAAGACCCATGTTGATGGTGCTTACCGGGCTTTTCAGCATTTTCATGGTGTCGTAAATAACCATACCACTGGTTACAATACCGCCGGGGCTATTGATGAAAAATTTAATTTCTTCTCCGGGCTTGTCTGCATCCAGCAACAGCATTTTAGTAGTTACGTCTTTTGCCGATTTATCATCTACACCACCCCACAAATAAACACTGCGGGTTTCAAAGAAATATTTTTCCAGCTTCTTCGCAAACATCATCATAGAGTCTGGCTGCGCTTTTTCTTCTTTTGGTTCATCTTCCGGCTCATCGTCCATTCTAAATGGATTCAATAAAGGTCTTTGATGTAAATACATATGATCAGTTTGTAATTGTATTAATAATTTTTCGGGCTTTTAAATTGAATGCAATGAAAGTTAGTCTGCTTTCTTATCCTTTCTTGGGTTGGTTAACAACACTTCATCAACCAGGCCATATTCTTTGGCTTCCGGCGCAGTTAGCCAGTAATCGCGTTCGCTGTCTTTTTCTATCTGCTTGGGTGTTTTGCCGGTATGAAAAGCAGTAATATCGTACAGTTCTTTTTTCAGTTTCTTTATTTCGTTTACGGTGATTTCGATATCACTTGCCTGTCCGCCAATGGCACCGCTGGGCTGGTGCATCATAATACGGCTGTGTTTTAATGCGGTGCGTTTTCCCTTGGTGCCGGCACACATTAGTACCTGGCCCATTGATGCCGCCATGCCAATGCAGATGGTAGATACATCGGGGGTTACATACTGCATGGTATCGTATACGCCAAGGCCCGAGTAAACACTGCCGCCCGGGCAGTTAATGTACATCTGTATGTCGCGGTTGCGGTCGGTACTGTCTAAGAAAAGCAACTGGGCGGTTACAATATTGGCTACTTCATCATTAATGGGGTACCCGAGGAAGATAATGCGGTCCATCATTAAACGGCTGTAAACGTCCATAACGGCAACGTTCATCGGTCGTTCTTCAATAATGTTGGGAGTAAGATTGGTCACCTCGTATTTCTGGTAATCATTGAGCGTATGGCTGCTAATACCTCTGTGTTTCACAGCATATTTTTCGAATTCTTTTCCTAAATCTATCATGGTTTTTTCTGTTAATTGGTGAGGCAATTTAAGGCATTGTTTCTACCAAATACCATGCAAACCAAAAAATCAGACAAATTGACGGAGAAGCGGGAAGCCGTTGGTCTTTTGCATTTATCAGTTAACACTTTTGCATTTCCATCAATTAGCCGAAACTAAAAAGCTGCTAACGGTTAGCTTCCTGATTTGTGCTCAGAAAAACTAACAGCTAGCAGCCTATTGCTAAAAGATTACGCTTAATGATGGTGTTGATGCGCTTCCTGCATTTTTGTAAATTCTTCCCCTGAAATCTCTTTTTCAGTGGGGTTTACCTGAGTTTCTGCCCAGGTAAAAACTTTGTCGGTTTGTATGCGGTGATAGCTGTCTTCTACAAATTTTTTGTCCTTCATCATGCGGTCTACATAATCGTTTATCCATGGCTGATCCATGTCCATCGTGCTGCCACCCATATAGCTGAACAGTTGCGCCTTTGCAAAGTCGCGCAGGTCTTCCTGTTTCACTTCAATATTGTTGTTCTTTACCAGCTGGTCAACTATCAGGGTCCATTTCAATGAATTGATAAATGACGGGTATTCGGTTTCTACCTGGTCTGCAGATTTTGGTTTTTCACCGCCGTTTTGCATCCAGCGTTTCAGGAATGATTCAGGAAAAGTAATTTGGGTATGATCCAGCAACTGGTGGTAAACCTGGTCAGATAGCTGGTTGCGGCTTTGCTGTTCCCAGTATTTCTGGATGTCTTCTTTTACGGTGTTTCTCAAATCCGCTTCAGAAGTAACCTCCTTGTTTGGGTATGCGGCTTTAAAGAACTCTTCATTGAATTCGGCTTTTTCTATCAGCCCTACCTTTGTGATGAGTACTTTAAAATATTTATCGGCATCTTTTTCTTCAAGCCCCAAATCCTTCAAAATAAAATCCCTTTCTTTTTCTTCAAATGCTACCGAGGGTTGTATCACAAAACTATCGTCTTGTTTTTTGCCCATTAAACTGCTGCGGAAAGCGGTGGCAAAATATTTAACCAGTAAAGAATTGTCTTTGGTAATGCCAGCTTCTATAGCATTGCCGGCTGCATCGCTCTCCGTAAAAGTTACATTGAGTACATTCTCTTCGCTGTCTACTGTTTCGGGGTCGGTCATTTTACCATTGCGTGTGCGCAGGCGGTCCACTTCTTCGGTAATGCTTTCTTCGGTGGGGGATACTTTGTAGCGGGTCAGTTTGGCGGTACCCAGTTCAGCAATGGTAAATTCTGGTTTCAGGCCAACTTCAAAAGCAAATGCATATTCTGCGGGATTGCTCATGTTCAGCTGGCTGGCGTCGTTTTCGGGCAATGGCAGGGGCTGGGCGAAAATCTCCAGCTTTTCATTCACCATATAATCCGACAGGCCTTTTTCAACGCTTTTCAGTACCTCATCGGCAAAGATGGACGAGCCATACATTTTCTTCACCATACCGGCAGGCACCATGCCTTTGCGGAAGCCGGGTATATTGGCCTGTTTGCTATAAGATTTGATTGCTTTTTCAAAGGAAGGCAGGTAGTCATCCTTCGCCACGGTAACAACGATTTTTTCGTTTAATAAACCGATGTTTTCTTTGGTAATTGTTGCCATAGTGAAACCCCCTGTCCTCCTGAGGGGAAGACTTGGTTACAGTTTCCCTGACAGGAGGCAATTTTGTTGATGTTTTAAAATATAGTTGTAAGAACTTCTTAAAAACGCTGATACTTTTTACCAGCGGGTTTCCAGCTGCCCTTCAGGAGGCTGGGGTGTGCGGATAATAGGGGTCGAACCTACATGCCTTGCGGCGCCAGATCCTAAGTCTGGTGCGTCTGCCAATTTCGCCATATCCGCTTTTAAAGAGCTTGTTCAGAATTTTGGGATGGCAAAAGTAAGCCTTTTGAAGTAGAAAAGCCATGCTTTTTTCGTAAATTCGTTGTCCATGGATACCGTAGCAGCGACGCCTAAATACAACCTTAACGAAGAACAGGAAAAGAAACTCATCTTACGGGAATACCGTGCTTTGTTAAGAAGCCTGAAGACCAAATTAAAACCAGGCGATAAAGAGCTGATACGCCATGCTTTTGAAATGGCAGCAGAAGCGCACAAAACCATGCGCCGCAAAAGCGGGGAGCCTTATATCCTTCATCCTTTGGCGGTTGCGCAGATTTGTGTAGAAGAGATTGGCCTGGGGGTGCGTTCTACCATTTGTGCGCTGCTGCACGATACAGTGGAAGACACCGATATTTCGCTGGAAGATGTACAGCGTGAATTTGGTAGTGAGATAGCCAGGATTGTGGACGGGCTCACCAAAATATCCAATGTTATAGACGTCAACGCTTCACAGCAGGCCGAAAACTTCAAGAAAATATTATTAACGCTTACCGACGATCCCCGCGTTATCCTCATAAAACTGGCAGACCGCCTGCACAACATGCGTACGCTGGAAAGCATGAAGCGGGAAAAACAGCTAAAGATTTCTTCCGAAACCGTGTATGTATATGCACCCCTTGCACACCGTATGGGCCTTTACAATATTAAAACGGAACTGGAAGATCTGGCGATGAAATACCTGGAGCTGGATACCTACAAAGAGATTGCCCGCAAACTGGCCGAAACAAAAAGAGAACGCACCCGCTATATCAATGAATTCATTCGCCCCATCAAGGAAAAATTGGAAAAAGGTCTGTACAAATTTGAAATACAGGGCCGTCCAAAAAGCATCCACTCCATCTGGAACAAGATGAAGAAAAAAGGCGTGAGCTTTGAAGAAGTGTATGATTTGTTTGCGATCCGTATTATCCTCGATTCGCCACAAGAAAAGGAAAAACAGGATTGCTGGAGCGTTTACTCGATGATTACAGATGAATACACTCCTTCTCCCGAACGTTTGCGCGACTGGCTGAGCAATCCCAAAAACAACGGCTATGAAGCCCTTCATACTACTGTGATGGGCCCCCAGGGCAAATGGGTAGAAGTACAGATACGCACCCGCCGCATGAACGAAATTGCTGAAAAAGGACTGGCCGCACACTGGAAATACAAAGAAGACACGGCAGACGAAAGCCGCTTTGACAAATGGTTTCAGCAGATACGCGAAGTGCTGAATACACAGGATACCGATTCGGTAGACTTTCTGCAGGACTTTAAAACTTCTTTCCTGGCAGAAGACATTTATGTATACACCCCCAAGGGCGATGTAAAAATGCTGCCCGTTGGTTCTACTGCTTTGGATTTTGCTTTCTCGATTCACAGCGCGGTGGGTTCGCAATGCATCGGCGCCAAAGTGAACCACAAACTGGTACCCATCAGTCATAAACTGAGAAGCGGAGACCAGGTAGAGATCATCACATCGGCCAAACAAAAACCCACAGAAGACTGGCTCGGTTTTGTAGTAACGGCAAAAGCCAGGGCAAAAATAAAAGACGCCCTCAAAGAAGTAAAAAGAGGCATTGCAGAAGAAGGCAAATACATTCTTCAAAAAAAACTGGAAGGAATGGGCGCTTCCATGAACCAGCACAATATTGATGAGCTGACTAATTTTTATAAACTCAATTCATCGCTCGACCTGTTTTATGATATTGCTGTAAAATCAATTGATCTCAAAGAGCTGAAAGAGTTCAGCAGATCGGGTGATAAACTGGAAGTACCCAGGCCGGTAAGACTACCCGTAGAAATCAAAGACGGTTCACTTTCATCGCTCACCAAAAAAGATGCAGAGCTGATTATTTTTGGTGAAAGCAGCGATAAGATTATGTACACCCTGGCCAATTGCTGCAAACCCATTCCGGGCGATGATGTATTTGGTTTTGTAACCACGGGTAAAGGACTCACTATCCACCGGACCAATTGCCCCAATGCGGCCAAACTGCTGGCCAACTACGGACACCGGGTGGTAAAAACAAAATGGGCCAAGAACAAGGAGATTTCGTTTTTAACCGGTTTGAAAATTATCGGGCTGGATGATGTAGGCGTCATCCACAAGATCACCAATCTTATCTCGGGCGAAATGAAAATCAATATCAGTGCACTGACCGTGGAAGCGATTGAAGGTATTTTTCACGGTAATATAAAAGTGTTTGTGCACGATAAAGAAGAGCTGGAACTGCTGGTAGAGAAACTATTAAAGCTAAGCGGTATACAATCTGTAGACAGGTACGATGCAGAAAAGGAGTAAGAAAATGTGGAAATGTGATGAATGTGGAAATGCGCTATTACTGTATAGCCCGGCAGCTTAGGTTTGGAAATCTACAGTAATGATATAACTTTTAACTGATTGTCAGATTTTATAGTTGTGTAGCAAATACAATCATTTTACATAAATTATCAAATTTTCTTAAGGCATTTCCACATTTCCACATTTTTCGCATTTTCATATTTTCATATCGTTTCATTCCTCTATTTTTGCCACTTCCTAATAACAGTTCAACATTCATTTTATATGGTAGATGCGATATTGGGTTTGCAGTGGGGAGATGAAGGCAAGGGAAAGATTGTAGATTATTTTGCTCCAAACTATGATGTAATAGCCCGTTTCCAGGGCGGCCCCAACGCAGGCCACACTTTGTATGTTGGCGATAAAAAAGTGGTATTGCACCAAATACCTTCCGGCGTATTTCATGAAGATAAAGTGAACCTGATTGGCAACGGCGTTGTACTGGATCCGGTTACACTAAAAAAAGAATGCGGTATTGTAGCTTCCTTTGGTGTGGATGTAAAGAAAAATTTATTCATCTCGCAGCGTACCAATATTATAGTGCCTACACACCGGGCACTCGATAAAGCTTCAGAACTTTCCAAAGGCAATGATAAAATTGGTTCTACATTAAAGGGAATTGGCCCTGCCTATATGGATAAAACCGGCCGCAATGCATTGCGTGTGGGTGATTTGCTGGACAAGGATTTTAAAAAGATGTACAACCAGCTAAAACAAAAGCACCTGCAGTTGCTGGGCAATTTTAATTTCGATGAAGACATCAGCGGTTGGGAAGAAGAATTTTTTGAAGCGGTAGAACTGCTGCGGCAGCTGAATATTGTAAACGGCGAATATTTTATCAACGATAAAATTGCAAAAGGCTGCAAAATACTGGCAGAAGGCGCACAAGGCAGCATGCTGGATGTAGACTTTGGAACTTTTCCTTTTGTAACTTCATCCAATACAACCAGTTCGGGTATATGTTCCGGCCTGGGCATTGCACCGCAAAAAATACGCGATGTAATGGGGGTTACCAAAGCCTATTGTACTAGGGTAGGCAGCGGGCCTTTTCCTACTGAGCTAAACGATGCTACGGGTGAAGAATTGCGGAAACTGGGCAGCGAGTTTGGCGCCACTACCGGAAGACCCCGCCGTTGCGGATGGATAGACCTGGTAGCCCTGCGTTTTGCCTGTATGATAAACGGGGTTACAAAAGTAATCATGACGAAAGCCGATATTTTAGATAATTTTAAAGAACTGGAAGTGTGCACAGCTTATGGTATTGATGGAAAAGAGGTAAAGGAAGTGCCGTTTCAGATGATGCACCAGCAGATAACCCCGGTATGGAAAACATTCAGCGGATGGAATTGCAATACTGTTGCAGCGAAATCGGTTGCTGAATTGCCTGATAAAATGAAAACTTATGTAGACTTCATCAACAAGTATATTGGTGTAAATGTTTCGCATATTTCAAACGGACCAGGGCGCGAACAGATCGTGAGTGTTGGATAAAAAAGAAGAAAAAATATTTAAAAAAATTTGGCGGATTAAAAACTTCGCTGAAATTTTACACTAATCAAAAATCCTATTAGACCATGGC